>WNGB01015289.1_pt1 | contig 12244 bp, 9 predicted proteins | sample 5400681 | NCBI WGS metagenome assembly WNGB01 (sample SAMN13153367, study PRJNA577476) | soil metagenome | isolation source: 115 cm soil or saprolite under grassland replicate 2 | place: USA:California | collected 2016-06-15 | reverse complement strand
CGTCGCCTCCAGCACCTGCACCAGCCGTGCGCGCTCCTCCTCCGAAACGCGCACGCGCTCGCGCTCGGAGGCTTCGGACAGGGCGCGCCTGACCGAGGTGCCGAGCCGCCGCATGTTGTCCTTGAGAACGTAATCGGTCGCCCCGAGCCGGATCGCCTCGATCGCGCGCTCCTCGCCGATCGTGCCGGAGACGAAGATGAAGGGAACGCCCGGCGCCATCTCCCTCGCGAGGCGCAGCGCCTCCATCCCGTCGAAGCCGGGCATGGAGAAATCCGACAGGATCGCCTGAGGCCTGTGCGAGCTCAGGGCGCGCTTCAGCTCCTCCTCGACCTGGACGCATTCCCAGGAGACGTCGAATCCGCCCTGCTCGAGCGAGCGCAGCGCGAGCTCGACGTCGATTTCGGAGTCCTCGATGAACAGCACCTGGATCGGCATCCTATCCATGGGCTCTTTCCTTGACCGGCGGGATGCCGGCGGTCCCCTCCGCCCCGAACTCGAGCGTAAAAAAGAACACCGCCCCCTTGCCCACCTCGGACTCGGCCCAGATGCGCCCGCCGTGGCGGTGCACGATGCGCTGAACGGTCGCGAGCCCGATTCCGGTTCCGGCGTAGTCGGTCGCGGCGTGCAGGCGCTGAAACGCGCCGAAAAGCTTGTCGGCATAGGCCATGTCGAAGCCCGCCCCGTTATCGCGGACAAAGAAAGTCGCGCGTCCGCGGTCTTTCAGGGCGCCGATTTCGATGTGCGGCTTCTCCGACTTCGACGTGAACTTCCAGGCGTTGCCGATGAGGTTCTCGAGGGCGACCTGCACCAGATGCGGGTCGCCCTCGGCGAGCATCCCGTCCCAGACCGAGACTTCCACCGAGCGGTCCGGCTCGCGCTGCTGCAGCTCGCCCACCACCTGTCTCGCGATCTGGCTGAGATCCACCGCCCTGTGCGCGAGGGTCCCGCGGGAGACGCGGGCCAAGTTGAGCAGATCCTCGATCAGCTGCGCCATGTGCCGCGTGGAGCTGCGGATCCTCGTGAGGTAGCGTCGCGCGGCCTCCGGGAGGTGCTGCGGAAAATCGTCGACCAGCGCCTGGCCGAACCCGTCGATCGCGCGCAGCGGCGCGCGCAGGTCGTGGGACACCGAGTAGGAAAATGCCTCGAGCTCCTTGTTGGCCGTCTCCAGCTGCGCGGTGCGCTCGCGCACCCTGTCCTCGAGCTCCGCGTTGAGGCGCAGGACTTCCGCTTCCGCGCGGCTGCGTTCCTCGACCTCGCGCCCAAGCTGGGTGTTCGAGGCCTCGAGCTCCAGCGTGCGGCGCTCGATCTCCGCCAGCATGTCGTTGAACGCCTCGACCAGCGTTCCCACTTCGTCGGCGCTCATCTTCACGGCGCGGCGGGAGTAGTCCCGCCGCCCCACCACTCCCCGCGCGATCTCGGCGATCGCGAGGATCGGCCGCGTCACGATGTTCTGCATCCACGACGACATGAAAAACGCGACCAGCATCGCGGCGATCAGGACCACGGCGGCGATCCCGAGGTAATCGAAGACCCGGTCGAAGAGCTCGTAGTCGGCGCGCAGGTACACCGTGCCGAGGATCTCTCTGTCGTTGACGATGCGCTTGAACAGGACGAGGTCTCCGTCCTCGACGCGCGCGCCGTCGGGCCCGGGCAGCTTCGGAAACGCGTGCTTTTCGTCTTTGCGCTCATAGGTGGCGAAAAGCGCGCCGCGCGCGTTGTAGACGGCGGACGAGGCGACCAGCGGCCGGAAACGCAGAAGCCCGAGGTTTTCCTTCGCCACGCGGGAATCGTCGAACGCGAGCGCCGGCGCGATCGTGCGACCGAGCAGCTCCGCCTGAGTGGTCATGTCCGACACAAGCGTCCGGTGATAGGCGCGCAGGTCGTATCCGATCAACGCGCCCAAGGCGACGACCAGCGCCACCAGCGTGGTGAGAAGCACCAAGCCGAGCAGCTTTTGCCTCAATGAGCGCGGCGACCAGAGTTTCATGACGACTTCGACATCACTTTGCGGGCAACACCGAGCAGGCGCGCGCTGATTCTGAGGTTGCCCGAGTCGGCGGGAGGCGGCGCGAAAGCCCGCGATCGGATCGCCGGGCCTCAGTTTGCGCACCTGCACCGCCCGGCCGTTGACGCTGCGGCCGGCGACGATCTGCGCCAGCTCATCGGCGAGAGCGTCGGCGCCCATCACGCCGATGGCGACCGGGCTGTCCGCGCGCGTGAAGCTCCGGCTCGGCCATTCGATGTAGCTGCCGAACTTGTAGAGGAATGCCGCCTTGACGCGGTATTCGTCCGCTTGCGCGTCGGCCTGCGCCAGGCGTGGACCCGCGAAGCCCGCCGCCACCGCGATCGAAAAAGCGCACGCGCGCAGCCATCGCGCCGCGCCGCCCGGCATCGCCCCGCGATCGGGCTCGGCGTGCTTCCAGGCCGGTCGTTTGTTCAGAAGGACCATTTCAGCTTCACATACCCCCCGCGCGCCATTTCGTTGCGGGCCGCGGCGCTTCCGAACTCCGCGAGCTCCGCGTGGCTCGGCTTGAAGAGGTTTTGCCCGACGACCGAAAGCTCGAGCTCGCGTTGCAGCCGCCATGCGCAGCGGACGTCCACGGCCGTATAAGCCGGCACACTGGGATCTGGCAGCGCGGCGACGTATCGAACCGCCACGTCCAGCTCCACATTGTCGGGCAGGTCGAGTGAAGAGCGCAGCATGAACTGGCGTTTGGGATCGTCGGCCGCTGCGCCCACCCCTAGGGTGTCCCCGCTGTCCGGCTTCAGGCGCAGGCGCTGTCTCAGGAAAAATCCCCCGGCGCTCAGGCGCCAGTTCTTCGCCGCCTGATAGTTGCCCCAGGCCTCGATTCCATCGCTCTTGCCTTCCATCTTGTTGCCGAACACAGAGCTGGTTGAGGAAACGGGTTCGACGCTGCGCAGCTTGTCGTAGATGTTGTGGAAGAGCGACACCGAGTACGAAGCCCGTTGCGAGGCTTGAGCCCGGTAGCCGACTTCGTAGACCTCGGCGATCTCGGACACGAAGTCCGGACCGCCTGCGATCGCGAACGGCGCCTGTCCCGGCACGAAGAAATCGCGATCGATCCGCGACGGCGCGCGCACCGCCCGCGACGCGGCGCCCCAGATAAGGTGTTGCGGCTGCGGCTTCCAGGCGAGCCTCGCCGAAGGCAGGAACTCGGTGCCCGTGTAGTAGTTGTTCTCGAACTTCCCGCCGAGGGTGAGCCTCAGGCTGTCTGCCAGCGCGATCTCGTCATGCGCGAAGACATTGCTCCAGCGCAAGTTGCGATCGGCGGGCAGAAATGCGCGGCTAGCGCTATTGGTGACGCGGTCGTCCCCGTAGCGGTAGCCGCCGCCCCAGGTGAACGCGTGCGCCCCGATCGCCTTAAGGCCGTGCAGGAATTCAAAGTCGAAAATATTCAGGCGCTCGGCGATACTCCCCGGGATGTCGCGCTCGGTGTTGTCGAAAAAAGCCTGTATCTGCAGGCGCCCCCAATCGTCGAGGTCGCGGTTCCAGCGCCCGAGGAAATTGCCTCCCGAAATGCGCGTGTCGTCGTCCATCACTTGATCGAGCTTGCCCCGGTAGGCGTCGCCCTGCAGCGTGAATCCGTTCGCGGCGGTTCCCCAATCGCTCCGAAAGCCGACCTGCCCCTTGTTCCAGGCGTCGCTCGCCGAGGAACCGTCCGCGTGCGAGGTATTAAAGACGTCGAAAAACCTCCCGTAGACCCGATACGACCCGTCCCCGCCGATCGCGCCGCCGTAGCGCGCGCCGTAGCCCCGCTCGAGGTTGCCGCTGTGACCGTATGCGTACCCGCCCTGGGTGTCCGAGGATCGCCGCGTGATGACGTTGATCACGCCGTTCACCGCGTTGGCGCCCCACAGCGCCGCCCCGGGTCCGCTGATCACCTCGATGCGCTCGACGTCCTCGAGCATCACGTCCTGTGCATCCCAGAATACGCCCGAGAAAAGTGGCGTGTAAACCGCACGCCCATCGATCAGCACCAGCAGCTTATTGGCGACCGCGTTAGGTTGATTGAAGCCGCGCGCGCTGATCGCGTACGAGCTTGCGCTCGCGCGCGCGACTTCCAGATTGGGCGCGAGCCTCAGGGCTTCCGGGAGACGGGTCGCGCCCGAGCGCCGGATGTCCTCTCCAGTGATCACGAATATGGACGCGGGGGCATCCAGCAGCCGCTCGGCGTGCTTCGACACCGAGGTGACCTGGATGTTGCCCAGCTCCTCGATGCTCAGGTCCGCAAGGTCGGGAAACCGCTGCGGTTCGGCTGAAAAGGCCGCTGAAGCGAGAAGTGCGCTCAGCACGAGCGCATTCCGCCAGCGCACCCGCGCCAGCATCGAGCAAGTGCCTGAAAATTCAGTGCGGACCATCCACCCGGCCCGTATCCATATTCAAACGAATCGAGGCTAAGCAGGCGGCGTACCTGCGTCCATCAGGCAAACCCGACACATCGCGTCGGGAAAACCCGATAGCCGAGATAAATCAGGTAATTAATCCGTGCCGCATGGCAAATTTCACGAGCTCGACGGTATCGTGGACCTTGAGCTTTTTCATGATGCGGGCGCGGTAGGTTTCGACCGTCTTGGGCGACAACGACAGGGACTGCGCGATCAGGGCATTGGTGCGGCCCTCGACGACCAACTGCAGCACGTCCCTTTCGCGCAAGGAGAGGCTGTCGAGCGGGCTCAGGTTCGAGCCGTCGCGAAGATAGTCGTCGATCACCGTCTCGGTGATGCGGTGGCTGAGATAGCGCTTGCCCGCCCGCAGCGCGCGGATCGCCTCGACCACCTCCTCGCCGGCGGACTCCTTCAGCACGTAGCCCTGAGCGCCGGCCTGCAGCGCCCGATGGATGTGCTCGGCGCTCAGGTACATCGAGAGGATCAGCACCCGCGTCTCGGGACAGCGCTCGACGATGCGCCGCGTCGCCTCGACGCCGTCGAGCTCCGGCATCGCGATGTCCATGATGACCACGTCCGGGCGCAGGCGCTGCGCCTCGGCCACGGCCTCGCGCCCGTTTCCTGCGACGCCGATCACCTGCAGGTCGTGACCGCCCTCGAGCAAGGCGCGCAGGCCGTCCCGCACTACCGCGTGGTCATCCGCGAGCATCACCGTAACCGGCATGTCACCCTCCCGCTCCGACGTGATACTCGACCAGCACCTGCACGCCGGCGTCGGGCTCGGCGTGAAGGGAAAAGCCGGCCCCGACGGCCTCGGCCCGCTCGCGCATGATCAGCAGCCCCCAGCCGGCGCCGTTGTTCGATGCGCCGATTCGCCTCGGATCGAAGCCTACGCCGTTGTCGCGCACCGACAAGGTGGCAAGGCCGTTTACGCGCTTGATCGCGATCTCCACGTGATCGGCGTTCGAATGCTTGGCGACGTTGTTGAGCGCCTCCTGCGCGATCCGGAACATCGCGAGATCGACCGGCTTGGGCAGTTCCGTGGCCGGGGCGTCCCCCTGGAAAGCCACCTGGATGCCGGTTCTTCTCGAGAAGCTCGCCGCCAGCGTGCGCAGCGCGGCCGGCAGGCCGTAATCGTCGAGCGCGTGGGGCCGCAATTCGGCCATGACGTTGCGCATCGCGTCGACGGTTCCCTGGACGAGCACGCTCGATTCCTCGAGGCGCGCCGCAAGCTCGGGGTAGTCCTCGGCCGGCAGGCCGCTTGCGACGATGCTCAGGTTGAGCCCGAGGGCGGTGAGGTTCTGTCCGACGCGATCGTGCAGCTCCCCGGCAAGGAGCCTGCGCTCGGCCTCCTGGACCTCGACCAGGCGCCGGGAGGTGACCCTCAAGCGGTCCGCGTAGCTGTGGAGGTCCTCCTCCGCGCGCCTGCGCTCGGTGATGTCGTGAGTGATCCTCGAGAAACCCCGCAGCTTGCCGGACTCGTCGAGCAGGCGCGTCACGATGACGTGGGCCCAGAACCGCGAGCCGTCCTTGCGCACGCTCCATCCTTCGCTCTCGTACCTTCCCTGGATCGCGGCGAACTCCAGCTGCAATCCGGGGTCCCCCCTCTCGGTGTGCTCGGGCAGGAAGAACAAGGAGTAATGCCTGCCGATGGTCTCGTCGGCGAGGTATCCCTTGATCCGCTCCGCCCCGAGGTTCCAGCTGGTGATGTAGCCGCGGGGATCCAGCATGTAGATGGCGTAGTCGCGCACGTTCTCCACCATCGTGCGGAAGCGCTCCTCGGTCGCGCGCGCCTCCTCTTCGGCAAGTTTCCTGTCGGTGACGTCCTGGCACACGCCGAGTATGCGCACCGCGCGGCCCGATCCGTCGCGATCGACGTGGAGGCGGGTGTAGACCGTCCGCACGGTACCGTCCGGGCGCACGATGCGGAACTGGTTGTCGAGCAGGCTCGGGCCGCTTTCGAGCAGGGATTTCCACGACATTGCGACCCGCGCCCGGTCTTCAGGATGGACCAGCGCGAGGAATTCTTCCCGGCTCGGGGTGAACTGGTCGCGCGTGACGCCGAAGATCCTGTAGAGCTGGTCCGACCACGTGCTCAAGTCCTTTCGGACGTCCCGCTCCCAGATGCCGAGATTGGCGACCGCCTGCGCTTCCTGCAACTGCAGATCGCGGGCACGCAGCGCCTCGTAGGTTTTCCGGCGCTCCGTGACGTCGCGCGACACCCGGACCACGAGCGCCACCTTGCCGTACGAATCGAGCACCGAACTTGCCTGACTTTCGATATGCCGTTCCTCGCCGTTCGGAAGCAAAAAACGAAACTCGGTGCGCCGGGCCTTGCCGTCGTTGACCGTGTCGAAGAACGACTTTCGGACCCGCTCCCGGTCTTCGGGATGCACGTCCTCGAACGAGTCGGTGCCGACCATCGCCTTGTGGTCCCCGAACAGCGTGTCATAGGCGGGGTTGACGTAGACCCGCCGGCCCTGCGGATCGATAAGCGCGATCAGGTCGGAGGCGTTTTCGGCGATCCGTCGGAAGCGCTCTTCGGTTTCGCGCAGGTCTTTGGTCATTTGCGCGGCGAGCTTCAGCGCCTGGCTGCGGGAGGAAGACAAGGAATAGAACACGCCGAACAAGAGAAGGCTCGAGAGCAAACCGCCAGCCAGCACCCCGAATGGCCAGGCCTTGTCCAGAGCACTGATCACGGCGTCCTTTCGAGCGCTGTATTCAAATTCCCAGACTCGGCTAGCAATTTCAATCGGCAGTGCGTGAACAAATATTGAGTTTGAATCTACGGCAGGCTGAGCGAGAGACCCCTTAGTCCGCCGGTCGCTATCAAATAACAGCCGTTTTCCCTGGAGGGAATCGGAATCGGGGGAGTCGACGGCAGACCCGGAGTCGTATAGCCTGATCCGCATGTGCCGCAACATTTCTTCGTTGAGCGCCTCTCTTATCAGACTTTCGACATCGAAACCTGAGCCGACTGAGCCGAGATAGGCTGCCTGTCGTTGTTCTACCGTCTCAATAGGCATCCCTTTCCTGTACACCGCCAGTCGCATCGCCAAATAGATCGCCTCTGTCGCACGCTTTACCCGGAGTGGCTGCGCAGAAGTGATTAGTTTTCCGCTATCCCGCTGTAAGCGAATAGCTGCGGCTACCTTTTCCGGGTTTGTGGTCAATGTAGTTGCGCCGAGGTCAAGACCGAACGCAAACTCGTAGCCAGCCATCGGCTCAAGGTACACGATTGCGTAATATTCAGGGCGCTCCCCTGGAGGCTTGATCGCAAATTTAGGATAGCCTTGTGGGTCAAGGCTGGTGTCACGACGTACCGCTTCTTCGAGGCGCTTCTTGTCGCGCGCGGGAAAATAGGCGGCGTAGTTCAGCGAAATGAAACCAGGGTAGCGATGCTTAACGTCGAGAGATTCGATGAAGCGGTGGAATCGAAGCCGATCCACTGGATCTTCACTGGCGAATAGCGCACGTAGCGCGTACAAAACATCACCATATGCGCGGAGACGACCCTCAATGATGCTATTTGCGTCTTTTGCCTCGCGCTCAAACCGCAGCCGAGCGACATTCTCGACCGAATCCTGTAGGAATTTGAATAGAAAAAACGAGGCTGGGATCCCTAAGGCTAACACGAGCCAGGGGAGCAGGGTCGAATGGAAGGCCCACCGAGTCGTCATGTTAGTGGATATGGTTATGGACCCGATCTTCATCTGGACGCGATTCCTATCCCGATCGTTGCATATGAGCTAATTATGCAACAACAGACGGAATATCGTTCTTTCGTTTCCGTGTATCCTCACCAGCGATAAAGGGAGAAAAGGCCGGATTGCTCCGGCCCTCAAACCGATCTTCGCTGCTAGAAAAAGGACTTATACGCCATTAGCGACCGTAGGAATAGCTCGTGCCGAACTGTTTACCCGGATTGCCGCACTGCACATGGCTGCGTTCTCTGCCCGGACGGCGGCACTGCACATCGCTGCGTTTTTCCCCCGGATGGCCGCACTACACATGGCTGCGTTCTCCGCACGAACGGCGGCACTGCACATCGCTACGTTTTCCCCCCGGATGGCCGCACTACACATGGCTGCGTTCTCCGCACGGACGGCGGCACTGCACATCGCCGCGTTTTTCCCCCGGATGGCCGCACTACACATGGCTGCGTTCTCCGCACGAACGGCGGCACTGCACATCGCTACGTTCTCGGCCCGGACGGCGGCGCTGCACATCACTGCGTTTTCAACCTTTACGGAAATCCCGGACCAAGCCGCGTTGTAATCTTGCCTATCCCCGAACTCCCTCTGATACAGACGCCGGGTTTTCTCGGCCAAGGCAGCCTTTCTCTCGATGTCCGCGGGAGTGCGCTCGCCGTCCCGAGGATTATGGTGCAGATACTTGCCGAACACCCTCTCGCAGTCCTCGGTGTATTTCATCGTATGCAGGATGTGGGCGTGCCAGAACTCATCGACGTCCTTGCTTACGACAATGTCCTCTACGTCCTCCGGGTGCGTCACGAGCATCGTGAGATAGGTCCTGTACGCGCCCTCGACGCTCTCGGCGTACTCGCGCGTCCAGCCTTCTCCCAACTCGGCATCCATGACTCTGAGCCTGATAGGCTCGAGGTCCAGGGCCTGTATCGCTGCTAAAGCCCGGTCAGCGCGCCTGCTCATCAATTTCGCATGCATAGTCTTTCCTCCGGTTAACTTCATTTGAAAAACAAGCGGAGCAGAGCAGGAAGGGATGGATCCGCTCCCATCTGTCACCGCAGGGTTTCTTACGATCGGAATTGGTTCTCGCGGGTAGATATCGAGTAGTCGAGTCACCCCCTCTCACGGCGGCTGTCGCCGAAGAGATGTTCTGAAACGATGAGCCCGCTTCTGGATTTAGAACTGACTATACCGGCGGTCCCTATTCCTCCAGGCCACTGCCTGTGGCGGTGGCCGGGCGCGATTGCACCTCCTAGGAACCTTGTAACCGGCCTTTAATTACGGATGGTGTTTAACGCCGGGCAGAGGCTTCGCGCCGTGAGGGAAATTTAATGCGGAATGTAGGGGATTGGCTATCAGGCAAAGCCTACAGATCGTGTCCGGGATGGACCTGACAAAGTAGGGGCGTCGCCGGAATTTTGCACCTAGGACATCCCTGGAACCGACTGCCCCCGGACAGGCCACACGGACGACCCAGCGAGGACTCCTCCGGCGCCGCCGGGGTTCGATCGCCGAAGCCGGAAACTCCCCGGCGCGCCCCGCGCTCATCGAGCACCCCCAGGCCTACGCCAGTCCGGCACGCGCGTGTCGCGGGCCACCGCCCGCCGCCAAACGGTCGGGGCGGTTGATTGACCCCGCTACAGAGCGGGAACGAGCGCCTTGCCGTTCGGCGGTCGGTACGCGGAGAAGTCCCGCAAGTCGATCGTGAGGATGTCCGTGATGCCGGTCTGTTCCGCCACCCACAGCAATGAGGTGTTGGCCAGGTCCATCGGCAGGTCGCGATACTTTTCCTTCCAGTCGGCGATTTCCGCGAGTGCGGTTTCGTGGAGCTCCACCATGCTCAGTCCGCCGGCGGCCGCTCACCGCAGAAAGCGTATCTGCGTGCGCTCGGGGAGAAAGTGGCAGGCCTCGGGCCAGCACCGGCCACGTGGTCAGCATGCGGCCCCGGAATTCCTCGAGGAGTCGCTTGCTCTGCCGATGGTTCTCGCCGGAACGATCCAGCATCGCGATGAGCGGACCCGCGTCAACGAGAATGCTTTTCGGAATGAACGACCTCTGCCATACTTGGCTCATGCGGCAAGTCGGACGACGCATCGTCGGTACGATCGCTCTCTTCCCGAGCGGGGAAGCCCTGCGAGCGGCCGCCATCCATCAAGCAACCGGGCAAGCGCTCGCCGCAGTGGCAACCTCCGGAATCCCCAAAGGGATCTATCGGTTCTTCTCCCCCGCCGAGCTGAACCGCCACACCGAGGAAGCCGCGGCGCAGGCGGTGGCGCTCAACGTGCGAAGGCGCCTCGGCCGTTCCTAGATGAGCGATCCGACATCGAAGCTCGCGCGACCCGCCGGCGTCGATGACTTGAAGCTGCTGTTGCGCGCCCTCGACCAGCACCAAGTCGATTACCTGCTCATCGGCGGCTACGCTCTTTATGCGCTCGGCTACCAGCGCGGCACCGTGGACATCGACATCGTCCTGCGCCCGACGCGCGACCAAGGCGAGAGAGCGAAACGAGCGCTCCTGCTGCTGCCGGATGGCGTCGCCAGGGACCTGGACCCCGCATGGTTCATCGAGGGTGAAACCATTCGCGTCGCCGATGCCTTCGTCGTGGATCTGATGTTCAATGCCTGCGGCCAGACGTACGAGACACTCTTGCCCTATGCCGTCACGATCGACTTCGAAGGCGTTCCGGTCCGCACGCTGAACCTGGAAGGTTTGTTGAAGACCAAGCAGGCGCCCCGGGACAAGGACAGGCTGGACCGAGAGGTGCTCGAACGGGCGTTGGCCGAGCTGAAGAAGTCGGACGCACGGTAGCGAAGTCCGTGCGCCGTCCCCGGAACGGAACTCCTTTGCCGCGTTGAGGAGAATTCCCGACCCGGCGTGCGCGCCAGGTCAGGCGGTTCGGCTTACGATCCTGCGACGATCACCAGCTCGTTCTTGACCGACTTGACTCCCGGAACGCCCGACGCGACTTTCGCCGCCTTATCCCGGCGCGCGCGGGTGTTCGCGGTTCCGTAAAGCGTCACGACGCCGTCCGACGCGCGGGCGTCGATCGCGAGGAACTTGAGAACCGGGTCGGCGCCGAGGGCGGATTTGACCTTGGCGGCCAGCGCAGCGTCCTCGTCGACTTTGGGAGGTTCCACGGCTTTCCGGCTGTCGCCGGATTTCGCCACCTCGATCCTTCCTTCGGCGGGTTGGGGGGCCGGTTGCACTACTATGCCGGCGGCCGGCTTGGGGCTCTCGCTTTTCCACAACGATTGAATCTGGTCGCACGCGGCCAGGTTCAGTGCCAGCGCGCCCGCGGTCACGGCCGACAAGGCGCCGTGCCCCTTCTTGTTCCATTTCATGATTTGCTCCATGCTTCAGGTGATTCTCCTCAGACACGGTGCGATCCCGAATAGTTGCACCGGGCGAATCTTGCGGCGCAAGGTCCTATTTCGCGCTGTCGCCGCAGCCCGACAGTCGCGTCGCGCACGCGCCGCGCTACACTTGTGCTGCCCAAATTCGGACAAAGCCCGCCGCCCATAGTGCCCAACCCTCCGGATCTCGACCCGCGGCTCGCCGCGATCCACGCCGCGGAGTATCCGCGCTTCTCCGACGCCGAAATGGCGCGCCGCCGCGCGATGCTCGCGCGCGCGATGGACGAAGCGGGAGTCGACCACCTGCTCCTGTGCGGCGAGCAGCGCGCCGGCACCGGCGTCGCCTGGCTCACTTCGTGGCCCGCGACGGTGGAAGCTTACGTCATCGTCGCCCCCGGCGAACCGCAAGTCATGTACGTGGAGTGGTACAACCACTGGCCGCTCGCGCGCAAGCTCGCGCGCGACACCGAGGTGCGCTGGGGCGAGCACCGGGGGATCGACAAGCTGATCGCCGACCTCAGGGCGCGCGGCGCGAAGCGCGTCGGCCTGATGGGCGCCCTCGGACTCTCAAAATGCAGGAAGCTCGAGGCCGAGTTCGGGCCTCTCGTCGATCTCAACCGCGAATACGTCCGCATGCGGCTGGTGAAGTCGCCGGAGGAGATCGACTGGATGCGGATCGCCGCGGCGCTCACCGACCTCGCGATCGATGCTTTGAGGCGCGAAGCGGGGCCCGGAATGACCGAGCGCGAGCTGGGCGCAATCTGCGAGGCGGCCTA
>WNGB01011847.1_pt1 | contig 12247 bp, 18 predicted proteins | sample 5400681 | NCBI WGS metagenome assembly WNGB01 (sample SAMN13153367, study PRJNA577476) | soil metagenome | isolation source: 115 cm soil or saprolite under grassland replicate 2 | place: USA:California | collected 2016-06-15 | reverse complement strand
CCTCCAGTCTCGATAACCGGAGGCGAACCCCTCAGAACGACTTTGGACAAGTTTTCTGAGGGGCTTCGTTTATCCGCCCCTCGACAATCTTGATCAGATCGACTGGACTGGCCCTCAACTCTCGAGGTGCTGCTCACGCAGGTAAGCTTCATACCGTGCGAGGAGCGTGATGACCGGTGAGTCGTCATGGGCAGGCCTGGATTTGTGAACGACTCCCGCGCAACGGAGCTGCTCAAGCAGTTGCAGCAGCGTCCGGCGAAAACCTCGGTGAGTGCGACCTCGGCGTCGCCGAGCCTCGAGAAACTCGCCCACACATCGTTCGTCAAGGTCGGCGACCGTCAGGTCCTCGTTCGCCATCCAGCTCGTCAAACTGCTGATGACCCACAGCTTCTGTCGAATCGTCGCGGACCGGTAACCGAGGTCGGCCAGTCGCGCGCAGAACGCATCGAGGTGAACACCGATGACGCAGGAACGTAGCCGCTCGGCGGCTGCGACAATGACGAACTCTTCCAGCATGTCTGTCCTCCTTTGCCCGCCTATCGGGCAGGGAAGACAGGACCAGGATTATTCCGCATCGACCAGAGCTTGCCCGGCCACTCCTACACTTCGGCGCAACGACACGGGATAATCCGGTACGCGGGATAATGTCGCAGGTCGTGAAAGTGAAAATCGGTGATGTTGGCTTCCTCGACGATCTTCCGAAAGAACGACGACACGCCCGATCGCGTGTAGGGCTCCGCTGACCCGTTCACGAACACGTCGGGCCCGGTCGACTCGCGCATCGCCGTCTCGAGGATCGCCGCAAGCGTGTCGTTGATCGGAACATGGTAGGTCTTGCCGCTCTTCGTTTTCACCAGCTTGATGTGCCGCGCAGGGAGATCGACGGCGTCCTTGCGAAGCCCGATCACATTAGAGAGCCGCTGGCCGGTGTGGAGGGCGGCAAGAACGACGCGATAAAACGGCTCACGTCCCTTCTTTTCGAGCGCGGTGTACAGGCGCGTTCGCTCGTCGTCCGTCAGCCAACGTACTCGGACGTCGGGTTCTTTGAGTCCGAGGTTCTCCTCCAAGGCCTTAGGCGTCAGCTTCTTCCTTAGCTCGGCGACTTGCTCCTTCGAGAGCCAACCGAGTTTCACCCGCTTGCCCGAGCATGTGGCGGAGCGTCGCGAAGTTCCGCAAGATCGTCGCGGGGCCATTCCCCTTCGCTTGCCTCCCCTTCTTGAACTTCGCGAACAGGACAGGGCTCAGTATCTTCAACGGGACATCACCGATGGTGCTCACCCAGTTGTCCGCGTGGTTGCCACGGTCGACGTAGGCGCGCTCGGGAAGGTGCACCTTGACCCAATCGTCCAGGTAACGGTCGAACGCCTGCCGCAAGGTGCGCGGGGCGTTGGCGTCCGGCCTGGTGACGAGTGCCCCCTCGAACGCTGCGGCGATCACGTCCTGCGCTCGCCGTCGCGCCGCAGCTCCCGGAAGTCCAACGGGAAGCCGCTCCTTGTAGCGGCGCGGTTCCCCGGTCTTGGCATCCTTCCATCTCAGATCGATTCGGTAGCGTCCGTCGGCGTCGCGGTAAAGACCGCGAACGCCGGTATTTGTCGGCTTCGGCATGCTGCACCTCGCCGTCTCACGTGGTCTCGCTGAGCACGTGCAAGTGGACGTGAATACCGGCCCGCGCGGCACGGAGGACCAGCGCCTGAAGCGCAAGATGGATCGCGGCAGCGTCGGGTTCGACTTCGGCGACGGCACGCATGCGATATTCGTCGGCGAGTCCCTGAAGCGCGCGGTACAGCTCTATGCCGCCTCGGTGTCAGTCCGTCGACCGTTCGACGTCTCGAGGGCTCTGAGCTCCATCCGGTCACGTTGGACGACGGCAAGCACGTCTTCGACCCGTCAGAAGTGCATGCCGTCGCCCGGACGCGCGCGAGAAGCGGCGCTGCCTCGTCGATGGGGGAACTCACCGCTCGCGCCTGCGAGCTGTTTCGCGAGGGCAAAGGCAGCATCGACGTCATCATCGCGCTTCGACAACCCTTCGACATCGTGCTCGAGTGGCAACGCAAGTACGTTGCGGAATCGGGAAGCTTGCTCGTGCCGGAATCGCTTGCTGTTCGGCTCAAGGAAGCATTCTTCGTGGAGGGCGAGCCGTTTACGCCGGAAGGTTTGTGGAACCTTCTCGACCGCCTGACGAACCGCAACTTGGAGCTGACCCGTCGTCTCAGGGCGGTTGCTCCCGCGGCCGTCCCCGACATCGATCGACGACGAGAGAATGATTCGTAACGTCTCGCCATCGCCGCGGGGATGCTATGGTCGACGACGCATGACGAAGCGCCAAGGAAAAGATCGCAAAGCTGGTGCAGACCGCGATGCACCGACGAAGCTCCTCGGATCAACGAGAGCTGCCGGGCTCGCGGCGCACGGCGATGATCTTTGGTGCGCTGTCGACGAAGCCGCGCTTCACGCTTCACTCGACCGCGCTCTCGACGACTCCGAGGCCGGACGAATGACCGACGCATGGGAGTTCCTCCGAGCCCATCGGGCCCGGTTGCGTCAGGGCGCCAGGGCGAAGGATATGCTCTAGGTCCGACCTGCTTGGCTACCTAGGGCTGACGGTCTAAGCTGAAGAGCATGTTCCCGACGGGAGCCTACACGGCTGAGCGAGCGGCCGCCCTATCCGGCGTGCCGCAGTCCACGCTTCATTGGTGGGCTCGCCACAATATTCTCGTCCCGGGCGTGTCTGCCGAGCGGACGAAGCTGTGGTCGTACACGGATCTGTTCGCGCTCCGCGTCATCTACTGGCTGCGGCAGCGAAAGACGGACAGCCTGGGTTCGGAAATTCCGCGCACCAGCATGCCCGCCGTTCGGCGCGCGCTCGCACAATTGCGGAAGCTCTCCCTTCCGGTGTCCTCCTTGCTCATCGACAGCAAAGGACAGCTGCACGTCAAGGGCCCCGCGGGTGTCCAGACCGCCGAGGGGCAGCTCGTTCGCGACGATGTGCTCGACCTGATCGCCCCTTTCGCGACGCGAGAGGGAAGTCGGGGGCCCGATCTCGTTCGCCCCCGGCCGAGGCTGCTAATCGTTCCGGGCAAGCTCGGAGGCTCACCACATGTCGAGCACACCCGCATCGAGACTCGAGCGCTTGCTGCGCTGCGCGATGATGGTCTGACCCTCGAATCCATCAGGGAGCTGTACCCGTACCTGATGGACGCGCAAATCACCGACGCGCTGGAGCTCGAGGATCAGCTCGCGAAGAACCTGGCGTATCCCACGGCCGCGTAAGTTGGAGCGACGTCTCTTCGCGCTCGACCAGAACTTCCCCGAGCCGATCGTGCTGTCGATCATGAAGGCCGTTCCGGTAGCCGAGCTGGTCCCGGTGCGTACAATCGATTCAAAGCTGGCCGAAGTTGACGATTGGGAACTGCTCCTCGCCTTGCACCAGGACGAGCGGCCCTGGGACGGTCTGATCACGAACGACGACGCCATGTTGTCGTTACCAAAGGACGTGACCGTCCTGTCGCAGACTCATCTCACCTTGGTGGTAGCAAAAGGAGAAGGCCATAACCCGGTCCGGGCGGCGGGCGTCCTCCTATGCCACCTCAACTTCATTTGCCATCACACGCGACAGGATCGCGCGCAGGTTTGGAATCTCCGGGTCACGCAGAAGAACGCCGATGAGCCGACCACGTTTCTGGACCGAATTGCCGAGCGGGAAAAAACGACGGCGATGGAGCTCTTCAAACGACACAAACTGTCAGCACAGGAGTTGGCCGGTGGAGGCAAGAAGTCCTGACCACAACCACGCTACTGCGGTGCTCGAGGAACGCCGGAGCAGCTTGCCTCTTCTGAGCGGCGACGGATACTCTTGCGGAGGACCGCACCGAGTTCCCAGACATCGCGCGATCACCCCGTCTCGAGAATGCTGAGGGTTCACCCGAAGTCGCCTTTCGCCCGGGCGCCGTTTGTGACCGTCTGTTCGTTCTTTGGCGCGCACCCGAAGATGGAACGCGGATTCGCATAGGCGACCTCTGGCGTGATCCGGTGGGATTCGCGTTCGCCTATGTCGATGATCTGCAGTTTGCCTTCGACCGTCGCTTTCGCTTTCTCACGGAGTTTCCTCGTCACCGGACGCGAGACGACCCCTATCGAAGCGCGAACCTATTTCCGACTTTCGCCGAACGCATCCCCTCCCCAAAACGCCTCGACTACCGCGCAATCCTCGAATCGTGGGGCGCCGAGCATACCGACGATCCGCTCGAGATTCTCGGGCTAGGCCGGGGCATCCTGATGACCGATCGACTCGAGCTGACTGTCGCGACCACCGACATAGGTCCCTTGATCGATCTGTTTCAGCGGTGATGGTTGACACACCCGTTGCCGAACCGTCCGAGGAGCGCCCTGACCGAGAGCACGTACCCTATGCAAGCCTGGCGCGGTGCCTGGTGAGTACGCACCAGCGCCCGAGTTCAGTAAGCTGGCCGCGGGATGGAATGGACACAGGAGCTCCAGGTGGCCCAACCTACCGGCTTCAGCTGCGAACGCCAGAGGGAGGCAGGGAGGCAAGTGGCCGACCGATAAGCGATGTTCAATGTCCGGTCGTACTCGCGGCCTTGGTCGGTCTGGTTGACGAGCCCGGTCGACGTCGCTGCGTTCCCGAACTGGAGAGGTGTGCTGCTTTTAGAACCTGCGCCAGGCGCCCGATCGACGTGGCCGCTGGCGTTGTCCCTAACTCCTCGAACACGTTGGTCCACATGGTCCCCATCGTCAGGAACCCGAATGGATTGTCTCCGAGATGCCTCCGGATCAAGGGATTCTCCGCCCAAACCGCCGCGTCTCCGACGAGCCGTGTCACTGCGATGAAATAGTGGAATTCGCGTTGTCCTGTGACCTCGAAGATTCGGTTGCGAACGCGTCAGCCCACTTTTCCACGCTCAGCTAACGAAAGAATTTCCACGCCGCGCGCGGGCGAAACTTGACCGAGCCCACCGTTTCGTTCGTCGACGGGATCGAGATGCTCTTCTCTAGAGCAGCCATTTTCGACCGGGCATGGAAGCCGCTCTGCCATGCCTTGCACGAAATGACCCACACACGCTCGGCGCCACGATGAAGGGGGTTCGCGCCGACCACGTCAACATCAGAGGAAACGCAGTCCTCCTTCTCGTTCCACGCAGCATGCTTGCGATCCGGTTTGAACCGAACGTTGTGCATCGTGAAGTACCCACGATGCTGAAGGTACTCCTCGACGACTTGCTCCAAGATGTCCGCGTTCATTTGTTTCACCCCCAGAGGGCTATCGTAGTCCAATGTTGGCGAAGACGTTGTCGGCGACGCCACTCTCGGTAACTGAACCCCAGACTGCGGACCAAAGCGCTCGGAGCGGCGCCCATCTGGGGGCATGCAGTTCTTGCGGTACCTGCGGCCGACGTCGCGAGGCCGCCCCCCGCGACTGCTTAAACCCGCAAAGCTCGAACCAGCCACACCGCACTATCCGTCGTCCCCGACCTCACCGAAGCCAGGCTTCGTCCCATGCCCACGAAAACCCGCCATTATGCAAGTCGATGTGGGGCGCGAGGAGCGCCTTGAGAGCTAGCGGCATGGCAGCGGCAGTTCGGTGCGCCCACCTCGCCGTGCGCACCGTCATCACCGACTCGAACCAATCTGACGCCGGCTGCGTGCACCCGCGCACTTCAAGCAACTGAACCACCCGCTCCGGGGGTGGAGCGTACGCCGCAGCGTGCGCGATAGCGTTCCGTAGTTCCACTAGAGCGCTGAAGTCCTCCCACGGCGGAGTGCGCTCGTTAAACGGCTCCGCGCAGCAGACCTTCGGGACGGTCCGCCACTTTTCTCGTATCGAAAGGCGGTCGAACCGCGCAGGCATCTCGATGCGCCGCGTGAGGTGCGTCCCTAACCAGTACGCGATCTCGTTGATCGCGGCCTCAGTCACAAACGCCGCGTGTACGGCAACACTCGCGACGCGGTGATGATAGTCGTGACCAGCCTGTGCATTCAGATCACGTTCGACACCGGCCACAAGGTCCCGCGTCATTCCGTGATAGAGCCACGAGAAAGGAACGGCGCGAGGCTCCCGGCTAGCGATGTTCACGACCGTGCCTGCTGGATCAATCCTACCACCCGGCGCGGCCCGTCTGCGGACAAGCAGCATGTGTCCAGTTCGAGCAGACACTTGAGTTGGTTGCGAGCGTCAAATGAGCGATCGAGAAAGGCTTTGACCCCGGCTCCGAACTAAGGAGCCCGGGCGAGGGCCTCGTACCTGATTCGATCCTCCAGGTCATGATAGAAGAACGCGCAACGTGGTCATCAGGTTGGAGATGTCCGTGGTTTGCGATGGACCTGGAACAAGGCGGCTGGGTCGTCGGCAGGAATGCAATACGAATCCGTCTGGTCGGGCTCGAGCTCTCGGGTCCGGTTTCGAAGCAACGTCAACTGCGCCTGCGAGACGAACGCTCCGACCCTCACGAATTCCGAGATGTCCACTTCGTAGCAAAACGGCGGGAAGACCGGGCGGAGGACATTTCGTTCTCTGGTGAGCGCCTGTAGATTCCACCAGACGTCGTTTGCTTCGGAACCGAACATAAAGATCATTCCCTGCCCAGGCACCGCCTTCCCTGCCGCGACGCCATCGATGGCATCACCAACGTCTCCACAGCCGAGTGCCACCGGGCATCCGCGGGGCGAGGCGCGTCTCTCTTCGATATACTTTGGCATCAACTGCTCGCTGACTTCGCCCATTCGCAGCGCAAGCAGCAGACCGTGCTTGTACTTCATGTAGTGAAACTGCCACTGCCGGTACGTCATGGCGATCTCCGAGAGTCGCGACGCAGCCAGGTCCAGACCTTGGAGGTATGCACGGCCGAGTTCCGTCTCAGTCCATGACGGATCCGGTTCGCACCACGGAATCCTCAACACGGTCGCCGCTCCCCTGCGGTCGATTCCCGCCCACGCTTTGACCGCGCTCTGCATTTTGCCGGCGTCGGATGTCGCGACGTCCCGTGCGAAGAACTCGTCCGAACCACACGCTTTTGCCAGCACGGCAAGATCCTCTGCGTACTGGCAGAATTCGGAGGCGGCAGCGGCCAGAAGTCCATTGGTGATTTCTCGATAAACGACCAGTTCGGGACTCACTCCCCCGAGCGTGAAACGCGAACGCTCTCGTTCGACGATTCGCTCGCGTTCCTCGAGGAGCTGCTGGTACAGTCGAATCTTGGTGTGCCGCCAATCAGGCCAGTACAACTGTTGGAACAGCAGGAATTGGGCACGCGAGGCGGAGCGCCGAGTTTCGCCAGTGAGACCCGGGTAGTCGGCCGGCCGGTCCTTCTTCTCAGCGGTCAGCAGAGTTCGATCGAAGTTGGAGGCCTCCTCGGACAACCTTCGAGCCTTCGGTGATTTGGGCGATTGGGGTGAGTGCCGGCGCGCCATGGTTGATCAGTCTCGCACAGCAGAGTCGCACGGGACGAGGGTTTCCAAGAGGCATTAGCCCATGCGACCGGATCGCCTCGGCACAGCACGGCTGCGCTCGACCGAGGTGGAAGAGGACCCATTTCTCGTCATTTTTGGCAACCCCGTGGAATCGGAGGGAGGACCACGTTAGGATTCGACATGCATCAACGGTATCGAACTTTCAAGACTCAGGCTGATAGCCTGGCGAATCTCGCCCGCGACAACTTCCGAGCTAAGTCGAAGAGGCTACTGCTTCAGTTCGAGCACGAGAAGCAGGCCAACACAAGCAACCTCGAGTCGGGAATACCGCTCGAGGACTTCTTTAGAACCGAGTTCGGAGAACTCCTTCATGCACCCTATGAAGCGGGCGTCGGGAAGATCGTGGATCATCACGGCAATACATGTGGTGAGTGCGACTTCGTGATCTACAACAAACGGTTGGCGCCATTGTTGAAGCCGCCTGCGACTGCCAATTCCCGACGACGTTTTTTCGCATTCGAGACCACTTATGGGATTGTTGAAGTAAAGCAAACGCTGACGCTTGGCGCGTGCAACACTTCTTCTGGTGCCTTGAAGGACCGACCGGACGGGACGCTTTGGGACGCATGCACGAAGGTTTTTTCGTACAAGCAACTTCATCGCGATCTACCGCACCCGATTCAGTGGGGCATCAACTACCCCATCGGACTCCTGTTCTTCTACAACTGCGACCTCGACATGGCCGTCCCTGAAAAGAGGGATGACCTACTCAGGGAGTTCACGAGGATCAATGACCTTGTTCGTCCTGAAGAGCGGGTCGATGGACTCTACGTGCTGAATCGCTTCGGAGTGAACTGGAGCTTCAAAGAAACGCCGGAGTCGTCAACTCACTTGACGCTGCAGCATGTGGTCGAGACACCGGCGCCGGCGGTTTGGGCGTCACTTTATTTCACCCGTGAAGACACGCTCTACAGGATGTTCACTCAACTTTGGTCTTGCCTCGCGAGGACGCAACTTGGGGCGCCCGATCTGTTGAACGAGTACGGCGGCAGAGAGTGCAACGTCGGGGTGGACCTGTGGTCCGTGCCCGCGTCCGAGGCGGCTGACCGCGAGGTGCTGGCTCGGCGAGCCTCCAACCCGGAGGCACCACAGTGAAGTCCAGCGGTAGTGACGCCGATCCGCTACAGAGTCGCGAACGTACGCTTCGATTTAATCTATCGAACTCGGGTTCGACTTGCGGCCCGCAGGCCGCCGGTCGGAAGCTCACTTGTCGTAGGTGATGGGTACGAACGTAAGCTCGTCAGGGATCTCATCCAGATCCACAGTGCCAAGGCCCCGCGGAAGCCGGAGCCTTCTGGGCGACAGAGGAAGAGCGTCTTCTTGAGGCCGATTCGCTGTATCGGTCGAGCAGCTTGAAGGTGGCGACAAACAAGGGGGGCACCAACGTTGAGGAAGCCCGGCCGCCAATCACCGATTACGATGTTTGCGCGGGCATGAACGAAGAACTGGGCTTTCGACCTATCAACTGGATAGACAAGGCCGTCGGGCCACGCTGGGAACAGCTCTTGTTCGACAAGGGCATAGACGGCCTCCAGCAACCAAGCCTCGTACTCAGTTCGCTCAGCGAGCCTGAGAAATGCGGCTGCGTCGTAGAGAGGCGTAGTCACTGCAGGTGCTCCACTGGTCCAGCTAACGTGCCGGTGTTCAGCTGCGAACGCGAGAGGGAGGCCGGCCGACCGACAAGTTCGTCAGCTGCAACGCGATGTTGGCCTGGCTCGCTGGGAGTCGCTCGGTCCGGAGAAGACGGCGTCACTCAATCATCATCTGCGCGAGAGGTCGCAGAATCTCCTTCGCTTCCTTTCGAAGGTCGAGCAGCTTCAGCTCGACCTCATCACCCAAGCCGCCCTCGAAAAACTTGGGGTTGTCTCCGCCCTGCCGAGCCTGGACGATGTGCGTATGTTGATTTGACTTTATCGAGGCGCGTGCTTTCCAGATTTTCTCGAGGAAATCCATCACGCCGGCCGGCAGGAAGACTTCCGCGTGTTCCCACGCGGCGACAAAGGCGTTGGAGGTAGGAGCAAACGATTCCCACCGCTGGGCTAGAATCTTGGCCAAAGCTTCAATGTCGCGTTGTCGTCGATCTCGCTCCGAAGTCGGCGGCGGGGATTGATCGTCCCGCCCCTCCCCCGTGATCCACGGAGACGCGATCTGCTGAAGTCCGCTCAAGAAACGAAGCGTGGTGACAAGAACCTCAGCGGCGACTTCCGCACGCTTCAGGACGTGCCGTTCGCGCTTCCATTTCTTCCATTCTTGCGTTCCCTTGTAGACGGTGAACGCCAATCCGCCGACGGACGTGAATGCTCCGACCAATGACACTGCTGGTGGCAACCATGTCAATAGTTCGCTTGGCATCTTGGTTGGCCGGCTCGCGCTCCGGCTAACTTGTACTTCTGCGGATCATCATAGTCGAGGCCGAGGCGATCCGTGTATTTCGAGCGCGCACGGCAGATCGGCTCGCCCGCCCACTAAGAATCTCGAGTAACCACGATCTCGCGGTCCTTTCCCGCGCCCCAGTCGCGCAGATTACTCGTGGTCGAGACCCGTGTAAGCCAAGGCGCGCTGGGGGCGGGGGGCAATGCGGGGGCAAAACAACCCGAGTCGACCCGAAATTGCCGTGAAATGCCGATATTCTCAGGCCCCATATTTCTAGTCGTGATTTGCACGCAATGCCTCTTTTTTGGCTGCCGATCGCTCGCCTGACGCGTCCGACCCGCGCTGACTTCGAATCCGGTGGTCGGCCGTTCGAATCGGTCCGGGCGCGCCACGGAAATCGCTGAGGATTTCGCGGGCGGGCGAGTCACGCGCGGTTCGGGGTAGCAGAAGGAACGGGCGGCGGGCCGATGGGTCGCCGGCGAAAGCGGTCGACGGCGCGGCGCAATCCAGCCGTGATGGCGAGCTCGGGGAAGCGCCGTGGGAGCGGGCCGTCACTCCACGTGATGCGCATGTGCGCGTGGACACCTGCTCGCGCCCTTGGCCACCATGACTCCAACGTGCCGGGCGCTCGTACGCTACTGCTTCTTGAAACGGCAAGTTAGCCGGCGCCGACCGCGGCAGCTCGCTCGAGGAACGGTCCGATGGAGTTCCACGCCATCGACGGGTTCGATTGCAGCAACAAGTGAGGACCGTCCACTACCACGAACTCGGCGTGAGGTTTCACGGCGCGAATCGCCTCGGTACTACGCCTGGCTACGAGCCGATCTCGGGTGGCTCGCAAGCAAAGCAGCGGCCGCGAGAACGCGGCCAACTCTTTGTGGACCCTGACCCGCAACATGTTGGCAATTCGGTCCGCGATCACATCGCCCGGAACGGTGGCCATCGCGCGTTGCACCGATTCAGCAAGTTCGCGGTCGCCGCCAGCGAGCAGGAATCGCACGAGAGCCAAGGGCGGCGGCTTCTTCCAAAGAAATGCGGGAGGACTGGGAAGCGGGATGGCCAGTGGCGATTCGATGAAACTTGCGCAGAGGACGATGGCGGCTACGCGAGGGCATTGGTCGGCTATCAGCAGCGCGAGCGGTCCGGAGAATGATTCAGCGATGAGCGCCACGGGATCCGAAGGAAGACGCTCCGCTATCCATTCGGCCAGCTCACGATAACCGCGCGGCCGCTCGCATGGGAGCGGCTGCGATCTGATGGACAGGCCGGCGGGTGCTGCGTCCACGAACGGCTTGAACAATTGGGCTGTGCCGTCGAGGCCGGGCAAGAGGATCGAAACTAGAGGGGGCACACCAGCGTCCGGTCAACCTACCAGGCATAAGAACGGGGTGGCATCTTCTCTTTCACGTCGAGCCGCAGCCGCGCTTGCAGGACGCGAGGTGTCGTGCGGCGGCGGCGCCCATCGTAAGAGTCAGCCTGCCAACGTGCTCGCTTCGGGCAAGGTCACGTCCTCGCCAGCCTCGCCGTGCGCGGGTCGCGCAAGCGCGTCCCTGTGCGCGGCTGCGGGTGGCTCCGGGCGCTCTCTTGCCCTGCGCTGCGCGCGTCGGCTCCGCGCGTGCGCGGGCGATGGGCAGACGGATGCCACCGGCGGGGGCTCCGGGCTCCAGATGTGCGCCGATGATGCAGAGGGATGTCCTGCACTGATACTTGTGGAGTTTGCCCAACTCACAACCACCAGCGAGGACACCCATGGAAAGGTATATCGGATTGGATGTTCACACACAAAGCTGCACGATGGCGGTGATCGGCTCGAGCGGTCGTCGCCTGCGCTCGATGGTACTCAGGAGGGACTGCATTGCGAGTGGCTGTACGAAGTGCTGGAACCACATGTCGAGGAGCTGGTGGTGATTCAGCCGCAGCCGAGACAAGGCACCAAGAACGATGCCATCGACGCCTGGCATCTGGCCGAGCAACTTCGCACCCGCTCTTGGACGAGGAGGGTGATCAAATCGCCCAGTCGCTTCTCGATACTGCGCGAAGCCGTGCGCGCCTACGACGTGGCCACTCGCGAAACGACTCGCGCCAAGAACCGGCTCCGAGCCCTGCTCCGGTCTCGCGGCATCGACGTGGACGAAAGCAACTACGATCCGAAGGCTCGCCAATCCTCGCTGAAACAACTCAAGCGCCCCCAGCTCCTTCGCGCCGAGTGCCTCGCCGCACAGATGGATGCGCTGGTACCGGCAAAGGAACTGCCAGTTTGCAGGCTCATGCCGCCACTTTTTGGTGATTTTTGCAGGGTCATGCCGCCACCCGATTTGCAGGGTCATGCCGCCACCAGCGAGAGGGACGTGACGAGTCGTTTGAGATTTTTGCAGGGTCATGCCGCCGA
>WNGB01015422.1_pt1 | contig 12250 bp, 5 predicted proteins | sample 5400681 | NCBI WGS metagenome assembly WNGB01 (sample SAMN13153367, study PRJNA577476) | soil metagenome | isolation source: 115 cm soil or saprolite under grassland replicate 2 | place: USA:California | collected 2016-06-15 | reverse complement strand
GATCACGGAAAACAAGATGGCCCGCCCCGGTGCCCCGGCCAATTGAAGAATCCCTCCCAGGCCCAACATCGTCAGGACGTCGTCGCTCTGCTCAGTGCAATCCGGGCGACACCACGACAATAACGCCGTTCGGCGGGTCGGAACCGCTTCTTGATTTGATGGCCAGACAGTCTGGTAGACCCATCTCTAATTGGAAGCTCGATAACATCCCTCGCGCTCCGATTGAGACCAGGTGCGTGCCGGGCCTCCGGCACGTGCATCGTTGATGGTACATTACTACTGACCTCATCTCCTGCTCGGAGGTCTGACAAAGACACATGAGCTTCGTCAAGCCTCCTGTCGTCTCCTCTGATCGAGGATCTTTCTCCTGTCGTCCGATCCTCCGCCGACCAGACCTCGTAGCCATTTTCCTCAAAGGCCACGTGCCAGCCGGCAGCGACAAGTGCCTGCCGTAGCTCGGGGACCGGCATATCGCGATACCGCGGGCCGACGGCCGAGGAAAGCGTCGAGCCGATGCAGAGTTTTGGGACATTGACGTTGAGGAGCAGCCATGGCGATGTCCGCCGAATCTCCGCGAAACGCCGCACCCAGTCGCTGTCAGGCGGGCAGGTGAGGTACTCGAAGCGGACATTGGCGCGCCGCCCCGCGATCACGGCGTCGTTCGACAACGAGCCGCTCAGGAGCCACAACGTGTGCGATCCGACCGCCGCAGCGATTCGGGCGTTCCGGTCGTGCGCTCGTGCGCTCGAGAAGTCCGGCAGGCCGCGCCACCGCAGGAGGTCGGCGTCCACGGCGAGCGATATGAGTAGCAGGATGACGACGAGCCCGGGCGACCGCGCCGCGCGCATGCCCCAGAGGACGGCGAAGGCGGCCAGGAGGACGACCGCGAAGCGAGACGCGTAACAGTTCGGGTTGATCGGCGCGAAGAGGGCGACGAGAAGCGCGAGGAAGAGGAGACCTCCACGTAGTCGCCACCCCCTCGGCAACGCGAGGATGAGCCACGGCAGCGCGAAAAAAGGGAACACGCCCGACTGGTTAGTGGTCGCATCGATCCAGGGATACCATTTCTCCCGCGTCCCCGCGCCGAGGGCGGCGTAGGCGCGGCCGATTCCGAGCCGGTCGAGCAGGTCAAATCGCGGAGGTTCGGAGATGACAGCGAAGGGCTCGATCAGCCAGTGGAGTGTGCCAAACAGCGTCGCTCGCTCTACTCCCGCGGGCCCTCTGAGATATGAGATGAGGATCCGGCCCTCGTTGCCGCCAACAAGATCACCGAAGAGGCGATGCACGGGCAGGTATGAGCCATAGCAGAAGAGGGCAGCGAGGAGGGTGCCGGCGGCGGCGGCGGTGAGAGCGCGGCCGTCTAAGAGAAGAGCTCGGAGCCGGTTCCAGAAGAGGGCGATCGCCAATACGAGGGCGGCGGGGGCGACGTTGCCCTTCGAAGCGACTCCGACGCCGCACAAAGCAGGGAACAGCAATGCCGCCTCCGCGACCGAACCGGCGCGAGAGACGAGCACCCAGGCCGCCAGGAGCGGGAACGCCGCTGCTATGTCGCTGTTGACGTCGGCAAATCGCGGACCGACTGCCGGGAACGACAGGAACGCGAGTGCCGCCACGAGGGAGGCCCGCCGGCCGGCCCCGAGACCGCGGGTCGCCGCGAAGATCGCGGCCGCCGCCCCGAACGAGAGCCAGGCCGTGGTCCAGGAGCCGCCGAGCCATCCAATCCCGAGGAAGACGCCGGGGAGCAGCAAGACATCGCCCCCGACCGGCAGGCCGACCTGATGCCACACGCAGGCTGGCCAGGGACGAAAGTTGCCATGCCAGGTCCAGAGGAGAGCGCGCGGGATGTGGTACGAGAGGCTGTCGAAATTCACGGTTCCGTCGGTCCAGTCTCTCGCAACCTGTAAGCCGATCAGAAAGGCCGTCATGAGCGCCGCGAGGACGAGGAAGGCGTCCAATGGGCGCGGGCGGATGCCTCGCAGAGAGGCCCGCGCCGCCGTCCAGGCGGGCCCAACTCCCTTCACCGCGAGAGCGAGAAGTATTGCTGCGACGAGGGTCCAGAGGATGAGCGGCCGGGGAGCACTCAGCAGGCCGAGGTATCCGAGAAGAAGCCCGAAGCAAAGGAGGGCAGATTCGGGATTGTGGCTGCGACGATCAAAGCGGATTCTAGGTAGCGACGTTCTCCTAAGCGTGCCGCTTGGGACCGACTCGAAAGGGCTTATGACCCATATCCGACCATTTCTCAGGCGCGCCGGAGTCCTCAGAGAAGAACTCGACCAGGTAGTCACCCATCTGGAGACTCGCGGCATCCTTCAGTTCGAAGGTCATTGCCCCGGTGCCCGTTGGGACCTCCTGTTGCTCCTCGGCGATCTTCCTCCCGGAGGAATCTTTCCAGACGGTCTTGACCTGAGACTTCCGCGGAGCCTTCCTCACCTCGAAGGAGATATAAATGGGATCCCCGGGGCCGAAGGAGTCGGTCTCGATCGTCACTGTCCGGTCCGGGGCGATCGCGCGCCCGATGCGAAACTTGGTCAGGTAAATGCCCGCCGGTTCGGGTCTTCCCTCTACTTTTTTTTCGCCGCCGCATCCCACGGCGCCGGCTCCGACGGCAAGGATGAGGGGGAACGCCATCGGTTTCACGGAAATCACCTCCAACTGAAAGCGTATCACGCGCGTGCGTCAGCAACGGTCGCTCGACCTGCCCGCAGGAAGTCTGTCAGTCGCGGCATTCATCTGTTTTCTGTCGACATCCTCGTCACCGCCGGCAGATCGGCGATGGAGCGCAAATTTCAACCTCTGGCTGTTCCAGGGCCTTGGTCGCCTCGCACTTCTCGCTGTGCCGGGAAGCGTTGAGGGATCGAGCCGCGTGGCCAGGGCTGGAACGAACGGCCTTCGGTCACGGGCGGCCTTCTGAGCGAGGCAGATAGACCAGGCCGACGATCTCCGGTGCTATCAGCGGGTCCTCACGCCCGCCGAACCGCAGCGTTCTGACGGTGTATCCCGGGGGCGACTCCCTGACAAGGGGATTGTCCGGCCGGACGAGGATGATGCCCGGCCGCCGGCTGCGTTGATCGTGGATCCAGAGCGGCTCCTCCTGTCGCTGCGGCCGTGTCCAGCCACTGAGAAAGTACCAGGAGACCGCTGTTATCCGCTCTAACCTGCCGTCGCCCGTTTTCTCGAGGAAGACAGCCTTCGACTCGGGGGACAGCCCCACATCGGGAAGCCGCTGTAGCAGCCTCGCCATTACGGACTCGGCGACGTCCGGCGGCCGCACCGGCTCAAATACCTTGAAGGAGCGGTAAGCCACCACCGCGCTCCAAGCAAGTCCGCCGGCAACGGCCAAACAGATCCCGCGCACAAGCCAGCGCCTACCCGGACCGCCGCCGTCGACGCGGAGGCTCATCGTAGCCATGACGTACACGAGAACCGGGACAATCACGATCGCCCGATAAAGCGCAAACGGCAGCTGCGGGGCGATCTTGCCTTGCAAGGTGACACACGCCCAGATCACCGGGATGCACCACACGACACCGATCAACGGCAGGAGGCCACCGCGTCCCGAGAGCGCGAAGCAGATGGCGGCAATCAGAGGAAAAACCAGGATCGCCGGAGTGAAGACCTCCGCATACGAACGCTGATCCACGGAGAGCACCATCCATACCGCGGAAAAGAACATCTTTATCTTCCGGGCCCAATCCACCGGTTGAGAGCGGAAGACTTTCTCGCGAATAACGAACATCGCGAACCCGAACACCATCAGATAACAGGTGATCGCAGCGACCATGAGGGCGACAGGCCGCTGGCGAACAGAAAGGGAGCGCACGAGCCACAGACCGAGAACGACGATCAGAAGGCCGACCAGCGCCACGGCCGGCGGGAACGCAGCGGCCAGGAGTCCGCCGGTCCAGGCCGATGCCAGCGACGACGGCAGATTCGGCCGCGTCGCACAGACCAGCAGCGCGCCGCAGGCCCACAGTCCGATCGCGAATGGCGAGACTGCCGTCTCAAACGTCCGGGTTATCCAAACCACCACGGGGAAGGTCAGCGTGGCTGCGGCGCACAGCGCTGAGACCGGCGCCGCGAAGGCGCGCTGGCCAAAATAGCGCCGCAATCCGGCGTAGAAGAAGAGCACGCCCGCGAAGACCGGCAGCGCGAAGCCCAGGCGGTAGGCCTCCGGACTCGTGCCGGAGAGCAGCGTGGGGACGACGTTGACAAGGTAGATCCGCGAGGGATATCCGCCCCAGGACGCGTCCATGTAACCCCAACCGGGGGTGCGCAGGCATTCCAGGCCATGCTGCAGTTCGCCCAGGGATTCGGTGTTGAGGGCGCCAAAACCGCGGATGTTCCAGAAGCAGAGCGGTACTGCCAGGGCGAACGGCAGAAGGAACCAGAAACCTCCTCGCCGGATGTCTCGGACAACGACGACGCAGACGATCCCGATCAGGTACAGAACGCTGAACAAGCCGTGCACCGCCCAGAGACGGCTCACGACCACCTCGAAGACACCCTTCCAGAGGAACGTGACGAGCTCGAGCAACGCCAGCGCGCCAAGCGCGACCGCAGTGATTCGCACGGCGGGTTCGGACGGAAGGTTGCCTTCGATCTCGTACGGCAAGCGGGTGTCGGTTCCGAACAGCAATTGGTTCAGCGAACCTTTCAGCGTGGTGAGCAGCGTCTTCATGCGCCCCGACTGCCAGCGAACCCGGACTCACTCTCGCCGAGCCGAAGCCGGCTTCGCAGCATCATGCATTAGTCGCGGAGGATCCTCGGAGCGGGCCGTGATTGCCGATTTCATTTCAGAGCCGACCACAACTCCCTGGACTGTTAGGATACACCCGCTTTCGGATTAAAGGAGGAGTCGAGTCAAGAGATCCGAAGAGACTCTATAATTCGAGCGAGAGTACCTGGGGACAAGTTCGTCAACAGCTACGACATGAACGAGGAGGCCAGGTCCTCAAGCTACCTGTATGCGTTGTACGCTGCTATCTTGGCGAAGAGGGCATGAGCGGGGGGAGGCCCGCGCCTATCTCCGTTAGTCCCGCCCGCCGGGCGTGGCTGCCCCCCGTGGTCTACGCCGTGGCCACCCTCGGCGTGTTTCTCGCTTTCGCGGCAAGCGGTCGGGCATCGGATTCACGGGGAGGCCGGGTGCTCGGGGCGCTCGACCCCGCCTTCTCGGTTCTCGAGAAGGGCGGACAGAAGTGCCTCGAGTGGCTCTGGCGTCATCCAAAGACGATCGGCTGGACCGTCGCCGGGTTAGCGGCGTTGCTGGGCGTCCTCGGCGTGGTCGCAGCCCGGCTGCGGGCGCGCCCGCTCCTTCTCCTGCTAGCCGGGTTCATACTCGCCACGTGGGGACAGCTCGTCCTCTGGCAGAAGGGCCTGACACCTGGCGGCCTCTACCTCTACCTGGGCGGCGTCGTTTGCGCAGCTGTTCTTGGCCGGATCTATCCTATGGCGCGTCTTCGCGGCTTCCCCACGCTCCCGTCCCCCGCGGATCCCCCTGCGCTCTCCCGCGAAGCGGGATGGGGCCTGCCGCTGGGCGAGTGGGCCGTTGTTCTCGGCTTAACGCTCCTTGGCCTTCTCTTTCGTGGTTACGCACTGACCGAGCATCCGCCGGCCTTCGACGGCGAGATGACCAGTGCCATGGTGGGCGGTTATACCGGGTTCGGGATTCGAAACTACATGAGGACGGAGTTCTGGGGCACCTCGACAGGAGTCTTCCAGGTGCTCACCCACTATGCCCTTTACCGGCTCTTCGGAGCGTCCATCTTCACGATCCGTCTCGCAGCGGTCTTCTGGGGCATCCTCGCGATCCCGCTTTTCTACTGGCTGGCCCGAAGAATTGCTGGGCGAGTCGCGGCGATCATCGCGACCGTTCTCTTCATCACGGCCCCCGAGCAACTCTTCTGGTCGCGCACCGACAACACGCACTTCGCGCCGGTCGCGGTACTCGCGATCGTAACGGCCCACTTGAGTCTCTCCATGCAGGAGCGGTTGGCTCCCCGGGCTGTCCTCGTCGCCGCGCTCTGGATGCCGTTCTGCCGATACTCCTACACCCCCTCGTACGTGCTCTTCACCCTGCCGCTCCTTCTTGCGATCCATGCCGCGATCTTCGTGCGCGGCGCTTTCCGGAAACTCCGGTACGCCGCTCCGATACTGCTGGGAGGGCTCCTCCTCTGGGTGTTCAGCCTGTCCGTCGTGGCGTTCGCTCTCCAGCCCGAACAAGGTTGGCGCTTCGTCAATCCGGCGGTGGTGCAGGGCGGGGCCGCCTGGAGGCACGCCATCCCGCAGGACGCCGGGCCGCTCGAGGTCCTTCGCGAGCAGGGCGCCCGCGTTACGAGGAACGCGGGGTACGTCCTGGCCGGCATGACGTACCACGCGAAGTACACGACGCATTGGTATGGGCGATACACCTTCGCCCGCAACACCATGATCAGCGCGGGGCTCGCGGTGCTGTGCGCTCTGGGTCTCGGCTACTTGCTCGGGCAGCTCCAGGAACGGCGAGCCGCGCTCCTCCTGATCTGGATCGCGATCGGCCTCTTGCCCGGCTGCATGAGCGACGAGCCGGAGGCCCGCCGGATCTCCGTCATCTTCCCCGCATTCCCGATTGTCGTGGGCGTCTTCGTCGCGGCGTCCGTGCAGTTGGCGCGAGAAGCGGCCGGGCGCTGGGTCGCGAGGGCGACAATCGCGGCTCTTGGAGGGGCGACCATCCTCACGTCGTTCACGGGCCTTGCGTCCAACCTTCTTCTCGAAACCAAGCCTATGGAACTCGAAGCCGCAATGCGTTTCGCAAGGCCTTTCTTCGAGCGATGCGACATGGTGCTCCACAACGAGTTGGACCGATGGCACACTGTCGCCGACATCGGAATCCTCGACACCTTCGTCAGGGACCACCAGGGTCGTTGCAGCCAGCTCGTGGAGGCAAAGGACTGGCCGGGCGCGGCTCTCGAGCCGCGGTGCGACTTTAGCGACCTCGTCTTCAGGCTGACGATCTCCCCCGAAGAGAAAGAGCGCCGGCGTGGGAGCTATCGTCCAACCCGCATCGGCTACCTCCTCGCGGAGACGCGCGAGAGCCGGGACCACATCGAGCTGCTGCGCCGGCTGTTCCCGGCCGCCCGGACCGAAGAGTTTCGCGCGCCGACATCGGGAGACCGGTTGCTCGCGATCGAGGTCCCGCTTTCCACGATCCGGGCCCTCCATGCGCCCGAGGTGTCCGCCGTGAGCGCGGAGGCCGCGGCCGGGGCCCGAACGGGACTGCTTGAGGGTGTCGAGCTGGCCGCAGCAAGCCAGACCGCACCGGGCCTTACAATTCGGGGTGGCGTACTCCTGCCTGAACCGGATTGGTATCGATTCCGGCTCGAGCCCGAGTGTCCGAGCGCGAAGCTGACGGTGGGAGATTCCTCCCTGGCCGCAGCCGAGCCACGGCCTCTCCTGGCAGGCGTCCATCCCTTCCTGATCCGGTTTCAGACGGCCGCCGGCTGCCGCCTTCCCCTCATGCTTCGCATCGAGGGCTCGCGGCACCCCGACAAGCGCGTCTCCCCGCTGTTCCTGGCTCCTCGCGTCGTATCGGCGACTCAGGCCACTCCCGTCGTCGCGATCTCGGGATACGGCGAGTCGAAGGTCTTTGCGCTGCTCACTGATCGTCCGTCGGACGTGGGTGTGGACGGCAAGGGGAGCATCTTCGTGCTCACCTTCGCTCCGCAGGGGTGGAAGGTCCATCGCTTCGCTCCCGACGGCAGGGAAGAAGTGGTTTTCAATACTGAGCTTTCGCCGCGCGAGAACTACGCCTCTATGGCGGTGGACGCCGAGGGGAACTGTGTTCTGAGCTGCGCCTCCTCCGTGGAGATCCGCGACCGGTCGGGAAGGCTCCTGCGATCATGGAAGATCACCCGCGAAGGCCTCCCCTCGGACGTGGCGTTGCTTCCCGACGGGCGGATCGTCCTCTGTTTCCCCAGACGCGACTCCGTAGAGATCTTCGCGCGCGACGGTCACCTCGAGGGCTCGCTCACGTCCGAAAAGCGCCTCGAGGCCCCAACCGGTGTGGCCGTAGCCCCCGACGGGAGCCTCGTCGTGGTAGAGGAAACGGGACTCGCCCACGTCTTCGGAGGAAGCCAGATCGGACAGTGGCCGCCAGCGGAACTCGCCGCGTTTCGAGTGGGATACCCCGAGCCTCCGTATCCGCCGGACCTGGCGGCCTGCGCGTTCGACGGCGCAAAAAAACTCCTCTTTCCGCACCGCTTACTCCCCGCGCCGCTCGTCTATGATGTTGAGGGCAGGCCTCTTATGGCATCCGTGCCCGAACATGATCTTTCGGCGAAGGGACTAAAGGAGGCTCACGGCGCCTGCGCCACGCGCGATGCGCTCTACGTCCTCGACTCCTCCTCCGTCATACGTGTGGCTCGGCCGTAAGGAGCGAGCGGATCACCGTTGCGGCGCGCGTCTCCGGCAAACGGTCGCGACTGAAAACTGACTCGCAGTTCTTTGTTCAAATGCCATAACCGATTGTTGATCTCACGTCTGTCCCGATTTATCGTGGCTGGGCACGGTGGGAGAAGTCACCCAGTAGGCCTGGTCAGCAATCCGCTCGAGCGCCTGCGAGGCGTACTGCTCGTGCATCCAGTTTCGCCTCAAGCCGCCGATCCGCACGAGCATCCGCAGCGCGTCCCTGCCGAGCCGGACAGTCGAGGGTCCGGACTGCCGCAGGCGTACCGGGATTCGCTTGATCTCCAGGTTGTACTTCAGCGCGACGTAGAGCAGCTCGACGTCACCGGAGAAGCGGTTATCCAGAAGAAGCGGAAAGAGCGCGTCGGCCACGTCGCTTCGAAACCCCTTCAGACCACACTGCGTGTCGAAGAGGCCACCGGTGACGAGAAGCCTCACCAGAAATGAGAACGCGGACGTCGCGGCCGCGCGGATAGGAGTCAAACGAACCGTGTACTCCGAGCCGTGGAGTGTCCGATCTCCGGTCACGAGGTGGAAACCGCGCTCGTTGACGAGCTGTTCGATGTACGGGATCGCTTCAAGCTCATATGGCAAGTCGGCGTCTGTGAAAACCCGGCAGCGTCCTCGTGCGATTCGCATGCCGGCCTTCAAAGCACCAAATTTACCCGCGTTTCTGTCGAGGAAGATCAGGCGCACTCTCTCTCCGGCTAGAGGAGCGATCGCGGCACGTGTCGCGTCGACCGAGCCGTCGTCAACGACAACGATCTCCCATTCGATCGCGTGCCGCTCGAGAAAGTTCTTGAGGATCCCGATGCTGGTCGCCACGAAAGCGGCGCCGTTGTAGACCGGAAGGACGACCGATAGATCCATCGGCTCAGGTCATCCGCCCGCGGTCGCGGCGGTCACGGTGTCGTGACCAGGGGTTTATCGATCGGTTGAAACTCGGGCTGGCTGAGGACTTCAAAAGACAGCTCAGAACCGACGCCTGCTCCCGGCGGAGGAGATAACGCGGACGGCGGAACGATCGACTCGACCCGGCTCGGAGGCTTCCAGATCCACTCAATGCCGCCGGGCGCATGACGGACGTGGTACGTGAGCTCGACCGAGTGAGGGCCTGTGTCGAGTGTGATTTCGTTGCGAACCAGCTCGTCACTCTCCCCGTTTGATTGGACAATGGACTTTCCATCCAACCGTAGTTCGGCCGCTCCGCCTACTGCGCGAAGGGCCATCTGATAGTTGCCGGTTTTCGGAGCTTTCAAGGTCCCCCTCCAGGTCGCCTCGAAGGGTCCCCCGGATTGGACCTCCTCGCAGAGACTACCGGTGGCGATCGTCGCGTCGAGACGGTGCTGCGAGCGGCCCGGGACTTCGATGGTGCCGAACAATCCTTCTGGAGGTCGGTCTGTGGGTCGGAGCCTTTCGGTCGGAACCTTTTGCCAGCTCAGGCTGTCCGGGTCGCTTGACTTCTCCGCCGGGAGGAGCGTCCACTCGAAGAGAGCGGTTTGTCCGGTTTTGCCGACGACTCCTTCCAACTGGATCGCATGATCTCCCCGGGCGAGACTGACTTTGGCGACCGCCGACGCCTTTCCGTCCGGGACTCTCTGTATCTCCTTGCCGTCGATGACGAGGCGTGCGGGTCCCGGACCGATCCGAAATCCATAGTTCCAGTACTGGCTCACCCGGAGGACGGCTGACCACCGCATGGGACTGGGAAACCGGGTCCAACCGGGCGGCGGTTCGCCCAGAGCCGCGACGCGGACAGGGGGCGATCCCGGTGCGAGCACCAACGCGCCTTGTTGTCGTGCCCAGGCCTCTTTGGGCACGCGGTAGACAGAGAACATGAAGCTTCCGGGCGGATGCGTGATCCGGGCTACGCTCCCACCGGGTTGTACCTCGGCGAGGAACGGCAGGTAGTACGCCTGTCCCGGATAGACGATGAAGGACAGGTCTCGATCGGCGGGCATCGTCAGAGGGATGTTGCTTCCCGGGGAGAGAACCCCGCCCCGGTTTGCGAAAGGGGCCAGAAGCCTGACCCAGCCGGAGTTCACCATGTGGAACTGGTAACCGAGGGAGATGGCCCAGCCGTCTTTCCCCTCCTCCGCGACAGTCTTTCCTTCAATGCGCGGGTAAGGCCAGGGATCCATCGCGGCATACTCGCCAAAGTAGAAGCGCGCTTCCCGCAAGGCCAGGACGCCGGCCACGAGCGCGACGGCGGCAGTGGCTCCGCGGGCCATGGCCCGGCGAACGCTCTGCGAGGCAATCCGGATCGATTCGGCCCGGCGCGCCAGGTCGTCGAGAACGAGAGCCGGGAAGAGCCCCAGAAGCGGCACGGTCGTGGACATGCGGTGAAGGTTCGGGGTCTCCACAGTCACTATGACACCGACAAAACCGACCCAGAACCAGATTGCAAGAAGAACAAATCGCGGGTCAGTAAGCCGGAGGCTCGCCGCTCCGAGCCCGAGCAAGGTCAGCACGGCGAGGGCCGGCGGCAGGATCGGCTTGCCGGTAGGCAAGAAAAAGTTTCCGTCCGGGTACTTGTTGAAGATGCCCATCGCGCGGTCGATCTGGGCAATCAACAGTTGTCTCAAGGTCCAAGACGACCGGTAGTAAGTCAGCCGCAACGGGTTCGCTTTGACGAAGATCGACGTTTCGTGCGCGCGTATCGTGAGCTCATTCGGGACCTGCCAGACGTGAAAGAGAAACGGAGACGCGATCACCAGGGCCCCGAGGGCGGCGAGAAAAACGCCGGCGGCGACCTTTCGTCTTTGCGGACCCCGAGCAAAAAGGTAGATGCAGAAAAGGGCGGCCAGAACGGGCCAGAGGCGACCCGTAGGGTAGAAATAGACCGAGGCGCCGCCCGCAGATCCCGCGCCGACCCAGGCCCAGGCCTTTCCGGACCTCGCGGCTTCGAGAAAGAAGGCAGCGGCAAGTGCCCACAGAGTCGTGGTCGGACCCGCCACGGTCGTCTCCCGGGAGAACTGAAGCGCGACTCCGAGTGTCGAGAGGATTCCCCCCGCCAGGAGACCCGCGCGCCAGCCGAAGTGCCGGATTCCCGTCCAGGTAAGAATCGCAAAGGTCACAAGGCCGCAGATGGCGCCTAAGACTCGAGCGCCCGAAAAACTCAGTCCTGCGAACTTCATCACCAGCGCCAGGAGCTTGAAATAGACCATGCTCAGGTGGTACCAACCGGTGCCGAAGACGCTCGTTGTGTTCTGGCCCCGGACGATTTGTATCGCGACGGCGGCCTGATCGCCTTCGTCGGCGTTGATGCCGTAGGGAACCTTGTCGAGTCTCTGGAACCGGCACAGGGCGGCGACTGCCAGGAGCAGGAGAAGCAACAGAACGAGACTCAGACGAGCGCGCAGCGTCCGAGGCCACGACGGGGTGCTCCAGCGCGGTGTCCAGGCGGTCGATTCTCCGCCCAGGATCCCGGCGAGAAGAAGAAGGGCCACACTGAATAGCCACAGAGTGACCGTCGTCGCCGATTCGTTCCCTCTCCTGAGGCGGGAAAGCATCACGACATTTGTGCCGATCGCGAGGACCATCGCGCCGATCAGCAGGACCATGCCGCGCCACCGGCTGCTCCGGCGACGTTCGCCCTGGGAGGCTTGCGGGATCGCGGCGGACGGGCCGGTCGAAGGAACGCGAGACGATTCCGCGGCCGATGAAGGATCGCCTGGCGCCGAGGGAAGGGGCCATGCGCCGATAGCGAAGAGAACAATACCCAGGAAGTAAAGCGCTCCTCCGAGTCCAGAAAAATTCTTCGAGCGGATCACGGCCTCTCCCCACCCGGCCAACCCGACCGCCAGCAGTCCCA
>WNGB01011306.1_pt1 | contig 12250 bp, 12 predicted proteins | sample 5400681 | NCBI WGS metagenome assembly WNGB01 (sample SAMN13153367, study PRJNA577476) | soil metagenome | isolation source: 115 cm soil or saprolite under grassland replicate 2 | place: USA:California | collected 2016-06-15 | reverse complement strand
GGCCATGATCTTCAGACGCGAGATCAGCGGGTCGCGCGTGCGCATCGGGAGCGCCATGATGTTGTGGAGAATGCCGTCGATCCGAAACCGGACCCGGAACTCCTTTTCGTAGGGCTCGACGTGGATGTCGGAGGCGTCCGCCTTGAGCGCCTCCACCAGAATGAGGTTGGAAAGCTTGATGATCGGGGCGGACTCGCTGGACCTGGCGAGGTCGATCAGGTCGATCTCCTGGCCTTCCTCGCCCCTGACGACGTCCACATCGGCGCCCGTATCGACCCCCGCGATCTCATCGATATTGATCTCGGCCAGGCCAACCCCGGCCATGTCGTCGGCCGTGAGCGCCGAGGAAGCCATGATCTCTTCGATGCTTCCCTCCTGAGGACCGTAGCCGGTCGCGGATTTCGTCCTCTCCTTCAAGACGATAGACCGCGGCGTTCCGTAATGCCGGGCGATCGCCTTGCGGAGGGCCACCTCCGAGGCGACAACCGGTTCGACGTTGTAGCCGGTCATGAACTTGATGTCGTCCATCGCGAAGACGTTGGTCGGATCGCCCATGGCGATCGTCAGCGTGGCCCCGGTCTTGTTCACCGGCAGCACACCGTACTTGCGCGCGACGTCGCCCGGGACGATCTTGACGACCGCGGGATCGATCTCGAAGCTGGCCAGATCGATGGAAGGCACTCCCAACTGCTGCGACAGCGTCTCGGTGATGTCGTTTTCGTTCACTGCTCCGACGCGAACGAGCGCTTCACCGATCTTTCCCCCCTCCTCGCGCTGCGATTTGAGTGCGGCTTCGAGCTGATCCGGCGTGATCAGCTTCGCTTTGAGAAGGAGGTCGCCGAGTTTCACCGCCATGGGAGCGAATGCGATTGTACCCTAGTGTCCTGTCCCAGAAATAGCGAGACAATGCCTCGGGCGAACACTGCCACCCTGTCATCCCGAGGTCGCCGACGCGCCAGAGCCGCTATGGCGACGGCGCGAGCGCAGCGACGAGGGATCTGCCCCGAGAATATCGAAAGTCACGAGAGCAGATCCTTCGCTTCGCTCAGGATGACAGGTTGGACTTTGTCCGCGAACCTACGACTCGGGATACTAGGGGAGGAGTTGCCGAGGCTGTCCAGGGCCAACACCCAGGGTCAGGGACGCCCGGCTAGTTCCTCTCGATGGCCTTGAGCTTGCCGACCAGGGTTCCGACCTTCAACTTGGAGCGGAGCTGGACGGGGATTTTTCGCGTGTCGTCGGTCAACCAGAGCACCAGGTTTTTCCCCATCAGGCCTCCCGCCGTGCTCTTGGGCTCGACCCGGATCGTTTGGAACGTCCCGGCCGGCACCGCGAGCGTCTCGCGGCCCTGGACCTCGACCTGGAGAGCATGGGACTTCCCGGAGAACACCCGGAGTTCAATCGGTTTTTCCGGGTCGAGCTTCAGCGTGCGCAGATAGTAGACCGAAGAGAGACTATCAAGAGTCGCGTCCTCGAGCGCTACCGGCGCCCCCTCGTACTGAGCGTACCCCTTCTCGTAGTCAAATTCGGTCAGCTCATCGCGCGCGCGTTTGCCTTCGACGGTGTGTTTCTCGAAGCGGAGCGACCGGAAAGACTTCGGATCGATCCATGAGACGACGGTGTCCCGAACGAGGAAGAACTTCGAAAGGAAGTTGTTGGACACGGCCGACATTTCGAACTTGTAGGTCCGGTGCCCGTTCAATTCCGCGGAGACCGCCGACAGCGTCAGATCGCCCCCGGCCACGCCCAGGATCGTCATCGCGTAGCGAAGCGTCTCACCGAGGAAGACCGGAGGGTCCGGGTTCTCCTGGACCGAAGGAGAGGCGTGTCCCGGCAGAAGCGCCAGGAGGAGAAGAGGAGGGAAAAGACGCCTCAACGTTCGGGACCTTGGTCTTCTGCGCCGGGGTCTTTCGTCATTTCCGGGGTCGTCACGAGTTCGACGGCCTTGCGCGCGACCGCTTCAACGGAACTGGCCTCATCGTAACCCAAGGCGGTCCCCCGATAGGGCCGGTTGCGCTCGGGAACGTTGCGGCGATGGGCCTGCGGCCCGAAGAGGGCGAGGCAAGTGACCCCGAGCGCGTCGGCCAGATGAAGCGGGCCGGTATCTCCCGCGACGAAGAGGCTCGCTCGGGCCATCACCGCGGCGAGGCCGGTGAAGTCGAGGCGCGGAGTTCTCGCCGCGTCCGTCAGCAGTTCGGAGAGACGCTCGACGCGCTTCTCGTCGCCGGGTCCCCAGGAGATCGCGGGATAGAGGCCGATATCCTGATGGAGTCGCGACGCCAGTCGCGCATAGTTCTCCTCTCCCCAGGTCTTTTCCGCCTGCGCGGCTCCGGGATGATAAAGAGCGAAGGGGCTCGGCAGGGTTCTCAGGAAAGCGCTCGCCGCGGGACTCTCTTTCGCGAGCAGGTAGCGCGCGTCCGGAGCGCTTCGAGTCACGGGCAGGCCGACCGGGGCGAGCAGGCTCAGGTTCTGATCCACGATGTGTACCGCGTCGTGGGTCAGGCCGACCCCTTTGCCGACGAGCACGGCCGAGGACGGCTCGCGCCGGGATCCCGCGGAGAAACTGATGACCTTCGCTCCGGACAGGCGCGCAAGAAGCGCCGACTTCCAGAGGCCCTGGGCATCCAGGGTCACATCGGGCTCGAATTGGCGGAGAGCCTTTCGCAAGCCCGCGATCTCTTTCCAGACCGAGGGCGAGAACGGGTCGCGGCGCCACCGCCGCGTATCGGCCAGAAAGAGCCGCTCGATGGAGGGGTTGCCCGCGAGGAGCCCGCCGTAACGGCGGTCGGCCAGCCATCCGACTGTTGCCCCGCCAATCTGGGCGTTGAGCGCTAGAGGCAGCGCATGGACGATGTCTCCCATCGCCGAGAGACGAACGATCAGGACCCGCATGAGCCGGTAAGCGTCAAACGTAAAGCGTAAAACGAAGTCCCGTTTGACGTTTGGCGTTTCACGTTTTACGGATTTTTTCGATCAGGTCGCTGGTGGAGTGGTCCTTCGGATCGCCCACGATGACGGTGCGCCCTCCGTGGGCCGCGACGACGCCACGCTCCGGCACCGTCTCGGCCTCATAGTCCGTGCCCTTGGCGTGAACATCGGGCTTGAGTTCCGACAGAAGCTCGGCCGGGCTGTCTTCGTCGAAAACAACGACCGCGTCCACGCAGGAGAGAGCCGATAGGATCTCCCCGCGTTCCGCCTCAGGCAGGATCGGCCGGCCCTTCCCCTTGCCGTTCTCGACGGAGCGGTCGGAGTTGACTCCGACGGCAAGCCAGTCCCCCTCTCGCCGGGCCGCCTCCAGATACCGGACGTGGCCGACGTGCAGCAGGTCGAAGGCGCCGTTGGCGAACACGACCCTCCGCCCCGCGGCTCTCTGGGAAGCCGCGGCTTCGAGCAGCTCCGAGCGCGAGAGGATCTTGCTCCTGGTCATTACTCGTGAGCCGTAAGCCGTGAACCGTGAGCCGAGGACCTGGCCCGGGGCTCCGCGTCCCGCGCGCCACGGCTGGCGGCTAACGGCTGACGGCTCACGACAGAATGGTCCGGTCCGATGCGACCGCATCTTTGAGTTCGTCGGGTGTCACGACGGCGGTTCCCATCTTCATGACAACGACGCCCCCGGCGAAGTTGGCCAGCAGCGCCGCCTCCAGGGCCGTCGCTCCGCAAGCCAGTGCCAGCGAAAAAGTCGCGAGCACCGTGTCGCCCGCCCCGGTGACGTCGGCGACCTGGTCGGTGCCGTGGACAGCGATCGAGACGGGCGCCGCGCCGTCCTGGAAAAGGGCCATGCCCCGCGAGCCGCGGGTAACGAGCACGGTCGGACAACGGATCTGCCGGGCCAGCGAGCGGGCGGCGCTCTCGAGATCCTCGACCGAGTCAGTCAGCGGCCGTCCGATCGACTCTTCGAGCTCTTCCTCGTTGGGAGTGACTGCGTCGGCTCCCGCGAACCCCGTCAGTCCATGCCGGGAGTCAACGAGAACCGGCGTCCCCGAGGGGAGGCTCGCCCGGAGCAGAGCGACGGCATCGGCCGGGACGGCGCCGTAACCATAGTCGGAGACAACGGCGCCCCGCGCCCGCCGGGCCGCGACCGCCAGAAGCCTCGCGATCTCTCCTGCGACAGCCGGGTCGGGCGCCAGGCGGAACTCCCGGTCGTAGCGCACGACCTGCTGTTTGATCCCGTGCGGGGCTCCCGCGAGGATGCGGGTCTTCGTGGGCGTGCCGTATCCCGCGACCGCCAGAAGACCTCCGGTCTCGATCCCGCGCTCCTCCAGCACCCACTTGAGCTTCCGGCCCGCCTCGTCTTCTCCCAGCGCGCCGACGGGGACAGGGACGCCTCCGAGAGAACAAACGTTGGCGGCTGTGTTGCCGGCTCCGCCGGGCAGATGCTCCTCCTTCCAGAATCTGAGGATCAGAACGGGGGCCTCCCGGCTGACGCGTTTCGGATGGCCGAAGAGGAAACGGTCGAGCACGTAGTCCCCGGCGACCACGAGGCGACGGCCCGCAAAGGAGTCGATGAGCGAGGAGAGACGTTGCCGGGAGATGTCGAAGCTCATGAAACCCGGACTATAATTGCCGCCCTCGAGAAAGTCGCATGTTGGATTCTCATGTACTCGTCCTGAACCGGGTGTTTCAGGCAATCCAGGTGACCTCGGTTCGGAAGGCGTTCTCCCTTTTCTACAAGGGGCACGTTCGGGCGGTGCTTCCGGACTACTCGACCTATGAGTTCGAGAACTGGTGCGACATCCCGGTGCAGCCCCAGGACGAGGTGGTCCTGACGCCTTCGATGGCAATCCGGATCCCGCGGGTGATCGCGTTGAAGGACTTCGACCGCCTCCCGCGGCAGGATGTCAAATTCTCGCGTCACAACATCTACCTGCGGGACGGAAACCGCTGCCAGTACTGCGGCCACAAGTTCTCTTCCTCCGAGCTGTCACTCGACCACGTCATTCCCCTGTCTCGCGGAGGCCGCTCCAACTGGGAGAACGTGGTCTGCGCCTGCCTTTCCTGCAACGTCAAGAAAGGAAACCGCAGCCCCCACGAGGCCTCGATGAAGCTGATCGCCCAGCCCAGAAAGCCGCGCTGGCACCCGGTCGGCCACTTCGGATCCAACAAGGTCCACCCCGCCTGGCGCAACTTCCTCGACCTCGCTTACTGGAACACCGAACTGAAATAGCGCGCGACATCGCGCGCTATTTCATCCCTTCGCTTCTTCCCTGTCTTCCTGAGCGCAGCGAAGGATCTGCTCCCGTCGCTTCGATTCTTGCCTTCCAGCTCAGGGCAGGCTCTGAGCGAAGCGAAGGATCTGCTCTTTCGCTGGAGAGGGCAGATCCTTCGGGCCATTGGCCCTCAGGATGACACGCTCGAAGAGAGCACGAGGAGTTCCTCTACTGCCTGTAATGCCATCTCTACGCTGATCTCCTTCATGCACTCGTGCCCGTACGGGCACTGCTTCAAGTAGCAGGGGGAGCAGAAGACGTAGCGGTCGAGGACCCTGGAAGGAGCTCCGGTCGGAGCGGTGCGTCCCGGGTCGGTCGGGCCAAAGAAGGCTACGACAGGAACGCCCACCCCCGCGGCAAGATGCATGGGCCCAGAGTCGTTGGCCACGACGACCCGAGCACAGGAGAGCAGAGCGAGAAGCTCCAGCGGGTCCAGATCCGCGCCGACGACGGGCAGCCGCACGCGAGCGGAAGCGGCCACGGCCGCGCCGAGGTTCTCCTCACCGGGCCCGATGACGACCGCGCAACCGAGTCCTCTGGCGGCGAGCAGGTCGCCCAACGCGGCGAAGCGATCGGGGGGCCAGCGCTTGGTCCACCCGAATGCCGCACCCGGCGCCAGAAGCGCCAGGGGGCCGTCGCGATCGACGCCCGCGGCATCGAGCAGGGACGCGGCGCGACCCAGTGCCTTTGCCGTCACGGGCAGACGCGGCGCCTCGAGGTCGGGCTCGATGCCGCGCGACCGAACGAGCGCGTCGTAGTCGCGAAGCTGATGCCCGATCCGGCGCGGCTCCTTCAAGCGGCGTGTCAGGAGCGGACCGCGAAAGTCGGTGTCGTAGCCGATTCGTTCCGGAATCCCCGCCAGCCAGGGGGCAAGCGCCGAGCGGAAGGAGTTGGGGAGGAGCCATGCTTCGGCGAACCGTTCTCGCCGCAGCCGCCGAACATCTCCGGAAATCCCCGACCGTTCCACGGCCGTGTCCGCGCTCCCTTCGGCCAGGAAGAGATTCGCCGTCCCCGGCCTCGCAAGAACGGCCAGACCGTCCTGCGGATGAGCCCGCCGGATGGCCCGCAGGACAGGCAGGGCCATCACGCAGTCCCCGAGCCAGTTCGGCGCCACGACCAGTCGGTTCATGGTTTTCAGTTATCAGTTATCAGTTATCAGTTACGAAGCCAGGAATTACCGACAACCGAAAACTGACAACTGATCACTGACAACTACCCCGGTGGCCTTGTGCGCCAACGGTTGTGCATCCACAACCAGGCGGCCGGATCCCCGCGGATGGCGTCCTCGGTCACCGCCATGTACCGCTCTGTCGCGCGCAGGACGCGCTCCTCCCGTCCCGCGCCGGCCGCCGCAAGTTCCTCGGCGAGGATGGGCTTCTCGAATTGCAGCCGGTAGCGGCCTCGCCCGAGCGGCCAGGTGAAGACCGGCACGACCGGGGCGCCGGTCTTCATCTGGAGGAGAGCAAGAGACGGCGTCGTCGCCGCCGGGCGCCCGAAGAAAGGAACGAAGATCGCCTCCTCGGCCACCACGTTCTGGTCCACCAGGATCGCCACCGTCTCGTTAGCGCGGATGGCGCGCAGGATCTCGCGCGCCGCCGCTCTCTTACGGATGACCCGGTTGCCGAAGCGGGTCCGCCGGTATTCGAGCTCCTCTTCCAGGAGAGGATTGTCCAGGGGGCGCACGACCGAGGAGATCGGCCCGGCGATCAACCCGGCGCGGATGGCGCCGATCTCCCAGCTTCCGAAGTGCGCCGACAGAAGGAAGACTCCCTTGCCGCGCGCTCGGGCCGCGGCGAAGTGCTCTTCTCCCGCGAGCGTGACCCGGGAGAGGATCTCTTCGCGCGTCAGGCGCGAAGACTCGAGGAATTCCATGAAAGCGGCTCCGAGGTTCCCGGCGCACGCGCGGGCGATCTGCCGGATCTCGGCGCCTCTCTTCTCCGGGAACGCGCGAGTCAGGTTCTCCCGGAGGATGCGGCGGCGTGAACCCGAGAACAGGAAGAAAAGCCGGGATGACGCGCGGCCGAATCCCGTTGAGCCGCCCGGGGGCAGGAGCTTCAACATCCCGAGAGCGCCGCGCAGAAGGGCGCGCTCCAGCCTGTGGCGAACGAGGGATCGCTCGGAACGGCGGCGCGGGGCCGGCTCTCCCGAGTCCCGAGTCCCGAATCTCGAGTTCCGATGCGGCGCGCTCACCTTCCGGCTCGCGCGGCGGTCCGAGGCGTGCCCGCGATGAGCGAAGCGAGGAAAGGAAAGAAGCCGGGCTCGGCGATCTCCACGGAAAGGCGGGCTGTGGCGAGCGGCAACCCCAAACGCCCCGAGAGCTTGACCGCGTCTTTTTCGGTCGTGAGGATCCAGGACCCGCCGCTTGCCTCCGCTCTCCGGTGGATGAGCGCGATGTCGCGCGGCCCATAGCGCTGGTGGTCGCGGAACACCAGGGTCTCCTCGGGAAAAAGATCGAGGGAGGCGAGCGTCGCGGTGAAGCTCGCCGGCTGAGCCACTCCGCAGACCGCCACGAACCGACGGCCGGTCAAGGCGTTGCCTTCGATCGGTGCTCCCTTCTCGTCGTAGAGCCCGGCCGGCTTGAGCCTGGCCGAAAAGACGGGAGCTCCGGGATTCCAATGCGCGAGAGTCGCGAGCGCCTCCTCGGGCGGCGTGTCCCTTTCGACCCGCGTGAATATGAAGGCGTCGGCCCGCGCCAGCGCCGAGAGCGGCTCGCGCAGCCGCCCGCGCGGTGGGAAACGCGCTCCTCCGAATGGGTCCTTGCCATCCAGGAGCAGCAGGTTCGCGTCGCGTTCGACCGCCATGTGTTGATAGCCGTCGTCCAGGATAAAGATGTTGGCGCCGAGTTCTCCCGCGGCGCGCGCGGCCTCGACGCGGCGCCTGGCCACGACGATGACGACTCCCGGAAGTCGCAGGGCCAGCGCGACCGGTTCGTCTCCCCCCTCCTCTGCGGAGACGAGCGGGCCGTCTCCCGCCGACACGACGACCACGCCCTTCGATCTGCGGCCGTAACCGCGGGAGAGGATGGCCGGAAGCCTGCCCTCGAATCGCATCCGGCGCGCCAGATGCGCCACGAACGGGGTCTTTCCCGTACCGCCCAGCGTCAGATTGCCGACCGAGATGACCGGGTGAGCGAGGCGAACAGACACGGCGCGGCGCGACGCGTAGCGGCGCGCCCGGGCTTCAAGAAGACGCGCATAAAAACGGGAAATCACGGCGCGGCCAGCCGCCTCCGCAGGGGGTTCGGGGGACCGCAAGGGCCCCCGCTGAGATTGCGTCCGGGCGGGAGAAGTCTGGCCACCGAGTCGGCCGTCAACGCCGCGGCGCCGCGGCTCTCGGCCACGAAGCGCCGGGCGTGATCGCCGCGCGCCGCGGTTCCTGCCTGGTCCTTGAGCGCGAGACTGAAGGCGCGCGACAGCTCCCGCTCGTCCGCCACACACTCGAGAATACCGAGACGTTGCCCGGCCTTGGTGATCTCCAGAAAGTTTCCGGTATGAGGCCCGACGAGAACCGCGACTCCCTGGGCCCACGCCTCGATCGGATTGTGGCCGCCTGTTGCGATGAGACTCCCGCCGATAAACGCGAGAGATGCCTCGGCGTAGACCGAAGGCAGCTCTCCGATCGAGTCGAGGAGGTAGATGTCGGGGCGCGAGTCGAGAGAGGCCGCCGGTGCTTGCGAACGGCGAATCAGGCGAAAGCCGGAACGCTCCACGAGAGCCGCGACGTCGTCGAAGCGCTCGGGACGGCGGGGGGCGAGGACCACGAGCGGCCGGGGCTCGAGGCCTTTCCAGGCCTCCAGAACGATTTCCTCTTCGCCTTCGCCGGTCGAGGCGGCGACGAGGATGGGCCGGCCTGCGGCGGCGGTGGAGAGGCGCGCCGCGTCCGCGAAGGGCGGCGCGGACGCCAGGTCGTACTTGATGTTGCCGGTCACGAGGATCCGTTCCGGGAGGGCTCCCAGGCGTTCGATTCTTCTCGCGTCCTCCTCGGTCTGCATGGCGAAGAGAGAGATGTCCTCGAGGACCCGGCGAAACCAGCCGCGAAGGAGAAGGTAGCGCCGGAAAGAGCGGTCGGAGATTCGGCCGTTGACCAGAGCGACGGGGATGCCTGCGGCCCGCGCCCGCTCGAGCAGAAGGGGCCAAAGCTCCGTTTCGGTCAGGAGTATCAGCCCCGGCCGGGCGGCCGAGAGCGCCTTCTCGACCGGGCCCGCGAGGTCGAGCGGAAAGGAGAAGACGGCGATTCCCTGGCCGGTCAAGGGGCGCGCGGCCTCCAGGCCCGCCGCCGTGGTCACCGAGAGACCGAGGCGGGCGCCGGGCGCTCTCCGGGAGAGCGCCGCCAGAAGATTCCGGGCGACACTGACCTCTCCCACCGACACGGCGTGCACCCAGATGCCACCGTCCAGATCGGGGTAGGGCGCGAGCCCCAGCCGGCCTCGGATATCTCCCAGCCGTCGCCGCCCCGCCAACGACCGGACGAGCGCATAGGGGGAGTAGATGAGAAGCACCAGAACCGACAGGGCTCGGTAAAGGAACATACCGGCGCAATTATCGCCGACGCGATCGACAGACAGCTTACAATTCAATGGCTTATGTTTCACAAAAAGCCTCCAACGGACGCCGGGCCGCCTCCGTATAAGGAACGGATGGAGCTTGTTTACAGCGAGGACCGCTACCGCCACGAGAGCCGGGAGCTTCCCGACAGGGAGCTCGCCATCGCCGCCCGTGGGGGGGACGTGCTGGCATTCGAGGTCCTCGTCCTGCGCAAGACGCCGGCCGTGGTTTCCGTCGCCCGCCGCATCGTGGGCAACGTCGAGGATGCCCGTGACGTGGCGCAGATGGCCTTTCTCCGGGTCTGGGAACGACTCTCCCGGTACGACGAGACGTACTCCTTCAACACCTGGCTCTACCGGATCGCCACCAATCTGTCGATCGACTTCTTGAGATCCGCGCGCAGCCGTGAGAGGGCCCACACGGCGACTTTGCACCTCGTGCGGCTGCGCGAGAGCGAGACCGGAAATGAAACGTCGAGAGCCGCGGAGGACGACCTGGCCTCGCGTCTCTTCCAGCGAGTCTCGGGAAGGCTGACCGGAAAGCAGAAGGCGGCCTTCGTCCTCCGTGAGATGGAAGACCTGGACACAAGCGAGATTGCGGCGATTTTGAACTGTGGCGAGTCCACAGTCCGCAACCACCTCTTCAACGCGCGGCGGGTGCTTCGCCGCGAGATCGAAAAGATCGCTCCCGGCCTCCATCGTCCGACAACCAAGGCGGGGGAGGAGAAACCGTGACGCTCACCTGCCGGGAGACTCGAGGCCGATTCGAGAGTTACGCGGCCGAAACTCTCGCGCCGGAGGAACGCCGCGGCGTACGCGAGCACCTGGGGGCCTGCGACGCCTGCCGGGAGGCAGCAGCCCTTGCCGATCCCCTGTTCGTTTTCGCCGCGCCGCGGCCGGCCGCGATCCGCGCCGAGGAGGCCGGCCTCGTCCTCGCGGCGGTCCGCGCCGGCATCGCCTTGAAGCAGGCGGAACGACGGCTCGAGCCGGCGTCGGGCCGGCGCCGCGTCGGCGCTTTCGTCTCGGCCGCAGCCGTCCTGGCTTTGACCCTGCTCGTGCCCGGAGCGCCAGCGTACCGGGCGCCTTGGCCCTCTCTCCCGCCGGCGGAGCGCGAAGCCGAAAAGTCCGGCTTTGTTCCGGCGGTCCATCCCGCGCCGGTGCCGGAGGTTTTCGAGAAGACGGGCGGGACGGTGAAGTATCCGGCGGATGCCACCATCTACGACTTGAACCCGGGGGCCGGACAGCCCCGCGTGGTCTGGATCGTGGATCGCTCGATAGATATTTAGAAGATCGAAGGATTGAGAGATCGAGAGATTGAGCCACGCGCTCAATCCGACAATCGTCAATCCTCGGGTTTCGGGGTTTTTCGTTCGAGTGAGAAAGAGAGTTTTCTTCGCGGCCTTCATGGCCATTTCGCTGACCGCTCCGGTGGTCCCGGCGGCGGCCCCCCCCGTCGCCGGGAGCGCAGCGGCGGCCGACGTCTTCGTGCGTGTCTTCCTGTTGAAGTACAGGCGCGTGGAGGAGGCGGCCCTGCTCATCCGGCCCCACCTCTCCGAGTCCGCTTCGGTCACGCTGACGCCCAGATTGAATGCCATGACCATCACGGACCGGGAGGAGAACTTGAAGACGGTCGCGAGGGTGATCGCCGAGTTCGATGCTCCTCCGCGCGGCTTCAGCTTTGCCGTCAAGCTGGTGCGGGCGCGGGCGGACGCGCCGGCCGGCACGATCTCACAGGAGATTGGAGGCCTGGGAGCGAAGTTGAAGTCCATGTTCCAGTTCAACGACTATGCACTGCTGGATTCCGCCGTGATCCAGGGTGTGGAAGGCCGGCCGGTCTCCTACCGACTGGGCGACGAGTACGTCCTGACCTTCTCCGTTGGCGCCGCCGGTTCGGGTGAGGAGCTTCTTCTCTCCCCCTTCGAGCTCTCGCGCGTGAAGAAGGACGAACAGCGCCCGCCATACACAGTTCCGCTCTATCGGGCGTCGATCACGGTGAGGCTCAATCAGACGCTGGTCGTCGGGGCCTCCAAGGAGGAAGGCTCGAAGAACGCGCTCATTCTGATCCTGCTCGCGCAGGAGACGGCGCGGCCGGGGCTACCCGGCGGGAAATCGGTGGGGAAGCGATGAGCCGGGAGTTCCGGGTCAAGATCGGATGGCCCGACGGGAGCGTGGCCGAGGAGGCCGTGCAGGCTGCCGACGCCGCGGCCGCCCGTGTCGAAATGGAGCGGCGGGGAGGGCACGTCTTCGAGATCCGCCGCGAAGGCCTCTCCTTCGGCTCGCGCCGGCGTCGCCGCGGGCGCGTGAAAATGAGGGACTTCATCATCTTCAACCAGGAGCTGATCGCGTTGCTCAAGGCCGGGTTGCCGGTCGTCCACTCCCTGGAGCTCCTGATGGAGAGGCAGGAGAGCGCGACTCTCCGGCGGGTCCTCGTCGAGGTCCGCGACCGGGTCAACGCGGGCGCCGCGATCTCCGACGCCTTCGCGGAGCAGGGAGATCTCTT
>WNGB01011747.1_pt1 | contig 12251 bp, 9 predicted proteins | sample 5400681 | NCBI WGS metagenome assembly WNGB01 (sample SAMN13153367, study PRJNA577476) | soil metagenome | isolation source: 115 cm soil or saprolite under grassland replicate 2 | place: USA:California | collected 2016-06-15 | reverse complement strand
AGATCGCGCGGGAGTCGGTCCGCGGGCCTTTCACCGGCCGCGGCCCGAAAGGCTACGTCCGCCGGGACGAGCGGATCTGGGAAGAAGTCAACGAGCGGCTCGAAGAGGACGGAGAGATCGACGCCACCGACGTTTCGGTTCAGGTCTCCAGCGGAGAGGTGACCCTCGAAGGCACCGTCGACGACCGGCGCGCCAAGCGGCTCGCCGAGGATCTGGCCGAATCGGTCCGCGGCGTGCGCGACGTACACAACCGCCTGCGGGTGAAGGCCCGGGAAACGGTGGCCGCTAGACGGCGCGGCTCGCCCGGAACCGGCGCTTTCGCTACTGTACGTGGCGATGCCTGCCCTTCCTTCGACGAACGAAGCGCCCCTCGAGATTCCGCGAACGTCGCGCGTCCGACGGAACAAGGTGTGGAATCTCGTTCTGGCGATCTTCTTCTTCATACTCGGCTTCATCGGGATCCTGATCCCGGTCATGCCTCAGGTCATCTTTTTCGTGATGGGACTCCTGTTCCTGTCGCTGGTGTCGCCGACGGTGCGGCGCGCCGTTCGCCGCTTTCTTCACAGTCACCCGAGGCTCGCGCACGCTTACAAGCGATGGAGAGACAAGGGACGTCAGAAGAGGCGCGAGATGATCCGGCGGCGCAAGGCGCTCGCTGAGCACCTGCACATGCGAGGGTAGCGGGGTCAGGTCTCCACTTGCCACTTTGCCGAGCAAAGTGGCAAGAGCACGGTGGCGGACTCAGCCCAGGGGCGATTCGTGAATACCTGACCCTGCTAGTCCATCTGCCGGCGGAGAATTGTCGGGATGTCGAAGTCGTCGCGCGAAGACGCGTTCGGACCGAATCCCCCCGTGTCGTCTCCCCGCAGAAACGGGGTCCGGCCCACCCGGGGTGACGACAGCGCGCGCGGGTCCTCTTCCTCTTTCTCCTCCATGACCGCGTCGCCGCGATCGAAGCCGGTCGCGATCACGGTGACCTTCACCGCCCCCGCCAACCGGTCGTCGTTGACGTAACCGAACAGGATCACGGCCTCCGGGTCGGCGGCCTGGCGGATGATCTCGGCCGCCTCGTTCACCTCGAAGAGCGTCAGGTCGGCGCTCCCCGTGATGTTGATGAGGACCCCGCGTGCCCCTTCGATCGAGGCGTCCTCGAGCAGCGGCGAGGAGATCGCCGCCTGCGCCGCGTGCACCGCCCGGTTCTCCCCTTCCGCGACGGCCGTGCCCATCATCGCGCGTCCCATGTCCGACATGATCTTCTTGACGTCGGCGAAGTCGCGGTTGATCTCCCCCGGACAGTTGATCAGGTCCGCGATACCCTGGATCGCCTGCCGCAACACGTCGTCCGCGATCTTGAAGGACTCGTGGAACGGCGTGTTCCTTTCCACGAACGAGAGAAGCCGCTGGTTCGGGATCGTGATCAGGGTGTCGACGTGCTCGCGCAGCTCGCGGGCGGCCCTCTCCGCCTGGCGCATGCGCTTCTTGCCCTCGAAGTCGAAGGGCTTCGTCACGACGGCGACCGTCAGGGCGCCCGACTCCGCGGCCAGCTTCGCGAGAACGGGGCCCGCGCCGGAACCGGTCCCGCCACCCAGGCCGGCCGCGAGGAAGACCATGTCGGCGCCCTGGACGATCTGCGACAGCTTCTCCTGATCCTCGAGCGCGGCGTTCCTTCCCACGTCCGGGTCCGCGCCTGCCCCGAGGCCCTTGGTCAGTCGGCCGCCGATCTGGAGCTTGGTCGCCGCCGATGTCTTGCGAAGCGCCTGGAGATCAGTGTTGCAGGCGATGTATTCGACTCCGCGAACGCCCGCCGCGATCATCCGGTTGATGGCGTTGCAGCCGCCGCCGCCGACGCCGATGACCTTGATGTTCGCGGGAGACGCGTCTCCTCTCTCCAATTCGATCGCCATGGGCGACTTCCCTCCATCGTCGACGAGCTCGATCATCGGTTTCTCCCTTCCCCCCCGCCTCGCATTCGTGCTCTGCCCGCGCGTGCGGGCGCCGCCCGCTCTCAGAAAAGCTCCCGGAAGAACCGGGAGAACGACGTTGCGGCGCGGGAGATCCCGCGCGTGCGGCGCCGCGGCCTCTTGTGGCGATGTCCGTAGAGAAGGAGACCGGTCGCCGTGGCCCACTCCGGCCGCGAAACAACGTCGACCAGGCCCCCCACTCCGGTCGGAACTCCACGCCGCACCGGACCCTCGAAGATCCCCTCCGCGATCTCGACCAGCCCCTCGAGCTCGGATCCCCCGCCGGTCAGGACGACGCCCGATCGCATCTCCCGGTCGACGCCCAACCTCTGCAGGTCCTCGTGGATCAGGGCGAGCAACTCTTCCGCTCTCGGCTGGAGGATGTCGGCCAGGGTCGAACGCGGGCAGAGCTTCGGCTCTCGGCCGCCGACCATCGCCACCTCGACCATTTCGTCGTCGCCGACGGCGGATCGCAGTGCGGATCCGAACTTTTTCTTGATGCGCTCCGCATCGCCGATCGGAGCCCGGAGAACCACCGCGAGGTCATTGGTGAAGTGGTCGCCGCCCACCGGGATGACGGCCGTGTGGGCGATCGAGCCCTTCTGATAGACCGCCACCTCGGTCGTGCCGCCGCCGATGTCGATCAGGACGATCCCGAGCTCCTTCTCGTCCTCCGTCAGGACGGCCTCGGCCGCCGCGAACTGCTCCAGGATGAGCTCGACGACCTCGATTCCCGCCTTGTTCATGCACGTCACGATGTTCTGCGTGACGGCGACCGGCGCGGTCACGACGTGGACGTCCGCCTCGAGCCGGGCGCCGACCATTCCGGTCGGATCGTCGACGCCGTCCTGGCCATCGACGGCGAACTCACGCGGAACGACGTGAACGACCTCGTGGTCCTGCGGGATCTGAACGCCCCGGGCGGCGTCGATGACCCGGGTGACGTCCTCGCGGGAGATCTCCCGGTCCTTGCCGGCGACCGCCACGACGCCGCGGCTGTTGAAGGAACGGACGTTCGACCCGGAAATGCCCACCCAGGCGCGCGCGATCTGGACGCCGGCCATGATCTCCGCTTCCTCGGCGGCACGCTTGATCGCCTCGATGGTGGCGTCGACGTTGATGATGTTGCCCTTGCGGGTGCCCCGGTTGGGAGAGGCGCCCTTGCCGATCACGTCGAGCGCGCCGTGGGCGTTCTGCTCGCCGATCAGGACGCAGATCTTCGAGCTCCCGATGTCGCAGGCGGTGAGGAAGTTCTCCGGTTTCGCCATCTAAAAGCTCCGGGCCCTCATAGGGAGTTCCCGGCGCCATAGGCACCGACAAGCACAATTCGATCCGCGAAGCGGAGATCGATGGCCCGCGCCTCCCACCCACGAGACTCGATGAAACCCCGCGCTTCCAGGAGCGCGTGGATCTTCGCGGTGGCGTCCCGTCGAAGAACCCGAACCGGTTTTCGAAAGATCGAATCCATGATACCGAAACCTCCGTCGGGCAGCGCGGAAATTTCGGAGAGCGCGGAAAAATAATCGAACGGCGACGAGCGAAGGTCTTCGAGAAGTCCGACCGCTTCGGGCATCGCGCGCCGATCACCCGACACGAGGACGTACTCGGTCGAGTCGCTCCGCGGATCATAGAGAGCGATCGGTCGACCTTCCGCCGACAGCCACCAGAGCCGGGGGCCCTCGCGAAAGAGCGCGACCGCCCGGCGCTCGGTGACCCGGATCGCGAGACCGTCCGGCAGCCGCTTCGAGAGAGTGACCCGCTCGACCCACGGATGGACTCCGACCGCGCGCGCGATTCCGGAGAGGTCGAGCGCGACGAGGTTCGCTCCGCGCCAGGGCTCGACGGCTCGAAGGATCTCCTCGGTGCGCGCGCGGCGGTTGCCTGCGACCTGGATGCGCTGAAGGGAGAAGAGCGAGCCGCCGAAGAAGCGGGCGAGACCGGCGACTGCAGCGACCAGGACGAGAACGGAGAGGGCGATCCGGACGGTTCGCGCCGGTTTCCGTCGGCGCGGAGCGACCATCCCCCGGCGGAGGAACGTGTTGTTCCGACCGCCAACGGCGACGAAGCGCGGGCCGCCGTTACTTGCCGGCATCGGCCGCCTTCCGGCCTGTCTCCCCGGCCAGGTACCCTTCGCCGAATCGGACGACGTCGCCCGCCCCCATGGTCAGGAGCAGGTCACCCGCCTGGAGCAGACGTTCAAGCCGTTCGCTAACCCTTTTCTTGTCCGACACATAGACGAGGGCTCGGTGACCGGCTTCTCTCGCCGCCTGAACGACGAGCTGGCCGGTCACGCCGGGAAGTGCCTTCTCCCGTGATGGATAGACGTCGGTGACGATGGCGACGTCCGCGCCGAGAAGGGCCCTCCCGAACTCCGCCGCGAAGTCGCGGGTGCGCGAATAGAGATGTGGCTGGAAAAGAGCGACGAGCCGGCGCTCCGGGTAGACCTGCCGGGCGGCGGCGAGAGTGGCGGAGATCTCGGTCGGATGGTGGGCATAGTCGTCCACGACGAGCACGCCGCCGCGTTCGCCCTTCTTTTCGAAACGGCGGACGACTCCGGTGAATCCAGCAAGAGCGCGGGCGATCGTGTCGAACGGGATCAAGAGCTCTCTGCCCACCGCGATCGCCGCGAGCGCGTTAGCGACGTTGTGCCGGCCGGGCAGCGGGAGCCGGATCTCGCCCAAAAGCCCCTGCTCCGAATCCCAAACGTCGAAGCGGGTGCCCGACGCCTCCAGCCGGACGTCGCGCGCGCGCAGGTGCGCTTGAGGCGACTCACCGTAGGTGACGATCCGCTTCTCGACCCGCGGAAGGACCGCCCCGACTCCCGGGTCGTCGAGACACGCGATGACCGCGCCGTAGAACGGAACCTGGTTCGCGAAGAGGACGAACGTGTCGATGATCTCGTTCAAGTCCCGGTAACAGTCGAGGTGGTCCGCCTCGACGTTCGTGATCACGGCGACATCGGGGGTCAACTCGAGAAAGGAGCGGTCGTACTCGTCGGCCTCGGCGACGAGAAAATCTCCCCGGCCGAGACGCGCGTTCGTCCCGAGGATGCGGACCCGCCCGCCGACGACGATCGTCGGATCGAAGCCGGCCTCGGTCAGGACCATTCCGGTGAGCGAGGTCGTCGTCGTCTTCCCGTGAGTCCCCGCGACCGCGATTCCCTGTTTCAAGCGCATGATCTGCCCGAGCATCTGGGCTCGCCGGATCACGGGGATTCCTCGCTCGCGGGCCGCGGTGACTTCCGGGTTCGATTCGTCCACCGCGGAGGAAACGACGACCAGGTCCACCTCGGCTAAGTGGGCGGGATCGTGGCCGAAACGGATCTTCGCGCCGAGCGCCGCGAGCCGGTCGGTATTCTCGCCCCTCTCCCGATCGCAGCCGGAGATCTCGAGAGGCGTCGAGAGAAGGAGAATCTCCGCGAGACCGCTCATCCCCACGCCTCCAGCGCCCACGAAGTGGATGCGCCGGAGCTTGAGGAACCTCATCGTCTCATCCGGATCATCGCGTTCCCTCCGCTTCAAAGAGAAGATCGGCCAGAAGCTTGGCGGCGTCGGGCCGCGCAAACGAGCGGGCGCTCTCCCCCATTTCCACGAGACGCCGCCGGTCCCCGAGAAGCTCCTTGACCACCGCCGCGAGCGTCTCACCGGAGAGTGCGGCTTCCTCGATCGCGACGGACGCTCCGGCCTTCGCGAAGACGTGCGCGTTCTCGGTCTGATGCCCGTGCGTCGCCGAACCGAACGGAACCAGGATCGACGGCCGTCCGGCTGCGGCGAGCTCCGCGAGCGTCTGCGATCCGGCGCGGGAGAGCACGAGGTCCGCCCAGGCGAGCTCCTCGTGGATCCGCGTCAGAAACGGGACGAGCTTCCACCCGGCAGGCAGCTCGCCGCCGTAACGGGCTCGCGTATCTTCGAACAGTCTCTCTCCCGCCTGGTGGATCGATTCGAGGCGGTCCCCCGCGAGAAAGGAAACCGCTTCGACCATCGCTTTGTTCAGGACCCGCGACCCCTGACTGCCCCCGAAGACGAGGAGCCGCCGCGTGGAGGCGGACGGGTCGAGGCCGGGAACGGAGAAGAATTCCGGGCGAACGGGCGTTCCGGTCACGACGCCCGGCCGGGCCAGATGAGAGTTGGCGGAGGCGATCCCGACCGCAGTGCGGGTCGCGAACCGGTTGAGCAGGCGATTCGCGACACCGGGAAAGGCGTTCGACTCGTGAATGAGAGTGGGCACGCCGAGCGAGCGTGCTGCCGCCATGACGGGCACGGTCACGTAGCCTCCGACGCCGGCGACGGCGCGCGCGGGAAGTTTCGCGAGAAGCCCTCGGGCCTGCAGGAATCCGACCGGCAGCTCGGCTAAGGCGAGGAGCCGCGAAGCGACGCTCTTGCCTGCGAACCCGGAGGCGCGAACGAGATCGAGCGGGAATCCGGCTTGCGGGACGAGCTTTGCTTCCAGGCCGTGACGGCTTCCCACGAAGAGAATTTCCGCCTCGGGCCGGCGGGCCCGAATCTCGCGCGCGAGGGCAACCGCCGGAAAGATGTGTCCGCCCGTTCCGCCCGCCGCGATCACGTACGCACCTTCGGTCGTCTCACGTCTCACGAGTTCCCACTTCGTGCTGCGACACGTTCAAGATCAATCCCGCAGCGAGCCAGGAGGCGACGAGAGAAGAACCGCCGTACGAGACGAACGGCAACGGAATCCCCTTGGTCGGCATGATGGCGAGAACGACGCTGACGTTCACCGCCGCCTGCACGACGAGCATCGCGGTTGCGCCCGCGGCGAGAAGGCCGCCGAAAGCGTCGGGCGCCCGCCGCGCCGCGCGAAAACCGCGCCAGGCGATCACGGCGAAGCAGGAGATCACCCCGACCCCCCCGATGAAGCCGAGCTCCTCGCCCACGATCGCGAAGATGAAGTCGGTGTGGGGGTAAGGGAGGAAAAAGAGCTTCTGCCGGCTCGCGCCGAGCCCGTTTCCGAAAAGACCGCCCGCTCCCACCGCGATCAGAGACTGGAGAGCCTGGAAACCCGCACCGAGCGGATCGGCTTCCGGCCGGAGGAAGGAGAGGACGCGCGCCCTCCGATAGCTCGCCGCGAACGCGGCCACGATCGCGAGCGGCAGCGCTGCGCCGCCGAGCATCAGGAAGAGCTTCGCGCGGACTCCCGCGATCCAGAGGAGAACTCCGCCGAGCATCACGTAGCAGGCGGCGGTGCCGAGATCGGGCTCCAGCAGGACGACTCCGGAGGCGGCAAGCGTGAAAAAGAGCGTCGGCTTGATCGCCTTTTCCGGATTACCCAGCGCGAGCGTCTTGCGTGCGATCTGCGAGGCGAGAAGGAGAACGAGCGCGACCTTCAAGAACTCTGACGGCTGGAACATGACCGGCCCGACGGGGATCCAGCGACGCGCCGCGTTGATCGGCGGCTGCAGGAGGGCGATGACGCAGAGCGTGAACGCTCCGCCGTAAGCCAGGTATACGACCCAGGGGCGGGCGAAAACGCGGTAGTCCACGCGGGAGACGAGGAGTGCGCCGATGCCTCCCACGACGAGCGCCGCGATCTGTTTGACGAGATAGCGGTAGGGGCTGCCCGACGTTTCCGCGGACGAGACCGCGGACGCGCTGTAGATCATCACGCAGCCGAACAGCGACAGCGCGACGAGCGGCACGAAGAGGACTTTGTCGGTCGCGAGCTTACGAGCCATGACGGATCACCGGTCCGGTGTCTGGTCCCCGAGGGGGCAGATCCCTCTCCGCAGCTTGCTTCGCCAAGGCCGTGAAGTGCGCTCCCCGCTCTTCGAAGTTCGCGTACTGATCGAACGACGCGCACGCCGGCGACAACAGCACGGTGTCGCCGGGCCGTGCGAGCTCCGCCGCGAGCGCGACTGCGTTGTCCATCGTCGCGCAGCTCTCGATGGGCGCCGATCCGGAGATCGCCTCCCCGATCTTCGGAGCCGCCTCTCCGATCGTAAGGACGATGCGGGCGATTCGAGCAATCGGCGCCGCCAGACGACTGAAGTCCCCATGCTTGTCCCGCCCGCCGAGGATCAGGAGCACGCTCTTCTCCCGTCGGCCCTCGAGCGACTTCAGGGTGGCATCCACGTTCGTCCCCTTGGAGTCGTTCACCCACTGAACGCCGCCGGCTTCCGCGACGAGCTCTGTGCGGTGCGGAAGGCCGCGGAATTCGATCAGCCCCTTCTCGATCGCAGTGGGCGGCGCCTCGAGACAGTCGGCGGCGGCGAGCGCCGCGAGCGCGTTCTCGAGGTTGTGCGCCCCGGGGAGCGCCAGGCGGTCCGCGGCCAGGACCTCGCGGCGGCGACCTCGGGCCTCCGAGTAGAGCCATCCCTTTTCGCACCAGGTCCCTCCGGATGCCGGCGCCCGCCGCGAAAACGGCACGCGCCGGGCCCGCGATTTCGCGCGAGCCGCGATCGGGTCATCTCCGCTGACGACCGCGAAGTCTTCCTCGCGCTGGTTCGCGAAGATCCGTTCCTTCACCGCCGCGTATTCCTCCATGCTCGCGTAGCGGTCGAGATGGTCGGGGGTCACGTTCGTCAGGACTGCGACGTCCGGTCGGAAGCGCTCGACGGTCTCGAGCTGGAACGACGAGACCTCGCACACGAAGTCGCGGGGTCCCCGGTCACGCAGAAATCCCGAGAGCGGCGCTCCGATGTTCCCCGCCAGCGCAACCGGCCTCGAGGCCAGGCGCAGGATCTCGGCGATCCACGCGGTCGTCGTCGACTTCCCGTTCGTCCCGGTCACGGCTACCCAGCGGTGGTGCTCCGTCGACTCCTCCTCCGCGATCCGCCACGCGATCTCGAGCTCCGAGAGCACAGGCAAGCCGCGCCGGCGCGCGGCGACGACCAGAGGATGGGTCGGCGGCACGCCCGGAGAGAGCGCGAGCCAGCCGGCGCCGTCAAGCGCCTCTTCCGACGAGCGGGCGAAGAGGAATCGCACACCGCGCGCCTCGAGCTCGGCCGTCCCCTCGAAGGCGCTCCGCGGTCGGTCGTCGACGACGGTCACGGCGATGCCCCGCTCGAGGAGCGCCTGCGCGAGCGCCCGACCGCTCCGGGCGAAACCAAGCACCGCCACTTTCGTCGGCAGAAGCGCGGAGGTCGTGGCCGTCGCGCTCATCGCAGCTTCAAGGTCGAAAGCCCCAAGACCGCGAACAGGATCGAGAGGATCCAGAAGCGGACGATGACGCGGGACTCGGGCCAGCCGGCGAGCTCGAAGTGGTGATGAAGCGGCGCCATCCGGAAAACGCGCCTCCCCGTCGCCTGAAACGAAGCGACCTGTACGATGACCGACAGAGCTTCGAGCACGAAGACCCCGCCGACGATCGCGAGCAGCATCTCCTGCTTGATCATGACGGCGACCGCGGCGAGAGCGCCGCCAAGCGGCAGAGCACCGACGTCCCCCATGAACACGTCCGCCGGATGGGAGTTGTACCAGAGGAATCCGAGGGAGGCGCCGACCAGCGCGCCGCAGAAGATCGACAGCTCTCCCGCCTGTGGCACGTATGCGATCTGGAGGTATCTCGCCGCGACCGCGTTCCCGCTGACGTAGGCGAGAAGAGCGTACGTCCCCGCCGCGACGCCGAACACGCCGATCGCGAGGCCGTCCAAGCCGTCCGTCAGGTTGACGGCATTCGACGAACCGACAAGAACGGCCGCGACGAACGGGATGTAGAACGCGCCGAGGTCGATGACCAGCCTCTTGAAGAACGGGAACGTCACGAGTGTCGAAAAGGTCCCGGCCGCCGCCCAGTGCTCGATCGCCCAGGCCGCGCCGAACGCGACCAGGAATTGCGGGATCAGCTTTCCCGGACCGGTCAGTCCGAGACTGCGTCGACGGGTGAACTTGACGAAGTCGTCCGCGAATCCGACCACGCCGATTCCGGCCAGCGTGCCGAGAGCGATCCACACGAGGGGGTTCTTCAGATCCATCCACAGGAGCGTCGCGACGAGGATCGCCAGCAAGATCAGAATCCCTCCCATAGTCGGAGTCCCCGCCTTGGAGAGGTGAGACCGCGGGCCGTCCTCGCGGACCGATTGCCCGATCTGGCGTCGCTTCAGCAGACGGATCGTTGGCCCGCCGAGCGCGAGCGCGAGGAGAAGCGCCGTCACCGCTGCCATCGCGGTCCGAAACGTGATGTATCGGAAGACGTTGAACGCCGGAAAGACTTTCGCGAGCGGATAGAGCCAGCGGTACAGCATCAGGCGGCTCCGGCGAGCATCTCGACCGTCCGGTCCAGCCCCACCGCCCGCGATCCTTTGAACAGGACGACGTCGCCTTCCGCCAGAATTCCTTCGAGCAGGCGCGCCGCCTCTTCGGGAGAGTCCACGTACGAGATCGCCTGTTTCGGGAAACCGCAGTCGACCGCTTCCTCGCCGTAATAGCGCGCGAGCTCGCCGACGCAGACGAGCCGGTCCGTGCGGCTGGAGGCGTACTTGCCGACCTCGCGGTGCCAGACGTCCTCGTCCGATCCGAGCTCTCGCATATCTCCGAGGACCGCGATCCGTCGCGTCGCCGCGAAGCCCGAGAGCGTGTCGAGCGCCGCCCGCAGCGAGGCGGGATTCGCGTTGTACGAGTCGTCGTAGAGAATCGCTCCCGAACGATGCCGCCGGAATTCTCCGCGGTGCGGAGACGGGCCGAGAGCGGGCGCCGCCGCGGCGCAGTCCTCGATCGACGCGCCGGCGGCGATCGCAACGGCGGATGCCGCGAGGAAATTGACCGCCTGGTGCGTGCCGGGGAGCGGCAGCGCGATCGCGACTTCGCCGGAGGAAGTCCTCAGGCGAAACCGGGTCTCTGTCTCTTTCCGCTCGAACCGGTCCGCGGTCACGTCCGCCTTCCCGAAGCGCGCGAAACGGAGCACCCGACCGGGCCAGCGCCCCGCAATCGCCGAGACGCGGGAGTCGTCCGAGTTCGCCACGAAGGTGCCGGCGGGCCGGAGGCCATCGAGGATCTCCGACTTCGCCTGGGCCACTTCGTCGATCGAGTCGAAGTTCGCGAGGTGGGCCGGAGCGACGTTGGTGATCGTGGCGACGTCCGGCTCGAAAGCGCGGGACAGCCGCGAAAGCTCCCCTCTCGCGCTCATTCCCATCTCGCCGATCATCCACTCCGGTACCCGCGGGAGGTTGATGACTGACATCGGGAAACCGATCGCGCTGTTCTGGTTGCCCGGCGTCTTCTCGATCGCGAACCGGCGAGAGAGGATCGCCGCGGTGAACTCTTTCGTCGTGGTCTTTCCGGAGGAGCCTGTGATCGCGGCGAGCCGGAAGCCCGAGCGCTTCTTGAGAAGAACGGCGAGCGCTGTGAGCGTGGGAACCGGCTCGCGGGCGACGACGACCGGGACCGGTTGCGGCAGAGCTGGGACCCGCTCGCCGAGGATCGCCCGGGCGCCGCGGGCCACGGCGTCGGGAGCGAAGTCGTGCCCGTCCGCACGCGCCCCCTTCATCGCCACGAAGAGCGTTCCGGGCCGGACCGCGCGCGAATCGACCGCGACGCCGGAGAGCTCGACGTCCGACCCACCGGGAAGAGGCAAGTGCGCGGCCGAAGCGACATCGAAGAGCGAGAAGTTCAACGGGCGGCCTTCATCGAGCGGAAATCATCGCCGGGCTCACCGCCTCGACGCGTACCCGGAAGCGACCTCGCGGTCGTCGAATGGAATCGAGCGTTCGCCGATGACCTGGACGCGCTCATGTCCCTTGCCGGCGATCACCACGGCGGTTCCCGGGTTGGCGAGGTCGATCGCCGTACGGATCGCTTCCCGCCGATCGGAGACCTTCAAGTACTTCGTCGCGCCGGAAGCGAGCAGCCCCCGCTCGACTTCGGCGAGGATCGCCTCGGGATCCTCCGAGCGGGGATTGTCCGAAGTCGCGATCGCGATGTCCGACAGACTACCGGCGACTTTCCCCATCGGAGCGCGCTTGCCGCGGTCGCGGTCTCCACCGCAGCCGAAGACGAGGATGATCTTCTTGTCCGTCAGGTCGCGGACTGCGAGAAGCAGCCGCCGGAGCGCGTCTTCCGTGTGGGCGTAATCGACGATGATCGGATAAGGCTGTCCCGACGCGACCGGTTCGAGACGCCCCGGAACGCGGGTGACGGACGCGCATCCGTCCGCGATCTCTTGCTCGTTCATACCGAGAGAAAGTCCCGCCGCTGCGGCCCCCACAAGATTATCGGCGTGGAAGCGGCCGAGGAGTGCGGAGGAGACCCGGAAGCGCCCTGCCGGATGGACCACGTCGAGAGACGTTCCCGCGAGATCGCAGCGCACGTCCTGGCCGCGGACGTCCGCTGGCGCTCCGGA
>WNGB01038641.1_pt1 | contig 12253 bp, 11 predicted proteins | sample 5400681 | NCBI WGS metagenome assembly WNGB01 (sample SAMN13153367, study PRJNA577476) | soil metagenome | isolation source: 115 cm soil or saprolite under grassland replicate 2 | place: USA:California | collected 2016-06-15 | reverse complement strand
AAGGCCGAGAGGCGCGGCCGGGGACCGATCACGGGCGGGTATGGATGTCATCGGATTTCGTCATATGTCAATCACGGAACCAAGTTCTCTTGACATTCGTTTGGTATAGTAGACGGCCTCATTGCCATATGACGACCCGACTGGACCGCACCGATCGCGCGCTGCTCCTCGCCCTCTCCCGGGACGGGCGGCGCCCGGCCGCGGACCTGGCCAAGGAGCTCGGCCTTTCCCGGCAGGCGGTGACGGAGCGGCTGCGTGAGCTCGAGCGCCGCGGGGTGATCCGCGGCTACCACGCGGACATCGATCCCATCTCTCTCGGCCTGGGCGTGCGCGCCCAACTCCGGATCACGCTCGACGGCAAGACGCCGCAGAAGGAGAAGGAGGTCCTGCGGCGGCTCACCGCCAGCCCCCTCGTCCGCTCGGTGTACCGCGTGAGCGGTGAGGACTGCTTCGTCGCCGACGTGATCTGCCGCCGCATCGAGGACGTCAACGCGCTGCTGCTCGACCTGCAGGCGACGCGCGCCATGCAGTCCTCGCGCACGGCGTTCGTGCTGGAAACGGTCCTGGACAAGGGCACCCTCGGGGCGCTGCCGCCCGGCCTTCTCCTCGAGGATCCGGCGGGGGCGCCGGCGCGCTCGAAAGGCTAGAAATGTCTCCGCGTCACCGCCGTCTGCTGCCCTGGATCGCACTGGCCGTCGTGTACGTCGTCTGGGGCTCGACCTACCTCGCCATCCGCATCGCCGTGCGCGAGGTCCCGCCCTTCGGCGCGGGGGCCGTGCGCTTCCTCGCCTCCGGGGTCGCCATGGCCGGGCTGGCCGCGATCGTGGACCGACGCCATGGATGGCCCACCTGGCGGCAGGTCGCGGACTACTCGCTCGTGGGTGTGCTGCTCCTCTCCATCGGCAACGTCCTCGTGATGTGGGCGGAGAAGACGATCCCGAGCGGCATCGCCGCCCTCATCGTCGGCACCACGCCCCTGTGGCTCACCTTCCTCGACGGCCTGCGTCCGGGCGGCCACCGCTGGACGCCGGCGCTGTGGGTGGGGACGCTCATCGGCCTCGGCGGCGTCGCCCTCGTGGCGCGCCCGGAGGGCGGCATCCAGGCCGGCCATTGGGGCGCCATCCTGGCCCTGCAGATCGGGACCATCTCGTGGGCGGTCGGGTCTCTCTACGCGCAGTCGGTGCCGGCGCGCCTGCCCGTCTTCACCGCGGCCGCGATCGAGATGCTGGCCGGATCCGCCGTCCTCCTGTTCGAGTCTCTCGTTCTCTTCCGGGACGACTGGGGCGCCTTCCGGGTGGCCAGCGCGAACACGTGGCTGAGCCTCGGCTACCTGGCCATCTTCGGGTCGCTCATCGGGTTCACCGCGTTCGCATACGCCCTCAACGAGCTGCCCGCGACCACCGTCGGCACCTACGCGTACGTCAACCCGGTAGTGGCGGTGATCCTGGGGCGCGTCTTCCTGAAGGAGGCGTTGACGCCGGGCCTGCTCGCGGGGGGCGTGCTCATCCTGGCCTCCGTGCTCCTCACCACGCGCGCGCGACGTGCGCGGCCCGCGCCCGTCCGCGCCGATCCCTCGCCGCTCACCGCCGCCGAGAACGCCTAGCCCTCAGCGTCCCCCGGCCACTCCGGGCTCGCTGCCGCCGGCCCCGATGATCCGGTTGCGGCCGGCGTTCTTGGCCTGGTAGAGCGCGTGATCGGCGGCGCGGATCAGCTCCACCTCGGAGCGCGCATCCTGGGGGTAGGACGCCACTCCGCCGGAGATGGTCACCGCGCCCAGCGGCTGGTGCTCGGCGCCCGCGAAGGGATGCGACTCCACCGCGCGGCGCAGGCCCTGGGCCAGCCGATAGGCCAGGGCCTTGCTCGCGCCCGGATAGAGGATCACGAATTCCTCGCCGCCGTAGCGGGCGACGATGTCATCCTCGCGGACGGAGCCGCGCAGGAGCTGGCCCATCTTCTTGAGGACCTCGTCGCCGGCCACGTGGCCGTTCGTGTCGTTGTAGTTCTTGAAGTCGTCGATGTCGAGGAGGAACAGGCTGACCCCCAGGCCGTCCCGCTCGGCACGCCGGATCTCGGCGGAGAGGCGCTCCTGGAAATGGCGCTTGTTGAACACGCCGGTGAGGCCGTCCTTGTTCGCGGTCTCCTGGATGGCCTTGAGCTTTTCGACCTGCACGATCGCGAGCCCGCTGAGGTCGGCCAGCATCTTCACGACCGTCTTCGCTTCCGCCCGCCGGCGCCGCGGCCGGCCCACGCCGATGACCCCGTGCAGGCGGTCGCGGGCGAGGATCGGCGCCCCCACGTCCACGTGAAGACCGGCGAGGGACGCGGGCTCGGGCGCGCCACCGATGGCATCGAACTCGGCTTCGGCCAGGGCGCGCCGGGCCTTCCCCAGCCGTCCGATCCGGCCTTCGCCCGGCGCGACCTCCGCGCCGCGCGCGAGCGTCTCGGGCAGGCCGATGCCCTCGGCGAGGGCGAGCTTGCCGTCCGGCCGATGGACGAACACCGCTGCCTGCTCGGGCTCGAGCAGCTCTTCGACCAGCTTGAGGATGACGGGCACCATGGTCCGGCGTCCGGAGGCCGCGAGCATCTGCCCCATGAGGTCCGCCACGTCGGGCAGGGGGGAGTGGTCGTGCTCCGCGGCGGCGCGCGCGCGCCGCGCGGGTGCCCCGAGCACCCAGGCCGCGACCAGACCGATCAGGATCCCGGCGGCCACCGCCGCCCCCCAGCTCACTCCACGTAGCGAAGGCTGAAGCGGCCGACGGCGTCCTTGGCCGCCGCATCCTTGAAGATGGAGCCGGCAAGGGTGCCGCCCTCGAGCGCGCCGCGGAACTGCCGCGTGCCGCCGCCCGAGGCGGTGACGAACTTGAGGAGGCCCTTCTCGTACGTGACCTGCTGGAGCGGTGTCCGGACCGCGATCCCTCCCGTCTTGGTCGTGAGGGAGCCGCCCAGGTGTCCGCCGTCCACCTGGAGCTGCATCTCGATGCTGCGCTCGGCCTCGGCGTCCGCCATCGTTCCTTCCCAGCGCCCGGCCACGGCCATGCCGGCCGACGTGGGGCCGCCCGAGGGTAGCAGGAGCGCCAGCTCGCGTACGTTCTTCAGGGCGGCCGGGGGGAGCTCGTACAGGGTGGCGACGGGGACGCCGCCGACGGCGCCGCGACGCTGGGCTTCGGCGTAGAGGTCGACGAGGACCTTGCCCCGCGGCGTCATCTCGGCCGTGCGACGGGGGCGCTGGCCCTGGCCGAACAGCGTCACGTAGTCCTGCAAGAGCGCGGCCCAGTAGCCGGCAATCTGGCGCGGGGTCGAACGGGTGGGCCTCGCCCCCGGATCCCAGGCCTGGGCGTATCCCTCCACGTCGTCGGGGGTGGCGCTCACGACGATGGGACCGCCGGTGATGGCCACCGCGGGCGCGGGAGCCTCGCGCACCTCGAGGGACACGGGACGTGAGGGCGCGGACTCCATCAGGGCGTTGAGCGTGGTGGCGACGCGGTCCGCGCGCTCGGCGGTGGTGCCGGCGTCGGCCTTGCCCGTGAGGAGCAGGACGGGCCCGATCTCCGTCGAGACGAAAGCGTACCGGTCGGGCGCGCCCTGCGGCGCGGGCGCCGGGAAGAAACGCATGCGCGCGTTGCCCGACAACGGATGCGCGAGCGCGAAGGTCGAGCGCCCCGAGGACGTCGCGCCCCGGGCTTCCACGATGACGGGCAACGCCTCCTGCGATCCGGTCGTGGGCGCGGCGGGGGCGGCCACCTGAAGCTCGCTGAGGCCTGCGGCCAGCACGAGGGCCGCCGATCCTCCGATCATCACCTTGTTGCCGGTGGCCACGGGATCGAAGCCGCGACCCTTGATCGTGACGCGTTGCCCGATGGCCCCGAAAGAGGGCGCGACCTCGACGATCAGGGGCAGGCGGCCGAGGAGCAGCGGGACGGCCCGGGCGGTGTCCGTGCCCATCTCCACCGTCACCGAGACGCTCTGCCCCTCGGTCCCCGCCGTGTCCGGCACCTTGACGCGCAACGACTCCGCCGTCGCGTCCTTCACCTCGACCTTCTCGCCGCCGACGCGGACCGTCACCGGCCCGCCGTCGAAGTGCTGGCCGTGGACGGTTACCTCGGTCCCGGGCCGCGCGACATCCGGCTCGAGCCGGGTGATGCGGGGCAGGCGAGCGATCTTGACGAACAGGGCATTCGAGCGTCCGCCCTTGCCCTGCACCGTGATCGATATTCCCTTGGCCGCGGGAACCGCGACCTCGGGCACGGTGACGGCCAGTGAGGTCGCGGAGGCGTTCGTCACCGTCGCCACCGCATCGCCGAAGCGGACCGTGTTGGCGGACGCGGAGTCTTCGAAGCCGGTGCCGTTGATCGTGATCGTCGTGCCCACCTCCGCCTTCGGCGGAGTGATCGAGGAGAGCACCGGCGGCGGCGCCTTCGAGTGCGAGTACGCGTAGAACACGCCGGCGGTCAGGACGGCGGCGACCACGGCGAGGATCGCGGCGCGCGGTATGGCGGGGATGCTGGGCCCCCGCATCCGCGCCCGCGGAGGATGGGCGGGGCGGGCGGCGGGGGCGTCGGCGGGAACTTCGAGAGTCCCGCGCACGCGGTCTCCCCCGATGCTGGGCATCTCCGTCATGTAGTCCGGGCGCCCGGCCGGACTCGCGGGGCGCGGCGTTCGTACCGGTCCCGCGGGTGGCGCCGCGGACGGACTCTTTTCGACGATGATGGCGGGCCCGGCCGGAGTCGCCTTCTCGGGCGCCGGAGGGGCGAAAGCGGGCTTGAAGCTCTCCGGCACCGCCGGATCCGCGAAGACGAGCGGATCGGCCTCCGGCACGGTGAACGCCGGCCGGGCGGGGGGCGAGGCCAGGCTGATCGGCATCGCCGCGGCCGCGGCCAGGTCGCCGGGAATGCGCACCAGCAGCTTCACGCTCTCCGGCGATCCCGGCGGGCCGATCGAGATGCGGTCGCCGTCCGAGAGCACGTGTCCGGCCCCAACCTTCTCCCCGTTGACGAACGTGCCCGTCGCGCTGCCTTCGTCGCTGAGGATCACCGCGGCGTCCTCCCACGAGACGCGCGCGTGCGTCGAGTCGACGTTCCGACCCGTGAGGCGGAGGTGCGAGGTGGGACCCGACCCGATGACGGTTTCGGCTCCGGGCGCCACGATGGGGACCGAGAGTCCGTCGGAGGGCCCCCCCGTCACGATCAGCGTGGGAAGCGGGGGGCCACTGGCCGAGGAACTCATTTGCCTCGCGTAATTTGGCCCGGATTCAAACACACCGCGCGCGATGGTGTCAACGATGGCGAAGGGCCGGGTGCGCGTTGACACACCCCGGGCGCGCGGTGCAAGCTCATCCACCTCTTCGTCGTCGACCTGGGGCTGCGCGGCGTCTTCATCGAGCGCTCGCAACCCCTCACGCCGGGCCAGGAGATCGAGCTCTGGTTTCCCCTGCCGGGGAACGAGATCCCGGTGCGCGCGCGCTGCCGTGTCGCCTGGTGGCGGTCGGCGGAAGCGGCGGCGCAATCGCGCACCACCGCGGGTATCGGCGTGGAGTTCGTGGAGATCTCGGACGGCGACACGCAGCGCCTGCGCCGGCATCTCCTCGAGTACCTGCAGGGGCACCCGCGGCAGCGTCGGTTCCTGCGCCATCCGGAGGAGGCGGAGGAGGAGGCATGAAGACGATCGGAGGACTGGTGGCCGGACGCGAGACCTTCCACGTGCGCTCGGAACAATCCGTGCGCGACGCGGCCAGGTACATGACCGATCGCCGCGTCGGCGCCGTGTCCGTGCTGGAGGGCACGCGCCTCGTGGGCGTCCTCTCCGAGCGGGACGTGATGGGGCGCGTGGTCGCGCGTCAGCTCGACCCCGACCGCACGCGGGTCGGAGAGGTGATGACCAAGGACCTCGTGGTCGCGCAGTGGGACGAGTCGCACGAGGAGGGCCTGCGCAAGATGAAGCAGGCCGGGTGCCGCCACCTCCCCGTGGTCGAGGGGGACCGGCTGGTCGGCATGGTGTCGCAGCGCGACCTGCTGCAGATCGACCTCTCCGAGAAGGACGAGGAGATCCGCTGGCTCAACGCCTACATCCACTTCATCCCACCCGTGAGGGAAGGCACCTCCTAGGCCTTCCTTGCCCGTCCAGGTCGTGCTCGTGCGGCCGCAGTCGCCGGCCAACGTCGGCGCCGTCGCGCGCGTCGTCCGCAACACCGGTCTCGACGGCCTGCGCCTGGTCGCGCCCGGCGACTGGCGCACGGTCGAATGCTGGCGTACGGCCTGGGGAAGTCACGAGGTGCTCGAGCAGGCCCGTGTCTTCGACGATCTCCCGTCCGCCGTGGCCGACGCCCAGGTGGCGCTGGCCTTTTCGGGCAAGCGGGAGACGAGCGCCGCCTGGCTCGACGTGCGCGAGGCCGCGGCCGCGATCGCAGGACGGGCCGAGGAGACGGCTTGCCTCGTCTTCGGGCCGGAGGACTGCGGCCTGACTCAGGACGAGCTGGCGGGGTGCGGCCATCGCGTCCTGATCCCCGCCCACCACGACCAGCCTTCGCTCAACCTCTCGCACGCGGTGATGGTCGCGGCCTACGAGGTCTTCCGCGCGCGCACGCCTCCCGCTCCGGGGCCGCGCCGCGCGACGCTCGAGGAGAAGGCGGCCATGCTGGAACGCCTGGGCGACGGGCTCGTCGCGATCGGCGCCCTGTCCGAAACGAACACGGACGACCATCTGCAGCAATGGCGCGCCCTCTTCGCGCGTGCGGACCTCACGCCGCAGGAGGTGCGCCTCCTCGAGCACCTCGGCCGCAAGATGGCCAAGCCGCGCGGGTCACACCGCGAGGGGGGCTGAGCATGGTCGACGAGCGTCCGTTCGAAGACGTGGTGCCCACCGGCGGCGGGTTCTCGCTCCCCGAGCTGAAATGGCGCGAGCTGCTCTTCGTGGGCGCCCTGCGGCGCGACGGCGAGACGTTCGTCCGCGACCCCTCGCGCCCACTGCCGCCCTTCCGGGCGGGCGACCTGTTCCCCGAGGGCGAGCGCTTCACGGCGATGCCGATCGGCCGTCGCGTGCTCCTCCGGCGCGTCTGACGCGGCCGTGCTCAGGCCTTGGCCAGCTCACCTCCGCGCAGACGCCACCCGCCGCGCGCGTGCGTGCGCGCGACCGACAGCGCGAGCATCGTCAGGGCCAGGATGACCACGCCGACGCCGGCCTCCTCGACGGACAGGACGCCGCGGAGGCCGGGCGCGACCCATTTGCCGTACACGATCTCGAGGTGCGCCCAGTAGACGAGCAGGCTGGTGCGCCCGAGCTGCCGCAGTGGGCTCGGCCCCGGCAGCCGGTCGAGGAGGAAGGCCAGTCCGAAGAGAACGAGGAGCACGCCGCCCTTGAGGACGACGTACGACGGGCTGGTATGCCAGAAGTCGTAGGCGGGGTAGACCGCAGGGGCATGCCGATCGACCCAGAGCGCAATCGGAATGGCGGCCGCCCCCGCCGCCGCCATCAGGCCGATCGTGGCCGCCTCTCTTCCCCGGGCGCGGGCGTGGGCGAGCACGAGGCCGCAGGCCGCGCCCAACGCCATGAACGCGGTCCACGGGAAAAGAGGGAACAGGGCGTCGGGCACGCGGCCGGTGAAGTAGCCCGCGAGCGGCACCGGCCATCCCCTCCACCAGGACGTGTCCCAGGCGAGCGGGGTCAGGAGCGCCACCCCGGCGCCCAGGCCCAGAGCCGCGACCAGACGGCCGGGCGGAGAAGGCCGGCCGAGCGCGAATGCGACGAGGAGCAGGGAGACGGCAATGCAGTTGAGGACGTCGACGCGCAGCAGGTCGGCCGCCCGTCCGAACCCACCGCTCGCGAGCATGGCCAGGCGGAAGAGGAACGCGTAACCGAGGACGGTGAGGCCGCGCCGCAGCGCGCGACGCCGGACCTCGAGGCTGTCCATGCCCTTCGTGCGCTCCTTCTCCGCCACGAGGGCCGCAGACACCCCGGCCACGAACAGGAACAGGGGGGCCGGGTAGCCCCCGAAGAGACGGGCCAGGCCAAACAGACGCGTGGCGCGGTCCTCCGGAACCGTCCAGGCGGAGAACGCGTGCGTGTTGATCATCAGCAGCACGGCCAGGCCGCGCGCCCAGTCGAGGTATCCGAGGCGGGAGGCGCGCCCCGGTCCAGCGTAGCCTGGGCGGCCAAAACCAGTCATAATCCAGGCCTTGAAGCCGCGCCCTTGACCATCCCGCCGCCGTTCGCAGGCGGGACGCTCGCCTGATCATGCCCCGCATCCTGCCCCGTCCGGAGCACAACGTCTCCCGAAAGGACATCGACGAGGATGCCCTGAAGGTGCTCTATCGCCTCAAGAATCACGGGTTCAAGGCCTATCTGGTCGGGGGAGGTGTACGCGACCTCCTGCTCGGGCGCAAGCCCAAGGACTTCGACATCGCCACCGACGCCCACCCCCAGCAGGTGAAGAAGCTGTTCCGCAACTGCTTCGTGGTGGGCCGGCGGTTCCGGCTCTGCCACGTCCGCTTCGGACGCAAGGTCGTCGAGGTGTCGACGTTCCGGCGGCAGGCCCTCGCCGAAGAGGGGGACACGCTCATCCGGCGGGACAACACGTTCGGGACGTCGGAAGAGGACGCGTTCCGCCGCGACTTCACCGTGAACGCGCTGTTCTACGACATCGCGACGTTCTCGGTGATCGACTACGTGGGCGGCCTCGAGGACCTCAGCGACCGGCTCATCCGCACCATCGGCGACCCGGCGGTGCGCCTGCGCGAGGATCCGGTACGCATGCTGCGCGCGGTCGCGCTGGCCGCGCGCCTGGGCTTCACGATCGACCGCGACACGCTGGAAGCGATCCGCTTCCTCCGCGGCGAGATCGTGAAGAGCAGCCCCGCGCGCATCCTCGACGAGCTGTACAAGATCCTGCGCCAGGGGGCTTCCCGGCAGACGTTCCAGCTCCTTCACGACGTCGGCCTGCTCGCGTACCTGCTGCCCGAGGCGGACGAGGCCATCGCCGAGCAGGGCGAACGGCTGCTGGGCAGCCTCTCGCGCCTCGACGACTACCGGAACGCGGGCCTGGCCGCGCCGGACGAGCTGACCAATTCCCTCCTGATGGGCACGCTGGTGGTTCCGCTCGGCGTTCCCTTGCGGCGCGCGGCCGTGGCCGGGAGGCCGCGTCGCGGCGAGGGTGACACCGAGCCCGCGGATGCCGACGATCGTCTGGACGTGGCCGCGGAGATGGCCGCCCTGGGCGAGGAGGAACCGGACGAGGCGGCGGCCGTCGGCGGTCCGGCCGCGCTCGTCCTGCCCTTCGCGCGCCGCGACCTCGACCGCTTGCGCCTCATCCTCGCCGCCCAGAGCCGGCTGCGCGAGGTCCACACCTCGCCGAAGGTGAAGCATCTCCTGGCCGGCCGCGGGTACCTCGAGGAGGCGCTGCGCTGGATGGAGATCCACGGCGGCGTGCAGGGGCAGGAACTGGCCACCCACTGGCGGCGCCTGGAGCTGGAGCCGCCGCCGGCCGGGGCCGCCGGAGAGGCGAGGCCAGCGGCGGAGGACGACGCTCCCCGGCCCACGCGGTCGCGCCGCCGGCGCCGGCGGCGTCCGCGCCGCCGCCCCGGCTCGTCCTCGTCCACTCCGGTTCCCTCGGCCTGACCATGGCGCGTCTCTCTGATCAGGACGCGCGCACTCGGCTGGCGGCGCTGACCGGCTGGGAGATCGACGGCGACCGCCTGCGCAAGCGTTATGCGTTCGACTCGTTCGCGTCGGCGGTGGCGTTCGTGAACCGGGTCGCCGGCCCAGCTCGGCCGTGCCCTCGTGGCCCGGCTGGGCACGTCCGCGCATGCGCTGGCGCGCGCCCAGCTCGACGTGACCGACGCGGCCGCCGTGTCCGCGGCCCTCGACTCCATCCGGCCTACCGTCGTCATCAACGCCACCGCGTACAACAAGGTCGATGCCGCGGAGTCGGAGCCGGAGGCCGCCTTCGCGGTGAACGCGACCGCCGTCCTCAGCCTGGCGCTGGCCGCCCGGCGCGTGGGCGCGCGGCTCGTCCACGTCTCCACCGACTACGTGTTCGACGGCGCGCAGACCCGACCCTACGTCGAAGACGACGTGCCGCGGCCGATCAACACGTACGGTCGCTCGAAGCGGGCGGGGGAGATGATGGTCGAGGCGGTGGGCGGCCCCGCGCTCCTCGTGCGCACCAGCGGCGTGTTCGGGCCGGGCGGGAGCCGGGCCAAGGGAGGCTCCTTCGTGGACCGCATCCTGGAGCGTGCGCGCACGGGGGCCACCCTCCGGGTCGTCGACGACCAGCGCTTCGCGCCCACCTTTGCGCCCGATCTGGCCGCCGCCCTCGTCACGCTCGTCGAACGGAAGGCGACCGGCACCGTCCACGTGACCAACGAGGGTGCCTGCACCTGGTACGAGCTGGCCCGGGCGGCGCTGGAGCTGGCCGACGTGCCCGCGACGGTGGATCGCATCTCGAGCGCGGAGCTCGCGGCTCCCGCGCGGCGTCCGCTCTACTCCGTTCTCTCGAATGCTCGCTTCGCGGACTTGACGGGTGCGCCCCTGCGGCCCTGGCGGGAGGCGCTCGCGGAAATGCTCGGCCGGTGATCCCGCTTCGTGACGACGTACAGACGCGGACCGTGCCCTTCGTGAATTACGCGCTCATCGGCGCGAACGTGCTCGCCTTCCTGCTCGAGCTGAGCCTGGGCGACCAGCTCCCCCGGTTCCTGGCCCAGGCTTCGGTCGTGCCCATCCTCTACACCGGCCGCGACCACTCGCTCGGCATCGTCGAGGCGCTCCTCGACACGCTCAATCCCGATCTCGGCTTCCGGCTCCTCTTCAGCATGTTCCTGCACGGCGGCTTCGCCCACATCCTCGGGAACATGCTCTACCTCTGGATCTTCGGCGACAACGTCGAAGACCGCCTCGGGCATTTCAGGTACGTGCTGTTCTACCTGGCCTGCGGCTGGTTCGCCTCCTACGCCCACATCTGGGCCAGCCCCGCCTCGCGGCTCCCTTCGATCGGCGCCTCGGGAGCGATCGCGGGCGTCCTCGGCGCCTACATCACGCTTCACCCGCACGCGCACGTCGTCACCCTTCTTCCGCTCGGGTTCTTCACCCAGATCGTGAAGGTTCCCGCCGTCTTCTTCCTGGGCTTCTGGTTCTTGCAGCAGTTCCTGATGGGGGCCATGAGTCTCGGCGTGCGCACGGCGGAGACGGGTGGCGTCGCCTGGTGGGCGCACATCGGCGGATTCGTGGCGGGCGCAGTGCTGGTGCGCCTGCTCGGGGCCGGGCGCCGGCCGCCGCCCGCGGTGCGTGACGCATGGTGGCAGGCCGACCGGCGTCCGGTTCGACTGAGCCGGTGAAGGGGCGCGCTCTAGTTCGGCAGGCCTATGCGCCGGACGAGAGCGGCGAAACGGGGATCCGAGCGCAAGCCGTCGAGCATGGGCTCCCGGCTGAGGTAGGGCATGTAGTCCGACCGCTCGACGTAAGCCTTTTCCAACCAGGCCAGGGCCTGGTCGCGGTCACCCAGGCCGCCGTGGACCAGGGCAATGGAGTAGGGTGACACGCCCCGGGTCGACGAGAGCTGCCTCAAGCCCTCGAGCATGGCCAGAGCCTCGGCGCGCCGGCCGGCCACGCCCAGGGCATGTCCCAGCTCGCCCTCGACCTCGGGGTTGCGCCCGAGCAGACCCAGGGCCGCTCGCAGAGACGCGATGGCCTCCTGACGCATTCCCTTCTGCAGGTAGGCCCAGGCCGCATATCGCTGGGCCGGGGGAAAGGCCGGGTCCAGCTCGAGCGTCTTGCGAAACTGCTCGATGGCCTGGTCGTACTGGCGTGCGTAGAGGTAGTGCCAGCCGAGATGGCTGCCAACGGCCAGGTTCAGCGGTTCCAGCTCGAGCGCGCGCTTGCTCTCGGCCAGCGACTCATCGGTCCGTCCGAGCACAGTAAGGGTGTGCGAGTACCAGTGATGCGCGGTCGTGTAGTCGGGATCCAGCTCGAGGGCGCGCCGGAACTCCCTCTCGGAGGCCGCCAGGTCCCAGTCGTAAAGAAGATGAACCATGGCCAGGGAGTTGTGCGCTTCCGCCAGCGTGCCGTCGATCTGTAGCGCCTTGAGGGCAGCGGCCTTCGCTTCCGGCACGGCCTGCCGAGGAGGCAGCCCGCCCACGACCGATGAAGCGCCCAGCGCCGAGTAGCAATCCGCGAGACCGCTGTAGGCGCGCGCATCGTCGGGATCGGCGGCGATGGCCCGTTGGAAATACCCGAGCGCCTGCTTGAGGGCGGCCTCGGTCCTTCGGTT
>WNGB01014795.1_pt1 | contig 12254 bp, 6 predicted proteins | sample 5400681 | NCBI WGS metagenome assembly WNGB01 (sample SAMN13153367, study PRJNA577476) | soil metagenome | isolation source: 115 cm soil or saprolite under grassland replicate 2 | place: USA:California | collected 2016-06-15 | reverse complement strand
TCTGCGTTAGGCACCGGCGCTCAGCCGATAGTCGCAGCGCAGGTTATGCAGTCCGCAGGCGGTTTCAAAGCTGAGATCGACATACTCGTCTCGCCGATTCCGAAACACGTCACGTGCAATATGGAACACTTTCGCGCCGCCGATACTATGTTCGATTCGTACGCGCTTTCGGGAGATCGCTTGATTGCTGGCCTTTTCTTCTGCGGTTAACTCACCTTTCGGCGGCTTCTTTTTCGGCTGATACGTTCGAACCTTCGGCGGCTCATAGCCTTGAAAGCCGGTATCTTTCCAGAGCTTGCTGCGCGCTGGGAAACGATAGTGCTCTTCATCAGCGGTGCGTTTATCACTGGTCTTGCCGCTTCGGGTGCGACTCAGCGCTTTGATCTTGCGCGTTCGGCGGTCGCCGATCGTCACATTCTTGACGGTATGCCGTTTCTTCTTGCCGCTATAGAACTCACGCTGGCGTTTCTTGTCCTTTGGTCGTTGGATTGGGCGTTCGGTTCCATCAATAATGAACTCCAAGCCAGGGCACGCTCGCAGCACCTGCGTCACATCGGCGGCTTTGCGGGCTGGTAATTGTTTCTCGAACCCCAACGCTTGATTCAGCACTGGGGTAAGACGATGAATCCACTCGCAGGCTTGGGCTTGACTCATACCGAAGAAGAAGGCCTGGACGGCTTGGAGCGGGTAGACTTTGAAATAGAATAGGATGAACAGCAGCCGATCAGCGTCGGAGGAGAGCAACGGCTTGCGACCACCACCTGGCTGACGCTTGCGCGGGTGCTTCCGCCGTTGCTCGGCTTGATGCTCGATATGGGCGGTCGCTCGGTGAAACGCCGGCAGCAGATCGAGAAATGCTTGCAGCGAGAGGCCGCTGAGCATTTGGAACACGACCGGCTTGGTGGCAATGCGAGCAAATGTCAGCATCACGAATCTCCGCAATCTTGGAAGGTTGTCGGCATCATACCACAGCTGCCTTATTTCCGATTAAGTCTAATAAATGAAACACAGATACAACAGGAAATACCTTGCTGCCGCAGGCTAAAATGATTGACAGCAGGTCATCTGAGCGCGCCGCGCTGGCACGCTTCTTGCGCCTCCACTGCCGAACTCATACTCTCGCAATCAAGCCGTCGATGGCAATCGCTGCGTTTTCTTGTCATTAGGACCACGTAAGCCACGGATTTTCGATCCGTTGCCGGTCATTTTCTCGCCCGGCAAAAGGAGGAACGTACCACGCTGCCACAGGCTATAATCGCTTTTGTGTAAGTCCTAATTCTGTTCATCCGCCTAAGATTGTAGGGAGAATCAAGCATATGGAAACCGAATACGCGCCCCAAACAATTGTGGCGCTCTACGCCACGCTGGCCGATGCCGAAAATACGCTGCACGCGCTTGAGGCTGCCGGCGTGCCGTACCCGGCCACCCGGCTGGCCGCCCACACGCCGGCCGACCTCGATCGCGCCGATATCGCCGAGCGAACCGCGCTGGCTGGTATTACCGTGCCCGAGCACTTCTGGTCGGTGGCGGTGGCGCTGGATACGCAAGCGGGCGACCGAGCCGCCGAGATGCTGCACCGGTACACACCGCTGGCTGTGGGCACGCTGCCCGCGCCGGATCACGGGCGTGGCGATCCCGATCGCGGCGCGCTTGCCTGGGGGCACTATGTCTTCGAGACCGACGCTGCGACTGACGCGATTGGCGAGTATGCCGGCACCACCGGCACCACCGGCGTGATCAGCAGCGGCGCGTTTGCCAGCGGCGCTAAGGTCGAAGGCAACCCGCTGGCCGGTGACCAGCAACCATCCGATGAGCGCCGGCCACCATCCAGTGATACAATGCGGCCAGATGTATCGACCGACCGCTCGCGGCCCGAAACGGAGCTCAAACAGTAAAAGGGTATATGATTACCGAAACCCCTGCGGCGACGCCGATCGAAGACAGCACGCTCGCACGGCAACTTGCGCCGCGCCTGCCGTCGGCGACCTATCGTCTGCAATTCAATCGCCTGTTTACTTTTGCCGATGCGCGCCGCCTCCTGGCCTACTTGGACGAGCTGGGCATCAGCGATGTCTACGCCTCGCCCTACCTGCGGGCGCGCGCCGATAGCACCCATGGCTACGATATTGCCGACCACAATCAGCTAAACCCAGCCGTCGGCGACGAAGCCGAGTACGACGCGCTGGTACACGAGCTGCACGCGCGCGGCATGGGCCAGATTCTCGATGTGGTGCCGAATCATATGGGCATCGGCGAGAGCACCAACAGCTGGTGGATGGATGTGCTCGAGAATGGCCCCAGCTCGCGCTTCGCGCCGTTCTTCGATATCGACTGGCACCCACTGAAGGCCGAGCTGGAGAACAAAGTGCTGCTGCCGATCCTGGGCCAGCAGTACGGCCGCGTGCTGGAAAACTGCGAGCTGGTGCTGAGCTACGACGATGGCGCGTTCTTTCTGCGCTACTGGCAGACAGATTTGCCGATCAACCCGCGCACCTATGTCGATATTCTGGGCATGCCGCTCGAGCAGCTGATCGTTACCCTGGGCAGCGAACACGAGCAGGTGCTGGAATACCAGAGCGTTATGACTGGCCTGGAGCACCTGCCGCCACGCACCGAGACCGAGCGCGCCAAGGTGGTCGAGCGCGGGCGCGAGAAGGAGATTCTCAAGCGCCGGCTGTCGGCGCTGGCCGATTCCGCGCCCGAAGTGCGCGCCGCGATCGAGCAGACGGTGCTGCGCTTCAATGGCGAGCGCGGCGACCCACGCAGCTTCGACTTGCTCGATGCGCTGATCGAGCGGCAGGCCTACCGCCTGAGCTATTGGCGCGTCGCGGCTGAGGAGATCAACTACCGGCGCTTCTTCGATGTGAACGACCTGGCCGCCATTCGCATGGATCGCATTGAGGTGTTCGAGGCGACCCATAAGCTGGTGCTACAGCTGCTGGCCGAAGGCAAGATCAGCGGCCTGCGCGTCGATCACCCCGATGGCTTGTGGGACCCGGCCGGCTACTTCCGGCGACTGCAAGAAAGCTACGTAGATGCCATTGACGAAAGACGAAAGACCAAAGACGAAACCTCAGCGAACGGCGCGGAAAACAACGCGCCGGCAACGAGGTCGGACCCATCGTCCTTCGTCCTCCGTCCTCGGTCGGATCGGCCGCTCTACATCGTGGCCGAGAAGATCCTGGCGCGCGGCGAGCACCTGCCGGAGGACTGGGCGGTTCATGGCACCAGCGGCTACGATTACCTGAACGCACTCAACGGCATCTTCGTCGATGGCTCGACCGAGAGGCGCTTCAGCGAGATCTACGCCGACTTCATTGGCACGCGGCTGCGCTTCGACGACCTGGTGTATGCGACACGCAAGCAGATCATGCTGGTCTCGATGGCCAGTGAGATCAATGTGCTGGCGTATCAGCTCAACCGCATCTCGGAGCATAATCGTTATTACCGCGACTTCACGCTCTACAGCCTGCGCGAGGCGCTGCGTGAGCTGATCGCCTGCTTCCCGGTCTATCGCACCTATATCGTCGCCACCACCGAGCAGATCGAGGAGCGCGACCGCATCGTGATCGAGACCGCCGTCAATCGCGCGCGCGGCCGTAACCCGACGATCGACCCTTCGATCTACGATTTCCTGCGCGAGATCCTGCTGCTGCGCTACCCCGATACGCTCGACCCGGCGGCGCGCGAGGAGCAGCGCACGTTTGTGATGAAGTTCCAGCAGCTCACCGGCCCGGTGATGGCCAAGGGCATGGAAGACACCGCCTTCTACATCTACAACCGGCTGACCTCGCTCAACGAGGTCGGCGGCGAGCCGCAGCGCTTCGGTGCGACGGTGGCATCGTTCCATCGCCAGAACCAGGAGCGCCTGCGCGATTGGCCGGCGGCCATGCTGGCGACATCGACCCACGATACGAAGCGCAGCGAGGATGTGCGCGCGCGGATCAGTGTGCTCTCGGAGCTGCCCGAGCAGTGGCGCAAGGCGCTGACGCGCTGGAGCCGCTGGAATCGCCGCAAGAAGATCGATGTCGACGGTAAACCGGCGCCGCACCGCAATGAGGAATACCTGCTGTACCAGACGCTGCTGGGAGTGTGGCCGTTTGAGATGACCAAAGACGAACGACCAACGACCAACCGCAACGATGAAAACCTTTCGTCCTTGGTCGTTGGTCGTTCGTCAGAATTCGTGGCGCGCATCCAGGCCTACATGGTCAAGGCCATCCGCGAGGCCAAGGTCAACACCAGCTGGCTGAACCCAAACACCACCTACGATGAAGCGGTGCGTGCGTTCGTGGCCGCGATCCTGGAGGATACGCCGGGCAACCGCTTTCTGGCCGATTTTCGCAGCTTGCAGGCTACGGTCGCACACTTTGGCGCGTTCAACGCGCTGTCGCAGACGCTGCTGAAGCTAACATCGCCGGGCGTGCCCGATGTCTATCAGGGCAGCGAGATCTGGGATTTCAGCCTGGTCGACCCCGACAACCGGCGGCCGGTGGATTTCGACCTGCGGGCCTGGTGGCTGGGCGAGCTGGTGAACCCGCACGGCCACCGGGCCGATCTGGCGCGCGCGCTGGTCGAGTCGAAGGCCGACGGACGGATCAAGCTGTATCTAACCCATCGCGCGCTGCGGTTTCGGCGCGACCACGCCGAGCTATTCCGCGCCGGCAGCTACGTGCCGCTGGAGGCCACTGGCGACGCCGGGGAGCATATCGTCGCCTTCGCGCGCGCCCTTGCCGCGCCAGGCCCTGTATCTGGCGCAAGGGGCGCATCCGTGCCTGGCAAGGAGGCCTTGATCGTCGCGCCACGCCTGCTGGCGAAATGGCTACGCGATGCCGACGTGCTGCCGCTGGGCGCCGCCGCCTGGGGCGATACGCTGCTGGCGCTGCCGCACGCCACACCCGGCCAGCGCTATCGCGACATCTTCACCGACCGCGCCCATCCTGTGATCGAGCGCGACGGCGCAATCGGCCTGCCGCTGGCCGAGCTGCTCGAACACTTCCCGGTGGCGCTGCTGGAGCGAATCGCACCCACGAATACGACAGACGAGCATGCATCCGCGGAAAGCGTTTTCGAGTACAATGAAGGGGATGAGTGACGGGGGTTTTAACGCCGGGTGCCCTCTGGGCGCCGCAAAGACGCAAAGAGGAGCGAGAACGAGAATTTTCCGTGTCTTTTGTCTCCTTGTCTCTTTGTCTCCGTGTCTCCGAATCTCCGCATTAAAATGGCTGTATATATGCGAATCACGTCTGTTCGCTGCGTTTGTTCTGTATCGATATGCATTCTAAAACAACAACCTGGCAGGAGATCTTTCAATGACCACGATCTGGCCTGGCAAGCCCTACCCGCTTGGCGCCATCTGGGATGGCCAGGGCGTCAATTTCGCACTATTCTCCCAGTATGCCACTGGCGTCGAGCTATGCCTGTTCGACGCAGCCGATGCACCGGTTGAGCGCGAGCGGATCGCGATGCCCGAGCAGACCGATAATGTCTGGCACGTGTATCTGCCAGGCGTGCAGCCGGGCCAGCTCTATGGCTACCGCGTCCACGGGCCATACGAGCCGGAGGAGGGCCACCGCTTCAACCCGGCCAAGCTGCTGGTCGATCCCTACGCCCGCGCGCTGACCGGCAAGCTCGAGTGGAACAATGCGCTGTACGGCTTTACGATCGGCGACCCATACGAAGACCTGACGCCGGACGATCGCGACAGCGCGCCGTTCATGCCACGTGGCGTGGTGGTCGACTCATCGTTCGACTGGGGCGATGATCGCCTGCCGGCTACGCCGCTGCACAAATCGATCATCTACGAGCTGCATGGCAAAGGCTTCACCAAGCTGCACCCCGAGGTACCTGAACCGTTGCGCGGCACCTACGCCGGCCTGGCCACACCGGCGGTGATCGAATATCTCAAATCGTTGGGCGTCACAGCGGTCGAGCTGCTGCCGGTTCACGAGCATGTCGACGATCGCTTCCTGGTTGAGCGCGGGCTCGTCAATTACTGGGGCTACAACACGCTGGGCTACTTCGCGCCCGACGCGCGCTACAGCAGCGCCGGATCGCGCGGCGAGCAGGTGCGCGAGTTCAAGGCCATGGTCAAGACGCTGCACGCGGCCGGGATCGAAGTCATCCTTGATGTGGTCTACAACCACACCGCCGAGGCCGGCCGCGATGGGCCGACGCTCTCGTTTCGCGGGATCGACAACCTGGTGTATTACCGCCAGCCAACCGGCAACCTGCGCGATTATATCGACTACACCGGCTGCGGCAACAGCCTGAGCATGCTGCACCCACGCACCTTGCAGCTGATCATGGACAGCCTGCGCTACTGGGTGCTGGAAATGCACGTGGATGGCTTTCGCTTCGATCTGGCGGCCACGCTGGCGCGGGGGCTGCTGGCCGATGCACAGCTCTCAACCTTCTTCGATATGATCCACCAGGACCCGGTGCTGTCGCAGGTCAAGCTGATCGCCGAGCCATGGGATATTGGGCCGGGTGGCTACCAGGTTGGTAACTTCCCGGTGCTGTGGGCCGAATGGAATGGCAAATATCGCGACACCGTGCGGCGCTACTGGAAAGGCGATGAGAGCCAGGTGGCCGAACTGGCCTACCGGCTGACCGGATCGAGCGACCTATACAAGCACAATGGCCGGCAGCCGTATGCCAGCATCAACTTCGTGACCGCACACGATGGCTTTACACTGCGCGACCTGGTGAGCTACAACCAGAAGCACAACGAGGCCAATGGCGAAAACAACCGCGATGGCGAGAACCACAACAACAGCTGGAACTACGGTGTCGAAGGGCCGACCGCCGACCCCGAGATCAACGCCATCCGGGCGCGGCAGCTGCGCAACCTGCTGGCCACGCTGCTGCTCTCGCAGGGCGTGCCGATGATCCTGGCCGGCGATGAATATGGCCGCAGCCAGCACGGCAACAACAACGGCTACTGCCAGGATAACGAGCTGAGCTGGATCGACTGGCAGCGCAGCAAGCCCGAGCGCGAGCTGCTCGATTGGACGCGCCGGCTGATCCAGGTTCGCAACGACCACCCGGCCCTGCATCGCCGCAAGTTCTTCCAGGGCCGCGGCATCCAGGGCCGCCAGGTCTTCGATGTCGAGTGGTATCGCCCCGACGGCCACGAGATAAGCGACGAGGAGTGGAGCGAGGCGCGCGTGCGCTGCCTGGGTATGCTGCTCAACGGCCAGCTGATGGACGAGTGGGACGAGCGCGGCAAGCATATCCACGATGACATTCTGCTGCTGCTGCTGAATGCCAATGCCGCCGATATTCCCTTTGTGCTGCCGCATGTGGCCAACGGCGAATCGTGGGAGATGCTGCTGGACACTGCGCTCCCCGATGGCAAGGAGCTGCCCTGGCTGCGGCCCGGCAAAACCTACCTGCTCCAGGGGCGCTCGCTGGCGCTGCTGCGCCAACGGCCGCGCGAAAAGTAATATGCAAAACGCACAATCGACTCTGCCAATCGGCGCATGGCCCGATCGAAACGGCGTGCGCTTTCGCGTCTGGGCCGCTAGCGCCGGCCATGTCGAGGTTGTGCTGTACGACGGCGCGCGCGAAACCGGCGTGTTCGCGCTCGAATCGGAGGCAGGCGGCTACTTCGCTGGCCACGTCGCCGGCATTGGGCCGGGCGCGCGCTATATGTACCGGCTCGACTCCGGCGACCCGCGCCCCGACCCGGCCGCGCGCTCCCAACCCGCCGGCGTCCACGGCGTCTCGGAGGTGGTCGATCCAGCGTCGTTCGTATGGACGGATGGCGATTGGCACGGCATTCCGCTCGAAGAGGCCGTGATCTACGAGCTGCATGTCGGGGCCGTCACCAATGCGGGGACGTTCGACGCGCTGATCGAGCGGCTGGACGACCTGCGCGACCTGGGCGTGACGGCGATCGAGCTGATGCCGGTGGCCGATTTCCCTGGCGAGCGCGGCTGGGGCTACGATGGCGTGTGCCTGTTCGCGCCCGCGCGCGCTTACGGTGGCCCCGATGCCCTGCGCCGCCTGGTGGATGCGGCCCACGCGCGCGGCCTGGCCGTGCTGCTGGATGTGGTCTACAACCACCTCGGGCCGGATGGCAACTACCTGCGCCAGTTCAGCCGGCAGTACTTTACCGATCGCCACAGCACGCCCTGGGGCGATGCGCTGAACCTCGACGGGCCGGGCAGCGCGCCGGTGCGGGCCTTCTTCATTGCCAACGCCTGCTACTGGCCGCACGAATATCACATCGACGGCCTGCGGCTCGACGCCACCCACGCCCTGGTCGACACCAGCGCCACGCACCTGCTGGCCGAAATGGCCGACGCCGTTCACGCATCGTTGCCGGCCGATCGCCACTTCCTGCTGATCGCCGAGAACGAACACAACGACCCGAATCTGGTTAGGAGCCGGGGGGCGGGGGGTGAGGGGTGGGGGGTGGAGGACAGGAGGCAGCCCCTAGTCCCCGGCCCCCAGCATATAGGCCTCGACGCGATCTGGGCCGATGATTTCCACCACCAGCTGCGGGTGGCGCTGGCAGGCGATCGCGAAGGCTACTACCAATACTACAGCGGCAGCACTGCGGATATAGCGGCGACGGTACGGCAGGGCTGGTTCTACACTGGCCAGCAGTCGGCGCATTTCGACCGCCCGCGTGGCGCGCCGGCCGATGATCTGCCGATGCCACGCTTCGTCTATTGCATTCAGAACCACGACCAGGTCGGCAATCGCGCGCTGGGCGAGCGCCTGCATCACCAGATCGAGCTGAACGCCTACCGGGCCGCGTCGGCGCTGCTGCTGCTTGGCCCGGCCACGCCGCTGCTGTTCATGGGCCAGGAATGGGCCGCCAGCACGCCGTTCCTGTACTTCACCGACCACAATGCCGAGCTGGGCCGGCTAATCACCGCGGGCCGGCGGGCGGAATTCGCGGGCTTCACCGCCTTCTCGGGCGAGCTGGTGCCCGACCCGCAGGCGCGCGCGACGTTCGAGCGATCGAAGCTGCGCTGGGACGAGCGCCTGGCGCCGCCGCACGCCGGCACCCTACGGTTCTATCGCGACCTGATCGGTCTGCGCCGCGTCCACCCGGCGCTGCGCGAGCGCGGCCGCGATTCGTTCGCCGTGATCGCGCTGGGCGAATCGGCGCTGGCGCTGCGCCGCTCCGGGCCAACGCCGCAGGACACGCTGCTGATTATCGTCAACCTGCGCGACGCGCTGCAGCTGGATCTCACGGCGCGCGCCGAAACTACCGCGCCGGCCGGGCTGCACTGGGCGCCACTGCTCGATACTGAAGATGAGCGCTATGGCGGGCAGGGCGCGGCACGACTGATGCGGCAAACAGCGATGGTGGCGATGGATGGGCCGGGGGCGTTGGTGTTAGCGAGCGCCGCCTAAGCGAGCATGTCATCCTGAGCGAAGCCGGCGGGCGGAGCGAAGGATCTCTGCCACCCCAGTGCGAAGCGCCCTAGCGCCGCCCTGTTGGCAGAAACACCCGCTGCGCCGGCTGCACGCGCGCCTTGGTCAGCGGGTCACCCAGCAGCGCGAAGGTCGCCAGCGTATCCTGGCAGCAGCTGCCGGCGGTGAACAGCTCCAGGTAGCCCGCCGACGTCAGCTGCCCAAGCGAGGCGCTCAGCGGCGGCGCGGCCCATAGCGCGCGGTAGAAGCCGCGCTGCATCGCATCGTGCCCATGCGCCACGCCGAAGCCGGTGGGCCCCCAGATAGCCACCGCGCCGCCATTCGGCTTGATCAGCCAGCGCTCATCCAGCGTGGTTCGGCTGTAGTTCGGCGTTTGGAACGCGCTGGTCAGGCAGGTCATCGCAACCACGATCGGCAGGCGCGCGCCGTTGGTCAGATCGTCGGGGTCGTACAGCCCCAGCAGGTACGGCGGCGTCTTCTGCGGGTCGGTGCTGGCCCACTGGTACTGGCTGCTATGGCCGACATAGTTGACCAGGCCAGCGCCCTGGTTTAGCAGCGCCAGGGTCCGATCGTGCGCGCGCACAGCATCCGGCTCGCGCGAAGGTATACCGGCCGCCGTGGGCGTGGGATCGTAGTACAGGCGCAGAACCTCGACGCCGGCCGGCTGCTGCGCGGCACTGATGTCGGCCAGCGCGGCGAAATCACCGGCCGAATCGACTGTGTTGTCGGGCTCGCGATAGTTGTCGGCGATATAGATGTTGCGCGCGCCCCAGCCCATGTTCAGCGGCCCGCTCTCATAGGCGACGATCTGTCGCGCTTGAGATAGTTCAGCGGGTCGACAGTTCCATCGCCCACCAGCGTGACGGCAGCCGGCGCGGTGCTCCAATTTCCGGCAGCGTAGCGCAGAAAATCGCGAATGGCGTTCGGCGACACCTGCCCGAAGCTCCAGGCATCGTAGATCGCCTGCACGTCGATTACGCGCACGGCATGTCCCTGCGCCTGCCGCCGCGCAATCAGCGGGGCCAGCGTGGACGCGAAGGCGGCCGGCGCGATATAGATCACGTCGGCCGGCGTGGTAAAATCGAACGGCGTGTGCTTGGTCAGCGCCGGCGCGAACAGCGTGCCTGGGCCGGTCAAGGCATACTGGTGCGACGGCCCATCCTGGAAGATTGTGGAGATTCCGGGCGGAATATCCAGCGGCTGCGGCGCGCGCGGGTTGGTCACATCATACAGCGCGCGATCGGCGGCGGCGTTGCTGATCTGGTACTGGAATATGCCCACGTTGCCGGCAAACAGCGCGCCCTGCCCACCAACATTCAGCCCAACCGGCCGATCCCAGGCCACGCTATCCAGCTCGAGTCCATCGGGCGCTGTGCCGGGCACCAGCGTGACGGTCGCGTTGGGGCTATTCGTGGAGAATGTAAACGCCTGCGACCAATCGCCCGCGCCGCTCCAGCTGGCGCTGTGAACCTCGCCGCCGAGCGCCACCGACAGATTGTGCTGGCCGGCGGTGTAGGCGCTGCCGCTGACGGTCAGCACCGTACTGCCCGCCGCCAGCCCGAGCGTCTGAGTCAGCGTAGCGGTCAGCGTGGCCGGGAGCAGATCCGGTCCGGTCTTCAGATCAGCTGCGAACCAGTGATCGCCATCCGGGCCAGGCATAGTCGAGTCGTACAGCGTGTTGTTGCGCCACACACCCTGCTCGCGCGCGATGCCGGAGATGGCTGTGCCGGGCTGCGCCGAGCGGGGGGGCAGCATGCGCGTGCCGGCGGTCGCCTCGACCGTCAGCCAATAAGTATCGGCAGCGTTCCAGGTATCGCCGGGCCTGAGCGCGAAGAAGCGCAGCTCCAGGCTCGCGCCGCTGCCGCGCTGCTCCAGCGCCAGCTCCACGCCGGCGTGGTACAGGTGCAGCAGCGCGGGGTCGCTCAGGCCCACGCCGGCGGCCGTGAGAGTGGCGGCCGGCAGGCGCTGAATGCCGGCCTGGGCAACGCGCACCGACCACGCCGCGCCAGCGACGGCCGGGTTGGTCGGCCCTGGCACGCCGGAGAGAAATGGCCCGGCTTGCGCCAGCAGCGCCGCCGCGTCCTGCGCCAGCGGCGCCGCGCCAGGGATGGTGGCCTGAAGCGCCGTGACCGCGCGCATCGCGCCATCCTGCGTGAAGACGGGCGTCAGCGCCAGCACGGCGATCCGCGCCCCGCGCATACGGCCCTCGCGCAGCACCACAATCGGCGATTCCGGCAGCGCCGGGCTGGGCGCGCCAGCCAGATCCGGCCGCGGATCGCCCGCGATCGTCTGGCGCACCGGCCGCTCGGCGGCGGGCAGGCTGCCCTGCCAGGGCGCGCTCTCCAGCAGCGCGATCCGCGGTGCAATCGGCGCATCGCCGGCGATCCGCAGCGCCACCAGCGTGGCCGGCATCCGCAGCCCGCCGATCTCCACCGGCGGCTGCGCGGCAGCGGCAAGCCCACGCAGCACATCCGGCGCGCCGCGCCAATCCAGCCGCACCGCGCCGGCCAGCGGTGTGACCAGCGGCGGAGCAGGTAGCGCGGCAGCGGCGGTTGGGCCGGGCGCGCGGGGAACGAGCAGCAACAGGCCAAAGAGCGCCAGCAACATGCGGTGGCGGTGTCGTCGATTGATCATGATCTTCCGAATGTACTCCTGCGATACTGATTTGTGGAGCGCAGATCATAGCTATGTTTGGAGTATAACATAGCATCGTTCGGCATCGCGGATGCGAGCGAGAACGCAGCGATATGCGATCTTCTTTGCGCGTGCTGCCGCTTCAGTCGATGAATGTATTCGGATCGACGCTGTTCGCCTACGCGGCGGGCGGCGGGGTGGGCCGCCACCCCTGCACCCCGGCC
>WNGB01021116.1_pt1 | contig 12255 bp, 9 predicted proteins | sample 5400681 | NCBI WGS metagenome assembly WNGB01 (sample SAMN13153367, study PRJNA577476) | soil metagenome | isolation source: 115 cm soil or saprolite under grassland replicate 2 | place: USA:California | collected 2016-06-15 | reverse complement strand
TCTGGAGATAGGGCGGCAGTTGCTTGTCCTTGAGGACGATGCCGTCAAGAATTTTGCCCGGAATGGTGGGCGCGGCGAACAGGCACCCGTCGTTGGTGATGACGTAAGTGTCCATGTAGACGCGCAGGCCGAACTTGTGCGGCACCTTGCCCTTGTTCTCGACGGTGTAGTGGATCAGCATGGCGTCGCGCCGGCGTTTGGCGGCGCGGGTCGGCGCCTTGGTCGTCGCCACCGTGACCGTGCAGGTGATGCGGATGTCGCCGAAGAGGTAGGCCGACTCGAAACCCTCGCGTTCCTTGCCGCCCTTACCGCGGCCGAGGGGGCGGTTGATATACTCGACGCGGCCGCCCATGCCTGCCTGGAATTGCTGCGACAGTTGGCCGTCGATGTTCAGGGTGGGGTAATGGCTCAGGTGGAGGGTCTGGTTGTTCTCGCTCCGGATCTGGACGCTGAGACCGTTGGGCTGATAATTGATGCGCCGCTGCGGATCGAGGGGCATTTCCGGCTCGACCACGACGGGCTTGTCGTCCTTGATGGTCACCCGGAAAGGCGGCGCCTTCTCCTGCGAAAAACCGACACCGGCGAGCGCCAACATCGCCAATACCATCCCTGCCCCCCATCGCCAGATCCGGACGCGAGGGGCTGGTCGGTTGGTGGCTGTGACAGAGTCCGGACTCATGGGAACGCCTCCTGGAAGGATTCAAGGGGGCCGCCAGAGAGCCCCACCTAGTAAGATTGTAGACGACGGAGCCCAAAACCTCCAACGAACGCGACCAGGTGGTGCGGGGATAATGCTCCAAGCGCACGGGCCGCGGCCCGTGGGCTGTGCCTCTGCATGCTGACTTTGCGCCCTCGAGGATTGACATGAAATGGTGCATGCCGCTCGTCGCCCTCGCTCTGTTGACTCTCCGCCTGGAAGCCCCGCCCGTGACGCCGGAATCGCCGTTCGCGCGCGGTGAGGCGATCGACCTCGACCGCGTCATCCCTGCCAACGAGCGCGGCATTCTCTGCCTGACGCTCGGCGAGCAGGGCCGCATCTACGGCGGCACGACCGGCCGTGCGGCCCATTTCTTCGTCTACGATCCGGCCACGGGGGAGGCCCGCAGTCTCGCGCGTCTGGAGGGCGGTATCGGCCTGGCCTACGCCCTGATTCGTCTGCCCGACGGCTCATTTGTCGGCGGCACGCAGCCGGACCCGACCGGCATCGCGCTTCTGTCGGACGTTCGCGCCATCGGCCATCTGTATCGTTTCATCGTGGGCGCGAACGGGCCAGCGAAGGTCGAGGATCTCGGCGTCCCGGTCGCCGGTCAGGGCATCTACACGCTCGCTTTCGATGAGAAGACGAGCACCATCATCGGCAACACCTGGCCGGACGGGCACTTCTTCAGTTACGACCTCAAGGCGCGTGCCTTCAAGGATCACGGCGCCATCGCCGGCTACCGCACGTACGAAGAACCGCGCTTCGCCGCCGATCTGAACAAGGGCACGAAGGAGAAGGTGACCTACACTCGTCAGGTGTCGCGCGCCATCGTCATCGATCCCGCGACCGGCGCCTACACCGCGGGCGCCAACGGCATCCTGTACCGCTACGATTTCCAGGCCCGGCGGTTGGAGAAGCTCGACCTGAGTTTGCCTGCGGTGGCCGGCCGCGAGCCGTGGGCCAGCCTCGACGTCGCCGTGCTGCATCAGCGCCACAGCGGCGAGGTTGGCGATTACAGTTCGATCGTCGGCGGCACCTCCGACGGCTACCTCTTCGAGCTGCGCATCGCCGACAAGAAACAACTCGTGCTGCGCCCGCGCGGCCGGCCGCTCGGTCCGGGGACGATTCAGGGCCTAGTACTCCGCAGCGGTGGTAAGGGCAGCGGTCAGGGCGGGGGTAAAGGAGGAGGAACAGGAGCCGGTAAGGGGCACACTTTCTTCGGCGTTGGCGGCCACCGCGAGGGCATGCCGCGCGGCTTCACGTTCGCCCACGGCGGTCAGACGTCGGCGGTGGTGCCGCACGGTATTCCGCAGGTCGATGGTCAACCGAGCATGGTCGGCTTCGGCGCCCTGCTGGCCGATGGGCAGGGCAACGTCTGGGCCGGCGAACGCGACCGCATCGCCCGCCTGGTCCGCTATCCCGTCGATGCGAAGCCATCGGCGAAAGCGCCACCGAAACGCCGCGACATCGCCCTGCCCGCTGGCGAGGCGGCGGACGTTCTGCGGCTGCCCTGCCGCGTGGTGTTCGCGCCGCTGGGGACGACGACGGACGGTTCCGGCTACACCGCGATCAACGTCGGCAAGGATGGGAAGGTGTACGTCGGCGCCACGCGCTACGGCGGCTACGCCTGGCTGCTGCGCTTCGATCCGCGCAAGGGCGGTTACTTCATGGAGAAGGTGGTCAACGTCCAGCAGTTCATCGCCGAATGGCTCGCCGGCATCAACACGCAGGGCAAGATTCACGGCCTGATCATCATTGGCCCCGACGGCCGCATCTGGTTCGTCACCAAGCAGGCGCACGAGATCTTCGCCACGCGGCCGGAGTACGCCGAGGAAATGGAAGGCTATCCCGGCGGCCACCTGTGTTCGTACGACCCCGCGACCGGCGTGGCGCGCAGTCACGGCATCCTCAAGAAACAAGAGGGCCTGATGGGCGGCGTGATGGACGCGAAGGGCGAGCGTCTTTACTACCGTAGCGGCGAGCGTCTTTACTACCGTAGCGAGCCGAAAAATCTCTTTCTCGCCTACAACGTCAAGACGGGGAAGGTGGAGGAGCGCGGCCACGTCGGCGCCGCCTGCCGTTACATGGCCATCGACAAGGACGGGGCCGTTTACACCACGGGCCGCGGCGATTACCTGGCGCGCTACGACCCGACGACCGGGTATGTCGAAGATCTGGCGGTGAAGGTCGAGGGACAGGGGCACTATACAGCGCCTTATGTGATCCGTATGGGCCCCAATGGCAAGCTGTACGGGGTAGGGCTGACACATCCGTGGGTGATCGAGTTCGACGTGGCGAAGTACAAGCGCGGCCTGTTCCCCGAGGTGACGGCGCGGAACGTGGCCCCGGCGGCTCCGCCCGGCGTGCGCCTCGACGACATCCACGCGGGCGTCTTCGGCAAGGACGGCAAGTTGTACTACACGCTGCTGTGTACCGGGCCGCTGACGAAGGGCGGCAAGGCGGAGCAGCACCTGCGCATCATGCGTTTCGATCCGGCCGCGGGCAAGACCGAGACGGTCGGCGTGCCCGACCTGTCGAGTTTGGACGAGAGCCAGGTGAAGCACGCCTACGTCCGCGGCGACCGTTACAAGTTGGATTACATCCAGGGCATGGCGGTCGGCGACGATGGCTCGCTGTACGTGATGGACATCTATCCGCAACTCAACGTCGTCTGTTTCCCCAAATTGACGGCGCCGCGGTGACGAGGAGCGGTCGGGCGTCTGGCTTGACGCAGCCCAGAGCGCCCCCTAAGATGCGTGTGGTTGGCCCCGTCGTCTAGAGGCCCAGGACACGGCCCTTTCACGGCCGCGACAGGGGTTCGAATCCCCTCGGGGTCATATTGACATCTCGCATGTCCTCGAATGCTGCCGCATCCTCTCGCACGAAGCCGCAATCCATAAACGATTTGGGTCTGTCTTGCGATTCCGTGCGAGAGGATGCGGCGTCTTGCTGCACCGGCTTTTGCAGCGCGCTTTCCTCCCCAACTGCACCGCTTTTTGCAGCGCGGTCAAAGTCGGCCTCGGTCACCTGCATGTAGTGCTTGACGGCGATGCGCTGGGAATTGCCGATCCACTCACAGACGACGTGCAGCGGGTAGTCGGCGGCCAGTTCGGTTTCCCGGGTGGCGCGGAGGTTGTGGAAGAGCCGTGGCCACGGCTTGCACCCAGCCCGCCGGATGATCCGCATGAGTTGCGTGCGCAGGTTCTTGTTCGGCGAGCGGTGCCGGGTGATGACATGCACGGCGCCCTCGGCGGCCTGCTCGAACGCCTTTTCGAGGTAAGGCCGCAACTCGGGGAAGATCGGCACCCAGCGCTCTGACGCGGAAGCGGTTCAGTTCCCAGTTGATGTCAGTCCACTCCAGGGCCTGGTGCTCGGAGGGGCAGCGGAGTCCGCCGTAGCGCGACAGGGCGAAGATCAGCCGCCACTGCAGGTCGGGGCAGGCGTCGAGGACGCGCTGGCTCGTCTCGCGGTCCACGAAGAACTTGCGGGCCTCGTTGCCCATGCCGGGCGCCTTCACGTCCTCGAACGGGTTTTCGACGATCAGTTTCTTGCGGAGGGCGGCGCGGAAGAACTGCCTGCCCCACTTCACCGTCTTGCCCACGGTTGCTGCGGCGTAGCGTTCCTTCAGCCAGATGACCCAGTCGTCGCAATCCCCTGCTGTGACCGAAGCGAGATCCCGGGCCGCTCCGAAGTAGGCGATCAATCGGTTCGCGCCGATGCGAAGGTTCGTCGCGGTCCCCTCCTTCACGTCCGTGCGCCCGGCGATATAGGCGGTGAGGAACTCTCCCAGTCGAGTGCGGGCGACCTCCTTGCGGGGTGGGACGAGTCCCACTGCGGCCAGTTTATCGGCGAGGTCGGGGCCAAGAGCGGCAACCCAGCGGGCGGTCTCGGCATCCCAGGAAATGCCAGCGACTTTCGAGACGTGCAGCGCCTCGACCTTCCCGCGAATTTCTTCCGCGATGCGCTGGGCGACCTTGCCCAGCCGGATCGTCCGCCTCTTGCCGTCGGCGGCAACGAATTGGATTGACCGCCGACCGTTGGGTTCCTTGCTGACGCTTGCCATTCGATCACCTTCCCTTTGGCTTCGAGGTTTGCTTGCCCGTGATGAGGTTCAGGTTGAGCAGGTCGGCCAGGGCATCAAGGTGAGCCATCGACAACCCGCCCTGCCCGTTCATGAATCGGCTCATCGTCGCTTCGGCCAGGTGGAGCATCTTGCAAATGCGGTAGCGTGACAGTCCGCTCGCATCAATGGCCCGCCGTACCTGGTCACTCAGCCTTTCGCGTTTCTTCGCCATCCAGAGGATTCTATCCACTACTTCGGTTCAAATCAAGTATCGTTGTTCGACAATTGGCCTGCCGCATCTGATCTAGAATGTCCGCAAGGGCCAAGGCTTCCGCACGCTCGCGTGGCAAACCGCCGTCATGCTCCATGATGCTCGCCCGTTCGTCCCATGCGAAATGCCAATCCAGGGGCAGCTGTTGGAGGGTTACGTTGGCTTGCAGAATCGCAAGCAAGTCTGCTTTCAACCGCGAAAGCAAGTCCCGGTCCAGCGCCGTCAACGCGCCGGCTGGAGCGTCCACGATGAGCTTTTCACCGTGGGGCTTCAGGAGCACCCCACGGGCTTCGAGGTTCTGAAGCAAATCGAGGGCATTCATAGCTCGAATACCTCCCGGTCAAGACAAGCCTCAGAAAAAGCGGCGGAAAGGTCGTCCCCATCGTCCCCATCGTCCCCAGCACCGTTTTCCCGGGCTTTGCTGGCATGGTGGAGATCGTCCCCGCTCGGCAAGGGATCGTCCCCATCTGAGAAGGAATCGTCCCTGCCACGCCGGTTTTCTGGGCCTGGGGACGATGGGGACGATGGGGACGCAGAATCTCCCGCCTTGTCTGTCTCGATCACGATGCGCCGACCCTTTGCCTTGCCGCGGCCGGCGCTGCCGAACGTCACAGACAGGCCGATCTTGCGAAGGTTCGGCGCCAGGCGCTTGAGTTGGCCGCTCAACGAGTTGGCCCGCTTCGGCCAGTCCTCGGCCTTGGTCGCCTTCTCGCCAGCCAGTTCGCTGAGTTGTGCGAGCAGTTCGCTGGGCTTGCCCTCCCACTGCTCCTGGTCCGCCATCAACTGGCGAAGTGCATCAACGATGGGATAAGCGTCGAGGGCGACATCATTGGCTTCGGCCTGACCTTGGCGGAAAGCAGCCAGGAACGTTCCGGGTTCCCAGCCAAGGGCCGGCTCCGCTGCCGTCACCCACTTGGCGAAGTCAGCCAGGCGCGGCAGCGAGGGCAACTTGACGATGGGGAAGTTCTTGAGGGCGCAGGCCACGGCGTCGAGAATGGCGCCGAGAATACCAGGCCGATCAGGCTCGAGCGCCGCGTAAAGTTCTTCTTCGGTCTTCCGCTCTTCCTCGGGAATCTCGGGCAGGTCCAGCAAGATGGATCGGTCCAACAGGTCCGGCCGGGTGGCCACGGCCTCGATGCCGGTCAGGATCGCAGGCCGCATCGCGTCGAAGAGTTGTTCCTCATCGTTGGTATACAGTTCGCGCGTGCCGAAACCGCCGCCGGTGGCCAGCCGGCACAGGGCGTCACTAAGCCATGCGGGCAGGTAGGAAAGGTTGTCCAGAGCGACGGTCCACGCATTCTTCGCAGCAATCATGAGGTCGCGCGGCTCTTTGGGTTCGCACCGCAGCGGCACTGAATTCGGGTCGATGAATGAGCGGATGATGCGCGCTTTCGTGGACTTGCCGCTGCCCTGTTCCCCGTGAACTCCGAGCCCAGGATAAGGCCCGCGCGGTCGGAACGCCATCACGAGCCAGCCAACCAGCAATCGCCATTGCCGATCATTGCGAATGCCCAGGTGACCCCGCAGAGCGTCGAGCCGACCACCGCGGACGGGACGCGGCAACGCCAACATCCCGCGCGCCCGACGAAACTTCACCGGCACCTGGTCGCTCGGGAGGACGCTCCAGCCTGCCGGGGTGATCTCCACGACTTCCCACTGTGGATTGCACAGGTCGAGATAGATGTTGTTTGCCAGTTCCCCGACACGAACATGGATCGGCAGCTCCGGGCCATCGAAAATCGCCTGCGCCTCGATCAGCCCAAGGGCATCGCTGAGCGCTGTGGCAGAGGGCGGCTTCTTGTGGGCGCGATAGAACGCGTGGACAAGCCAACGCTTGAAGTCCCCGGCGCGGACAGGCAGCGTTTCACGGTGATCGCCGAGCGGGACGGTCGCATAAGCGCGCCGTTCGGCGTCGTGAAAGAGGATGGCGTCCGCAGCATGGCGAATCAGGGCTTGCGCCTGGGTTTCCTTCTGCTCGCCGTTGTCTTGCTCTGCTGCATTCGCCTCGCCGTCCACTCGCTGTTGTGGTTCAGGCGCGGCCGCCTGCGGTTGTAACTCTGGCGCGACCGCCGCCAGTGCTTCCAGTTGTTCGGGGGTTCCGCCAGCTGCCAACCAGTCCGACACGTCGCCCTTCGGCGGAAGGCCGGGCAGGTTGACGACACGAACGCATGCTGCTTTCCCTCGCAAGCCGTGAGCTACCGTTGCCGCGTGCTCCTGGCCCGGTTCGTCGTTGTCGGGGAGGATGACCACGGACGCGCCGCGCAGGCTCTCGGTGTAGTCCTTGCTCCATTTTCCCGCCCCTCCGGCGTTCGTGGTTGCGGTCAGTCCAAATTGGGAGAGGTTGTCTGCGTCCTTCTCGCCCTCCACGATGAATACGGTTTGACCGTCCGCCACGGCCTTCAGCACCTCGGGCAGACGATACAGCACGCGCTGGATGCCCTTGAGATTCCAGGTCCAACCGCCTTTGCCCTTGGGGTCGGGACGACGCTGGCGGAAGTCCTTGGGATACAGGCGGACCACTTGGAAGCGCAGCTTGCCAGCCGCGTCAGTGTAGTTGTACTCGGCGACAATTTCCATGTGGCCGTTGCCATTGTGCGAAGGAAACAGGTTCCGCAGTTTCAGGCCGATGGCTTCGCAGATGGCGTTGGCGCTGCAACCCTGCGACCGACACTTGAGCAGCACCGTGCCGTCCTCGGTGACGGCGATACCCAGGCTCGGTTTCTGATCGTCGTGAGCAGGGCAGCGCGCAACCCAACCTGACTCGGTGTCTCGCACGTCTTGCAGCCGCGACAGCACGTTGTCAACGGGGCCATTGTTCATTTTGCGCCCCCTTTCTGCGCCGCGATAAACTCTTCGAGGTCGCGCAGGTCGTAGCGCACCGACCTGCCGAGCCTCACGACCGGAATCGGCCCACGCGGGGCGCTCAAGCCCCACAACGTCCGCTCGGACACCGATAGGGCAGCGGCAGCGGCGCGAGGCGCCAGCAGCAGTTGGAGGGGGGCACTCAGGATAGGGGGCATTGCCAGACACTCCACAGATCGCGCGCCGCACCATGCGACTCGCACAATCGTTGGCGGAGGGTTCCAACCAAAACTGTGGAACAGTGGAAGAATCGCACAGAAATGCTGCGAAAAGCAGGGTTCGGCAGGAGGCAGGAAACTATGCGGGTGTTCCACAAGCGATCTGGAACGATGGAACACCCGGCTGGCTATTCGTCGTCGTGCCGGTCGTGCAGGTCTTTTTCGAGGGTTTCGGAGGGCCTGTCCCCGTAGAGAATATGGGGCGAGAATTCGTTATTGAGCATTTTCAGCGCTCCCACAAGGCGTGATGCGTCCTTACAAATGGCCAGATACTTGCTGCGTCCCTTGAACTTTTCTTTGAAGAATCTCGACGCACTCGATTTGGATACCTCGGCCTTGTCGGCTAGCTCGTTATTCCCGATGGGTTCTTGGTTCAGGCAACTGCCTTTGGCATACTTGTGGTGCTTCGTGAGCGCGGCAATGATCTTGGTGCGAGCTTCGTCCTTTTCGGTGCTGCGCCTGTGTTTCTTCGGCGGACTGGTTTCGGGCGAAGAAGAGTCCCCCTTCCCAACTGGCAGGTCGAGGTCAAGAGCCGCCCAGGTTTCTCGTGCCTGCTCGACAGGGACTGGCCCGAACAGGTCTTCCAGGCGGCGCAGCAGCGAATCGAGGGCCTTGAAGGCGTCTGCCCTGGTTCGGACTTCCGGCTCGATGGGAGGGGCGTACTGGGCCAGTTGGCTACGCCACTGAGTCCAGAGGTCGTGATAGTCCGCTGGGTCCACCTCGTAGAAGACATCCTCGACTTCTCCCGAGTCCCGGTTCCTGACCCTGTACCCGAGAAGGAATAATTCCGCTTGCTGGGCCTGGATGCGTTTACGCAGTTCGGCGACGACCGATGGGATCTGTGGCGTGGTCATTGTATTCCTCACTCTTTGCCGGGGCGGGCCTGGGCAGACGCCGGGGAGTGAGGAGGCCCCGGTCGCCTCCCCAGGCCGCAGGTCGAGGGATCAGCTCGGCCTTCCCAGCTACCAGTATTCTACCTGAATTGCCGCGACCTATCGCAGCCCGGGCCCGCTGCTGCCTTCGGAACCGCCGGCCCGGTCGAATCTCAGGTTGTATCGGGTTCAGCGGGCGGTCGCCACGAGGGCCAAGACCGCGGTGTGGGCGATGGTGGCGTGGGGACTGGTGTGCGCGGAGATTGACTGCGGAGGGGTTCCACGGGTGCGTTTCCGAGAGAGGCCGGCGTCGCCTTTCCGTCTCTCAGCTGGGGTGAGCGGCGTGTGGCCAAAAGACCAAGGATCTTTGGAAAGACCGTGAATCGTCCTTAACCGGCGCCGACCCTCGCGATATCATGACGTGCCAGGACGGCACGCTGATTCGCCTCGACTGCGTACACTTCCGCGTCGCAGTCAGTATCGGGGAATGGGCAATGGACAACGATCCGAACCTCGAACCATCCGGACATCGTTGTCGGCGAGACGTACTCCCCGACAGATGGGATGCGATTGTAGTCGATGATCTGATGCGACTCCCACCCAGTGCTCCCTTGGGCTCTCGTCTTCAAGGCGACTTTGGCCATTGCTATTATCCTCATATAAAGTAGACATCAATACGTTCACATGATGCACCCGAGCAGAATTTTGTTGGTAGTCGCGCCAGCGCGTGTTTTCTTTATCGGGCCGGAGATCCCTCGTAGGCGTCGCGAACCTCTTCGGGGACCAGACACTCCGGCACGTCGTCGTAGGCCCGGAAGGGGCCACGCACGACGTGCAACCTCCAGGTCCAGGGGCGGGAAGGTCCGGGACCGATCAGATCCTCTGGCCGGATCAACTTCCAGTACGCGCCAGGCACCCCCCCGTAGTAAACGCACACTTCGTTCGACTGCCGTTCTGCTCGCGTGATGGGACCGAGCCCCTCGCTGATCTCGCGGAGCAACTCCAAACGGCTTGGTTGTTTCATCATCGTGTTTCCTCGGCCCAACCGCTGAACTGGGAGGCGGTCAGGTGCAAGAAAGTTACTTGCACTTGCCCCTGCCACAGGCTTCTTCCGTTCGTCCTGGTTGGTGGGGAGCGGCTTGGCAGACTCGCCCTTGCGGGGGCGGCCGCGCTTCAGCAGGGCGCTTTTCTTCCCCGCAGGCCATTGCGGTCCACTCCAGCATAGCAGACTAGCTGGTTGCCCTACAACCCTCGCATCGCCCTCTGGGCGCACGAGATGGTTCGTGATTCGTCGGCGTGGCGGGAACGGCGTTGGCTTTCAGCGCAGCCTCCGCGACGGCACGAAGAGCAACCTCAACCCAGCCGGAGCAATGGCGCGGAAGTTCGCCTTGGCGCCCACAGGGGGAACGATAACCGCGACCCCGCCGCTGGTTCGCCTCAAAGCCTTGTGCGGTCCGGGCGACCAGGGCGAGTCGGTCGTCATGGTCAGGATGCCGCAAGTAGATTGAGCAAACCTCGGGATAGGGAAGGGGCACCCGTTGTCCGCATGAAATAACACTAAACCGGAGGAGAATTATCAATGAACAATCCGAAACGCAACGCCCCTGACCCTATATTGAGCCATGCTTCCTTGTGGCCGCCGCGCCGAACTGCCTGCCGTGGGCTGTGGGCAGGTCGCTGGCGAAGACCACAACCGCATCCCTCTCTGTGGGGACTGCATCGGCCTGCTGCTCGCCGATTCCGAGGCGTTCTGGCGACCGCTGCGGCAGCGACGGGAACGGGGCGGGTAGGGGAGTGCGACCTGATCGGCTCGGTCGGAGTCACCGCGATTTCGCTTGACGATGGGTTGCGGGCGCGCGACTATCGCCCCTGATCCAGGTTTCCTCAACAGACGAACGGGCTGCTCATTCCGCTTTATTGCGGCCCGACAACCAGACGCCTTGTCTGGGGAGCCGCTCATGGCAGATGTCGGCCTCGACGTGATCCGCTTCCTCTTCCAAACGCTGCAGATCGACCCCGAATGGTCTGTCTGGTCGGATCGGGGCTTCACCTGGTGGGCTGAGAATCTGGCCCAATATGTCTGGGCGGAGCCAGGCTTTCAGGACGAGGAGTTCACCGTCACGCGGATCCACGTCCGCACCGACCTGATCGACGGCTTTGCGGGGACCGATGCCCAGCTGCTCCAGCTGATGGAGTTCTCCTACCTCGCTACTCTCAGCGGCCTGATCCGCAACCCTGCAAAACCGTCGCGCATTCAACTGGCGTCGAGCATCTACATTCACGCCGAGACGGCCGATTGGCTGCAGCGTGTGTTGGTGTGGGTCGCCGCCATCCAGAACGCGGAAGCTCATCGCATCGCCCCCATCCTGGCGAGGCTCACAGGCACTCAACTTGCCTTGAGCAAGCATCCCCGCTCAGGCCCGCGCGTCGTCCCCGACGACATGCTCAACATCGTCGAGGCCAGGGTCGGACCCGATGGACAGGAGCCGTCGCGCTACGCCGGCCAGGACATGCTCGATACGCTGGCCTTCTTCCAGGATCCGCCGTGCGTGCTGGCAACTGGCGGCGAGGAAGGGGTGAGCGCTGAGTTCCCTTTCGACAACTTCACGTCCCTGCTGAAACTGAAGACCGAGGAACCAAATCCCTGGCTCGGGCATGGCCTGCTCACGCTTCTGTCCGTCCCAGCGGGCGAGAGTGGCGAAACAAACGTCGCGGCTGCGCGGCTCGCGCTGGAGTTGAACGAACTGGAACTGCGCACCCTGACGCATTCGCAGTTTCTCGGCTCCTGGTGTCCGGGCAACCAGGCTCTGACCTTCGTCTCGTTCCTACCCAACGCGATGTACCTGCCGGGGCTCTCCAGGGTGCTCGTCGGCCCCGCCATGATGGCGCGAGCCGCCTGGGTTGCCATCGAGGTTTTTCGCGTCGGCTTCGATTATCACCGGGCTGCGGCGGCGGTGGCAGCGAAAAAGGAGTTGTTGGCCCACGCCGCCGAAAAAGCCAAGCAGGCCCGGGGCAACCCTTCGCCGCCGCCGGCAATGTGGGAAGTAGCCTGCCCCGCATGCGGCAAAAAGTATTCGGTGCCTGCCGCGCTGGCCGGCAGTTCGGTCCAGTGCGAATGCGGGCAAGGGTTCCGGATTGAGCCGCAGCCACGCGGGCCATCGCCGGGCAGCGCTCGAGAGCAGGCGACGGCTCTGCTGGCACGGGTACGGGCGGAGACACAGGACAATTGCCGGCGCGCCTGCACGCCGTTCCCGGCTGCGCCGTTCCTC
>WNGB01012895.1_pt1 | contig 12255 bp, 9 predicted proteins | sample 5400681 | NCBI WGS metagenome assembly WNGB01 (sample SAMN13153367, study PRJNA577476) | soil metagenome | isolation source: 115 cm soil or saprolite under grassland replicate 2 | place: USA:California | collected 2016-06-15 | reverse complement strand
CTGGGCGCGCCCGCCAGCGCCCGCGCCCGGTCGAGCAGCGCCGCGGGCAAGCCCATCCGCGCCGCGATGTCGAAGGCATACGAGCGCCCCGGCGCGCCCGGCGCCAACCGGAACGTCGGGCGCAGGTACTCGAGGTCGTACTCCATCCCGGCGTTGGCGAACCGCGCGTCGCTCTCACCCAGCGCCTTGAGGCTGTCGTAGTGAGTCGTGATCACGGCCAGCACCGCGCGTTCGGCCAGCGACTCCGCGGTCGCCCGCGCGAGCGCGGCGCCCTGGTCCGGGTTTGTGCCCGCCATCAGCTCGTCGAGCAGCACCAGCGTCGCGCCTTGCTCGCCGGGTATGGTCAGGATGTCGCGCACGCTGGCGAGGTGCCCGGAGAACGTCGACAGATCGCCGAGCACCGACTGCCGGTCGCCGACGTCGGCGCGCACGTCGCGAAAGAACCCGACCCGGCTGCGGCGGTCGGCGGGCACCAGCAGCCCGGCGCGCGCCAGCAGCGCGGCCAGCCCGACGGTCTTGCCGAGCACGGTCTTTCCGCCCGCGTTGGGGCCGCTCACGATCAGAATCGGCGCCGCGGCGCCGCCCAGCGCCACGTCGTTGGCCACCACCGCGTCATGCGCGTGGGTGAGCGCCAACAGCGGGTGACGGGCGGCGCGGAGGTCGATGATCGGTTCGTCGACGATGTCGATCGCGCTGCCGTCGTACGCGAGCCCGAGCCGCGCCGACGCCGCCAGCACGTCGAGCGCCGCGAGCGCGGCGGCTGTCTGCCTCAACGCCGGCGCCGACACGGCGACATCGGCGGTCAGCGCCTCGAGGATGCGGCGCGACTCGCGCCGGATGTCGAGCTCGACCACCTTGAGGCGGTTGTTGGCGGCGACCAGCGCGGTGGGCTCGACGAACACGGTCTCCCCGGTACGCGAGGTGTCGTGGACAATGCCGAGGCCGAGCGACTTGGCGCTGGCCTTGAGCGGCAGCACGTAACGTTCGGCGCGGACGGTGAAGAACGTGTCCTGCAGGACGGATGCGTACTCGTCGACGCGCATCAGCGTCTCGATCGCGGTACGCGCGTGCTCGGCCAGGCTCTTGCGCTCGCCGCGCAGGCGGGCCAGCTCCGGCGACGCGGCGTCGCTGATCTCTCCCGACGCGTCGAACGTTGTCTCGATGGTGTGAGCGAGCCCGAGCGGCGGGTCGAGCCCGTCGATCGCCGCGGCGATCTCGGGCATCGGCCTCGTTGCCGACACCTCGGCGAACCAGCGCCGGGCCGCCTCGGCGGTCGTCGCCAGCGCCGCCACCGGGCGCAGCTCATCCGCGCCCAGCACGATGGACTTCTCGGCGGAGGCGATCGCGGCCTCGATCTCGGGCGCCGCCAACCCGGGGGGGCCCTGGTCCGCGCGCAGCAGCGCGGCGAGATCGGCGACGGCGACCATCCGCCCACGCGCCTCGTCGGCGGTCGCGAGCAGTGGCAGTGCCAGGCAGCGCGCGCGTCCGACGGCGGACTGCGCCAGGGCCGCCAGCCGCGACGTCAGGTCGGGCCAATCCAGCGCCACCAAAAAACGCTCGTGGATCACGTCCCCTTCTACTAAGAAAAGGACCCTGAGAGGGTCCTTTACATCCCCCGCGACGAGCTCCGCCGGGCCAAGCCCGTCGTCGCTCACGCGATCGAAAACAACCCTGAGAGGGTCCTTTACATCCCCCGCGACGAGCGATCAAAACGTTGCCGTTCGCCATGATTGACGTACGAAAGCTGACGAAGACGTATCGCGTGCACAAGCGGGCGGCGGGCATCGCTGCAGCGCTGCGGTCGGTGCTGCGCCGCAAGTACGAGACCGTGACCGCGGTCGAGGAGCTGTCGTTCGCGATCGCCGACGGTGAGCGGGTCGGGTTCCTGGGTCCGAACGGCGCCGGCAAGACCACCACGCTCAAGGTGCTGGCGGGCCTCTTGCACCCATCGGCGGGATCGGTTCGGGTCGGCGGGTTCGTGCCCCACACGCGCGACCCGCGTTTTTTGCAGCTCATCACGCTGGTGATGGGGCAGAAGCAGCAGCTCATCTGGGACCTGCCACCGTCCGAGACCTACGCGATGAACCGCGCCATCTACGGCGTGCCGCGCGCGCAGGCGGAGGAAACCGTTCGCACCCTGGTCGAGCTGCTCGAGATCGGCGACCTCATCAGCAAACCGACCCGTCAGCTGTCGCTGGGCGAACGCATGAAGTGCGAGCTGGTGGCGGCGCTCCTCCACCGCCCCCGGGTGCTGTTCCTCGACGAGCCCACCATCGGCCTCGACGTGTCGATGCAGGCCAAGATGCGGGACTTCATCCGCGACTACAACGAGCGCTTCGGCGCCGCGGTGTTGCTGACCAGCCACTACATGGACGACGTGGTGGCGCTCTGCCCGCGGGTGGTGGTCATCGATCGCGGCAAGCTGCTCTACGACGGCGACCTGCGCGCGCTCGCGCGCAAAATCCGGCCCGACAAACACGTCACGATCCGATTCTCGAAGCCTGTCGACCGCGCCGATCTCGAACCGCTGGGCACCGTGATCTCGCTCGACGCCGCGCAAGCGGTGCTGTCGGTGCCGGGCGCGCAGGCGAGCGCGGTCGTGCGCGACGCGCTCGCCGCGCTGCCGATCGTCGACCTCACGATCGAGGAGGCGCCGCTCGAGGAGGTGATGCGCGAGCTGTTCGGGCGGCGCGCGAAGCCGGAGCCCGCTCCGCGGGTCGACGCATGACCGGCGACGGCCGCCCGGCCTCCGCGTCCGGGGTGGCGGCGGCCTTGCCGGCGCCGGAGCCGGCCCCCGCGCCGCTCCCGTTCGGCGCCGGTCTCGCCCGCGCCGTGCACGCGTTCCCGGGCCTGCTGCGCGTCGGGATCGCCGACGTGGTCGCCTACCGCGCCGAGTTCCTGGTCTGGATCCTGACCACCAACATGCCGCTCGTGATGCTGGCGCTCTGGCACGCGGTCGCCGCCGACGGCCCGGTCGGGCGGTTCGGCCAGGCCGAGTTCACGAGCTACTTCCTGGGCGTGCTGGCGGTGCGCCTCTTGACCAGCAACTGGGCCGCCTGGCAGATGTCGATGGAGATCCGCGACGGCACGCTTTCCGCGAAGCTGCTCCGTCCCGTCCACCCGATCTACGCGTACGCCGCCGAGCACCTCGCGGCGGTGCCCATGCGTACGCTCGTTGTGTCGCCGATCGTCGCGCTGCTGTTCACCACCTCGTGGCAGAGCTTGCTCGGCCATGATGCGCGGCTCGCGCTCATCCTGGTGGCCGCGCTGCTCGGCGCGTGGCTGCTCACCTTCTTCATGATGGTGCTGCTCGGCTCGCTGGCGTTCTTCATCGACAGCTCGATCGGCGTGTTCGAGCTTTGGATCGGCGTCTACTCGATCTTTTCGGGCTACCTCATCCCGCTCGAGGCGATGACCAGCGCACCGAGCGGGCCGTGGGTCGGTCGATGGATCCTCGCCGCCGCCGAGGTGTTGCCGTTCAGGTTCATGCTCGCGTTCCCGGTCGAGGTGCTGGTCGGGCTGCTCACACCCGCGCAGGCGCTGCGGCTGCTGGCCGCGCAGTGGCTGTACGTCGCCGCGGCATTCGTGGGCGGGCTCGTGGTCTGGCGCGCGGGCGTGCGAAGGTTCTCGGCGTTCGGAGGATGATGATGTCGACGATGCCGACGACGTCGATCACCAGCGTCGCCTTCCGTTACGCCGGCCTGCTGCGGGTGCAGCTCGGCGTCTCCGCCCTGACCGCGATGCAGTACCGCGCCGACTTCGTCGTCCGGGGCGTCATGGCGCTGCTGTGGGTCGGGATCACGCTGGTCCCGCTGCTGGTGGTGTTTGGTGTCCGCGACAGCGTCGCCGGCTGGACCTTCCCCGAGTCGCTGGTCGTGGTCGGGTGGTTCACGCTGATGCGGGCGGTGCTCGAAGGCGCGGTCAGCCCCAGCTTGACCGCGGTGGTCGAGCACGTCCGCAAGGGGACCCTCGACTTCGTGCTGCTCAAGCCCGCCGACGCCCAGTTCTTGGTGTCGACCGCCAAGTTCGAACCCTGGCGCCTCGTCGACGTCGGGGCTGCGCTGGCGGTGTTCAGCTACGCGTTCGTGAAGCTCGGACGCTGGCCGTCGCCCGCCCAGGTAGCCGCCGGGCTCGGGTTCTTCGCGTTGGCGGTGATGGTGCTGTATTCGATCTGGATCCTGGTCGTGAGCGCGGCGTTCTGGGTGGTCAAGGTGGACAACCTGTCCTACCTGTTCGGGTCGCTGTTCGATCTCGCGCGCTGGCCGATCTCGGTGTTTCGCGGCGCGTTGCGGTTCATGTTCACGTTCATCTTCCCGATCGCGCTCATGACCACGACCCCGGCGCTGGCATTGCTCGGGCGCCTCGATGGCCGCACCGCGGCCGTGGCGCTGCTGGGCAGCGTCGGGTTCGCCGCGGTCGCGCGCGGCGTTTGGCGCCGCGCGCTCGCCCTTTATACGAGCGCCAGTTCTTAGCGCTTGCTACCCTCGTGAAGCGCGGTCGCGCTCCTGCGAGCGGTCCCCGATCGCGTTCGGGTCAGGAAGTTGTCGACCGAGCAGCAGCACGCGGACACGAGAGCAAGTCGGCGCGAACGACTGCTCGCACCCGGTTTCAGCCTCGCGCTGCACCTCGGCGTGTTCGTGGCGCTCGCGATGTGCGCGCTGTCGGCGGGCGTGTGGCTCGCCCAGCGGGCGCGGCCGGTCGACCTGTGGATCATCCCCGCGTATCTGGTCGTGGCCAACGTGGTGGAGTACCTCGTGCACCGGCTGCTCATGCACCGCCCGCTGTGGCCGCGGCGGCTCTACCGCGGCCACACACTCGGGCACCACCGCGCGTTCCACCACGATTCGATGGAGCTCGCGACCTGGCGCGAGCTGCAGCTGGTGTTCATGCCGATGTTCACGATGGTGCTGCTCTTCGGCGGGATGGCGCCGACCGTGGCGCTCTTGGGCTGGACGCTGGGCCCCGGGGTCGCGGGGCTGTGGGCGCTGACCGCGGTGCTGACCTTCGTGGGTTACGAGGCGATGCACGCGCTTTATCATCTGCCGGTGCGCCTGTTGCGGCGCTCGGGCCTGCTGCGTAGCCGCGCGTTCCGATTCCTCTACCGCCACCACCTGCACCACCACCGCCTGCACCGCATGCGCTGGGCGAACTTCAACATCTCGTTGCCGCTGTCGGATTGGGTTTTCGGAACCATGGAGCTCGACGTCGAAGCAAAAACTCGGGCGCGGTGACGGTTTAGTGAGACGATGCGCGGGCGCTCGTCCCGGACGCGACTTTTTCCGGGCCGCGCCGATAACCCCGCCGCATGACCTCGACCCACCTCCACGACGCCGCCGGTGACGACCGCGCCGTGCGCGACGAGGCGATGGCGCTGGCGGCCCGCTGGCGCGCCGGTGACCCGGCGGACGCGGGGCTGCGAGCGTCGTGCGGCGCGGCGCTGGGGGACTTGCGCGCGGCCTGGCGGCGCAACCCCGACCGATTCGACGCCGAGGTGGTCACGACGTTGCGCGAGCTGGCGCGGGTGCTGGCGATGCCCGTGGTCAAACCGGGCGCCGCTGACGAGGTGCTGCGGGGGGTGTTCGGGTACGAGGCGTTCCGGCCCGGACAGCGCGAGATCATCGACGCGCTGCTGGCGGGGCGCGACTGCGTCGGGGTGATGCCCACCGGCGCGGGCAAGTCGCTGACCTACCAGATTCCCGCGCGGGTGCTGGGCGGCACGACGCTGGTGGTGTCGCCACTCATCGCGCTCATGAAGGATCAGGTCGACGCGCTCGACCAGGTCGGACTGCGCGCGACCTACCTCAGCTCGACGCTCGAGCCGGAAGAGCGCGAGCGCCGGGTGCGGGCGCTCGCGGCGGGCGAATACGAGCTCTGCTACGCGGCGCCCGAGGGAATCGAGGCCTCGGTGGGTCGGGTCCTGTCGCGGCTGGACCTGCGGCTCATCGCCGTCGACGAGGCCCACTGCATCAGTCACTGGGGCCACGACTTTCGGCCCGCGTACCGCAACCTCGCTGGGCTCAAGCAGCGGTTCGGCCGCGGGCGGCCGGGGGGCGTGCCGGTGCTCGCGCTGACCGCGACCGCGACCCCGGCGGTGACCGCCGACATCGTCGAGCAGCTGGCGATGGACCACCCCGCTACCTATCGGGGCAGCTTCTACCGCGCGAACCTGCACGTCTCGGCGTACCGCAAGGGCGGCGACGGCGAGAGCGACGCGAACGGCGCGAGCGGCGGCCGGACCACGGGCGGCAAAGGCGTGCGCGCGGCCATCGCGCGCCTGGTCGAGGCGCGGCGCGGGCAAAGCGGGATCGTGTACGCGCTGTCGCGCAAGGCGTGCGAGTCGCTGGCCGACTTCCTCAGGGATCGAGGCGTGCGCGCGGCGGCGTACCACGCGGGCATGGAGCCGTCGGCGCGGTCGTCGACTCAGGAGGCGTTCGCGCGCGACGAGGTTGACGTCGTGGTCGCGACCATCGCGTTCGGAATGGGGATCGACAAGTCGAACGTCCGCTATGTCATCCACCGCGACATGCCGCGATCGATCGAGAGCTACTATCAGGAGATCGGGCGCGCGGGCCGCGACGGCCTCGCGAGCGACTGCGTGCTGTTCTACTCGTGGGCGGACGTGCTCGCGTACGAGCGCTTCGACGACGGCGGCGAGACCGACCCCGACGTGCTTGCGCGCCAGCGCAACCAGACCCGGGCGATGTTCCGGCTCGCGGCCGCGCCTGGCTGCCGCCATCGGGCGATCGTCCGCCATCTGGGCGAAGCGATCGCCGACTGCGGGGCTTCGTGTGACACCTGCGCCGGCTCGGACCGCCTCGCGGAGAGCCGACCGTCGGCAGGGCACGGCGACAGCCCGCGGCGCGTGCGCGGACCTCGCCCGCCCGGTGCGGTCGCCGACATCGGCGAACCGGGCGGGTATGAGGTGGACGAAACCCTGGTGACGGCGCTCAAGGAGCTGCGCAAGCGCCTCGCCAGCAGCCGGGCCGTGCCGGCGTACGTGATCTTCAACGACGCGACCCTGCTCGAGATCGCAGCCCGCAGGCCGCGCACCCCCGAGCAACTGCTGGGAATTCCCGGGATCGGCCCCAAGAAGCTCGAGCTGCACGGCGCGGCGCTTCTCGAAGTCGTCGCCCGGAACGCCTCGTAGCGCCGCCCCAGATCTTTTCCGAGGCGCGTACGTCGGACCGGGTATGCGCCACTCGCTGCCCGTCATCAGCCAGCCCGACCCCATCGACCGCATCGAGATCTCCATCCCCTGCGACGTCGCCTGGGACGGCATGGTCGGGGACGAACGGGTGCGACATTGCGGTGAATGTCGGCAGAACGTCTACAACATCGCGGCGATGACCCGACCCGACGCGCTCCGGTTGCTGGAGACGACGGGCGGCCAGGTGTGCGTGCGCATCTTTCGGCGCCCGGACGGCACGGTGGTCACCGCCGACTGCCGCGAGCGGCTGCGCGCCGCCCGCCGGCGCGGCCTCCACGTGTTTCTCGGCGTGCTCGCGATCGTCATCGTCACGCAGCTGGTCGCGCAGCTCGCGGGTCTGCTCGGCAAGCGCCCGCCGCTAGGTATCGGGGACCGCGCCGCCGCCGCGTTGGCCGGGGAGCCGGTCCCAGCGCCCGACATGACGGTCCTCGGGGGCACGCCGCCGCTCCCGTACATCGAAGGCAAGCCCGCGCCGATGCCGCTCGCGGGGAAGCCGGTCGGCCATAGAAGGCACCGGATGGGCAAGGGCCACGCTTCCGGGGGCGGCGCCACCATGGGCGCACCGCCGGCTGTGGAGTCCAAGCGCAAGCGGAGCCTCGACGACGATCTTCAGGGCCTCTTGTCGCTCTGATCCCCGATCCCGATCACACGCGCCGTTGCCGGCACCGGGTTATGCTGGGCCCGTGACCGCGCACGCGCGCCGAGCGGTCGTTTCGACGCTGCTGTCCGTCCTCTTCGTGATCGAGGTGGCGGCCGGACACGCGCGCGCCGCGGACGACGATCTCCCCGAAGTCGCCGACGAAGAGGCGCCGTTCGCCGAGGCGCAGTTCGGTCCGCGCTACGTCATCGACGAAGTGGTCGTGCGCGGCAATGCCAAGACCGCGAAGTCGATCATCCTCGCCGAGGCGGCCGCGATCGGCCTCGCGCCCGGCGCCGGCGTCGACGCCACCGATCCGCGGGTCGAGGCGGTGCGCTACCGCCTGCTGACGCTCGGATACTTTCTCGACGTCCGGCTCAAGGTCACGCGCGGCTCGCGCCGGGGCGGCGTGGTGCTGGTGATCGAGGTCGAGGAGCGCGGCACCATCGTCATCAACGAGCTGTTCCCCTCGACCAGCGCGGCGACCGCGTTCTGGGGCGGCGCCGACGTGTCGGAGACCAACTTCCTCGGGCGTGGCATCAACCTCGGCGCGGGGTTGGTGCTGTCGACCAAGCCCATCGTCCCCGACGCCCACCGTGGGCTCGGCATCCGGGTGCGCGGCGCCGTCCCCGCGATCGGGGGACCGTACGGGCTGGCGCTGTCCGCGACCGGACTCTTCAACGACGGCAGCGAATTCTACCGGGTGTCCGGCGCCGACGGCGACGCCGACCCGGGCCTGTTCAGAGCCAGCCGCGTTCGCCGCGCGGGCGGGGTTCTGGGCGTCGGCAAGGACTTTCGGGTGCCGCTGCACGTGGGCCTCGATTTCCGCCAGGAGGTGGTGGATGCGGTACTGCCTTCGGTGAGCGCCATCGACTTCATGGTCCAACCGGGCACGAGCCGGCTCGGATCGGTGGCCGGCAGCCTCGAGCTCGACACCCGATCCGATCCGATCCTGCCGCGCGCCGGGATGCGCATCGCCCTCACCGTCGAGGCCGCGACGTCGCTGGTGCTCGGATCGAGCTACGACTACGTCAAGGCCGTCGCGGAGGGGTCGTTCTACTGGCGGATGCCGCGCGGGCACGCGCTCGGCCTGCACGTGTTCGGCGGCGCCATCGGCGGCAACGCGCCGTTCTTCGACCGGTTCTTCATCGGCGACCTCAACCTGCTGCTGCCGAGGCGCGCGCTCGGGATCAACTTCTCCACGCTGCCGTCCCGCAACCTCCTCGACACCTCGATCGCGCATCACCGCTACGACGAGTTCGCGGGTCGCGTGCTGCTCGAGTACGCGATGCCGATCTGGCGGCGCAAGGGCTTCGTCTACGGCGGCGACGCGTTCGTCGCCGCCGGGCTCGTCGGCATGGCGAGCCCGGGAGACGCGATCGGCCCCGGGCCGTTTGCGTGGGGGAAGCTGCCGATCGACTTGACCGCCGATCTCGGCCTGCGGCTCGACACCTACGTGGGCATCTTCACGATCTCGATCGCGAACGCGCTCAGCCGCAGCTCGTTCTGATGACGACGCCGCCGTTCCCTCACGCGCTTCGCCGGGCAGCGGTCCTGGTGGCGGCGCTCGCGGTAGGCGTGCTCGCGCGGCCCGCGCCCGCCGCCGCCGCCGATCCGCCCCCGATGCGGATCGCGGGTGTGCACGTCAAGGGCGGCCAGCTCGTGGTCAGCGTCGGGCTGCAGGATTTGTTCGGGGCGGCGGAGCGCCAGCGGCTGACCTCGGGATTCTCGACCCGCGTGCTCATCCGCGTCGCGCTCCAGGACGAGATCGAGGGCGAAACCGTCGCGCTCGCGGTGCAGCGCGCGGAGATCGTGTTCGACATCTGGGACGAGAAGTTCTCGGTGCGCACCACCCGCGGCGTCGGCGCCGAACGTCGCGTCCAGGTGACGGACCCCGATCTCGCAATTTGGCACGCCGCCACGCTGATCGACGTCCCGATCGCCGACGCGCGCCGGCTGCGCCCGTCGGGGCGTTACCTACTGCTCGTGCGCGGCGACCTCAATCCCATCTCGGAAGACCTATTGGCTGACGTTCGGCGCTGGCTGGTGCTGCCGGCACGTGGACAGCGGCGGCTCGGCGCCGGCGACAGCTTCTTCGGATCGTTCGTCAGCATTTTCGTCAACCCGCGGATCGAGGACAGCGAGCGCCAGGTGCGGTTCGTGACCCAGACGTTCTCGTTCGCGGCGCCTGCCGTGGGGCCGCCGAGATGATCCGCATCCGTTTGCCGGGCCGGTTCGAGTGGAAGATCCTCGCCGCGCTGTTCATCGTGGCGTCGGTGCCGCTGGTCACCGCCGGTTACCTCATGTCGATCACGATCGGGCGCATCCAGGTGCTGACCGAGCAGCATCAGGAGGCGGTCCGACACTCGCTGGGCGGGGCGGTCGAGGTCTACCGATCTTACTTCGCCGAGATGAAGGAGACGTTTCGCGAGCGCGCCAACCAGATCGCGGCCGAGTCCATCTCTCGCGCCGACGAGCTCGCCGACGTCCCCGAGCTCCTACGCGCGCGCATCATCGTGGGGTCGGAGGTGGTCGACGAGTGGTCGCTGCCGCGCGAAGTGCTGGAGCGCGCGCACGAGGCGCCCGCGACGCTGGTCGCGCTGCCGCCGGCGCCCCATCCCAAGCGCAAGGCCCAAGCCAAAGCCAACGACGACGACGGCACCCAGCCCCGCCTGCTCGAGCTGACGTTCGGGATCTCGAAGGAGATCTACGCCAATTTCCTCGCGCTGCGCGAGGCCACCGAGAAGGAACACGATCTGGATCGGCTGCTGCCGCTGGTGCTGCCGCGCATCTTCCGCGGCCTGGGCGTCGCGCTCATCACCGTGCTCGCGTTCGCGACCGTGCTCGGCCTGTTCGTCGCGCGCCGCGCGACCGGACGGGTGGCGGCGCTGCGCGACGCTGCCCGCCGCGTCGGCGAAGGCGACCTCACCGTGCGGGTCGCGCCGCGCGGCAAGGACGAGCTCGACGATCTGGGGCGCGCGTTCGACAGCATGGTGGCCGAGCTCGGAGACGCGCGCTCTCGCCTGCTCTACCTGCAGAAGGTGTCGGCCTGGCAGGAGGTCGCGCGCCGGCTCGCACACGAGATCAAGAACCCGCTCACGCCCATTCAGCTCGCGGTGCAGGAGCTCGGCTCGAAGTACCGCGGTGAAGACCCCGACTACACGCGGCTGCTCGCGACCGTGCAGGAGATCCTGCAGGAGGAGGTGGGCGCCATCCGGCGGCTGGTCGACGACTTCTCGGCGTTCGCCAAGCTGCCCAAGGTCGAACCCCTCCCGATCGACCTGGCGCAGGCGGTCGAGGACTTCGCGCGCTCGCACCCCGAATGGCAGCAAGCGCTGGCGGTCGAGCGCCATGGCCCAGTCGAGGCGCTGTGCGACAAGATGCTGGTACGGCGGGTGCTCGGGAAAGCCGTTCGCGCGTATCGTGGTCGACGACAACAGCCCGGGCGTGCCCGCCGCCGAGCGCGAGCGGATCTTCGATCCCTACGTGACGACCAAGGAGCACGGCACCGGGCTCGGGCTCGCGATCGTCCGCAAGATCATGATCGACCACGGCGGCGACGTACGCGTCGCCGCCGAGCCCGCGCCCGCCGGCGGGGCGCGGTTCGTGGTCACGCTGCCGACCGCGCGCGCACCGGCCGGGTCTGCCCCGCCACGCGCAACGCCGGGCGCCCGTCGAGTTGTGTGAACACGTCGGCCAGCGCCGCGACCGCCGAGCTGGCGAGGCGCGCCTCGAGCCGCCCGCCCCGCACCCAGGCCCGCAGCACGCCCGCGTCGTCGAGGGTCAGGGTGTCGGGGTCGAGCGCCTCCTCGGCGCCGTCGGACAGCGCGAGCAAAATCGTGCCGTCGGGCACCACCCGCGCCGCGCGCGCCACCAGCGGCGTGTCATCGACGTCGAGGTACGCGAACCGCCGCTCGTCGAGCCGCAGCACGTAGCGCCCGTCGGGCGGTGGCAGCCGGTCGAGCCAGCGATAGAGCGCCTGCTTGAGCCCGACGTGCGTGACCTCGGCGCCCTCGTGGATGAACCGCCCCTCGCGATCCACGCGGATCCCCGACTGCCGCAGTTTTTCGATCAGCGCCGCGTCGGCCGGCTCGACCATGCAGACAATCTAGCTCATAGGGAAGGACGGGTGGGGGCCCCCACCCTCCCCTCCGAACCTCCCGCGACGAGCTCCGCGAGGCAAAGCCTCGCTGCGCTCACGCGCCCGGGTCTCTAAGACGCGCGCAACGTCCCTAGCCGTCGAAGCTCGTCTTTGGTCCAGAGCTTCTCTTTTTTGAGCCGGATGCGCTCCACCTGCTCGGCCGGGCTGAGCGACAGGTGCCGCTCGAGCTCCGCCAGCCTGCGTTCCAACTCGTCGTGCCGCTGCTTCAACCTCGCCGTCACGTCCCCCGCCACCCCTGCGTCCACGTCG
>WNGB01044692.1_pt1 | contig 12258 bp, 8 predicted proteins | sample 5400681 | NCBI WGS metagenome assembly WNGB01 (sample SAMN13153367, study PRJNA577476) | soil metagenome | isolation source: 115 cm soil or saprolite under grassland replicate 2 | place: USA:California | collected 2016-06-15 | reverse complement strand
ATGGCACGCAGCAACCGGCGCGACCGACAACGCCATTGGGTGCAGCGTGATGCTCGAAGCGATTCGCATCCTGCAGACGATCGGGGTGAAGCCACGACGCACGATTCGGGTCGCGCTCTGGACCGGGGAGGAGCAAGGCCTTCTCGGCTCGCAGGCGTACGTGAAGGAACACTTCGGCACCTTTGAGAATCCCAAACCCGATTACGCGAACTTCGCCGGCTACTTCAACATCGACTCCGGCACGGGCCGCGCGCGCGGCATGACGGTCTTCGGGCCTGCGGCGGCCGCAGTCGCCCTTCGTGCAGCCATTGCGCCGTTTGCCGACAACGGCGTCATCGGCGCAGCAGCCACGACCAGTCGTCGGCGCGGAGGATCCGACCACACATCCTTCAACGAAGCCGGACTACCCGGAATTGGAGTGCAGCAGGACCCCATCGAGTACGGCACGTACACCTGGCACACGAACCTCGATACTTACGAACGCGTTATCGAGACCGACGCGCAGCAGTCCGCCATGGTGATCGCGGCAGCCGTGTATCACCTGGCGATGCGCGACGAGAAGCTGCCGCGCCTCACGAAAGACCAGATGCCAACGTTGCCGACGACGACGCAATAGCGCCGGCGCTCTCCTCGTGCTTCGCGAAGAACTCAAACCCATGCTGCGACTGGCCGGCCCCGTGATCCTCGCGGAGCTTGGCTGGATGGGTATGGGTGTGGTCGACACGATCATGGTGGGCCCGCTCGGACCTGCAGCCATTGGCGCGGTCGGCGTCGGCAACTCGCTGCACTTTGCCATGGCCATCTTCGGGATGGGTCTCTTTCTCGGGCTCGACGTGCTCGTGTCGCAGGCGTTCGGGGCAGGACGGATCGATCAGTGCGTCGCCTGGCTCAAGTACGGCGCGACGCTCGCTGCCTTGTTGAGCGTGCCGTTCGTGGTGTTGGGAGTCGCCGTCTCTCTCGCCATCCCGGCGATGCGTTTTCACCCCGACGTGATGCCCGCGCTCCGCTCGTATTTTTCCGTGCTGATGTGGAGCACGCCGTTCCTGTTGTTCTATGCGGCATTCCGCCGCTACTTGCAAGGCATCCACGTGGTCACGCCGGTGATGTTCGCGCTGGTCAGCGCGAATCTCGTGAACGCAACGGCCAACTGGTTGTTGATCTATGGCCATGCAGGGCTGCCCCGGCTTGGTTCCACAGGCTCGGCCTGGGCGACGCTCATCTCGCGCGCGTACATGGCCGCCGTGCTGCTCGTTGCCGTGCTGCGCGCGACGCGGCGGCTCACTCCGGCGCCCGCGGCTGCTTTCGATCTCACCGCGTCGCTCCGCCGTCTCCTCGCGCTTGGATTTCCTGCCGCCTCGCAGATCACGCTGGAAGTCGGTGTGTTTGCGGCAGCATCGGCGCTTGCGGGCAAGCTCACGCCTATTGCGGTGGCTTCGCATCAAATCGCGATGAACATCATCGCGGTCGCGTTCATGATCCCGCTCGGGCTCGCGTCGGCAGGCGCGGTGCGCGTCGGCCACGCGGTCGGCGCCGGGGAGCCGCGGCGCGCCGCGGCAGCGGGGTGGACCGCCATTCTGCTCGGACTCGGTTTCATGCTCTTCACGGCGGTGACGTTTCTCGTGGTGCCGCGCGGCTTGATCGGCTTGTTCTCTCGAGAACCGGCGGTGCTCGCGCTTGGATCGTCGCTGCTGTTCGTTGCCGCGTTGTTCCAATTGTTCGACGGACTGCAGGGCGTGACGACCGGCGCACTGCGCGGACTCGGCGATACCCGCACGCCGATGATCACCAACCTCGCCGGCCACTGGCTGCTTGGTCTGCCGGTTGGCTACACGCTGTGCTTCGTCACAGGTCTCGGCGTCATCGGGTTATGGATTGGTCTGTCTGTCGGGTTGATCATCGTGGGCGTGATACTGCTGGTGGTCTGGATCAAGCGCGTGAACGTCGCGGCAAGCCGTGCCTGATCCGCTGTTCCGCCGGGCGCGTGCGTCGGCCGTCTGGTGGAACGTCACGAAGACACTCCGTTCTCATTTACGTTCTCGCCGGCCTCGTGTGGTTTTACTTCTCCGTCCGCCCCGGGAGGAGCGCCATCTCAAAGAACGCTTTGGCGACACGTGGCTGTCATACAAGCGAGACGTGCACGCCTTCAGGCCGAGGCTGAAGCCGTATCGGAGGTGAAGCCACTGAAACACAGAAGCACGGACCGGGAAGCCACGCAAGCGCCGAACCACGGAAGCAAGAGAAAATCTTGATCGTGGCCCAAGTCGAGACGCTCAGTGCGCCTGGGCGCTCAATTGAAGAACGATTTGATGGGACTGTATTAGCTAGATTTTGATCTGAGAGCCACGCTGAGTTCTCAGGTTGATGTCCGACCGACCCTCGCCCGGGCGTGTGTGCGCCGTGAAGGGAGTGACATCTATTTTCCGTGTTCCCGTGCTTCCGTGGCTCCCTTTTTTCCGCGCTTCCGTGCTTCCGTGGCCTACCGCGAGGTCGGCTTGCCGAACACTGCGTTCACCACGTCCTTCGCCAGGGCCGGCAGCTTGGCGAGTGCAGCGTTTGCCTCCGCCGCAACCTTCGGCCACTCGGCTTCAATCTCCTGCTTCTGCCGCATCTGCACTTCCGTTGGCAGCGATGTCGAGCTCATGATCCCGCCTTTGAGCTGCCCCATGCGACCGCGAATATTCTGATTGGCGCCGAACTCGCCGCCGCCGCCCCCGAATCCGCCGCCGCCGGCAAGGCCCAGGCGACGCCGCATGCCCTCCAGCTCCTTCCTGACGTTTTCGAGCTCGGTCTTGAGTGCGGGCGCAAGCGTTTGTCCACGCGCCTGCTGCTCGATGGCCTGAAATCGCGTCCAGGCGTCACCGACTTCGTCGGCGACCGCGTTGGCCTTTTCCTGCAGTTGATGGATCGCCATGGCCGTGTCGTGCCACGTTTTGCGATCGGCGTCGCTGATCTGAATCGCAGGATCGCCGGTCACGGTCACGTTCACCGTATTTGCGTCGCGGCCGTCCACCGTCAGCGTCGCCCGGTAGGTGCCAGGCAGCACGAACGGCCCATTGTTCCCGCCGCCGCCGAATCCGCCGCCGCCACCACCCTGCTGCACCTGCGGTGGATTCCGCAACGGCCGCAGCGCCTGATGGCGCAGATCCCACAGCACGGAATTGACGCCGGCCCTGTTCCGATCTTTCGTGGCGTCGCCTGACAGCTCGCGCACAACGGCATTGGATCCGTCGCGGACGGTCCACTTCACTTCTTTTGCGTCGGTGGCCAGCCGATAGAAGAGCGACACGCCCCGATCGGGATTCTTGCCGAGAAACACGCGATCGCCTTCGAACTCTTTCATCTGATCGTTCGCCTGGTTGAAGGCGACGGCCGGCGCGGGATCGAACGCGAACGTGCCTGCGCTCTCGGCCTTTGCCCACTGCTGGAATGGCGTGAGGTCATCGAGAATCCACAGCGCACGCCCGTGCGTCGCGAGGATCATGTCGTTCTCGCGCGGGTGAAGCGTGATTTCGTAGATCGGCACCGTCGGCAGGTTGGCTTTGATCCGCGTCCACTGCTTGCCGCGGTTTGTCGAGACCCACAGGCTCGTTTCGGTGCCGACGTACAGGACGTCGCCGTCTTTCACGTCTTCCGTGATCGTTCGCACCACCTCGCCTTTCGGCAAGTTGCCGGCAATCGAGTGCCAGCTGTTTCCGAAATCCGTGGTGACAAAAGCGTAGGTATTGAAGTCACCGCCGCGATGACCGTCGAAGGCTACATATGCAGTGCCGTCGGCAAAGCGTGACGGCGCCACTTTGGAGACGTACGTCCACTTCGGCACACCGGCGATCTTCGCGGTCGCATTCGTCCAGGTGATTCCGCCGTCGCGCGACACGCTCACGACGCCGTCGTCCGAACCCGTCCACAGAATCCCGGCCTTCGCCGGCGATTCGGCAATCGTGACGAGATTGCCGAACGATCCGACGCCGTCATGCTTCGCGATTTTGATGTCTTCGTCGCCCACGTTCATGATGGCGAGCCTGTTGCGATTGGTATTTGTCGTGAGATCGCCGCTGATCGCCTTCCACGAATGGCCGCGATCCGTCGACTTGAAGAGGCGGTTTGCGCCGACATACACGGTCGCTGGATCGTGCGGCGAGAGATGCATCGCCGTATCCCAGTTCCAGCGCAGCGCGGGCTCCCCCGCCGGCGGTTCCGGACGCACGGTCTTTCGCTCGTTGGTGATCCGATCGACGCGGCTCATGCGGCCGTCTTGCGATTCACCGTAGAGAATTCGCGCGTCACTCGGATCCTGCAGCGGCTGAAACCCGTCGCCTCCGGTGATCACGTACCAGTCGTCGTTGGTGATGCCGGTGTTCGTCCGGACGGCGCTCGGGCCGCACCAGGTGTTGTTGTCCTGGAGGCCGGCGCAGACGTGATACGGCGTCTGCATGTCATAGGTGACGTGGTACGCCTGAGCGAAGGGAAGGTTGTTCATCCACACCCACGTGGCCGCCCGATCGAACGACATGCTCGCGCCGCCATCGTTGCCGATCATCAAGTGATCGGGATTGTTCGGATCGATCCACATCGCGTGGTGATCGACGTGGATATTCCTCGCGCCATCGTCACGGAACGTCTTGCCTGCGTCATCGGAGATGTAGAGCGATACGCCGAGGACGTAAATACGCGAGTCGGTCTTTGGATCGATCCGCACCTGGCTGAAGTACATCGGCCTTGGATTGGTGTTGTTCATCTTTCGCCAGCTCGCACCCGCATCGTCTGACCGATACAGTCCGCTTTCGGTTTCGTGCTCGACGCGCGCGTACAGCACATTCGGATTCGCGCGCCAGATGTCGATCCCGATGCGGCCTTTCGGACCGGCGGGCAGACCGGTTTCGAGCTTCGTCCATGTCTGACCCGCATCCGTAGAGAACTTTGTTGTTGGAGGGGTCCATCACCAGCTCGGTTGCACCCGTGTCGTCGTTCACGAATAACGTGCGCTGCCAGGTCTGTCCGCCGTCGGTGGTTTTGTAGACGCCGCGATCGCCGCCGCCGCCCCAGAGGTTCCCCAGAGACGCGACGTACACCACGTTGAAGTCGACCGGATCGACGATGATGCGGGCAATGGCGGTGCTGCCGCGCAGGCCCATGTTGCGCCACGTCTTGCCGCCGTCCGTCGATTTGAAAACCCCGTCGCCCCAGGACGAGCTCTGACGGTTGTTGTTCTCGCCGGTTCCAACCCACACGAGGTTTGCGTCCGTTGGAGCGATGGCGACATCGCCAATCGAGGCGGTCGTCTCGTTGTCGAAGACAGGCGTAAACGTCGTCCCGTTGTTCGTCGTTTTCCACACGCCGCCCGTCGCGGCACCGACGTAGAACACCGAGGGGTTACTCTCGAGCACCGCAAAGTCGTCGACGCGGCCGGAAGGCGTCGCGGGACCGATGTTGCGGAACACAAGACGATCAAACGGTCCGCTCGCCCGCGGTGTCGGTGCCGGTGCGGACGCTGCCGGCGGACCCTGCGCGAGTGCATGCGTAGCGAGAGCGGCGCCGAGCGCGAGAGCGACGAGAGTGCGCTTCAAGGTCATAAACATCCTCGAGCTTGCCACGCCGACCAGCCTACGCCAAGGCTTCGGCGGTCCACCATAGCTTTAGCGAAGCCGGAAGCTCCAACAAGCGAAGGCGGGTTATTTGCTGTTCTGAAACAGATAATCCACGGCGAGATTGGTCAGCGCCCGCACGCCGACCGGCAGCGCCGATTCGTCGGCGAAGAACAACGGCGAATGGTTCTGCGCCGCTTTCGTCCAGTCCTGATCGCGCGGCGTGACGCCAAGAAAGAAGAACATCCCCGGCACCTTCTGCTCGAAAAACGAGAAATCCTCAGCCGTGCCGGTGAGTGGCGCCTGGCGGACGTTGTCGGGTCCCGCTACGCGAACGAGCGTCGGCACCATGCGTTCCGTCAACTTCGCATCGTTGACGGTCACTGGATAGCCGAGACTGTAACTGATCTCCGCCGTGCCGCCCGCCGCCGCAGCCGTATTCTTCGCGATGAGCTCGACGCGCCGGCGAATATCCTTGCGCGTCTCTTCGCCAAACGCGCGAATCGTGCCGCCCAGCTCCGCGTCTTCGGGGACGATGTTGAAACGAACGCCGGAGTGAAACATCGCGACGGTCACAACCGCCGGCGCTTCCGTGATGTTGACATTGCGGCTGACGATCGCCTGAAGCGCATTGACGATCTGCGCGCCGATCACGATGGGATCGACGCCGCCCCACGGAATGGCTCCGTGCGTTTGCTTGCCGTGAATTTTGATCGTGAACGAGTCGGCGCTGGCCATCAGCGGCCCGCCGCGATACGACATGGATCCAGCCGGTCCTGGAAACACGTGCAGGCCGAAGATCGCGTCGACTTTCGGATTGTCGAGCACGTTTTCCTTCACCATCTGCTCGGCGCCGCCTGGCTCGCCTTCCGGGGGGCCTTCCTCGGCGGGCTGGAAAATCAACTTGACGGTGCCGGGCAACTGGCTGCGCAGCTTTGCGAGGTTGGTCGCCACTCCAAGCAGAATGGCCAGGTGATTGTCGTGTCCGCAGGCGTGCATCACACCCACCTGCTGCCCATTCCACTCGGCTCGTTCCGTTGACTTGAACGGAAGGTCGACCTGCTCGGTCACCGGCAACGCGTCCATCTCGGCGCGGAGCGCGACGACCGGTCCTGGCTTGGCGCCGCGCAACACCGCCACAACACCCGTCTTCGCGACGCCTGTCGTGACGTCGAACCCCAACTTGCGCAGTTCGTCTGCAATGAGCTTTGAAGTTCGCACCTCGCGATTGCCAAGCTCGGGATGCTGATGAAAATCGCGACGCCACGCCACAACGAGTGGCAGCGTTTCCTGGGTGAGGCGATCGATATCGGTCGTAAGCGGATTGACTGTTTGAGCAACAACTCCGGCGCGCGACGCAATGCCAACCAGAATGAGCAGCAACCACATGCGCATCATGCGCTGCATTCTACATGTCGAGTTATCGAACAAGCCGACCAGACCAACACCTCCAGCGCTGCACTAGTGGCACACGCGCTGAGGCACTGTCATCTGGCTCGTTCCGGACTTCGTCGACACGCGTCCTTCAGCGTGCGGCTCAGCTTGAAACCCGTGCGACACGGCGTGACGCGCTGTTCAGTCGATTGTCGGATGCGCCGAGGGATCTTTGTGTGATCCTGTTGCAGTTGCCAAGTTTAAGCCGCAAGTCTCTGCCCCCGTCGGAGGTGTCAATGAAACGAACGGCGATCGTAAGCAGTTGCGTTCTACTGCTGTTGCTTTCCGCGCTCGACAAGCCGGCGTCCGCGCAGACGCCGGGACCCGTGACCAATTTGGTCTTGCAGACGAATGCCGACTGCTCGATCACTGCGTCCTTTGCTCAGGCACCGGGCGCGTCGCTATATCTGTTGACCGTGAACTTCAACGGCTCACCGTTGCTTTTCAGCGGGCTGCCGATTGTGAATATTCCATTTCCAGCCGCCCTCTTCGGACCGACGGCTCTCGTCTCGAGCGTGCTGCCAATGCCCCCCGGCTCGTACGAGGTGAGGGTCACGCCCGTAGCCGGCGGGGGGACGACTTTGGCGGTTCCATCGTTCATTCTGCCCATTACGCCGGTCGGCAATAACGTCACATTGAGCTGGACGGCCGTTCCCGGCGCGACCGTGTACGACATCCAGGCGGTGTGGTTACAGACCGGGCAAGTGTTTACGTTCCCGGTAAACGGCACGTCCATTACAGCCAGTGGGCCACCCGGAACTTACCAGATTCGTATCAGAGCGCGTAACGCGGGCGGCGCTAGCCCGTATTCGGATGCCGTGCCCGTCGCACTGGGCGTGACGCTGCGGACTGGCGCGCTGCAAGTGACGCTGACCTGGGATCAGGCGAACGACATAGACCTGCATGTCATCGAACCCGGCGGCAGTCACGTGTACTACGCGAGTAAAACGGGAACAACCGCGTTTCTCGATGTCGACAACGTCCAGGGCTTTGGTCCCGAGAACGTGTACGTTCCGCAAGGCAGCGCGGTGGCCGGCGACTACCAGATATTCATCGTGCATTACAGCGGCAACGCGCTCACAAATTCGTCCATCACTGTCGTGACGAATCCCGGCACGGCGAACGAAAGGCGGCAAACATACGTCCGGCAGACTTCGGTCGGAAATCCGGCAGCCGGTTTTAACGTCGCGCGCGCCAACATCCTCTTGAATACGATCACCGAGGTGACCGGCACCCGATCGACGTTCGATCTCGACATGAGACCGAAAGAAACAGAACCGGCCGCGGCGGCCGCGGGCGGCTCTCGCTAGCCGTCGCAAATCAACGCCAAAAGGCCCGCCTTGCTCTCGATACGATCGACGGCGTCAGAGCCGGCGATCGTTCGCGAGCTAGGCGGGCCTTCTATTCATGAAAGCAATCTCGACAACGATTTGACCGTCGTGCGGAAAAACTTTGTGTAGAATCACGCCCGCCCCACACTGGCAGTTCATGGTCATTCCCACGAGGGAGGTTTCGATGAAACGAGTTTTGGTGCTCCTCGGGTGCACGACTCTCTTTTTGGCAGGACCGCTCGTGCCGCAGGCGTCGGCTCAAGGTCCGCCGGGGCAGGCGCTTGTCGAAATAAACACCGACTGCTCCGTCACTCTTCGCTGGGCACCGGCAGTCGGGCCGGTAGTCGGGTATTCGATCATCGCGCAGGTCAACGGGATTCCCGTCGGAACGTTTCCCGTCGGCAACGTGACGACGGTGCGTAGCGGGCCGCTTGGGCCGGGCAATTATCTGATCGCGGTCATCGCAAACTTCGCGTCCGGACCACCAATTCAAGGTGCGCCGACGAGTTGGATTCTCACCTGCGGCGGCGGACCTCCGCCCGGGGGAGTGCCACCGGCGGTGCCGAACTGGCTTCCTCATTCAGTCATCGGCAATACGGTGACCGTGAACTGGACGCCTGTCCCCAATGCCACGAGCTATGACATCGAGGCCGTCTGGTTGCAGACGGGGCAGGTGTTTCCGCTGTCAATAGGCAACCAATCGTCGTTGACTGTGGGTGGCGTGCCGGCAGGGACTTTCCAGGTCCGGATTCGCGCACGGAATCCGTTCGGTGTCAGCGCGTTTTCACCGCCGCTGTCGGTCGTGGTCGGCATCACGTTGGGCGCCGGTGACATGCAGGTGACCCTCACCTGGAATCAGGCGAACGATATCGACCTGCACGTCATCGAACCGAACGGCAGCCACGTGTACTACGCGAGCAAGACTGGAACGACAGCGTTCCTCGACGTGGACAACGTCACGGGGTTTGGGCCCGAGAATGTGTTCGTCCGGCCAGGTCTCGCTGCTCCCGGTAACTATCAGATATTCATCGTGCATTACAGCGGGAGCGTGCCAACCACTGAAACGATTTCGATCGTTCTGGGTGCTGGCACAGCCAACCAGCGAGTGCAGATTTACCAGCGGCAAACCACGGCAGGGAACCCTTCAGTCGGGTATAACGTCGCGACGGTCAATATCGGCGCCGGTACGATCACGGAGGTGCAAGGAACACGTCCAAGCGCCGATCTCGACATGAGACCGAAAGAAACAGAACCGGCCGCGGCGGCCGCGGGCGGCTCTCGCTAGCCGTCGCAAATCAATGCCAAAAGGCCCGCCTTGCTCTCGATACGATCGACGGCGTCAGAGCCGGCGATCGTTCGCGAGCTAGGCGGGCCTTCTATTCATGAAAGCCATCATCGTTCGCGAATTCGGCGGCCCCGAGGTTCTCAAGCTCGAAGACACCCCCGATCCTTCACCCGCTCCAACACAAATCCTCATTCGCGTGCATGCCGCAGGTGTCAATCCGTACGACACGTACATGTTGAGCGGCACCTACGCAACGAAGCCGCCGCTGCCGTACACGCCTGGGGCTGATGCCGCTGGAGTCGTGGAAGAAGTTGGGCCCGAAGTGAGCTCCGTCCAGCGCGGGGATCGCGTGTATCTCGGAGGCACGGCGGCACACCGCAGCTACGGCGCATACGCGCAGAAGGTGGTGTGCGAATCGCATCAGGTCCATCCGCTGCCGGATCGCCTGAGCTTTCCGCAAGGCGCTGCGATCAACGTCCCGTACGTCACCGCGTGGCGTGCAGTCCACCATCGGGCGCGAGTGCAGCCGGGCGAGACGGTCTTCATTCACGGCGCAAGCGGTGGCGTCGGGCTGGCCGCCACGCAAATCGCGCGCGCGTGGGGTGCACGTGTGATCGGGACAGCGAGCACGTCAGAAGGACGCGCGCTGGTCGAGCAGCAAGGCGCCGTTGGTGCACTGAATCATCGCGAGAGCGGTTACCTTGATCGGGTCAGCGACATGACGGAGGGGCGAGGCCCGGATGTCATCCTCGAGAGCCTAGCGAACGTGAATCTCGACAACGACTTGACGGCGGTCGCACCTCGCGGACGGATCGTGATCATCGGAAACCGCGGGCGCACCGAGATCGACCCGCGGAAAGCCATGGGCAAGGACCTGTCCGTCCTGGGCATGTCCCTCTGGAACGTCCCGCCCGCGGACCTCGAGCGGATTCACTCAGCTCTGGTCGCGGGTTTCACGAGCGGCGCGCTCACTCCTGTCGTTGGCGTCGAACTGCCGCTCGATGAGGCCGCGCGCGCGCACAACCTCATCCTCGAACCGGGGGCGCGCGGCAAAATCGTGCTGATCCCGTAAAGAGTCAACGGTCGTAACGCCCGCGCCGCGCACTCGCTCGAATCTTCAACACGTCGCGCGCCATCCGAATTGAATCGACCACTGGTGAGACCTGAGACCGATCGCGAAAGTGCCACTCAATCGGCAGCTCGTGAATGCGGAGACCGTGACATCGCGCGATGTAGAGCATCTCGATGTCGAATGCCCATCCGTCGATCGTTGCGAGCGGACAAACCTGCTCGACCGCGCGCGCCGTGAACATCTTGAAGCCGCACTGCGTGTCGTTCAATCCCGGCAGCACCGCAGTCCTGACCAAGTGGTTGAAGGCACGGCCCATCAGATGCCGGTACTCGGGCTCACCCACTCTGTGCGCGCCCCTGCCTTCGCGGCAGCCAATTCCGATGTCACACATGGACGGGACAACCGCGAGAAACCGCTCGAGCTGTGAGACCGGCATGGACAGATCGGCATCGCACATGAAGCGCAACTCGCCGCGCGCCGCGAGCAGGCCGTGACGGACCGCGCCGCCTTTTCCGCGGTGGGGCTCGCGCTGCAGGACGACGCGGGCATCGTGCGCCGCCACTGACTCCACCACCCGCGACGTATCGTCAGTGGAGCCATCGTCCACCACTCGGATCTCCCAACTGGGAGCAAGTGAGGGCAGATGCGCTCGCAGTTCCTCCAGAGACGGTCCTATACGCGATGCTTCGTTATAGGCGGGAACAACAATCGACAATCTGACAGCCGGCGAGCTCACGGCACGGTTCCTGCCGCAACGGCATCCGGCGACTGCGCGCCTGACCGAATGGCGGCTGCGGCGCACGTCTGATACGCGCCGGGAGTAACGACGACGATGTCGCCGATGACAGCGGCGGGAGGCAGCGTTTGGCCGGCTGAGGCCGATCCGATCTGCTGGCGCCACGCGTTATACACGCTCGTCGTCATCAGAACAGGTGCTTGCCGATCGGGCTGAAAGAAGCGGCGGCGAATATCTTCGGGATCCGCGCGCTCCGGTTCGATCCAGGGGCCGAGCCGATACAGATAGTAGTAGTGCGAATGGTTGGTGTGACCGCGCGCCGCGTTGTACACGCCCGCCGCTGCAGACGGGTTCGTCTCGTGCACCCGCGCGGCGCAGTAGCGAAGCGATCGAAGACGATAGTCGACGCTGTTCGCGCGCGCAGCCTTCATCGCATAGGTGGAGACTGGAAGCAAAACCGCCAGCAGCATGGCCATCAGGATCTGAACGGATACCGCCGCACGCGACGAGAGCGTCATCAGCAGCGCTCCTATCAGCAGCGGCCTGACCGTTGAGGAATTCTGGAGCACCTTGACGTCACCCACACGCCACACGAGCTGACCGCTCACGGCGGTCGCCACGGCGATGACAATCGCCAGAATCGCCAGCGTCACCAGAATCGGCCGCACCGCAGCGGCAGAGCGGCTTCTGGTGCTCAACTGGAGACGCTCGAGCTTGTTTGCAACAACCTGTCCCGACGCGCCTCGTGCGCCGCGCATGGCGACATCCGACAGCCAGCCGGCGCTCAGCGCAATCGGCGGAAGAAACGGATACGCATA
>WNGB01011294.1_pt1 | contig 12260 bp, 6 predicted proteins | sample 5400681 | NCBI WGS metagenome assembly WNGB01 (sample SAMN13153367, study PRJNA577476) | soil metagenome | isolation source: 115 cm soil or saprolite under grassland replicate 2 | place: USA:California | collected 2016-06-15 | reverse complement strand
TAATGGGAAGGCCTGTCGGACAGGAACCGGTCAGTACAGTGGAGTTTTGTACCAAAGCCACTTTACCAGCTGTTGCGCCCATGGCTATACTGCCAGTCGCTTCGGGGGTAGGCAACGGGGTCGTTCCGCCCGCACCCGCTGCTTCCTGTACGAGATAATATTTGCCCGGTCCGATGGAACCTGTCAAAGGCGTTACCTGCCAAGATGTACCTGTGGCAGCCGCGTATTGCACCGACCAGCCCGCCAAGTTGATGGTATTAGCAGTTCGATTATAGAGTTCTACAAAATCATTGGTGTAAGTTGCTCCAGAATTTCCGCCACCACCATACACCTCGCTGATCACGACGCTGCCTGCAGGTGGCTGGATGGGCGCATCATCATTTTGAATTGTCCCTTGCCCTTGACCATCTGTAGGCGCAGCCCCCGTCACGTTGGTGACGTTGACGAAGAATGTTTCATTGGGCTCGTCAGTCGTATCCCCATTGACCGAGACAGTGAAGTTGTATGGTCCTGAGCTGCCCATAGGAATCGTTTGACTGGTTAGCGATTGCGCGACGTAATCGTTGTCTTCGGTTGCTGGATTATCGTCCTGGGCCGTTCCGTCGGCTGTGGCAATATCAAACGTCACGCCACCCGGTCCAGCAGGGGCGGAGAGGCTTACAGTGAACATGAATGAGGTCGTACCCGAGTTGCCTTCATTCATAGAAACATCGTCGATGGTCAGATTCGGCAATACTACACTGTGCGGGGTTACAGAGAAGTCATCTATGGAAAGTCCATGATCTGCACCACTATGGTCTGGATCTGACCAGCGCAGCATAACTTCCGTCCCAGCAGGGATGTTCAACCCACTGATCGTGGCAGAGATGGCCACACGATTGCCCGTTCCATTCCCATTTAAAGCGCCCGCTGTGCCGCCGGTAACCGGGCTTGTGAAGTTGAGGGATGCGACCGCCGCCCCGGCAGACTGAAATTCCGCGAGCGAACCGGTAACGCTTGGGCTGCCCACGAGGTAGGAGAAGGCAACAGTCTGCGCGGCCGCAGCACTGTTTCGCCACTGCTCGCCAGTATAGGAGACGTCAAGAGAAGTGATAGTGGCACCGGTGTCGTTTGACAGCCTTACTCCCCAGAAGAAGCTTCCGGCTGTTGCATTACCGGAACCAATCGAGCCGAGTGCTCGGTCAGTGGCAGTGCCTGTGCCGTAGCTATAAAGATTTCCAGCCGTATTCGTGCCACCGTCGGCCACGATTGTAGTGCCGGTGCCCGTACGCGCGTGGAACCAACCCGGAATGGTGGAGTTGTTGGTCCACGTTGCCGATCCGCTTGCAGGCAGCGTGTCAAAGTTTTGTGTGTAGGGAGTATCCAAGGTTGTGAGGCTGACCGGCCCTGCCGCCTGCACACTTTGCATTGGAAAAGCCACCAGCATCAAAGCCAGTATTGTTATCGACGAAAATACTTTGAACAAAGATTTGTTCATGCTACTCTCCTCAAGTGGTCTGTTAAAATCGTAAATTATGCCGAAAGGCTCAGAATTGACGTGAAGTTCGGTTTTTAAAAACTCGAAGCACCTCCAAAAGTAAATTCACGTGCAATCCAAGGATATTAATCTTTCCCCGATATGTCTATTTTAGGTTAGACCTTGCAAAAATGCAAGAATTTAATGGGCTGAATTTTGTTTCCTTTCGAATTTATTCCCCCACTATAACCAATTGTAGTTTGCTCATAGTGTCAAACATATCAGCTATGGATAGACAGCAAATATTTATTGAACGCTAAGCATTTGCGAAAACAGAATCAAACTTTACAAGGGCGAACAAACAGACGGGTCAGCACAATGGAGATGATATGTTGGAAGTTCTTCATTGAGATGAATATCCCGAATTACCTCCTGCATGGTAAACTGATGCCCGGTTGACAAACAATGCTATATTTAAAAAGAAAAATATGCAGCAGAGCATTTAATTTTATGCACTTTCCAAGCATATTGAAAACTTTGCGCACTTGTCGCGCGTCTTGAGCACAAAATAATGTGAGTTTTATATTCCTGATGAAATCATTCATGTAAATCAATAAGAATATAATCAAGAGAAAAATGCAATTTACGCCACTTGAAATCCCTGATGTTATTTTGATCGAGCCAAAAGTTTTTGCTGATGAACGAGGATTCTTTCTGGAAAACTACCATAAGGGCCAATTTTCTGAGGCTGGCATCTCTTTCGATTTCGTACAAGACAATCACTCTAAATCTAAACAAGGAGTGCTGCGCGGCCTGCATTATCAAATTCGACAAGCACAAGGCAAGCTAGTACGTGTCATTGCCGGTGAGATTTATGATGTCGCCGTTGATATTCGCAAGTCATCCGTTACTTTTGGCAAGTGGATAGGTGCATTTATTTCGGCAGAAAAAAAGAACCAGATCTGGATCCCGCCTGGTTTTGCACATGGGTTTTATGTGGTCAGTGAGTGGGCAGAAGTACTTTATAAAACCACTGATTATTACGCTCCCCAGTGGGAGCGAACTATTCTCTGGAATGATCCTGCCCTTGGCATCACATGGCCAATACAAGATACAATTCCCCTCATGCTATCTGAAAAGGATGATGCAGGAAGAGCCCTCTCAGATTCAGAAATTTTTGAGTAAACAAGAGCTCTGGAGATCAATATGCAAACAATTTTAGTAACCGGTGGCGCTGGTTTTATCGGCTCCAATTTTGTTCGTTATCTACTAAACATTGAACCTGAGACCAATGTCGTTAACCTTGACGCACTTACCTATGCGGGCAGCCTAGAAAATCTGAAAGACCTGCCAAATTCATCGCATTACACATTTGTACAAGGCGACATCTGCGACGAAGGTCTGGTCAAAGATATTTTAGTACGATATCAAATCAACACGATCATCCACTTTGCCGCCGAAACTCATGTAGATCGCTCCATTCTTGGACCTGAAGTTTTCATTCAAACAAATGTGATGGGCACCTTTACCCTTTTAGAGGCTACGCGCCAGTACTGGCTGGTCGAAAAAGCTTTTTCTCCAGAACAAGTTCGCTTCCACCATATATCTACCGATGAAGTGTATGGGACATTAAGTCCAAGCGATCCTCCGTTTTCAGAATCAACACCTTATGCACCAACATCCCCATATTCCGCATCCAAGGCATCCAGTGATCATCTTGTGCGTGCATACAAACACACTTATGGTTTACCGATCACAATTACGAACTGCTCCAATAATTATGGGCCGCATCAATTCCCTGAGAAACTCATCCCTCTGATGATCCTGAACGCGCTGGAAGGAAAATCATTACCTGTTTATGGCGACGGCCAGCAAATCCGTGACTGGCTTTATGTTGAAGACCATTGCGAAGCAATTTGGACGGTTCTGCGGAAAGGGAAAGCAGGAGAAACATATAATATTGGTGGAGCCAACCAGCCGCCCAACCTGAGTATTGTCGAAGAGATTTGTGACCTTGTGGATGAGCTTCGGCCTGATCCTGCATTGACACCCCGTCGTAAGCTCATCAAATTCGTTAAAGACCGCCCGGGACATGACCGTCGATACGCGATGGACATCACGAAGATTGGCCGCGAGCTCGATTGGACTCCGCGTCATTCTTTGACCTCTGGCCTGCGCGCCACCGTCGAGTGGTATCTTACCCACCCGGAATGGATCGCCGCCAATCACAAGCAGCAGGAATATCAAGACTGGCTAAATAAAAACTATGACAAGAGAGAGAAAACCATATGAAAGGGATCATCCTGGCAGGAGGTCGTGGCACTCGTCTCCACCCGCTGACGCTTGCAATCAGTAAACAGCTCCTGCCTGTTTACGACAAGCCGATGATTTACTATCCGTTATCCATGCTTATGCTTGCAGGGATTCGTGACATTCTTGTCATCAGCACTCCTGAGGATTTACCTTTATTCCGTCATTTGCTCAACGATGGAAACCAGTGGGGCTTGAAATTCTCCTATGTAGAACAGGACCAGCCACGCGGATTGGCAGATGCATTCCGCGTAGGCGCGGATTTTGTAGGTAAAGAAACTTCATGTTTGATTCTCGGCGACAACATATTCTTTGGTCATAGCCTACCTGAAATCCTACGCCGAGCCGCCTCTCTTACCGAAGGCGCCCTTATCTTCGCATATCCCGTAAGAGATCCCGAAAGATATGGCGTTGTTGAATTTGATGCAGTAGGAAAGGTAATTAGCATTGAAGAAAAACCCAAACGGCCTCGCTCGAGTTATGCTATACCTGGCATTTATTTCTACGACTCACAGGTGATCGAGATGGCTGCTCGTTTACAGCCTTCTGCGCGCGGGGAAATTGAGATCACAGACTTGAACCGTATGTATCTTGAACGCAACCAATTGCGCGTGGAAGCTCTCGGCCGCGGCTATGCCTGGCTCGATGCCGGGACACATGAATCCCTTCTACAAGCTTCCACCTTTATCCAGGCCGTTGAGGACCGGCAAGGCATGATGATCTCCTGCCCTGAAGAAATTGCCTATCGCATGGGTTATATCGATAAGGCTCAGCTCCAAAGACTAGCCAAACAAATGAAGAACAATTCTTATGGTCAATATTTAAATCAACTTTACAAGTGATAGTTTCTTTATATATGTAAGTGACTCTCACTTGTTGGACATACAATGCGCATTATATTATTTGGGAAAAATGGACAACTTGGGTGGGAATTTCAACGAATTCTGCTCTCGCTGGGTGAAGTAATTGCTTTGGACTATAGGGATCTCGATCTCACCGACTTAATAACACTCGAAACCAAACTAAATGAACTCAAGCCTGATTTGATCGTCAACGCTTCGGCTTATACTGCAGTTGATAGAGCTGAAACCGAACAGGAATTGGCAATGAAAGTCAATAGGGAGGCGCCCGGCATTATGGCGGAATCAGCTCGAAGGTCCGGAGCGACGCTTATACATTATTCAACGGATTATGTCTTTGATGGAACGAAAAGAGTTCCCTATGTTGAAACCGATCCGACCAATCCAATTAATGTTTATGGACATAGCAAATTAGCAGGCGAGCGAGCAATCCAACAAGCTGGGGAAGCGTTTCTTATCTTACGTACAAGCTGGGTGTATAGCCTCCGTTCAAAGGGAGGATTTGTAAACAAAGTTCTGCAGTGGTCACGGCAGAACGAGACTCTACGGATTGTTGAAGACCAGGCTGGCAGTCCCACGTGGGCGCGCATGTTGGCTGAGTTAACAGCCTTATTGATTGCTAAGGGTGGGAACGAATTATTCAACTATATTAAATCGCATTATGGAATTTATCACTTATCAGGGAAAGGGGGGATTTCTCGATTCGAATGGGCTCGAGCAATCCTACGATATGACGCTCGACCTGAAGAACAAGTTATAAAAAAGCTGGAAGCTGCACTGAGTTCAGAGTTTTCAACGCCTGCAGCCAGACCAGCCTATTCTGCTCTTAACTGTGAGCTCTTTGAAAAAACTTTTGGCCTGCGTATTCCGGGGTGGGAAGAGAGTCTCCAACTCGCCATGGGGGATTGAGACACCTTTTACAATGAAGAGCATCTGTTAGTACTATTTACAAAACCGTAAGGGCTTATTGTTGGCTGTGTTTTATAATTAATCTATGTACTTGAAGAACCGGAATTTGTTGTATTTATACAAGACGAAAAGGTTCACCACGCCCAATTAATAAGCTGCATTATTAGAAGTCTCTCTAGGCCTGGGTAAAAATAAATCGGCGCGATTTTCAGCGGGCTTGAAAAGCTAAGGATTGAATCAGCCTTTCAAGCCAATGGAGACAATATGAATAATAAATATTTTCAAAAGGTCAGAAGTTTGGTTTTCGCTTTCGCTATTGCTTCCGGGTTGCTCTGGCCTATAAATCAAACGGCAGCCCTGACGCCAAAGGCTGAAACTGGCCTGCAACCAAATTCCACGGGAATTCCCACCAATCAAATTATCATAAAATACAAACCTACAGTTGGCGCGGCCATAGCGCCGATGCAAGCCAAACAGATGGATCGTTTGAGCATCAAGGCTGGCATATCTTTACAATATGTACGGGCAATGTCTGGTCAGGGGAACGTCTTGCGATTGCCTAAGCGCCTTCCGTTGGAGCAGGTGCAGGAGATAAGCAATCAATTGATGGCTTTGCCAGAAGTTGAATATGCTGAGCCGGATCAGATTCTACAACCTACCTTAATAACTCCCAACGACGCTGAATATCCAAATCAATGGGATTACTATGGACCCTGGGGGATTAATGCGCCTGCGGCCTGGGATATTACGACTGGATCGAGCAATATTGTTGTAGCTGTGATTGATACCGGCATTACGAATCATGCAGACCTAAGTGGACGAACCGTAAATGGCTATGATTTCATCAGCAATACGTTGAATGCCAATGACCTTGATGGGCGAGATAGCGATCCGAGCGACCCTGGAGATTGGGTTACTGATGCGGAACGTGCACCGGGAGGTGATTTCGATGGATGCCCTCCGGCAGAAAATAGTTCTTGGCACGGCACTCATGTGGCTGGGACGATAGGGGCATTAAGCAATAATGGTACCGGGGTAACCGGTATTAATTGGAGTTCTAAGATCCTGCCGGTTCGTGTCTTGGGTAAGTGTGGTAACACTACTTCAGATATCGTGGATGGCATGTATTGGGCCGCTGGAATCCCGGTATTAGGCGTTCCTGACAACCCAAATCCCGCCAGGGTGCTGAACCTAAGCTTAGGAGGAAACGGATTCTGCGAATCGAATTCGACCATGCAAACTGCGATTAACGATATTACTTCTATAGGAGCAGTAGTGGTAGTTGCGGCTGGCAATGAGTCTACGAATGCAAGCAACGCCTTTCCAGCTAATTGTAACAATGTTATCACAGTAGCGGCCACGAATAGCAGTGGTTGGCAGGCGTTTTATAGCAATTATGGATCAACCGTGGAAATCAGCGCGCCCGGTGGCGACAGTATTTTTGATCCGGGCATACTATCTACATCGAATACAGGTACGACTGAGCCAGTTTCCGATACTTATGCATACAAAGTAGGTACAAGTATGGCTGCGCCACATGTTAGCGGCGTAGTTTCTTTGATGCTTTCACATAACCCTTCTTTGTCACCAAATAAAGTGTTGCAAATTCTCCAAAATACAGCCCAAGCTTTCCCGCAAGGCGGTTTGTTTCCATGTAACACTTCGATTTGTGGTGCTGGCATAGTGGATGCAGGAGCGGCCGTAGCTGCCACTGACATGGCTGACGTCGTTATAACAAATCTTACATTATCGCCTGCAAATCCTCAACCCAACGAAACGTTTTCGATCACTGCCACCGTTCAGAATCAAGGTAATCTTGCAACTGGATCTGTTCCTTATGTGGATATTTACTTTGATCAGGATCCATTAACTAATATTAATCCTGCCACAGGTTGCCCTTTTCAGAGTGATCTATACTCAGGGTCCACTCTTTCTGGCCTCGACCCCGGCCAATCGGCTACAGCGACAATCGAAATTACAAATGGACTTCCTGGGGGTAGCTCTCAAATCTATGCTTATGTAGATGCAGATTGTACAATAACCGAAAGTAACGAAGATAATAATCGTTTTGGCCCAGTGAGCGTCAATATCGGAAATGATGACTTCAGTCTTGCCAAAACTATCAATAGTATTCCATTTATTGACCCGAACGTAAATACTACATCTGCTACTACAGCTGTAGACGACCCTAACATTCTCAATTGCAACGCTGGCCAGGGTTTTGCCAGCCTTTGGTACTCTTATACCCCTTCAGCGAATGGGATTGTATATCTTGATACGTTGGGTTCAAACTACGATACTCTGATCGCGGTTTGGACAGGCGCACAAGGAAATCTGACTGGCGTGGCTTGTAATAATGACGCCAATGGAACTTTACAATCGGCACTCCCCCTCAATGTCACAACTGGCATAACATACTATATTGAGATTGTCCAATATGCTCCATCCCCTCCTGCGCAGATCGGTGGATTATTACAGTTCCATGCAACCTCGTTTGGAGATGTGCAAGGCAACTATTGGGCTTGGCGCTGGATCGAAGGCCTTTACAAGGCAGGCATTACGGGCGGGTGCGCCACCTCTCCATCCCGGCTCTACTGCCCGGATAATACGGTCACCCGCGCGCAGATGGCCATTTTCCTCCTGAGAGGTATACACAGTTCATCATATGCCGCACCTCCTGTTGGAACAAGCACTGGCTTCGGGGATGTTCCCGTCAGCTATTGGGCAGCAGCCTGGATCAAGCAACTTGCTGCCGAGGGGATCACAAGCGGTTGTGGAAGCGGGAACTACTGTCCCGAAAGTGCTGTGACCCGAGCTCAAATGGCAGTGTTTCTGCTGAAGTCAAAATATGGAGCTGCATACAGCCCTCCCCCTGTTGGATCAAGCACTGGCTTTAGCGATGTTCCCAGTAGCTACTGGGCGTCCGCTTGGATCAAGCAACTTGCTGCCGAGGGGATCACAAGTGGTTGTGGTGTTGGACTCTACTGTCCCGAGAGCCTAGTCAACCGCGCGCAGATGGCGGTATTTTTGGATAGAACTTTTAGTCTACCTCAACTGCCATAAGTCTACTGAATAATGTTTTGCTGAAAGTAGCATAAACCGCCCAGGAAAATGGATACCAATGCCCGGCTGAACTTTATAAGGTTAAGAGCATATCGACTGGATTCTACTTAAGAGGTTTATAAATATCGTTGCCGAATGTATCGTGAATCACCTAAATATTTATAATTACGTCGATCTCTTTGTTGATAGTGGTTTCTGATTACCAACTTTATTCGTAAAATTAAAGTAATCTCGAACGTATCTCTCAAATTTTAAATGTATGAAGACAATTAAATTGTTTATTGCTTTTTTGCCAATCTTGTTCATCACTACAGGAATGGCATTGCCTGTCAAGGCTACCAGCTTCTCTCCAAAAACACACGCTGATATCGATCCGGCCAATCTTCATTTCCAAGAAATTGCTTCTGGTTTAAGTCAACCGGTATTCGTCACGAACGCCGGAGATGGGTTCGGGAGATTGTTTATTGTAGAGAGATCAGGCCGAATCCTTATATTCAAAAACGGATCAATATTACCAACGCCATTTCTGAACATTCAGTCTATCGTTAAATCGTCAGGAGGTGAGCAAGGACTACTGGCCGTTGCATTCCATCCATCCTACAGCATGAATGGTAAGTTTTATGTGGCCTATACCGCTCCGAGAAATGGAGATTCAACTGGTTCCAATCTGATTCTGGAAAAATTCTCAGTATCTGCAAACAACGCAGATCAGGCAGATTCTAGCAGCGGGTCCATTCTACTTTCTATCAGCCACCCGAATTACTCCAACCATAACGGTGGGACACTCCTTTTCGGACCCAACGGATATCTTTATTGGTCAGCAGGTGATGGTGGGGGCACAGGCGATCCAGACAATAATGCTCAGAATCTCAATTCCTTGCTAGGAAAAATCCTGCGAATTGATGTAAATTCTGGATCTCCATACAGCATACCCACAAGTAATCCATTTTATAATAACCCAAGCCCGTCCATTAGAAAGGAAATCTGGGCCTACGGATTACGAAATCCATGGAGGCTTTCCTTCGATAGGGTGACAGGAGATCTGTATATTGGGGATGTAGGACAAAGCAGACAGGAAGAGATAGATTTTCAATCAGCTGGCAGCACTGGCGGTGACAACTATGGCTGGCCCATTATGGAAGGTAGTCTATGTTATAACCCAAGTACTGGTTGTGACCAAACTGGCAAAGTGTTGCCAATTGCTGAGTATGACCACTCGCTTGGTTGTTCGGTTACCGGTGGCTATGCATATCATGGCCAGGCATATCCAGAACTTGATGGTTATTATTTCTACGGGGATTTTTGTAGCGGAAGATTATTTAGGGCCTACAATAATGCAAATCACTGGATAAGTTCCCAAATCTTGGATACCACGTTTTCAATTTCATCGTTTGGAGAAGATGAAAACGGAGAATTATATATCGTGGATTATAGTAGTGGAAAAATCTATCAGATACAATATATCGTTCCTTCACCAAATGATGATTTTAATCTTGCGAGTACAGTTAACTCCATTCCGTTCACGGCTACTCTCGGTACCAGCACCGCGACGCAAGCAGCAGATGACCCTACCGTCCCAGGATGTAATTTAAAGGCTGGATTGGCAAGTGTTTGGTATCGTTATGTCTCTTCATCCAATCGGCCGGTTTATGTTGATACCTTTGGCTCCAGCTACGACACTTATCTTGCAGTTTGGACTGGAGCGCGCGGTAACCTATCCCTAGTGACGTGTAATGACGATACCAATGGCATACAATCCGCAGCGGGCTTCAATGCTATTGCAACAACTACCTATTTTATTGAAATCGCTCAATATAATGGCCCTCTTTCTGGCGCAGCTTCTAAACCAGTTCCAAGCTCAACTGGCGGCAGTTTGAAACTGCATTTTACATCGTTCTCTGATGTACCTGGCACACACATATTTTGGCGTCCTATCGAGGGGTTCTACAAGGCAGGCATTACGGCAGGTTGTTCACAAAGTCCTAAAATGTACTGTCCCAATCAAGCCGTTACACGCGCTGAGATGGCGGTTTTTCTCTTGCGCGCGATGTTCGGCTCTTCCTACCAACCCAACCCTGCCCAAAGGGGAATGTTCGCCGATGTTCCATATCCTGGTCTTGAACTCTTCACTCCCTGGATTGAACAGTTTTATCTTGAAGGTCTCACGGCCGGTTGCTCTCAAAATCCACTGAGGTACTGCCCAAATCAGCCTGTCACCCGCGCTGAGATGTCAATCTTTATTGAGCGTGCGTTGCATGGACGCAATTTCCAACCCAATCCTGCTCAAACCGGCATGTTCGCTGATGTTCCCTATCCTGGACTAGAATCCTTCACCCCTTGGATTGAACAGTTCTATCTAGATGGCATCACGGCCGGTTGCTCACAAAACCCTCTCATGTATTGCCCACAGAACCTGGTTACCCGCGGCGAGATGGCAGTCTTCATTGATAGGGCTTTTAGTATCCCCATACCATAAAGCATCTAACCTCAAATCCTAATATTCGCTTTGGTATTATTTGAAATCAGGCGCTTCCTTTCAGTTTGACTCGGGATTATTCTAAGGCGTGCACTCTGGATATGGATGCGCAACCGCTGCAATGCTTTTCACAATTGAGCTGTTATGGTTCATGCATTTTTCTTAAATATGGAAGCCTTCTGATAAAATTTTGTCTTTTCGACTAAACTTTAATCAGAAGGCTTCTTTTCCCCCTCTTACCTTAGCTAATAAGCCTAAAACCTCTACCGGACCACTATGGCATAGGCAAGCTAAATGTACGCTCTAGGAAGACCGCCATCTGGTCGCGTGTCACGGCACTGTCGGGACAATAGTTGCCGCCGCCACAACCACCCGTGATCGCTTCCGCAGCAAGCTGCTTGATCCAAGCCGCTGCCCAATAGCCAGTGGGAACGTCACCGAAGCCGGTGCTGGCTCCAACCGCAGGAGGACTATATGCAATTCCGTGCTTCGACCTCAGTAGAAATACTGCCATTTGAGCACGGGTCACAGCGCTGTCGGGGCAGTAATTTGCGCCTCCGCAACCAGAGGTAATACCTTCGGTAGCCAACTGTTCAATCCATGCGGCTGCCCAGTAAGAGGCTGGCACATCCGCAAACTTTGTGCCTGTGGCAGCCGGAGGAGCGTAGGATCTGCCATGGATGCCTCTGAGCAGGAAGACCGCCATCTGGGCACGGGTCACAGGTGAGGTTGGGCAGTAGATGAGGGAGGGAGAGGTGGCACACCCATCGGTGATACCTGCCGCATAGATCGACTCAATGTATGCCCAGGACCAATAGCTGGTGGGTACATCGGCGAAGGTCGCGGTATCGATCTTATTATTGACCGTGATCGTAAACTGTTTGTCGAATGATGAGTTGCCTAGATCCATCGTCTTTACACAGATAATGTAGCTACTCTTCGTCTCAAAGTCGAAGCTGGCTGCGGTTTGCAGGTTGCTACCACTGACTGAGAAGGAAGCATTATCTGCTGCTGCAGGGCAGGCTGCCACATCATAGACCAAGCTGTAGGTAAAGATATCGCCTGCATCCGGATCGCTGGTGGAGAGTGCGCCGACTATGGTGCCAGTTGGCCTATTCTCATCGACACTAGTGGGTGAGAGAGCGATATCCGTTGGGCCGTTGTTCACCGCGTTGACGGTGAGGGT
>WNGB01011291.1_pt1 | contig 12262 bp, 10 predicted proteins | sample 5400681 | NCBI WGS metagenome assembly WNGB01 (sample SAMN13153367, study PRJNA577476) | soil metagenome | isolation source: 115 cm soil or saprolite under grassland replicate 2 | place: USA:California | collected 2016-06-15 | reverse complement strand
CTCGTGCGCCACTTCGCCTCGCGGCCCCTTGCCGCGCGGCAGAGCAGTCATCACAACCGCGGCGATGTATCAAGGGCGGCCGTCGCGCCTCCTGTTCCCAGCATCGGTCAGTGCCGCATGCGACGGGCCATCGAGGTTGGCGGCGCTGCGCAAGGGGGGAGCAGATGCTCGAGACCGCTGTTGCCAGCCTGCGGTTCGGGGCGTCCATGACGCTCGGGGTCCGCTTCAACTTGAGATCACTCGAGCGCCTGGTCGGAGCCATGCTCGAGACCACCCGGGAGTTCGGCGGCATCGGCTCCGAAGGCGCGGAGCTGCTGGCCGGCCCTGGCCTCGACGACGACACACGGCGTGAGATGCAACTGCGCCGCTTCAGGTCCCAGGCGCTGCGGGCCATGCGGACCACCAGCTACTACGGCAACCTGTTCGCCCAGGCCGGCCTGGACCCGGCGGAGCTGAGCCACGAGGGCATCGCCACGATCCCGCTCACTCCCAAGGAGGCGTTGCGCGGCGATCCGGACGCCTTCGTGAACCGCACGGTGCGGCCCAGCTTGCGGGCCACCACGACGGGAACGACCGGTTGGCCGACGAGCGTGCAGTTCTCGAGGTACGAGATGCGCGCCCTGGTGGCGCTGGCGTCGATCGCGGTCATCCTGCGGCGCCAGGTCGAGGCCGACGACCTCGTCCAGATCGGCATCAGCTCGCGAGCGATTCTCGGGGTCACCGGCGTCATGGGGGCCTGCGCCAACATCGGCGCGGCCGTCTACCTCGCCGGGCTGCTCGATCCAGAGCACACGCTCGCCCTGCTGACCGAGCGGCGGTCGATCCCCGGCAAGCGGGAGCGCGTCAGCGTCATGTCGACCTACCCCTCCTACCTCGGGGAGATCGTCGAGACCGGGCTTCGGCTCGGCTACGGCCCGAAGGACTTCGGGCTGCGACGCCTGCTGGTGGGCGGCGAGCTGCTCACGCAGGGACTGCGGGCGCGCTGCCAGCGGCTGTTCGGGCCCGTCGAGCTGGTGTCGAACTATGGCATGACGGAGCTCGCCCCCTTCGGCGGGAACGTCTGCTCCCAGGAGCACCTGCACTTCGACCCGTCGGGCGGGCTGGTCGAGGTGCTCGACCTGGAGACGCGGCGGCCCGCGGGTCACGGGCAGGCGGGCAGCATCGTCGCCACGCCGTTCTTCCCCTACCGCGAGACCACCCTGCTGCTGCGCTACGACACCGAGGACGTCGTCCGGACGGTCGCCGGGCCGCTCACCTGCGAGATGCGCAACCTCCCAGCCACCTCCAACATCCTCGGGAAGCGGCGGCTGTCGGTGCGCCATGACGGCGGCTGGACCTTCCTGCGCGACGTGGTCGAGGCCCTGGAGGGCGTCGAGGCGGTGCCGCTTCCCGCCCGTTTCGGCCTGTGGGCCACCTCGGATGGCGTCGGCGTCGAGGTGCTCGCACGCTCGGACGCGCCGGAGGTCGGCGACGCCATTCACAGCCGGTTGGAGCAGGAGGGCGTCCCTGTCCGGGAGCTGCGGGTCGTCACCGACCGAGCTGCCCTGCGGCAGCCGATCCCGCTGCGGGGCGACCTGCGCGACGGCTCCCTGGCGCACGCCGGGGGCCGTGGTGGCTCGAACGGGTCCAGCCCGCCGCGACCGCACGCCGCCGTCCTGGCATCGGGAGGTGCATCGTGAGCGCCGCATACCTCGTGGTGGCCGCAACCACCGTCGTCGCGGCAACGCTCGCCTCAGGTTACTTCCGCCGGTTCCAGCCGATGCGGCCGCCCATCGGCGTCATGAACCTGCGTGACGTGGTCATCATGCTCGGCGCGATCGTGGCGCTGCCGTACGTCTACCTCACCCTGCCGCTGTGGGTGGTGGCGGTGCTGTTCTCCGGCGCGATCCTGGGCGCGTTGTACTTCGTCTGGGAGCCGGTCCTCGAGTCCCGGGCGCGCATCTGGACGGCCTGCCTCCTGCTGCTCGGGGCGGACCTCGTCCTGGCGCTCACGCGGGGGACGACCGATGGCGGGTTCCTCCTGGTCAACAACCTGCTGCTGGTCACGGTCGTCGTCGGCGTCACCAACCTGTGGGCGCAGAGCGGGATGAAGGCTCGCGACGTCGCCGTCCTGGCGGTCGGGCTCGCGGTCTTCGACGTCATCGCGACCTCCAGGCTCACCGTGATGACCGACCTGGTGACCAGGCTGTCCGGCATGCCCCTGCTCCCCGTCGTCACCTGGAGGGCGAGCGGGGGAGCCAGGGGCCTCGCGATCGGGCTGGGCGACCTGTTGCTCGCCTCGCTGTTCCCGCTGGTGCTTCGGAAGTCGTTCGGCCGCCGTGCCGGGTCCGTCGCGCTGGTCGTCTCGGTCTGTGTCATCGCGACGATGCTGGCCGTCATCGACCTGCGCCTGGTCCGGACGCCGATCCCGGCGATGGTCGTGCTCGGCCCGCTCATGGCGCTGCAGTACGGCTACTGGCGCGCTCGGCGCGGAAGCGAGCGCACCACCCTCGAGTACCTCCGAGCCGAGCCGCTTCCAAGCGGCACCTCCAGTGAGGTGGCTCCGGTCTGACCCGCCCAGGCCGGCCTGTCGGCACACGGGGGACTCCGATCGATCCGGAAGGAGGTGAACAGATGAAGGCCAAGGCATACGTGCGCTACGCGCGCTACGCCCTCTCCGCTCTGTCGAGCGTCGGGTTCGTCGCCTACAAGAGCTCCTGAGCAGCACCGACCACGTCTGCCGGGCCCGCACGCCACCACGGTGCGGGTCCGGCCGGCGTGGTCGCCGCGTGCCGCATGCGACGCGCTCAAGCGGCCAGTGCCCGGGCGAGCGTCACGGCCGAGATGGCCACGAGCCCGATGAGCACCATCCGCCGGAACCAGATCGGATCGATGCGTGCGAAGAGCCGGTTCCCCACCCACCAGCCGAACGCCACCGCCGGCACGCCGACGAGGCCCGTGGCGACCGCGGTGGGTCCCACCTGGCCGGCCGCGAGGAAACCGGTGAGCGAGAGGGCTCCGGTCCCGGCGAAGACCGCGGCGAGCGTGGCACGGAAGGTGTCGCGGTCGTAGCCCATCGCCTGGAACGCCGCCACCAGCGGCGGCCCGCTCGTGCCGGTGGCCGTGCTCAGCACGCCGGTGAGCACGCCCACAACGCCCACCGTGCGGAAGCCGGTGCCGAGCCGCAGACCGCGCCACACCAGCACGGTGCAGGCCAGCGCCACGACCGCGATCAGCGCGGTGAGCGCGCGCTCGGGCGCGCCGCGGAGCACGAGCAGGCCGACCGGCATGCCCAGGAGCGAGGCGCCGAGCAGCAGCAGAGCGGTTCGCCAGCGGACACATGCCCGCTCCCGCGCCGTCATGGTCACCGTGAGCAGGATGCTGACCAGCGACGCGCCGACGACCGCCGAGCGTGGGCCGATCGTCGTGGCGAGCAGCGGCACGGCGAGGAGCGCGAACCCGAAGCCCGTCGCCGCCTGCGTCGCGGCGGCAGCGAGGATGATGACGAAGGCAATGGCGAGCGGGGTGATCCGAACACCTCATCCTGCGGCACTGAACCGTCACCACCAGCCTACCCAGGATCACCCGGACAACGCGGCACCGTCGCCTCGGATACGATCAGAGGTCCTCATCGAACGGATGGGAGCTGTGGGATGCTGCGCTTCATCGGGAATGTGATCTGGCTGCTCCTGGCAGGGCTGCCACTCGCCATCGGCTATGCGCTCTTCGGGATCCTGGCGTTCATCCTCATCATCACGATCCCCTTCGGGATCGCGTCGTTCCGGTTGGCCGGCTACGCGTTGTGGCCGTTCGGCCGAACCGTCGTTCGCCGCCCCGGTGCCGGCGCTGGCGCGACGATCGGCAACGTCATCTGGTTTGTCGTCGCCGGCCTGTGGCTCGCTCTGGGGCACGTCCTCAGCGGCATCGCGCTCTGCCTGACGATCATCGGCATCCCCTTCGGGATCGCCTGCTTCAAGATGGCCGGCCTTGCGCTGTTCCCACTCGGCAAGGACATCGTCGACCTGGACCACCCCGCCGCCGCGGGCTCGGGCATTCATGAGGTCACCCCGGTAGGTCGGTGAGCGGCGCTCCCCCGGCTCGACGGCTGGGTGGTATGGAGCTGTAGAGTCAGGCCTCCGCACCCTTTGCGTTGGGGGGGACCAATGGGCACATCGGATCTCGCCAGAGGCGCCGAAGAGGATCAGGCGCCCGCAGCCTCTCTGGACGTCGGGGGCGCCGAAGATCGCGGCGACTGGCAGGACGTGCGGTTCGCGGTGGTGATGAACGGCGGCGTGAGCCTCGCGATCTGGATCAGCGGGGTGGCTGTCGAGCTGAGCCACCTTGTCCAGGCCAGCCGGGCCGTGCCCGGAGCGCCGGCTCCCTACGCCGACCTTCTCACGGCGATCCGCGCCACGGCGCGCGTCGACGTCGTCGCGGGCACCAGCGCGGGCGGGCTGAACGGCGGCTTCCTCGCGCTCGGCCTGGTGCACGACTGCGACCTCAGCGCCATGGGAGACCTGTGGGCGGATGCCGGCGCGCTGGAGCGGCTGCTCCGCGACCCGCTGGAGAAGGCCCCACCCTCGCTGCTCTCAGGCGACGGGTACTTCCTGAGCACCGTCCGAAGGGCCTATCAGGACGTGCTCGCCTCCAGGCGCACGACGCGCCCGCCCGACGACGACGGTACCGGGATCGTGCCGAGCCCGGTCGAGCTCATCATGACCACCACCCTGATGGACGGAATGCGGTCGTCCTTCACCGACGACCAGGGGACCGCCATCGTCGAGCGGAACTTCGGCGGCCTCTTCCGGTTCAGCAACTCCGGCACGAAGGGCCCGGGCGACCTGGCCGACGTCGAGCACATCGGCGAGCAGCTGGCCGTGGCGTCGCGCTGCACCTCCTGCTTCCCCGGCGCCTTCGAGCCCCACTGGGTCGACGTCAGGGGGCACGCGATGGACGGGGGATGGATCTCCAGCGGCGGGCTGGCGTCCTTCTCCAGGGCCCAGTTCGTCGTCGACGGCGGCGTGCTGCTGAACAAGCCGATCCGTCCGGCGCTGGAGGCCGTCTACCGCCAGCCCGCGGAACGGCAGGTCAGGCGCGTGCTCGCCTACGTGGTCCCTGACCCGGGGGCAGTCGCCGCCGCATCGGTGGCACGCGACAACGCGGCGGTCCAGGTGGCCAAGGGAGCCACCCCTTCGGCGGGTCAGGTCCTGCTCGCCACGCAGACGCGGCTGCTGTCGACCGACTCCGTGGCACGCGAGCTGGATGAGATCCGCCGCAGGAACGAGACGGCGCGGGCGCGGCGGACCGCCCGCGCCCGCATCACGGCCGCGATGGCCGGCGAGGCGGGCGATCTCGCCGAGCTCTGCTGGACGGGCTACCTCGAGGAGCGGCGCAGGAACGCCGGCCGGGTGATCGCCGGGTTCATCGCCGAGAGCACGTCCGACTGGAGCAGGGCGGAGGTGGCCCAGGCGGTCGCCAGCCGACCCCCAGGCACCCAGTCGTTCGTCCCGGACGGGAAGCGCTTCGCGGACGCGGCCGCTCGTACCGGCGAGGCATGGGACTGGGGCGTGACCACGGTGCAGCGGCTCGGCGCGATGTGCATCGACGTGCTGAAGCGGGCGCTGTGGCTGGCCCCGCTCGAGCAGCAGGGCATCCGCGGCGAGCTGATCGCGGCCAGGCAGCAGGCGTACCAGCACATCGCCAAGGTGCGCAGACTGACCGCCGAGCTGGACCGGTTCTGGCGGAGCCTCCCCCTGGAGGGCTCGCCGCACCAGATGCCGCTCCCCGCCGCGGACCCCAAGGTCCGGGCCCAGCAGCTGGCCACGTGGCTCGACCAGGTGCTGCCCTCCTTTGAGGGCGCATCGCTGGCGTCGGAGCGCGAGCAGCGCTACCAGGCGGCCCTGGAGCTCGCCGGGCTGCTCGCGCGCCAGCCCGTCGCCGACGCCCTGGTCGAGGTCGCCCAGCACCCGAACACCGTCCTGGACCCGACCGGCGAGGAGCGCGACAAGCTCCAGAAGCTCATCACCCACCTGCTGCCGGAGCAGCGTCCTCTGGCCGGCGAGGCGGTGCTGCGGCGCATGCTCGCGCTCGACGTCGTGCAGCTCGCCTTCACCGGCGCCACCGACGAGGTGGAGCAGGAGGTCGAGCTGGTGCAGATCAGCGCGAACGCTCCAGCCCCCGGCGGCCGGGCCAGAGCGCCCGCCGACAAGCTCACCGGTGTCCAGCTTCACCACTTCGGCGCCTTCTACCGCAAGAGCTGGCGCGTGAGCGACTGGATGTGGGGGCGGCTGGACGCCGCGACCAGGCTGGCGGAGACGCTGCTCGACCCGGAGCGGCTCCGGCAGCTCGGCTGGACCCGGCAGGCCGCCCTCGACAGCATCCGGAAGCTCGCCACAGCGGGCCGGTCACCGGCCGACGTCGGCTGGCTCCAGAGCGAGTTCGAGTCCGAGCTCTGCCTTCGCGAGCTGGAGTTCCTTACCGAGGACGGCGTCGCCGCGGCCGCGGCGCCCGCCGAGCGGGGGACCGGCGCCGCGCCGTCGCCGGCGGGCGCCGGACAGCTCCCCAAGACGCTGCCCGCCTGCGCGCGCCAGCTCGCCCGCGTCCGGCAACTCGAGATCCTCCGGGAGGAGCTGGCGCATCTGGCGGAGGCAATCCGGACCGACACCGACCTCGACTCGCCGCTGGCCGCCGCGAACCGCGGCTGGCTCGGCCAGTATGAGCACGAGGCCGAGGTGGCTCGCCCGTCCGCGCCCCAGGACCCCGGCGGCGGGCCGGTCCTTTCCGCCGGGGCCGCCTTCCGGCTGCTCGACCTCAGCGCGATCGGCAGGCAGCGCATCGCCGAGGACATCGGCTCCGATGGCCTCACCCAGCTCTCCAGCAGCGCCGCGGCGCTGCTGGCCAGCGTCTTCGCATCCGCGCCGCGGATCGGGCCGGCGCGGTGGGCGATCAAGGCCCTGCGCGGCTATGCGCTCATCCTCTGGGCGATGGTCCTGTTCACCCACAACCGGGGCAAGGTCGGCGCGGCCCTGGTCCAGACGGCGATCGTCTCCGGCGCGGCGCTCGTCGGGCTCTCGCTGGTGATTCCCGGCATCCCGCCCGCTGTCTCCGTCGCCGGCGCCGGGGTGGTGCTGGCCGCGGTGAGCCTCGCATGCCTGCGTGCCATCGCGCGGCCCGAGCGCGGCACGCGCGGAGCGGAGGCGGAGAAGGCGCCCGCTGAGCTGGAAGGCGCCGCCGGCGCGCGAGGGGAGGCGCTCGCCGGCCGCCAGCGGCGCGCCCAGCGCCGCGCCGTGCGGCGCATCGGCGGCGCCCTGGGGGTCGTTGCGGTGCTGCTGGTCGGGGCCGTGGTCGCGCTGGCGTTCTGGCGCGGCAACCAGCTCCAGCTACAGGTCGGCCTGCTCGTCAAGACGGGCGTCGTGGTCGCGCTGGTCCTGCTCGGCGTGTGGGTCGGCGCGGCCGCCACGGGCGGCAAGGGAGCTTCGTGACGGCAAGGCGACTGCCCCGCCCCGCGGAGCTGCGCGAGCTGCTCAAGCCCCGCCGGCTGCCGCTGTCGCCCACCGACCGCCGGTTGGCCAGGGCCCACACGATCGCCGATCTCCGGGCCATCGCGCGGCGCCGGACACCGCGGGCGGTGTTCGACTACACCGACGGCGCCGCCGAGAGCGAGTCGAGCCTGCGTCGAGCCCGGCAGGCCTTCGCCAGCGTGGAGTTCCAGCCGGACGCGCTGCGCGACGTTGCGGAGGTGGACCTCGGCGTCGAGGTGCTCGGGCGTCGCTCGAAGCTTCCGTTCGTCTTCGCCCCGACGGGATTCACCCGCATGATGCACCACGAGGGCGAGGCGGCAGTCCTCCGCGTCGCCGATCGTGCCGGCATCCCGTACGCGCTCTCCACCATGGGCACCACCTCCGTCGAGGGCTTCGCCGCGGCCGCTCCCGGAGCCCGCAAATGGTTCCAGCTCTATATCTGGAAGGACCGTGCCGTCGGCAAGGACCTCGTGCAGCGGGCCAGGGAGCAGGGTTACGAGGCCGTCGTCCTCACCGTGGACACCCCGGTGGCCGGGGCACGGCTACGGGACGTGCGCAACGGGCTGACCATTCCGCCCGCACTGACACTGCGCACCTTCGTCGACGGCGCGATGCACCCGGCGTGGTGGGCCAACCTGCTCACCACCGAGCCGTTGACCTTCGCGTCGCTGTCGCACTGGGACGGCACGGTGGCCGAGCTGATCGACGCGATCTTCGACCCCACCCTGTCGCTGGAGCACCTCGCCTGGCTGCGCGAGCTGTGGGACGGTCCATTGCTCGTCAAGGGCATCCAGAACGTCGAGGACGCCAGGATGGTCGTCGAGCACGGCGCCGACGGGGTCATCGTGTCCAACCACGGCGGCCGCCAGCTGGACAGGGCGGCGGTGCCGCTCGGCGTGCTGCCGAAGGTGGTCGACGCCATCGGCGACCGCGCCGAGGTCTACGTGGACACCGGGATCCTCAACGGCGGTGACATCGTCGCCGCCATGGCGCACGGGGCGACCGCGACCCTCGTCGGGCGCGCCTATCTCTACGGGCTCATGGCCGGCGGCGAACGCGGGGTGCAGCGCGTGGTGGACATCCTGACCGCCGAGGTAACCAGGACGATGCGCCTGCTCGGGGTGCGCTCCATCGCCGGGCTGCGCCCGGCGCACGCGAAGCTCCCGGCGAGCCTGCGCGACTGAGCGGGCCAGCAGCAATGGATCCTCGAGATGCTCCGGAGCGCCCGCTGAGCCCACCTGACCGGCCGGGCGCCTTCTGGCTGGTGGACGGCATGAACGTGATCGGCTCCCGGCCCAACCGTTGGTGGAACGATCCGGACGGGGCGGTTCGGCGGCTCATCGGGGAGCTGGACCGCTATGCCTCGGCCACGGGCGAGAACGTCACGGTGGTGTTCGATCGCCAGCCCCCGGACGTTCCCGCTGGCGTCCACGGGGCGGCGCTGGTGGCGTTCGCGTCGCGGCAGGGGCGGGACGCCGCCGACCACGAGATCGTCCGGATGGTGGCGGAGGAGCGGGCCCCCGGCTCGATCCGGGTCGTGACCTCGGACAGGCGACTGGTGGAGCGGGTCAGGGAACTGGGCGCCCAGGTGACCTCCTCGACCTCGTTCCGCCGCAGAATGGACGAAGTGCTCGTGAGCCCACCCCCCGAGGCCCCGTGACCCGCGCGGCAAAGGACCTCGAGGGGCCGGCCCGACTGGTCCCAGCGGTGCGCGGTCAGACGATCTCGTCGATGCAGGCGCTGAGCTGGCGTAGGTTGCGGACCTCGAAGACCTGGTCGCAGCAGGTGGCGTAGAGGCCGATGAGCGAGTCGGTGGTGTCCCACTCGTTTCGCGGCTCCGGGTTGAGCCAGTACAGCTTGCGGACCCTGGAGTGCAGCTCACGCAGGCGGGCGAGCCCCGACTCGCGGTAGTTGTTGCGGGCGTCGCCCATGATGAGCAGCGTGCTGCGGGCGTCGAGGTCGCCCCCGTAGAGCTCCGTGAAGCGGCTGAACACGTTGCCGTGGTCAGAGTGGCCGTCGGCCCAGACGACCCTGGCCCTGGCGAAGGCGCCCCGCAGGTCCATGAAGTCGCCGCCGCCGTCGGAGAGCAGGCTCGTCACCTCGTCGACCCCGTCGACGAAGGCGAAGCTGCGCATCTTGGCGAACTCCTGGTTCATCGCCTGCAGCAGCGCCAGCGTGAACTTGGCGAACTCGACCACCGAGCCGGACACGTCCGCGAGCACGTACAGGTCCGGCTTGGAGGCGTGGACCGCCCGGAAGGCGGGGTCGACGGGCACCCCGCCGTAGGAGAGCGAGCGCCGCATGGTGCGGCGCACGTCGAGCCGGCCGTGGCGCTTGCGGCGCCGCTTGCGCGCCGCCCGCGACGCCAGCCTGCGGGCGAGCGGAGCCACCGCCCGGCGCAGCTCGCGGAGCTGGCTGGCGTTGGCACCGAGGAAGTCGACGTCCTCGAGCTGCCGGTCGCGGTACAGCTCTGCCGCCTGCTCGGCGCCGATCCTCGCCGACAGCCGCTGGCGGACCTGCTGCGCGAGCAGCCGGCGGAAGTCCTCGACGCGCCGGCTCAGCTCCTCCCGCTCTGGCAGCGCTTGGGAGTCCTCCGAGCTGGCCAGCGCCGCCTGCACGAGCCGGTACAGCTCGAGCTGTCGCAGGATGCGGTACATGTAGTAGCGCTCGGAGGCGTTCGGCTGTGCCTCCAGCCCGCCGAAGCGCTCCACCGCCAGGCTGGCCAGCGCGCGCAACGCGCCCTGGTCGTCGTGCCGGAACGCCTCGAGCAGCTCCCGGAGCAACTCGTCGGATGGCGGCGCCTCAGCCTGGGGGCCACCGCCGTCCTCGGCCCCGGCGCCGGGCTGGCCGCCGAGCCCGCCGTTGGCCGTGCCCGCCGCCGTCGGCCCGCCCGGCTCCCTGTCTCCGGCGAGCGGGAAGCACACGTCGAACAGCACCTCGAAGGCGTGCTGGTCCTGCGCCCACTTCACCAGCGTGGCCGCGAGCGCCGCCCGCACCGCGCCCCGGTCGACGAGGTCGACGTGGCCGAGGCCGGCGTAGGCGTCCAGCACCTCGACCATGGACACTGGCACGCCCGCGTCCCGCAACCGGTGGAAGAACTCCAGCAGTGCGGTCTCGACGCCCGCGCTCGTCCCCATGCCCGTGGCGCCTTTCAGCCGGCCGTCAGCGGCGCTCGACCTGGTGGGTGATCTGCTTGGCGGCGGCGAGCAGGTAGGGGAGGAATTCGTCGTGGAGCTGAGGGGCGGTGACACGCCCCGCGTGGCCGCAGATGGTGAGCGCGGCGAAGACCCGGCCGCCGCGGTCGTAGACGGGTGCGGCGATCGAGCACAGGCCGTCCTCCAGCTCCTGGTCGACCACGGACCAGCCCTGCTCGCGGACCTGCGAGACGATTTCGCGCAGGCCGGCCTCGTCGATGACGGTGCGCGGCGTGAGCGGCAGCGGGCGGACGGCGGCGAAGTAGCTGTCGAGCTGCTCCGGGCCGAGCCCGGCGAGCAGGACCCGGCCCATCGAGGTCGGGTAGGCGGGGACCCGGGCGCCAACGCTGAGGTTGACCGCCATGACCCGCCGGCTCGCCACCCGCGCCACGTACACCACGTCCGTGCCGTCCAGGGTGGAGGCGGAGCACGACTCCTGGGTGAGGTCGGCCAGCTCGGCCAGGAAGGGGTGCGCGGCCTGCCACACGTCCATCGACGACAGGTAGGCATAGCCGATGGCGAGCACCCGTGGCGTCGGTTCGAAGCGGCGGCCGTCGGAGCGCACGTAGCCGAGCTGCTCGAGCGTGAACAGGATCCGGCGGGTGGTCGCCCGCGTCAGCCCCGTCAGCTTGGCCGCCTCGCTGATGGTCAGCGTGGGGCGCTCGCGTGAGAACTGCTGCAGCACCGCCAGCCCCCGGCCGAGGGACTGGACGAAGTCCCGCTCTTGATCCCGCGTAGGGCTGGTTGACATGCGCACACCCCGATGAGAGCCTGTGCTATGGGCGAACGGTTGTTCGCTATGCGAACATGCTGAGCGACGCCAATATATACAACCTTCTCATGACCTCGCACCCGAGGCGAGTGGAGGGAGTGGTTGCGCTTGTCTCGCTTCACGACCAAGTTCGGGTCCCTGGACCACTACGAGAAGGGCCACGTCGAGATCATCGACGACGACCCGAAGAACTACGCGTTCTCCAACGTCTTCGAGACCGCCGCCCGCTCCAAGCCCTACGAGAAGGTGGCGGTCGGCAGGAACCGCCAGTACGTCCTGGAGGCGATCCGCGCGGAGGGCACCTCGCCCTGGTACGCCTGCTCGCACGACGAGTTCGCGCTGGTCATGGACGGTGAGGTCACCGTCGAGCTGGCCAAGCTCGGCGACAGCCAGCGGCTCGACCCCGAGGCCGAGGGCTCGATCACCCTGCACGGCGAGCCGGCCGGCCCACGCATGGGCGAGGTCGTCGCCCGCCGCGGCCACATGACCCTGCTCCCTGTCGGCGCCGCCTACCGGTTCAACGCCGAGCGCCCCGGTGTGATCCTGCTGCAGACCATCGAAGGCCGCGAGACGGTGTTCAAGTGGGACGAGATCGTTCAGACGACGCCATAGGACTGGCAGGAGGTATCACACGTGGCGACTCTCGAGGCTGAGCCCGCCGTCCAGTCGACCGAGCCGAACGCGGAAGGCTACCGTGGCTTCCAGCTCGGCGAGTTCAAGTTCCGGCGCGACGACTACTTCGTCTACATCCAGTGGCCGACCGGCAGCCACGTGATGAGCGCCGACGCCTTCCTCAA
>WNGB01031118.1_pt1 | contig 12263 bp, 12 predicted proteins | sample 5400681 | NCBI WGS metagenome assembly WNGB01 (sample SAMN13153367, study PRJNA577476) | soil metagenome | isolation source: 115 cm soil or saprolite under grassland replicate 2 | place: USA:California | collected 2016-06-15 | reverse complement strand
CGGCACCGGCACGCTCGGCGCGAGCGCCGGGCAGCTCACCGAGCTCTCCGGCACCCTCGCGCCCGGCCAGTACCTGCTGGTCCAGGAGGGCGCCGGCGCCGGCAGCGGCTCCCCCCTCCCCACGCCCGACGTGACCGACGCCACCCCGGTCGCGATGAGCGCCTCGGCGGGCAAGGTCGCGCTCGTCAGCACCACCACGCCGCTCGGGTGCAACGGCGGCAGCACACCCTGCTCGCCGGCCGCGCTCGCGGCGATCGTCGACCTTGTCGGCTACGGCGGCGCCGACTTCTTCGAGGGCGCCGGCCCGGCGCCCGCCCTCTCCAACACGACCGCGGCTCATCGCGGCGACCTCGGCTGCCGGGACACCGACGCCAACGGATCCGACTTCGCGGCGGCGGCCCCCGCGCCTCGGAACACGGCGGCGCCCGTCCACGTCTGCGGCGGCGACGCCCCACCCGCGGTCGCCTCGCGCTCGCCCGCGGCCGGAGCGGTCGACGTGCCGGTGGACGCGAACATCCACATCGAGTTCAGCGAGCCGGTCGACGTCGCAGGCAACTGGTACGCGATCTCCTGCGCCGCCAGCGGCGCCCACCCGGCGACCGTGAGCGGCGGCCCGACCACGTTCTCGCTCGATCCGCAGGTCGACCTGGGGCAGGGCGAGACCTGCACGGTCACCGTCGTCGCCGCCCAGGTGACGGACCAGGACACGGCCGATCCGCCGGACGCCATGGCGGCTGACGACGCCTGGACCTTCACGACGGTGGCGGCGCCGGCCCGCATCCACGACATCCAGGGGGCGGCGCACCTCTCGCCGCTCAGCGGACGGGTCGTGTCGGCCGTGCCCGGTGTCGTGACGGCCCGGCGCTCCAACGGCTACTACCTCCAGGACCCTGACCCGGACGCGGACGAGTCCACGTCGGAGGGTGTATTCGTGTTCACCTCCTCGGCGCCGGCCGTGAGCGTGGGCGACGCGGTCACGGTCAGCGGCAGGGTGAGCGAGTTCCGGCCGGGCGGCGCGTCGAGCGCAAACCTGACCACCACCGAGATCACCGCGCCGGCGACCACCGTCCTGTCGGCGGGGAACCAGCTGCCGGCTCCGGTGATCATCGGCGCGGCCGGCCGGGTCCCGCCGGGCCGGACCATCGAGGACGACGCGGCGGGTGACGCCGAGACCGGCGGCACCTTCGATCCCGCGAACGACGGGCTCGACTTCTACGAGAGCCTGGAGGGCATGCGCGTCCAGCTGAACAACGCGGTGGCGTCGGGCCCGACCAACTCGTTCGGGGAGACGTCGGTCCTCGGCGACGACGGGGCCTCGGCATCGCTGCGGACGGCGCGCGGAGGCATCCTGCTCCGGCCCGACGACGCCAACCCCGAGCGACTGATCACGGCCGACGACATCGTCCCAACCGCGGCGGTGAACGTGGGAGACCACTTCGCCGCGCCGCTCGTCGGCGTCCTCGACTACAACTTCGGGAACTTCATGCTGGAGCTGACCGGCACGCCGTCGGCGGTCCACGACGGGGTGACCCCCGAGACGACGCCGGCGCCCGCCGCGCACGAGCTCACGGTGAGCACCTTCAACGTCGAGAACCTCGACCCCGCCGACCCGCCGTCGAAGTTCACGCGGCTCGCCGGCCTGATCGTCGACAACCTCCGGTCGCCGGACGTGCTCACCGTCGAGGAGGTCCAGGACGACGACGGGCCGGTGGACGACGGCGTCGTCACCGCCGGCGTGACGCTCGCCCGGCTGATCGCCGCGATCCGCGACGCGGGCGGGCCGGAGTACCGGTACCGGCAGATCGACCCCGTGAACGACCGGGACGGCGGCGAGCCGGGCGGCAACATCCGCCAGGTCTTCCTGTTCCGGACGGACCGGGGCCTCTCGTTCGTGGATCGGCCCGGTGGGGGATCGACGACGGCCACGACGGTGGTCGCCGGCTCGGGTGGACCCGAGCTCTCGGCCAGCCCGGGCCGGCTCGACCCGGCCAGCACCGCCTTCAGCTCGAGCCGGAAGCCGCTCGCCGGAGAGTTCCTGTTCCAGGGCCATCACCTGTTCGTGATCGGCAACCATCTCAACTCCAAGGGCGGCGACCAGCCCCTCTTCGGCCGCTTCCAGCCGCCCGCGCGCGGCTCGGAGGTGCAGCGGCGGGCGCAGGTGCAGGTGATCCACGACTTCGTCGGGTCGATCCTCGCGCTGGACCCGAGCGCCGGGGTGATCGTCGATGGCGACCTGAACGACTTCGAGTTCTCGGAGGCGGTATCCGTGCTGAAGGGCGCGGGCCTGCACGACCTGATCGAGACGCTGCCCGAGCCCGAGCGCTACAGCTACGTGTTCGAGGGCAACTCCCAGACGCTGGACCACGTGCTGGTCAGCGGCGCGCTGGCCGCTCGTCCCACCGTGCTGGACGCCGTGCACGTGAACGCGGAGTTCGCGGACCAGGCCTCCGACCACGACCCATCCGTGGCCAGGATCACGCTCGACGACCCGCCGGCGGTGGCCGCGGGCGGCCCCTACACCGTGGGCGAGGGCGGCAGCGTCGCCCTGCACGCCAGCGGCTCGGACCCGGAGGGCGGCGCGCTCGCCTTCGCCTGGGACCTCGACAACGACGGCAGCTTCGAGACCGCCGGCCGCGACGCGGTCTTCTCGGCGGCGGGCATCGACGGGCCCGCGACCCGGACGGTCGCCGTCCGGGCGACGGACGACGGCGGCCAGTCGGCCGTCGCTGAGGTCGCAGTCGCGGTGACCAACGTCGCGCCGGCGGTCGCCACGCCGGTCGTGCTGCCGGAGCCGTCCCGAAGGGGCATGCCGGCGATCGCGACGGCCGCGTTCAGCGACCCGTCGCCGAGCGACGCGCCGTTCACCTGCGCGGTCGACTACGGCGACGGCTCCGGGCCACGCCCGGGGATCGTGCTGGCGAGCGTGTGCGCCGGTCCGCCCCACGTGTACGTCCGGACCGGCACGTTCGTCGTCACGGTGCTCGTCACGGACGCCGACGGCGGCACGGGGACCGGGACGACCTCCCACGCGGTGCTCCGGCCGGGAAGCGGCGCCCGGACCGTCGACGGCCCGCTGTCCTGAGTGGCCACAGGTTGACGCCGGCCGGGTACCGCTCTCTAATGGGCGTCAGGAGGTGAGCCATGGCCATCTACGAGTTCGAGTGCAGGGCCTGCGGGAAGCGGTTCGACGTGACGATGCCGATGAGCGAGCACGACCGGCTCAAGGAGCAGCCACCCGCCTGCCCCGACTGCGGCGAGCGGCAGACGCACCAGCTCGCATCGACGTTCAGCTGCAAGGCCCCGAGCCAGTACTGATCGATTCCGCTGGGCGGCCGGAGTTGCTCCCTCCCCCCGGACGGAGGGGGAGGGTCGGGCTCAGGGGGCGCGAACCCGGTGGCGCCGGCGCGAGAGGCGCCAGCACCACCGGACGCCTGGTTCAGGCCAGGGTTGCGACGTGCTCGGCCAGCCGGTCCATCGATTCCGCCGCGCCGCCCTCCATGCCCGTCCCGAGGACGAAGTCCCGGATCTCCCTGGTCGGGTAGACGGTGCTGATGGTGACGGTCGTCCTGCCGTCCGTCTCGCTGAATGTGACGGTGGTCACCGCCGGGTCGCCGCTGTTGAAGGGCTCGACGTCGTACATCTCGGTGTGGACCACGCGCTCGGGGGGCGTGACCTCCTGGTAGACGCCGGTGAACGGCACCTCGCTCCCGTTCTCCTCGCGGGTCACGTACCGCCAGGAGCCGCCGGGGCGGACGTCGGCCTCGCAGTGGATCATCGTCGAGGTGCGCCAGCCCCACCAGTGACGCACGTGCTCGGGCTTGGTCCAGGCTTCGAAGACGAGGTCGCGAGGGGCGTCGAAGGCTCGGGTCATGACGATCTCCCGATCGGACGGGGTGGTGACCTCGAGGGTGGAGCTGGCACGGTCCGTCATCTCTTCTTCTCCTGTTCTTCCTTCATCTGACGCAGATGGTCGTCCAGGCGGCCGAAGCTCTCGTCCCAGTGGCGCCGGTAGGGCTCCATCCAGTCCGCGACCTCGCGCAGGGGCGCCGCCTCCAGCCGGCAGAGACGCCACTGCGCCTCCCGGCTCTTGGCGATGAGCCCCGCCCTCTCCAGGACCTTCAGGTGCTTCGAGATGGCCGGCGGCGACATCCGGAAGGGCTGTGACAGCTCTCCCACCGACGCTTCGCCGGAAGCGAGCCGGGCCAGGATCGCTCGCCGCGTGGGATTGGCGAGAGCCGTGAAGATGCTGCTCAGGCGGTCGCTCGACATCCGCGTATTAACCTGGAGGTTATTTAACCAGATGGTGAACTACGCGTCAAGGGCCCTCGCGGCGGGCCCGGATCAGCCGGCCATGCGGCCGGCGACTCGTCACGAGCGCTGGCTGTTCGCCGCCCAGACCTCCTGAAGAGGCGCGTAGCTCAGGAGGACGATGCCCTCGCGCTCGATGGTCTCCCGGGCCTCGGCGGAGACGAGGAACTCGTAGTCGGTGTGGCGCACCTGCCAGCTGTCGGGCTCCAACCCTCGCAGCTCGGCCCCATCGAGACCTGGATGGACCGCCCACTCGCTCAGCCCGGCCGGCAGATCGCGCAGCAGCCGGACGTACCGCGCCGACCTGCCGGCGGGGTCGAGATCGTAGCTGTCGAGCAGGTCGTGGTCGGCGGTGGGCAGGCCCCGGCCCTGCAGCTCGTCGATCCAGGGCCGGTCGCTGACCCGCAGCGCGAGCCCATGCTCCCTCGCCAGACCGAGCGTCATCTCGAAGACGTCGGGCCGCCCGCCGTGGTGCAGGCAGTGCCAGTCCAGATGGGTGGGCCGCAGCCCGGCGGCGATCACGGCCTCGATCTGGGCCCGGAACTCCACCTCCAGCTCGTCCAGCTCCGCGCGCTCGACGAGCCCGGGCATGCGCTCCAGGCCGTGGAACCTGCCCGATCCGTCGACCAGGGAGGGGACCGAGTCCGCGGGAGCCAGCGGACCCCAACGGTAGTCGGGCATGTCGCAGACGACGGTCAGGTGGACGCCGAAGGGGACGTGGGGATTCTCCCGCAGCATCCGCATGGCCTGCGCGGCCCCGGGCCAGGGCGCCATGAGGCTCGTTGACCGGACCACACCCTCCCGGATCGCGCGAAGAGTCGCCTCGTTGACCGACGCGCACATCCCGAAGTCGTCCGCGTTGACGATGAGCAGACGGGCGTCGTCGGCGTATCCCAACAGACCGTTGGTGTGCTTCCTGCGCATGGCCCTCCAGCGTAATGGCCTCAGCGATGGTCCTTATCGGCGATCCGGCTGAGCCGAAATCCACCGGGTCCTCTCTGCCGAAGGCCTTCTCAAACAGGCTTCGGTGGATTCCGGCTGAGCAGCCCGGCGGCCTGGCGAACCATCTCCTCGACCACCTCGGCGGCGTCCACCACCGCATGCACCACCCCCACCCCCTCGCCGGCGGGCATGGCCATCAAGGAGAGGTCACCCTCCGTTTCGGGAGTGGGAATGAGGTTGCTGAACCGGTGAATCGGCACCCGCTGCGGGCCGATCAGCGTGCTCCCGATTCGAGGCTCGCCCGAGAGGTCTCCCGGCAGCTCCGCCTCGCGCCCTTCGTACTCGGCGGTCAGCGGGTTGCGCAGCACCCGATAGGGATTGAACCCGGGCATGTCCGGGCCGAGGACCGAGGTGCGGACGGTGTCCGTGCCGGCGGCACGGACCAGTCGCGACTTGTACTCCTCGTGCGCGTTGGCCTCGCGCGTGGCGACAAAGCGTGTGCCGACCCACGCGCCCTCGGCCCCCAGCACGAGCGCGGCGGCCAGGCCCCGGCCGTCGGCGATCCCGCCCGCGGCCAGCACAGGCGTCGGCGAGACGGAGTCCACCACGGCGGGGACCAGGGCGAGGGTGGGCAGGGTGCCGACACGATGGGAACCGCCTCCTCCGCACAGGCCTCGACCTGGCCAGGCAGCACGAACGGCGTGATCAGGTTGACGTTGTACGGCCGGCCGTCCGTCGCCGCCTTGATGGCTCGAATCAGGGCGCGGGTCGCGTCGGCCGGGATGAGAGCGGCGCCGAGCGACCCGATGCCCCCGGCGTTCGTGACGGCGATCGCCAGGTCGGGCGTCGAAGCCACGAATCCCATCCCGGCGCTCACAACGGGATGGACGGCGCCGTACTCCATGGTCATGCGCGTCGGCAGCAGTTGCTCCATATCGTCTCCTCCTTCCTGCCTGGCTGGAGGCGATCACCCCGCTCACCTCCGCTGTGTACGGGATCACATGGACGACCGGTTCAAGGACGGAGCCGAACGGGTCCAGGCCGACATCTTTGCGCGACAGGTGGCCGAACATCTGTCCTTTCGGGCAGCGTCGTGGGGCCGGCCGCGGGCCAGATTGGACCACGAGCGACTACGAGCTGTCGACATCGCCATGGTGAGGCAGCCGGCCAGCGCGGAGAGCAGGAGCTCCTCCGGGTTGGTCTGGCTGTCGCTCCGAAAGCGACTGTCGTAGGTGAAGGGCGCCGTGAGCGCGCCGCTCCCCACGCGGAACCCGCCAAGCAGGCCGAGCACGAGACCATCCGGGATGGCATGAACCTGGATGAAGTGGCGCCGGGCGGGCAGCTGCCCCTCCGGGGGTCGTCCGTCCCCCCGCCTCGTCGCCTCACCAGGGCTCGTAGCCCAGGACGTCGGGTGGGGTCCGGAGTCCGAGGCGCAGCAGGTCCCGGGCCGAGATCACTCCGACCACCGAACCGGCCCTCACGACCGGGAGATGGCGGATGCCGAGCTCGATCATCAGCTCGGCCGCCCGCGCCGCGAGCTCGTCGGCCGCGATCGTGCGCGGCTCCGGCGTCATGCGCTCCGAGGCCGACGCCTTCTGGGGATCGATGCCGTCGGCAACGGCGCGCATGAGGTCGCGCTCCGTGATGATGCCGACCAGTTGAGGCCCGCGCATCACGGCCACCGCCCCGACGCGGTCGCGCCGCATCCGCTTCGCGACGTCGGCCAGGTGATCGCCGGGATCGACGCTCGTCACGCCGGGCCTCATCAGGCTCGCGACCGTGGCCGGCGGTGCCTGTCGTGTGGATCTGCGCACCTCAGGACCCCGCGATCTGCAGCCCGGCCGAACCTGCCACCCGCCCATTGGCGATCCGGGCCAGCTCCTCCTCGACTTGCTCTGTCATTCTCAGGTCTCCTCTCGTCGGCTCGCAGCCGCCTCGCCATTGGAGACGCGCCGCGGCCTGCGAACGGTCGGACCGAATCCTCACTCTCCTCATTGCGGCACCATGGGGGTGACCCGTCCAAGGGCCAGGTGCCCCGCCACCATGGGACGTCCGGCCGTCGACCGGCGTCCGGCCTTCCGACGAGAGGGCGTCGGGGTCAGGCCCAGTTCGGCGGCCTGGCGCCGGATGAGGGCGTTGAGGATTGCGTCCCGCGCAAGGCGATCGCGCCTCGCCCGCTCCGCGTCGGACGTCGCCGCGGCTCGGCGCGGCGGCTCAGCGCCCAGCGCTGGAACTCCTCAGTTGGGGCGACCGGCGAGACAGAGCTGGCGTGGATCGCCGGGGGTCTCACGGTCCGGCTCAGCCGGCCGGCGCGCCTCGGATCACGATCAGGGTGCGGTCGTCGTCCGCCCCGTCGCCCCCCCGGAACTCGTCGGTCACCTCGAAGAAGGCGGCGGCGATCTCCGCCGCTCCATGCGAGGCTGTCCGGTCCGCCAGGCGGAGGAGGCGGCTGTTGCCGAACAGCTCCCCCGTCCGGACGCCGGCGCTCTCGCTGAAGCCGTCGGTGGCGGCGATGAGCAGATCGCCCTCGGCCATCCGCAGCACCGAGCTGCTGGTTCGCCAGTCGGTCACCACCCCGATCGGCGGCGCCTTGGCGCGAACCAGGCGCGCCCGGCCGCCGGCCGGCCGGTAGATGACCGGCGAGTGACCGGCGTTGGCGGTGACCAGCCGTCGGGTCGCCGGGTCGTAGCAGGCGAGGAAGATCGTCGCGAACAGGCCCAGCCGGCTGTAATCCTGGTACAGCTCGCTGTTCGCCCGCGCGAGCATGGCGCTGGGGCCGTCCTCGTGCGCCGCCCTGGCGGCGGCGCGGATGCTCGCGCGCGTCATCGCCACGAGCAGGGCGGCGGGGATGCCCTTCCCGGCGACGTCGCCGAGGACGCACACCAGCTCGTCGCCGCCGCCCACCTCGAAGTCGAAGAAGTCGCCGCCCACCGTGTACGCGGCGCGCGTCTCCGCATGGACGTCCAGGCCCGGGTGCCCCACCGGCGGTCCCGGACAGAGGTCGGCCAGGATCTTGCGGGCGAGGTCGAACTCCAGCGCGCTGTGCCGCTCGCGGGCCTCCGCCTCGATCGTGCTGGCGTTGGTCATCGCCAGCCGGACGTGCTCGGCGAACGCCTGCAGCGCCTCCCGCTCGGGGTCGAGGTACGTGCGGTCCGGGTCCAGGGAAACCACCGTCAGGGCGCCGACGACGCGCCCGGCGTCGTGGACGGGCACCGACATGCTGCTGCGCGGCGGACCGCCCGACACGGCCGCCCACGCCTCGATCGCGACCGCGTCCTCCCGCACGGCCCCGCCCCACGACCCCTCGTACAGACCCGACCGCTCGGACAGCCCGAGCCGGTCCACCGGCATCCCCGACCACGATCGCACCGCCAGGCACGAGGGGTCGTCGGGATCCAGCAGCCGGACCATGGCCGCGTTGTCCCCCAGCAGCTCACGAGCGCCCGAGACGATGGCGTCCAGCACCTCGTCCACTGTCGCCCGGTGCGAGATCGAGCGCTGGATGCGGGACAGGCGCTCGAGCAGGTCCTGGCGCTCGCTCAGCGCAACGATCAGGCGGTGGTTCTCCACGTCCTTCTCGTGCGCCTCCTGGAGCAGGCGGAGCATCCGAAGGGTCAGCGTCAGGACGCGCGCGAGCGCCCTGACCAGGTTGACCTCCTCGCGGCTGAACGAGCGGCCATCACCCCTGGCCAGCAGCAGGTGGCCGCCCTGGAGCGCGCCGTCCAGGCGCACCACCAGCGCCTCCTGCTCGTCGGCGGGCGGCACCGGCACGCGCCCCGCCCCGGCGGCCGCCACCGCGATCAGCCGCGCGTTCGGCACCCGGCGGGCAGGGTATCCGAGCGCGGCGATCACACGCCCGCTCCGGACGATGGCGATGACCTCCGCGTCCAGCGCCTCGGCCGTCCATTCGAGCGCCCCGACGATCGCGGAACGCTCGTCGGGGGACGATGAGATGGCCGCGAGGAACTCCGGCAGCTCGCGGGCCGCCCAGTTCACCATCGCTCGACCGGGCTCAGCTCAGGGCGAGGACGACCAGCGTCTGGTTGTGGAACCCGCTGATCCCCCGCGTTCGCGCGAACTCGCCGTAGGTGTAGAAGCCGCCGACCGGAGCTCCCTGGACCTGGTGGCTGATCCGGTTGATCTCGTCCAGGATGCCCTCCTCGCCAAGCACGCCTCGCCGGGCTATGCAGTCGAACGCGAGCACGCCGATCGGCGGCCGGGCGTGCAGGGCGGCAAGTGCCTCGTGGCAGGCGGCGTCCGTCGCGGCGAGGACGCTGTCGCGGTCGCCCTCCATCACCCAGGCGATCCCGTTCTCGGGCACGTGCGCGATGCACACGAGCGAGCGCTCTTCGAGATCGGCCCCGCTGATGAACCGGACGTACTCGCCGCTGCGGCGCATCAGCCCGAGCGGATGGGTCATCGCGAAGTGGGTGAAGGCGGCGGGGTCCGTGCGGACATCGGCGGGCGCGTCGAGCCGGTCGAGGTAGACGTCCAGCGCCGGGAGGTCGTCGAGCGCGAGGACCCGGGTCCCCGAGCTCCGGGTGACGAGCATCTCCTCGCCGACCTTGCGCCAGCCGTGGCGCACGCCGATGCCGATCGGGCCGCTGGACGCGATGCCCGCGGCGACGATCGCGTCCTCCAGCACGGCCCCGTCGTGGAACTGGAAGGTGCGCTTCATCTTCAGGTCGTCGCCGGCGCAGCCGCCGACCAGCGGGATCGAGGCGCCCACCACCTCGTACACCCCGCGGACGAGCTCCTGCTGGTCGCCCGCGAGGCCGTCGCTGAGGAGGATCAGGGCCCGGTGCGGGCCACCCGTCAGCCGGTCGAGGCAGCGCGCCACCTGGGACCCGGCCTCCCGCAGGCGCCCGGACAGGCCGGTCGCCGCCGTAGTCACGAAGGAGAAGCCGTCGCCGCCGAGCGCGACCACCACGACGCTGCTCGCCGCCGGTCCGGGGGTGGCGATCTCGCCCGCCGTCGAGCAGCCGATCATCGGCACGACGCCCGACTCGGCTGAGATGCTGTGGACCAGGGCGGCGAGGTCGTAGGAGTCCGAGCAGAACACGATCACCAGGCCGGCCCGGTCGCCGCCCAGCGCCTGCCGCGCGGCCTCCGTGCCGGCCGCGCGCGCGTCCCTCTCCCTGGAGTGGCCGACGCGCACCCACCGGCGCCCGCCGGCGCCATGTGTCGCGGTCCCGGTCGTCAGAATCGTTCGAATATCCATCGGCTGTTCTCCGTGCGGAGCTCGACGACCACCGTCCGGACGGAGGGGCCTGAGCAGCCATCTACCTGGGCAGGGTAGGTATCCCCGGGCTGAGCCCTCCGTCGGGACCCAGTCCATCGGCCGTCATCGCGCCATCACGGGATGATGAGCCGGCGGACCGGGTCGCTCGCGACCAGGTGCCCGGCCTGCCCGGCCTACCCTGCCGCACGGCGCCGCACCCAGCGGAGGGTGGCCTCGGCGTGCGGGCCAGGGCGATGGCTTGAGCGCGGCGCCCAGGTCGGCCACCGCCCCAGCCACCCGCTCCAGCTCGTCCGACCGCCAGGGGCCGGCAGGATGCCGGCCATCGACCTCCTCGTGCACGAGGGCGACCCACTCGCCGCCCAGGTCGAACGCAAGCTGGCGTGGATGCGGCGAGACTTCGGGGTGGATGTTCTGTAGGCCTACTCAGCCGCAGTCAGGAGGCACAAGAGCCTTGCGCAGGCCAGGTTCGGGGCGCGACTGAACCCGTGCCCCGACCGCGAACACTGTGTACGGGCCACCCGCGACCAGGTCACGATCAGGGCGGGTGCGGCAGCAGGGCCAGCGCCTGGCCCAGCGCGTCCCGCTTTCGCGCGTCGCCCTGCGGCACCCCTGCCAGCTCGTCCAGCACACCCACCAGGGGATCGCCACGGAGAGCCGCAATTGAGGTGACCACAAACGCGTAGATGTCGACCCGCGCGGTGGTTCGCAGAAAGGCGTGTACCTGGGCCCGCAACGCCTTGCGCTCGGGATGGGCGAGGACCAGGTCGAACAGCGCGACCAAGACCTGGGGATCGGACTCGTCGATCCCCAGCCGCATGAACAGCTCGGAAACGAGCGAGATTGGCAGCGACGTCAGGGATGCCAGACACTCGGCCAGCACCTCGGTACCGCAGTCAGGATGCCTCAGCACACACTCGTAGAGCGGGAGGGCGTGGCCCTGTCGCGCAGGACCCGGGCGGCCGTGAGGGCTGGTTCGCCGGAGAGCTGGCGCTGGTCGTCCGTCAGCAGACGGACCGCGTGGCAGGTGGCCCGCTCGGGCTCCACGTCGTGCAAGCACAGCAGCGCGGCCCGCCGGAGGTCTCCGGCGAGACGACCGAGGCGATCGCCTAACCTACCCGTGCCGAGGAGCCGAAGCCGTCAGCGCTCTTCCAGAAGCTCCGGGACGCGACCTTCAAGAGAACGGATGACCGACAGGATCGGGCCGGGAGAGGCGCTTGAGCTGTTTGGCGGCGCCGGACTGGATGACGACCCGCCACGGCGAGGCGGTCAGCGGTCCGTCCCGGGCCTCGGGATCAGCGTTTCGAGCGGAACGCCGTCGCCCTGCCGGAGACGCTCCAGAGCGGCCTCGTCCTCCGCCCGCTCATCCGGCGTGTACGGCTCGTCGTCGACCGGTGCGTAGAGCAGGCTCCAGGCCGCCTGCCAGCTGTCGACCACCTCGGCGATGGCCTGGATCCGATCGTCGAGGGGGCGGGCCGCCGCCTCCATGAGGCCCCGGACGAACATGTCGCGGCCCTCGTCGCTGAGGTCCTCCCACATGTCGGGGAACTGCCGCGCCACCACGTCGGCCAGGCCGCGCTCGATGACCTCGACCGCGTCAGCAGCCACGATCGGCCGCATCGGCCGCCCGCTGCGGCGCCTGGTGCCGCTCGTCGGTCTCCAGGGATCGGGCGAACGGGTGGGGAGCACGCTCATCGCAGGGTGAAGTCTACGGTCGTCGACAGAACCCGGCCGTGACGGCCATCAGAGCAGGGCGAGGGCAGCGTCCCTGTCG
>WNGB01046827.1_pt1 | contig 12264 bp, 11 predicted proteins | sample 5400681 | NCBI WGS metagenome assembly WNGB01 (sample SAMN13153367, study PRJNA577476) | soil metagenome | isolation source: 115 cm soil or saprolite under grassland replicate 2 | place: USA:California | collected 2016-06-15 | reverse complement strand
GCGGCGCGGGTCCGCCCGCTCGCATGGGGAATGACGGCCGCGCTGGCCGGGACGATGGCCGCGAACCTCTTCTACCTGACGATGCAGTTCTATTACTTCTACGCCTTCGCGGTGCTCGCGCTCGCGCTGCCGCTCGTCTTCGCCCATCCTCACCGCGATGTCTCGACTTGAGCCCCGAGACATCGGTGTCGTGTTCGCCGTCGTCCTCGCGGTTGGCTTCGGAGTCGTCTACTTTGCGAAGGCGCTCTCCCAGCTCGATGCGACTGCGGCGAGGAACAGCGCCCTGTCATTCTCGGACCGCGAGATCGCAGGCGGAAACAGCATCGTCATCGACCAGGAGGCCGCATACGAGGCGCGTGTCCTGATTCCGCCGACGGAGACGTACCGCGTCCGGGTCGGTCCCCGCCTGCGAAACCCCACGTCTCTGACGACCACCTACGTCGAGTCGTGGTTCCGCTACTTCCTCATGCCGAGGCGGCCGTCGGCCGATGCGCCCTGGATCGTTTGCTACGGCTGTGACCTGACGGACCTGGGGCCGTCGTACGACATTCGCTGGCACGACCGCAACGGGATCTCGATCGGGCGGCTCGGTTGAGTATCAGCGCAATCGCCGGCGTTCTTGCACTGAACTTCTGGTTCTTGGCGGTAGGAGTTGCCGTACTCTTCGGCCTTCGCGGCTGGCGCTCGTGGGGGGAGCTCGGACGTCTCGCGGGGCTTGGGTACATGCTCGGCGTCGCGGCGATGGGCGTGGCGTGGGTGTGGCTGCTCACGATCGACGTTGACCTCTCACTTGCGACAATTTTCGGCAGCGGTGCGGTCATCGGCGCCGCGGGCTGGACTGTGGGGCTTCGCGTCGGGCGACGACTCCCGGCGCGCCCGACGTTTCGAACTCCTGCGCCGTCGCCCTCGATCGTCGCTGCACTCGTCGGCGGCCTGACGGTCGTCTTGCTGGAAGGGCTCTTTCGCGCCGGCCGGCTCGCCGGTCTCTACGAGTTCGATGGCTGGGCCTTCTGGGTGCCGAAGGCAAAGGCGATCTACTACTTTGGTGGCCTCGACCATCAGTTCTTCCACGATCTACCCGGCCAGTCTTATCCGCCGCTGGTGCCGGCGCTCGAGGCAGCGACGTTCCACTTCATGGGCTCGCCGGACGTCGTCACACTTCACCTACAGTTCTGGTTCCTACTCGCCGGCTTCGTCGGCGCCGTGATCGGATTGCTTTCTGGGCGCGTGCCGGCGCTCTTGCTCTGGCCGCCGGTCCTGCTCGTGCTGGTGACGCCGCATGTCGTTGGTTATGCGCTCCAGCCGCAGGCCGACTTTCTCCTGGACGAGCTGGTTGCGCTTGGAGTGCTCCTTGTCGCGCTTTGGCTCATGGAGCGTGACGACTGGGCGCTTTGGGGTGCCACACTCGTCCTTGCCGCGGCGATGCTGACGAAGCGAGAGGGGTATGTGTTCGCGGCGTGCATCGTCGCCGCGGCGCTCATCACCGACCTGGGACGAGGCCGCGCCTCCTCGCTGAAGCTCGTCATCGCCGGACTTGTCGCGGTGGCGGCCACGGTCCCGTGGCGCGTGGTTCTTGCCGTCAGAGATCTCAGTGGGGGCGGACCCGAAGCCGGAGGAACCGGGCTGTTGTCGAACCTGGATCGTGCCTGGCCTTCGCTGCGTCTCGCGCTCAGTGCGTTGTTCGACTTCCACATATGGCTCGTCGTCTTACCGCTGCTTGTGCTCGTTGTCATCCTGGCCTTCGCAGGCGGCGAGCGACGGCTATCGATCTTCGCGGCGTTTCTCTGCGTCCTCTGCCTCGCGGGGTTGACCTGGAGCACCTGGGCGTTTCCTAGCCTGCCGATCACGAAGGAGCCCGCGCTCAATCCCATCGTGCGTTTCAGCGGCGGGCTGGTTCTCTCGGCTGCGTCGCTCGTTCCCCTCCTGCTCGCAGGAGCAGCCCAGGCTCGGGAACTGCGATGAACCGGCCTTTCTTCTGGGCAATCGTGATCGCCGCTGCATTGCTGTACCCGCTCGTGGTGCTCGCCGGTGGGGCGCCTCGCTTTCCTGACCGCGGGGAATGCGTTCATCCCGCGAAGGAGGGTGCGGACCTGGAGGCGGTCTTCGGCCGTTATGCCGAGCGCGGGGCGGCGAATGCCGTACTCCAGCGCGTCCTCGAGGTCGGTTTCAAGGGATCTGAAATCGAGCGTGACGGCTGTGGCTCCTTCAAGGTCGTCGTTCACGGGATCCCGACGGTTGCCGTCGGACGCGAACTGTTGGCCGAGGCAAGAACCGTCGGACTTCACGCAACCCTCGAGAATGCTGAGCCGTGACGCATGAAGGTCGGAGTCGTCACCACGTCGTACCCCAGGCATCCCGGCGATGCTGCGGGTCGGTTCGTCGCGGATGCGGTCGACCACGTCCGCGCTTCCGGCGTCGAGGTCGAGGTCGTCGGGCCGGAGCAGTTCCGCAATTACGGGATCACGTATGGCCACGGCGTGCTCGGGAATCTGCGGCATCGGCCCTGGCTTGCCCTGTTCGTGCCGGCGCTGCTCGCGAGCTTCGTGCGCGCGGCTCGCCGCATGGAGGCCGACCTCCTGCATGCGCACTGGATTCCCGCCGGCTGGGTTGCCGCGCGGACAGACGTGCCCTTCGTCGTCCAGGTCTGGGGAACGGACGTCGAGCTCGCGCGCCGGGCCCCGAGGCTGGCGCGCGGCGTGCTGCGCCGTGCGCGGCTGGTGATCGCGGCGTCCAATGCTCTCGCCGAGGCGGCGCGGCAACTCGGGGCAGATGAGGTGCGGGTGATTCCGGGGGGCGTCGACATCCCGGCGTTGGTCGGTGAGGAGGCAGAACCGCCGGAGGTCCTCTACGCCGGCCGCCTCTCGCCTGAGAAGGGCGTGCTCGAGCTCGTCGAGGCCGCGCGCGGGCTGAACTTGATCGTGGCCGGGGACGGCCCGCTGCGCCTCCGCGTTCCCGGAGCACGCGGCTTCGTCCCGCACGACGAGCTCCAGAAGCTCTACGCGCGCGCAGCCGTCGTGGCCTGTCCCTCCCGGCGCGAGGGGTTCGGGGTCGCCTGCCTCGAGGCGATGGCGCATGCTCGCCCGGTGGTGGCGACCGCGGTCGGGGGCCTGCGCGACCTCGTTGTAGAAGGGGAGACGGGCCTCGTCGTTCCGCCCCGCGATCCGCAAGCGCTCCGCGCGGCCCTAGAGCGCCTGCTCGCGGAACCGGGACTTCGCAAGCGGCTCGGCGCCGCCGGGCGTGAGCGTGCGCGACAACGCTTCTCCTGGCACCTTGTGACCGGGGCCCTGACGGCCGCATATGCGGACGCCGCAGGAAGAATGGGGCCGTCAGGCGCGCCCCTGTTTCGCCAGTGATCCCACCTTCCAGTCACGGCCGCCGTCACATTGGCCGCAGACTCTCAACGAACCTTGTGCTGTCAGTTGCGATCGCTGCGGGGACAGCTCTCCTGTTACGCCTGCGGGGACCTGAGCTGTCGCATGCGGTTCGCGAGCGCCTGCTTTTGCTGTGGCCGGTGCGCGGCCTCAAGACCGCCGCCGTCGTTGTAATCGCCGTCTTCGCACTGAGTGCCGTTGCCGCGGGTGTACGTCGATACGTTGGGCCGGTTTCCGCACGTCTGGCGGGTGTGCAGAGGAGCCTGAGCGGGGTCACCCGGCCCTCCGCTGTTGTTGGGCTGACGGCGATCGTAAGCGTGGCTGCGGCCGTCCGCGTTCTGCTCGCTCGCCCGGAGACGGAACCGAAGGTCTTCGGAGACGAGGTCATTTATACGCAGCTTGCGAAGAACATCGCGCAGCACGGGGTGCCCCTTCTTGGCGGCCAAGTCGAGATTGGCTACAGCGTCCTCTACCCGGCATTCCTCAGTCCGGCCTACCGATTCGCGAGTGACGGAGCGGCAGCATTCGCCGCGGTGAAAACGATGAACGCAGTCACCATGGCGCTGACTGCCGTCCCGACGTACCTCTTGGCGCGACGTGTCCTCTCGCAAGGCTGGAGTCTCGGCCTCGCCACTCTCGTGGTGTTGCGTCGCTCGCGATGACCGAGGCTCTCTTCCTGCCAGCGTTCACCGCATTCGCCCTTGCCCTTGCACTGATGTTGGAGCGGCCGACTGTCCGTCGCCAGCTCCTTGTCTTCCTCGCCCTCGCGTTGCTCGTCGGGGTCCGGCCCCAAGCGCTCGTTCTCGCCGGAAGCATCGTTGTGGCCGTCGCGCTCAAGGCGCTTCCCGCCCGCTCTGGACGCGAGGTCGTCCGCGATCACCTTGTTGTCTTCGGCGGGCTTGCACTGGCGCTCGTTGCGGCGCTGATTGCGTTGACCGCCGGCGTCTCACTTCCGGGCGCCTCGGCGGGGCCATTACTCACGCTCGCATACAACCCACTCGGCCTGGCGAAGTGGGCGCTCTGGAACCTCGCCATCTACGAGCTCGGGCTCGGCGTGATCGCTCTTGCGGCGTTCCCACTCGCGCTTCGCGGGCTGCTACGCCGCTCTGCGTCCGATCGCGAGCGATCGGTCGGAATCGTGTCGCTAACGCTAGCCGGGGGTCTCCTTGTTTCCGTGACGGCGCTCTCGTCGAGCAAGTTCGGGCTCGGCATCCTGCACGAGCGGAATCTCTTCTATGCCACGCCGCTCGTGCTCGTCTGTCTGGGCCACTGGCTGGCATCCGGCCTCCAGCGGCCGGTGCGACTCGCTCTGACGTGTGCCGCCGCTGCCGTAATGCTGCCCGCAATCCTCCCGAATCACCTCGTTCGGATCACCAACAACGTCGACAGCCCCACCGCCGCTTGGTTCGCAGCGCTCGAGCACCAGACGAGTTGGACCATCAAAGAAACGACGGTCGGGGTCGCGGCGGTGGGGGCGGCGGCGCTCGTGGTCGCGCGGCGCCCGCTCGGCCCGATTCTCGCGCCCGTCCTTGCGTTCGTCGCGCTGGCGGCGCCGCTCGATTATTCGGGGGCGCTGACGCCGGAGCAAGACCACGCGCTCGCCTGGGTCGACCGTGCGCTGCCGGCCGGTGCCACGGCGACACTCGTACATCTGGGGCTATCTCGCCCCGACCAGCCGTGCTCCAGAAGTGCCGACGCAGACCAAAGGACGCTTGTTGTCTGGACGGAGTTCTTCAACGCCCGCGTCGATCGCGTCGCCTACATGTCGGAGCCTATGCCTGACGGCGTCCCGTCGCCGAAGCTCACCGTTGCAACCGGGGGCATCGTGCACAAGAACGGCCGCCCATTCGGGCCGCGATATGCGGTCCTGGATTCGCGGCAGCCGGTCGTCGGGCAACGGCTCGCACGCTTCGACCTCGCCCGGCTCGGCCTCACGTGGCAGGGTGGAGCGTCGCTGTCGTTGTGGAAAGTCATCCCTCCCCTCGGCTTCTTGGCCCACGCGCAGCCCCTGCCCCCGCGGGCGAACGGCCGAGAGTGCTGAAGGCCGGGTCGACGCTGCGCGCCGAGAGGGCAGGAAGAATGGCGTCGTGAGACGGGCGCTGATCACCGGGATCGGGGGCCAAGACGGGTCGCTACTGGCCGAGCTCCTCCTCGCAGAGGGGTACGAGGTCGTCGGACTCGTCAGGCCCGGCGCGGCGGCCTACGAGAACCTCGCAGGCATCAAGCAGCAGCTCGAGCTGTACGAAGCCGATCTCCTTCACCAGACGTCACTCGCCCAGGCCTTGCGCGCTGCGCGCCCGGACGAGGTCTACAACCTCGCCGCCCCGTCGTTTGTGCCGGCCTCGTGGGAGCAGCCGGTGGAGACGGCGGAGTTCGCTGCGGTCGGTGCGACCTCGCTCCTCGAGGCGATCCGCCTGGTCGACTCGCAGATCCGCTTCTACCAGGCGTCGTCGTCGGAGATCTTCGGCGACCCGGCGGAGGTTCCGCAGACGGAGGAGACGCCGCTGGCGCCGGTGACGCCGTACGGAGTCGCGAAGGCGTATGCGCACTTCAGCGCACGGTCGTACCGGCACCGTTACGGGCTGTACGCGTGCTCGGGGATCCTCTACAACCACGAGTCGCCACGCCGCCCTCTGCAGTTCCTGCCGCGCAAGGTCGCGCACGGGGCTGCGGCGATCTCGCTCGGCCTCGAGCAAGAGCTCGTCCTCGGCGACCTCGATGCGAGGCGCGACTGGGGCTACGCCGGCGACTACGTGCGGGCGATGTGGCTGATGCTGCAGCAGGAAGAGCCCGGCGACTACGTCGTCGCCTCCGGCGAAAGCCATTCGGTGCGGGAGCTCGTCCAATGCGCGTTTGCGCGCGTCGGCCTCGACTGGCAGCAGCACGTGCGCGTCGATCAAGCCCTGCAGCGGGGTCCGGCGGAGCTGCACCGGCTCGTCGGGAGTCCCGCGAAGGCGCGCTCGCAACTCGGCTGGGAGGCAGAGGTGGACTTCACAGAGCTCGTACATCTGCTCGTCGATGCGGATCTCGAGCGCTTGCAATCGCGTGCCGACAAGACCGCGACTAGCATGGAGCGGCAATGACCCCCTGGCTGACGATCGACGGTTTCGAGATCCACGACGGCAGCGACTGCTACGTGATCGCCGAGATCGGCCACAACCATCAGGGGTCGCTGGAGCAGGCGAAGGCGATGCTCACGATGGCGAAGGACTGCGGAGTGAACGCCGTGAAGCTGCAGAAGCGCGCCAACCGGACGCTCTACACACGTGAGTTCTTCGAGCAGCCGTACGACAACGAGTTCAGCTTCGGCCCGAGGTACGGCGACCACCGAGAGGCGCTCGAGCTCGGTCGCGACGACTACGTCGAGCTGCAGCGTTACGCACGGGAGCTCGGCATCACGTTCTTCGCGACGCCGTTCGACTTCGAGAGCGCCGACTTCCTCGAGGGGCTCGGCATGCCCGCGTACAAGTTCGCCTCCGCCGATCTCGTGAACACTCCCCTGCTCCGGCACGTGGCTGCGTTCGGCAAGCCGCTGCTGATCTCGACGGGCGGCGCGAGCATCCACGACGTCGACCGCGCGGTCGAGGCGATTCGACCGATCAACGAGCAGCTCGCGATCATGCAGTGCACGGCGGCGTACCCCTGTGAGACCGAGGACCTCAACCTGCAGGTGATCACGACGCTGCGCGAGCGCTATCCCGAGTTCGTGATCGGCCTCTCCGACCACCAGAACGGCATCTCGATGGCGCTCGTCGCCTACATGCTGGGAGCACGCGTGATCGAGAAGCACTTCACGCTCAACCACGCGTGGAAAGGCACGGATCATGCGTTCTCGCTGATGCCGGAGGGACTCCGCAAGCTCGTCCGCGACCTTCAGCGCGTCCCGGTTGCCCTGGGCGACGGCGTCAAGCGCCGGCTGGCCGTGGAGGCGAAGCCGCTCGAGAAGATGGGGAAGAAGCTCGTCGCGGCACGCGATCTCGAGCTCGGCCACGTCTTGACCCTGGAGGACATCGCGATCAGGTCGCCGGCCGACGGCGGTCTGCCGCCGTATGAGCTCGACCGCCTGGTCGGACGTAGGCTGCGGCGCCCCGTCACGTTCGAGGACTTCATCACCTTCGACGACGTCGAGCCTCTTACGGAGCACGCCGGAGCGCACGCAGCCGTCCGGCAGTGAGCGAGCTGCGGCCGCTGCTCGAGAGCGTCCGGCTCGCGATTTTCGACTTCGACGGCGTCTTCACGGACAACCGCGTCTGGGTGAACGAGCGCGGCGAGGAGGCGCTTGCCTTCTCGCGCAGCGACGGACTCGGGCTGCGCCGCCTCGACGAGGTCGGCGTGCAGTACCTGATCGTCTCGACGGAGCCGAATCCGATCGTCGCGGCGCGCGCGGTGAAGCTGAACGCGGAGTGCGTGCAAGGCGTGGACGACAAGCTCGCGGTTGTGTTCGAGCGCACGGAGCAGCTCGGAGTCGCGCTGGAGGAGACGGCGTACGTCGGCAACGACGTCAACGACGCCGAGTGCCTGCGCGCCGTCGGCGTGCCCGTCGTCCCGGCCGACGCATGGTCCGAGGTGCGCCCGCTCGCGCGGTGGGTGCTGTCGCGCTCCGGCGGCGAGGGCTGCGTGCGCGAGTTCTGCGACGGCGTCTGGGAGGCGCAGCGCGCGTGACGGACGATCTCTTCTCGCTCCAGGACCGGGTCGCGATCGTGACCGGCGGCGCGGGTCAGCTCGGCCGCGAGATCGCGCGCGGGCTCGAGGAGCGCGGCGCGCGCGTCGCCGTCTTCGACCTGCAGGCCGAGCGCTTCCGCGTGGACGTGACTGATCGTGCCGCGATCGAAAGCGCGACGGAGGAGGTCGTGCGTAGCCTCGGCGTGCCGCACATCCTCGTGAACGCCGCCGCGCTCGACTCCCCGCCCGACGCGCCGGCCGAAGAGGTAGGTCCGGTCGAGTCCTATCCGGAGGAGTCGTTCGACGCCGTCATGAACGTCAACGTCAAGGGCACGTTCCTCTGCTGCCAGGTGGTCGGCGGACGCATGGCCGCGGAGGGCCGCGGCGCGATCGTGAACCTCTCGTCCGTGTACGGGATGTTGTCGCCGGTCCAGGACCTGTACGAGTTCCGCCGCCGCGGGGGAGAACAGTTCGTCAAGCCGGTCGCCTACTCGGTCTCCAAGTCGGCGCTCTACAACCTGACGCGCTACCTCGCCACGTACTGGGCGAAGAGCGGTGTGCGCGTCAACACGCTGACGCTGGCGGGCGTCTGGAACGGGCAGCCCCAGGAGTTCGTCGACGCCTACACGGCGCGGATGCCGCTCGGGCGTATGGCCGACGCGCGCGAGGTCGTCGGCCCGGCGTGGGTGCGGCGACAACGTTCCTCGCAATCGCCCTTGCACGGATGGGTCATGACGTCGAGGTCATCTACACGAAGGAGCAGCTCCTCAATCCGATGGACGGCGAGTGGGCGCGCCGTTACGAAGACGTAGGAGTGACAATCGGGCTTCTCCCCGCGCTCGACGTCACCGTCGAACCGGCGTACTTCGCGCGGATGCGCGCGGTCGAGCTCGCGCTGCGAGCGAATCCACCGGAAGTCGTGATCACGCACGAATACGGAGCGCCTGCGTATGTGGGTCTGCGCCTACGCCAGCTCGGGATTGCCTTCGAGGACACGCTGTTCGTCGCTTACTGCCACGGGACCGGCCGATGGCTCAAGGAGGTAAGTGGGAATGCGCGCGTGTCGCCCGAAATGCTTGCGCACGCGCGGCTCGAGCAAGCGGGCGTAGAGCTGGCCGACCTCGTGGTGAGTCCCAGTTCGTACATGGTCGACTGGATGCGCCGCCAGGGCTGGCGGTTGCCGGAGGTACGGGTGATTCCGTTGGTAACGCGTGCGACGGCCATGGGGGAGCGGCCGCCGGGCGGGGCGGATGTCAACGGCGATCGTCCGGTGGAGCGGCTGGTGTTCTTCGGCCGGTTGGAGAAGGTGAAAGGCGTGGAGCCGTTCGTGGGCGGCTTGAACGCGCTCGCGCCGGGGTTGCTCGAGGGGATCGAACTGGAGTTCCTTGGGGGCTCGACGAAGAACTGGGCCCCGGAGCGCGTCGCAGGGCTGATCTCCGAAGGCGCGAGGCGGGCGCTTCGGGGAGTTTCGTTCGAGGCGGTTAGTCAGCAGGACGCTCTGAAGCGGCTCAGCCGTCCGGGGACGCTCGCTGTGGTTCCGTCGCTGGCAGAGAACTCGCCGAACGTCGTCTATGAGTGCTTGGAAGCGCGGATCCCGTTCCTCGCCAGTGCGGCCGGTGGAATCGGCGAGCTCGTTGCGCCGGAGGATCGGGCGCGGGTGCTCTTTCAGCCGACGGTCGAGGGCGTGGCGGCGGCGCTGCGGCATGCGTTGACGGAGCGCGCGACATTACGCCCTGTGCGACCCGCATTTGAGGGTGCCGAGGTTTTGCTGGCTTGGCGGGATGTGGTGGCAATGAAGGCACGCCGGATCGCGCGTGTGTCTGAACGCCCGGCGGTGGATGTGGTTGTGCACGAGCGTGGATCGGAGAAGGCGCTCGAGCGCTGCTTGGCGGCGCTTGCACGCCAGGGTTACGAGCGGGTGCACGTGGTCCGCTCTACGGGTGCGTCGGTCCCGGCCGCGCGGGAGCAGGGGTTGCGGGCCGGCGTGGCGGAGTGGGTCGTGTTTCTGGATGAGGAGGATGTGCCTGAACCTGAGCTGGTGGAGGTGCTCGTGCGCGCGCAGGCTGCCTCGGGTGCGGATGTCGTCAGCTGCGGCCTCCGTTGTGACGGGAGCGAGCACTTTTTCGCGGGTGAGCCGGGTGGGCCGGGGCTGCTCGCGAACGGCTATGGCACGGTGGCATTGTTGCGCCGCTCGCTGCTGGGCGATATTGCGCCCTCATGGCCGGTTGTCGGCGATCACGACTGGCCGCTACTCGCGCGGCTGAATGCGGCTGGGGCGCGCGTCGTCTCCGTCCCCGTGCCGCTGGTGTCGCGGGCGGCACGGCCGGGAGCGCTAGACCGCGAGCCGAGTGATGCGCTGCTCGTGATCGAAGCGCTCGAGCGCGCTCTTCCGGATCAGTTGCGTCTGGTCGCGCGTCTCGCCGCCGGACTTGCGGCCGAGACCCGCCAGGCGCCGCCGACTCCGACACATGGGCTGCGTCGGCGCCTCAGACGTTTCGCCGGTCGCTTCATCTGAAATTTCCGAACAGGCTCTTGATCGCGCGCAGGGCGCGCTGAGAGAGCCCACCGTCAAGCTGGCGTTCGCGACGCGCGTCCGCGCCGAGACCTGCCGCGAGCCGCGCGGCCCCGCGCGCCGGATCAGGTAAAGCGTCCTCGAGCGCCTGAACCGCGCGCAACGCAAGCGCCGGGTCGGCGTCGACGGCGCCTTCGGCGAGCGGCAGCGGAATGGAGACGATCGACGCGCCCGACGCAGCCAGGCGCGCGAGCACGGGCCAGAGGTCGTTGCCATGCCTGAGCTCGCCGGCTATGAGGGCGACGACGCCGTAGGCGTTCTCGACCGCGCCGAGGCCGCCCGGGTCGCCGTGGAAGAACCGAAGACCGCCGTCCGGGAGCTGCAGGCCGCAGGTGACCACGTCGGCGCCAGTGACGCGCTGCGCGTGCAGCAGCACGTCGTTCAGCTCCCGGTCACCTGAATAGGCGGGTCGCGGCCTCGGCTGCACCTCGATCACCTCGCGCCAGCGCTCGAGCGACACGCTGGCATCAAACGCCAGACGCGCGGGTGCCGGAACGATGGCATGACGACGAGCGTCCCGGGACGCTTGAGGCGCTCGAGCGCTTCCTGCTGGTCGAGCTCGCCGGCGAACACGACGTCGACAGTGCGCGGCAGCAACTTCTGAACCCGCTCACGCGTCCAGGTGCGCGTCGTCTTGCCGACGAACTCCACCTCGATCTCGGGTTCGATAGCTCGCAGCGCCTCGGCAAAGATCCTCACTCCTTTGCGCTCGTCGATTCGTCCGAAGAACGTCAAGCGCCGCAGCGGGTCGGGTCGCGGACGCTGAGCGGGCGCGTCCGCCGGAGCCGTGAAGTAGGGAATCACGAGCGACCGTTCCGGGAGGCGCCAGCTGTGCTTACGCATCCAGTCGAGCAGGAATGCACTCGGGCTGACGACGACGTCCGCGAGCTCAACCGCGGCCTGCTCGAGGAGGCTGACGCCGAGCACGGCGCGGAGATCCCCCGTCGCGAGGTTGGGCGACAGGTCGACGACGTAGCGTCGCGGGCCGTGGCAGAAGACGACGAAGAGCGTCTCCCCGAACGCGAGGCCCACTTGCCGCAGTCGCAACGCGGAGTACGCGGGCGCGCCGAAGTCGTGCGCGACGACGACGTCTGGCGGCTCGTCGCGCAGGCCCAGCATGACGCCGTGGGCATGCGCGAACTCCCAGGGCTCCACGCGTTCGGCCCCTGGCGGCACCGGCCGGATGCGGATTCCGGCGTTCGTGTAGACGTCCCGCCAGTGGGGGTCGAGCGAGCGCGGGTCGTGCTTTCCGAGCAAGATCTCCACGGAATGACCGAGCCGGGCAAGCGCGAGCGCGAGGAAAGTCGTCGCCGTTCCCATCCCGCCGATGGGGTGGAACCCGCGCAGCTCGTGCGCGATCACGGTCACGCGGCGAGCCGTCGCCATCCAGGCAAGCCTAACGTGACCTTCGTCGCGGACGAGCTGCTCGGCTATGCGGGCAACGGCATCGGCACGACGACGACGTTTGTCTCACTCGCGCTCGCCCGCCGCGGCTACGACGTCGAAGTGCTGTTCGCGCGCCGCGCTCCGTACGGACCGATCGAGGCCGAATGGCAGCGGCTGTACGAGGAGGCCGGCGTGCGCGTGCGCGTCGTCCCGCGCGCGACGCAACGCGTTGAGCCGTCCTACTTCACGCGCTCGGTCGACGTCGAGGCTGCG
>WNGB01026939.1_pt1 | contig 12265 bp, 12 predicted proteins | sample 5400681 | NCBI WGS metagenome assembly WNGB01 (sample SAMN13153367, study PRJNA577476) | soil metagenome | isolation source: 115 cm soil or saprolite under grassland replicate 2 | place: USA:California | collected 2016-06-15 | reverse complement strand
GGAGTCACACGAATTCTTCGCTCCACAGCGCGTCGAGGAACTCTCGCACGGGCATGAGCGCGATCCCGAGGAGGCGCCGCTGGCGGGTCTCGAGGCTCACGCTGACGTAGCGCTTGAGTGACCGCTCCTCGGCCAGAGCACGCAGCGACCTCACGTCAGGAAGCTCTTTCCCGTCTGCCTGGGCCCGAACAGGAAGTGCGACTTCGTCCGAATCAGCCCAGGCAGATCCAGGACACGCTCGACGAGAGGGGGGGTCTCATCTGTCATAGGACTCGTCATTTAGCATGACATGTGACAACTTAGGCGTCGACTTGCCAACCCGCCGACGCCGTGATCCGACGCTGCAAGGGCGCGAAGTCCGGCGAGCGCCCGATCGGGCGGCCAGCGCGAGTCCAGCCCGCCGGGCCGAGAGCCCGAGCCCCGAGGGCCGAACCTTCGGAACGGACGCGGAGTCGAGGCGTGGCAGCGGGGGTCGTCACGGTTTGGGAAATTCGTGGTAAGTTATATGCCATGAAAACTACCATCGATGGTGCGGGCCGACTTGTCATTCCCAAGGAGATCCGGCGGGAAGCGGGGTTACGACCCGGCATGCCGCTCGACATCCGCTGGCGCGATGGGCATATCGAGATCGAGCCGTCACCGCTGCCTGTCAAGCTGGTGCGCCGGGGCCGACTGCTCGTTGCCGAACCGCAGCAGCCCGTCCCGGCGCTCACGACGGAGGTCGTCGAGAGGACCCGGACCGTGTTGCGGCGCGAGCGCTCGCGGGGCGCGTGAGCGCGGATGCCCGCGTTCTCGCCAGATACGAGCTGCATGGTGGCTTCGCTGTGCACGTGGCACGCCCATCACGATCCTGCCCGTGAGGAGATCTCACAGCGGCTGGAGCGGGGAGAGACTCTGATCGTCGCCGCTCCCGCCCTCGTCGAGAGCTACGCCGTGCTCACTCGCCTGCCGGCACCGTTCCGGCTCGCGCCCGCGGACGCCGGCGCTCTTCTCGAGACCAACTTCGTTAGAGCGGGGCGGGTCCTTGCCCTGGCCGCGCCGGCCTACCGCCGCCTCCTGCGCCGGGCCCCAGCGGAGGGGATCGCCGGTGGACGGATGTATGACGCCGTCATCGCCGAGTGCCTGCTCAAAGCCAGGCCCGCCACGCTGCTGACGTTCAACGCGCGGCACTTCCTGGCCTTCTCGGGCCGCGGCCTGGAGATCGTCGTGCCGGGCGAGCGCGATGCCCGGTGAGAATGTGACGCCGAGCGGCTGGCTCGTCCGCACGTACGTCGTCGTCTTCGCGGCTCCGGGCCAACACCTCGCTCGAGAAGCGCATCGAGTACGACCTCGAGTGCATCGAGCGCTGGTCGCTCGGGCTGGACCTCAAGATTATCGCGCTCACCGTGGCCCGGGTCCTCTTCGAGCGGAACGCGTATTGAGGTGACCACCCTCCGCCGCGGCCTGCTGGGCGCCTTCGTCGTCGGGCTGGGCTTCTCCATCACGCTGTCCGAGACCTCGCTGGCCCTGCTGGTACTTCTCTGGGGCTGGCGGCTTCGCGACCGCGAGTATCGCCGCGGGACCGCGTGGCCGCTCGCCGGGCCGGTGGGGGCCTTCGCCGCGGTGACGCTCCTGTCCGCGCTCGTTTCGGGGCACCCGGGCCCGAGCCTCCTCGCCGCGAGGGAGCTGCCGCTCGCCCTGGCCCTCTTCGTCACCCTCGACGCCCTCTCCGGAGCGGAGGCGGCGGATGGATTTCTCTCGGCGCTGGCCGTGGTCGGGGCGGGGGCGGGGCTGATGGGAGTGCTCCAGGTCGGTCTGTGCCCGCAGCCGGAGCCCACCGATGGCGTCGCGCGATGGTTCTTCCACCGCTGCGATCGCGCCCGCGCCGCCTTCAGCATCTACATGACGCTGGCGGGCGTACTCAACGTCGTCTTGCTCGCGACGGTCCCACGGCTCCTCCCGGGCGGGAGCTTTCGCCCCTGGGCCGTCCCGGCCTGGCTCATCACGCTCGCGGGCCTGGCAGCGACCTTGACCCGCGGCGCCTGGATCGGCTTCGCCTCGGGCGTGCTGGCGTTCCTCCCCACGACGCGCAGAGGGCGCTGGCTCCTGGTCGGCGGCCTCCTCGTGCTGGCCATGGCGGCCCTCGCGGGGCCCGCGCACCTGCGCGACCGCTTCGCCAGCATGGCCGATCCTCACGACCCCACGGTCAGAGAGAGGGAGTACATGTGGCGGAGCGGGCTCGCGATGTGGAGGGAGCACCCGTGGCTCGGGTCGGGGCCCGGCGGGGTCAAGCGGGAGTACCGGAGATACGTGATTCCCGGGGCCATCAAGACGCGAACGGGCCATGTGCACAGCGCGCCGCTCCAGATCCTCGTGGAGCGCGGCGTGATCGGCCTCGCCGCCTGGCTCTGGATCTGGGTGGCGTTCTACGCGCGCGTGATCGCGCTCCTGCGGCGCCTGCCCGCTGGCGCTCGTCACGAGTGGGCTCTCGTGGCGGGAAGCCTGGCCGCCGTGACGGGTTTTCTCATCGGGGGATTGTCGGAGTACAACTTCGGCGACTCCGAGGTCGTCCTGGTCGCCTGGACCGTGATGGCGCTGCCCTTCGTCGTGGAGCGCGGCTACCCGTCAGACCGACCCTCTCCCATGTGGGGGGAGAGGGAGCAGGATCCCCTCCCTCCGTGGCAGGGAGAGGCTCGGTGAGGGGGGGGTCAGTACACCGCGTAGGGTTCGGTGGACGAGCGCACCTTGACGAAGTACTCCTTGAGCTTCCCTACGTCGGAGTCGGAGACGAGGTCCGACACGAGGACGCAGAGGAGATTCTGCTGCTTCCACATGATGAGGCTGAAGCCGCTCTCTGTTCGCAGCAGCGGCTTCCACCGGTCGATCTGGACTCGGCCGCGCTCGGGCAGAGCGAGAGTGCCGGCGGGCAGGACCAGGTAGGTCACCGCATGCCCGTCCGTGTCACGGTAGGCCAGCTCGATACCGCGACGCCCCTCCAGGTAGGTCGCGTGGGCGTTGACGAGCTGGATCTTCTCGTCGCCCGTGAACACCCAGTTGAGCACGACGCCGCTCTGCTCCATCGCGCGGGGCAGCGCCGCAGGCACCACGTCCGGGCGGGATTCGCCCCACAGGACGCTCCGCGCATGCTCGCTGATTACCGCGAAGGCCAGAAGCCGGATCGGGTCACCGGCCGTGGTGGTCGGGAGCGAAGGCGCGATCCACAGGAGCATGATCAAGGCCGTGGCGAGGGCGGCCGAGGCCGGCGCGATCCAGAGCGTGGCCCATCCCGGCCTGGGCGCCTCTCGGGCGACGGCCTGGACGATGGCGGCCCGCAGCCGGGCCGGCGGCGGGTACCTGGGCAGCCGCTCTCTCAAGAGCCGCCGCACCAGGGCGTCTTCTCCGTTCTGATCTTCCGGCTCGTCCGCCATCGCCTCAGCCCTTCGAGTCCTGGCCGTAATCCGCCAGGTGTCCGCGCAGCCGTTCCTTGGCGCGGAAGATCCGGGACTTCACCGTTCCGATCGGGCAGTCCATGATCCGCGCCACATCCTCGAGCGGCAGCCCTTCGACCTCGGCGAGCAGGAGCGGCGTCTTGAATTCTTCGGGGAGCCTCATGAGCGCCCGCTCGAGGTCCATGTGAACCGCCGACCTCTCGCTGTCCCGCCCGGGGGCGTCGTGGAACATCGGCGCCTCGCCTTCCGGGACTCCGTCTTCGGAGAGCGCCGACTCGCGCTCACGTAGCCGGTAAAAGGTCAGGAACGTATTTCTCAGTATCTGAAACAACCAGGCGCGCAGGTGAGTTCCCGGCTCGAAGCGGTGGGAGAAGCGCATGGCCCGAACATAGGTCTCCTGCACTAGGTCCTCGGCCTCCGACCCGTTGCGGGTGAGATAGACGGCCAGGTTGTGGAGCGCCGCCAGGTGCTGCAGGGCCTGCTGCAAGAAATTGTCGTCGACCACGGGCCGCCCGCTAGGAAACTCGGAGGGGGGCTTCGCCCCCCTTCCAAAGCCTCCCCCCAGGACGCAGTGCGAGCCGCAGGACGGCCGTGGGCTGGGCCCCACGCGTCCGAGGCGAGCAATCCGGAAGAGCGAGCCGCAGGACGGCCGTGGGCTGGGCCCCACGCGTCCGAGGCGAGCAATCCGGAAGAGCGAGCCGCAGGACGGCCGTGGGCTGGGCCCCACGCGTGCGAGGCGAGCAATCCGGAAGAGCGAGCCGCAGGACGGCCGTGGGCTGGGCCCCACGCGTCCGAGGCGAGCAAATCCCACCACTGCGAGCCGGAGGACGGCCGTCGGCTGGGCCCGGGTAGCGTTCCGAAACGAGCATCTCAGAAGACTGCGCCAGCAGAGCCCGCGCTCGTGTCCCAGAAATCCGTTGACTCGCGGCGCCGGGCGGGGCGGGGGGGCCCTCCGCGGAACCGTGGCTTCTGCGCGTTGCCGGAGGCGAAAGCCTCACTCTCGTGGCTCCTTACGAGTGCCCGGAGCGGGTTGCGACTCAGCGTGTTCCGCGGGGGCCCCCCCCGCCCCGCCCGGCGCTTTGTCCACAAGCTTCTGGGACAGGACACTAGCGCTCGAACCACGGGCGCGGCAGATCCAGTCCCACGATCCGGTGCTCGTCTTCCAGCTGCTCGAGGAGCTCCCGGATGGTCCGGTAGAGCACCGGGTGCTCGGTGTCGGGCGCCAATTCCGCCAGTGGCTCGAGCACGAAGCGTCGCTCGTGCATCAAGAGGTGGGGGATGTGCAGGTGGTCCGGCCCGCTGATCACCAGGTCTCCGTAGAGAAGGATGTCGATGTCGAGCGGGCGCGGCTCATACCGCTGATCCTCCGGCGTGCCCTGCCCGCGCTGCCGCCCGAGCTTCTTCTCGACATCCTGAAGACGCGCAAGCAGGACCGTCGGGTCGAGGGTCGTCTCGATGGATACCACGCAGTTGAAGAACCAGGTGTCCTCGTCTGGCTGCTGCCCCGGCCGCTGCTCCCAGGGCTCCGTCCGGTAGAGCGCCGAGGCGTCGAGGAACTCGACCTCGGGCATGGCCCGGAGCTCGGCGACCGCTTGGCGCAGGCACTCGAGCCGATCGCCCAGATTGGAGCCCACCGAGAGAAATACTCTGGCCACGTGGCCTTCCCCGGCTTCAGCGCCGACGCCGGACCCCCGGCGTGCCATGGAGCCCATCCATCGGCGGCGTCAGTCTGCGCACCCTCGCACGGACATCTTATCAGAGCCAGGCGCGTCGAGCCCTAGCAGGCTGCTGAAAAAGGCCCATCTGCTGCGTTGGCCTGAAAAAGGCCCATCTGCTGCGTTGGCGCCCTCGGCCGCACGCTCAACGTACAGAGAGTACGCCTCGCGTGCGGCCCTCGGGCGCCGCCTTGCATCTGGACCTTTTTGAGCAGCCTGCGAGTTTTTCCGCATCCTGCTCGACCCGGGCCGTGGCCCCACCACCGGTCCGCGGCGTCCGGCCCTCGCTCGGGCCCTCTTGCATAGAGGGTGCGTTTCGGGTCAACCAGGCGGCCGGTCAGGGCACCGGCTCGAGCCCCGCGATTCCGTCAGATCTTGATGACCGGATTCTTGAGGCTCCCGATTCCCTCGATCCGCACCTCGACGTTGTCGCCGGGCTGCATGGGCCCGCTGCCGGCAGCCGTGCCGGTGGCGATGACGTCGCCGGGCAGGAGGGTCATTACCGCGGAGACCCGCGCGACGAGGTCCTCGACAGGGAAGATCAGGTCCTTGCTGTTGGAGGATTGCTTCCGCTCGCCGTTTAGGTACGTCTCGATGTCCACGCCGTGGGGATCGATGTCGGTGGCGACGCAGGGGCCGACGGGGCAGAAGCTGTCGAAGCTCTTGGCGCGGCCCGGCTGGCCGTCACGCGCCTGGAGATCACGCGCGGTGACATCGTTGAGACAAGTGTAGCCCAGCACGTACTCCCGGGCGCGCTCGGCCGCCACGTGACGGCAGCGCTTCTTGATCACGATGGCGAGCTCGGCCTCATAGTCCACGCGCTCGGCCTGCGGCGGGAAAACGATCGGGTCGTCGGGCCCGCACAGCGCCGAGATCGGCTTCAAGAAGATGAGAGGCTCCTCGGAGGTGACGGAACTCAGCTCCTCCGCATGGTCGCGGTAATTCGGCCCTGCCACGACGACCTTGGACGGGAGCACCGGCGCCAGCAGAACGATCTGGCGGAGCGGGTAGTTCTTGCGCGCCTTCTTGAAGGTGCTGAACGGTGTGCCGGCGTACTCGACGACTCGCGTGCCCTCCACCGCGCCGTAACGCGTCTTGCCCGCCGCCTTGAACCGGACGATCTTCACGAGCAGGGCCTTCGACTCCCTCTCCCTGGGAGGGACAGGGTTCGGGTGAGGGTTCCACCCAGGCACTCTCCACGCCGGGGAGAGGGGAATGCGGTGCCGCCGCCTGCGGCCGTCATCCCAACCCGAGCACGTCCTGCATCGAGTAGAGTCCCGCCGGCGCCGCGGCGATGAAGCGGGCCGCCCGGAACGCACCGCGGGCGAAGGTGTCCCGGCTGTGGGCGCGATGGGTCAGCTCGAGCCGCTCTCCCAGCGCGCCGAAGGACACGGTGTGGTCGCCCACCACGTCGCCCGACCTGAGCGAGAGGACGGCGATCTCCTTCCGGGTGCGCTCGCCCGGAAGGCCGTGCCGGCCGTACACGGCGGTCTTGGTGAGATCGCGTCCCAGGGTCTGGGCGACGACCTCGGCCATCCTCAACGCGGTTCCACTGGGCGCGTCCCTCTTGAATCGGTGATGGGTTTCGGTGATCTCCACGTCGTAGTCGTCGCCGAGCAGCCGGGCGATCTCGGCAAGCACGCGAAAGGCCACGTTGACGGCCACGCTCATGTTGGGCGAGAGCAGGATGGGCACGTGCTTGGCGAGGCGTTCCACCTCGTCCTTCTGGCCGGCTGAGAAGCCCGTTGTTCCGATCACCGCGCGCCCGCCATCGCGGGCGACCATCCTCAGATGGGCGAGGCTCGCGTCGGGGACGGAGAACTCGATCAGGATCCGGTCCTTCCCCAGCGCGCCCTCGGGATCCGCGGTGATGGGCACGTTGAGTCGCGGGATGCCCGCCACCTCGCCCGCGTCCTTCAGGAGCGCCGGGTGGCCGGGCGCCTCGAGGGCGGCCACGAGGCGCAGTTCCCGCTCCTCCGGGAGCAGGGCGACGAGACGACTCCCCATCCGGCCGGCCGCGCCGGCGATCACCACGTCTGCCATGGCTCTTCGGCTCAGCGCTTGAGGAGGCCGTACTGGTCGAGGACCGTCTTCAGCCGCTGCCGATTGGCCTCGGACATCCGGCACATGGGGAGGCGGAACTCGGGCTCGATCATGCCCATCATGGCCATGGTTTCCTTGACGGGGATGGGATTGGTCTCGATGAACATGGCCCGGCAGAGCGGGAAAAGCCGCAGGTGGAGGTCGCGCGCCAGCTTCCAGTCGCCCGCCAGCGCCGCATGGGTCATCTCCACGGTGTCCCGCGGCACGACGTTCGCGACGACCGAGACGACGCCGCGGCCACCCACCGACATGAGCGGGAGGGTGAGGGTGTCGTCGCCGGAGAGCACGCTGAAGTCCGGGCCACAGGCCAGGATGACCTGAGTCATCTGGTCGAGCGAGCCCGAAGCTTCCTTCACGCCTACGATGTTGGGACAGTCCTTGACCAGGCGGGCGAGCGTGTCGGTCTCCACGTTGACGGCCGTGCGGCTCGCGATGTTGTAGACGAGGATGGGGATGTCCACGGCCTCGGCCACGGCGCGGAAATGCCGGTACAGCCCCTCCTGGGTCGGCCGGTTGTAGTACGGGTTCACGACCAGCGCGCCCCTGGCGCCGGCGTTCCCGGCATGGGCCGTGAGGTCGATCGCCTCGGCGGTGGAATTCGATCCGGTGCCGGCGATCACCGGCACCCGCCGCCGGGCCGCCTCGATGACGATCTCGACCACGCGCTTGTGCTCGTCGTGCGAGAGGGTCGGCGACTCCCCCGTGGTGCCGCACGGGATGATGGCGTCTGTTCCCTGGCCGACGTGGAATTCCACCAGCTCGCGGAGCTTGGCCTCATCCACCTCACCGTTGCGGAACGGGGTGACCAGGGCGACCATGGAGCCTTGAAATGTGGGACGCATAGCTGCCTCCTTCACTCCAGGGATTCGCAGGCGATCAGATCTTCGTACGTCTCCCGCCGTCGCACGACCCGGTAGCGGTCCGCTTCCACGAGGACCTCGGCCGCCCGCAGCCGGGAATTGTACTGGGAGGACATGGCGAAGCCGTACGCCCCCGCGCTCATCACGGCCAGCAGGTCGCCCTCGGCCACGTCCGGCATCTCGCGGTCCTTCGCGAGGAAATCGCCCGACTCGCAGATCGGACCGACGACATCGACCTTGGAGCGCGACTTCGACACCGCCTCGCGGACTGGAAGAATCTCGTGGTACGCCTCGTAGAGGCTGGGACGGATGAGGTCGTTCATCGCGGCGTCCACGATGAGGAAGCGCTTGTCCGGCGTCTGCTTCTGGTAGAGCGCGCGGGCGAGCAGGGCCCCCGCGTTGCCGACGATGGAACGCCCCGGCTCCAGCAGCACGGTCACTCCCAGCTCCTTGAGCGCGGGCAGGAGCGTGCCGGCATACTCGTCCTGGGAGGGCGGTTGCTCGTCCCGGTAGCGGATCCCGAGGCCGCCCCCCACGTCCACCATCTTGATCTCGATGCCCCGGTCCCGGAGCTCGGTCACGAGAGCGCTGATGCGGGCCAAGCTGTCCGCAATGGGCGAGATCTTGGTGAGCTGGGAGCCGATGTGCATCTGCGCGCCGAGCACTTCGATCCCCGGCATGCGTGCCGCCGCGACGTACTCCTTCAGCGCCTCGGCGACCGGGATACCGAACTTGGCGGAGCGGAGTCCTGTCGCGATGTACTTGTGCGTCTGGGGGTCCACATCGGGGTTGACCCTGAGCGCCACCGGGGCGCGTACCCCCATCTCCTGGGCCACCTGGTCCAGCGCCCGTAGCTCGGACGCCGACTCCACGTTGAACATCAGGATCTGGGCCTTGAGCGCCTCGCGCATCTCGTCCCGCGTCTTGCCCACGCCGGCGAAGAGGATACGCTGGGCCGGCACGCCGGCCCGGAGGGCGCGGAACAGCTCACCCCCCGAGGCGATGTCGGCGCCGGCGCCCGCCTTGGCCAGCGCTGCCAGGACGGACAGGTTCGCGTTGGCCTTGATGGCGTAGAACACCACGTGTGGCACCGAAGCGAACGCGCGGTCATAGGCATGAAGGTTGGCCAGGATCGCGGTCTTCGAGTAGACGAAGGTGGGCGTGCCGACGGTCTCTGCGATCTGGCGCAACGGCACGCCCTCGCAGCAGAGCTCCCCGCCTCGGTACTGGAACGCTTCCATTCGAGTGATCTCCGATGAACGCCAACGACTCTAGCACCAAGAGGGGAGGGAGTTCAAGGCGAGGGAGCCGGGCGAACCGGGGGCCGAGGAAGGAGAGCGAAGCCCCCCTTTCCGAGTTCCCTACGGCGTGGTGACCGTCACCTCGTTGGAGCGCGCGCTCTCGTTGGGTCTGCGCGCGTTGTCGATGGCCGTCACGGTGTACCGGTAGATCGTGCTCGGCCGGACATCGCGGTCGATGAAGGTCGTGTTGCCGGACAGCGTCGTGCCGATGCGGATGGGCGCGCCCGTTCCTGTCGCCCGATACACCGCGTAGAAGGCCACGTTGGATTCCGGGCTCGGACTCCATGCGAGCCTCAACGCCCCGGGCGAGGGAAGGGCGACCAGATTGCTCGGTGGGGTCGGGGGCTCGGTCTCGATGGGAGTCGCCGCGACCGCCGGCGAGAGAGCCCCCGAGACCGTAGCCCGCGGGTCCACCCGGACGACGCGGATGGCGTAGCGGTACTCGGCGTCGTTCTCGAGCCCCGTGTCGGTATAGGAGGTGGCCGCGAGCGGCTCCCGCGTGATCACGCTCAGCGGACCCTCGCTCCCGGTGCCCCGCAGGACAAGGTACCGCAACTCACCGGTCACCGGGCTGCCGTCCGTGAACTCCGTGGGCGCATCCCATCTGAGTGTCACCTGATGGTTGCCCGGCCCCGCCTGCACGCTGCCGGGCGGCTTCGGCGCCGCGAGGAAGGTGATGGCGCGGCGCTCTGACGGCGGGCTCGACCGGCCCAGGGCGTCGATGGCGGTCACGACGTAGACGTATTGGTGGCCGAGCACCAGCCCCTGGCGGTCCACCCATTGCACGGTGCCGCCCTGGATCGTGGCCGGCCCGGGCGAGTCGAGTCGGATGGTGGCGATCTCGTCATAGCCCACGACCCGCCCCGCGGAGAGCATGGCGGGCTTGGGTGGGCGCCCATCGCTGTCTTCGCGCCGGTAGAGCTTCGCCGCCCTCAGGTCCTTGAGGGGCGTGCCATCGAGCCGTGTCGTCGGATTGGTCCAGGTGACCAGGATCGAGCTCTCGTCGACCGAGGCCTGGAGCCCGACAGGGGGCGTGGGGAGCCGCTGCTCCGGCGTGACGGGCGGTCCCTTCTTGCCGCAGGCGGTCAGCGCCAGCCCCAGCAGCGCCAGGGCGGCGAGCCTGCGCAGGGGGCGGCTCACCCCCGGCGTCCTCGCGCGATGAGTTCCCTGGCCGCTTCGATCTGTCGCCGGACGGCCTCCGGCGCCGTGCCGCCGATCGCCGCGCGCGCGCGGAGTGAGGCCTCTACGGTGATGGCGGCGTAGACGTCCCTGCCGATGAGCGGGGAGATCTGCTGGAACTCGGTCAGGGAGAGCTCGGACAGCTCCTTCCCGTGAGCCAGTCCGTACCGGACCGTCTTGCCGACGATCTCGTGGGCCTCCCGGAAGGGCAGCCCCTTGCGGACGAGGTAGTCGGCCAGGTCCGTCGCCGTGGAGTACTGCGCTCCCGCCACCTCCCGCATGCGCTCGACCTTGAACGTGAGGGTGCCGAGCATGGGGGGCACGATCTTGAGAATCGCCTCGAGCGTGTCCACCGTGTCGAACAGCGGCTCCTTGTCCTCCTGCATGTCCGAGTTGTACGTGAGGGGCAGCCCCTTCATGGTGACCAGGGCCGCCTGGAGATTGCCGTAGAGCCGGCCCGTCTTGCCGCGGATCAACTCGGCCACGTCGGGGTTCTTCTTCTGGGGCATGATCGAGGAGCCCGTGGCGAAGGCGTCGGAGAACTCCACGAAGCCGAACTCGGCCGTGGCCCAGAGCGTCAGGTCGGCGCTGAGCCGGGACAGGTGCATGCCGAGAATGGCGGCGTGGCAGAGGAACTCGAGGAGGAAATCGCGGTCGGCGACGGCATCCATGCTGTTCGGGCTGGGGGCGACGAATCCCAGATCCCGGGCGAGCGCCTCCCGGTCGATGGGGAACGCGGTCCCGGCCAGCGCCGCGGATCCGAGCGGCATCACGTTCACCCGGGCGAGGCAATCCATGAAGCGCTCGCGGTCGCGCGCCAGCATGAACACATACGCCAGCAGGTGATGGGCGAGCAGGACGGGCTGAGCGCGCTGCAGGTGGGTGTAGCCGGGCATCCAGGAGTCCGGATGCTCTTCGGCGCGCCCGAGCAACGCCCCCTGGGCTTCGGAAAGCCCGTCATCCAGGTGGCGGAGGATGTCGCGGAGATAGAGCCGCTCGTCCAGCGCGATCTGGTCGTTGCGGGAGCGGCCGGTGTGGAGCTTGCCTCCCACCGGGCCCGCCAGCTCGATCAGCCGGCGCTCAATGTTCATGTGGATGTCTTCGAGCTCCGGTCTGAAGGGAAAGCCGCCGCTCTCGAGCTCGGCGCCGACGGCCTCCAGCCCCTTGAGCAGGGTCGCCAGCTCGTCCGTGCCGATGAGCCCAGCCCGGCAGAGCGCCCGCGCCCAGGCCGCGCTCCCCTCGAGGTCGTGACGCCAGAGGCGCCGATCGAAGGCGAGCGACGAGGTGAACACTAGGGCTGCGGGGTCGGCTCCCTGGGAGAAGCGCCCGGACCAGGGCTTGTCGGGGAGCTTGCCGACGGTCAAGAGCTGGCCGCTCCGCCGGGGACCGCGGCGATGGGCTCGCGCTCCGCCTCCAGGAGGGCCGCAATTTCGCTCATGATGCGCCGGGTCAACTCCTCGCGCTCGGCGCGCTTGACGCGGCGATGCCACGCGCGCCCGAGGTGCATGGGCGCCCCGAAGCGGACCGAGAGGGGGTGCCGGCGGGGCACGTGGAACCGGCGCCGCACGAGTGCCTCGTAGGTGCCCTCGATGGCCGCGGGGACGACGGGCACGCCCGAGCGCAACGCGATCATCGCGACGCCGGGCTGCCCCGGAACCAGCCGTCCCTCCCGGCTGAAC
>WNGB01011286.1_pt1 | contig 12265 bp, 11 predicted proteins | sample 5400681 | NCBI WGS metagenome assembly WNGB01 (sample SAMN13153367, study PRJNA577476) | soil metagenome | isolation source: 115 cm soil or saprolite under grassland replicate 2 | place: USA:California | collected 2016-06-15 | reverse complement strand
CAAAGTAGTCAAGCGTCGTTGCTATGGGATTTTGAACGTCACGCATTTGTTTCAAAGAATCCAGCTGGACTTCTACGGACATTCCTCATTTGCCATGAAAATCATAGAGTTATGAATCTCGGGAATTACCAAAGAGCCTTTACTTTGCCCTCTTGTTCCATCAATGCGATGGACCCGCCCCTGTGTGGAACGGCTTCGATGAGCCAGCATGATTGCACGGGTTGGATGACATCATGCACCAACAGGAGGCGAGTCCATCGCATTGATTGAGAGAGGAGCCTCGTGTTATACGTGATGGATGCGGGCGTCACCGTCACGTGGTGCATACCAGCAGACATGTCCCTCAGGGGCATCAGTGCCATCTGAGCAATCCTAGCGGAGAAGACCAAGCATGGAAGGAGGAGCCATGAAATATGATGTTGTTATCGTCGGCGGGGGCGCGGCGGGATCGGTGTTGGCCAGCCGATTGGTTGCAGACGCACAGACCTCCGTGCTGTTGCTGGAAGCCGGGCCGGATTACCCTGATCCCGCCGATCTGCCGGACGACATCAAGTTCGGCCACACACGATTTGCCGAAGCCCCCGACTCAAAACACAACTGGGCCTTGCGAGGCACCATCACCGAGGAGCAAGGGGAGATCCACGTCGCGCAGGGCAAGGTGATCGGGGGCGGGTCGTCCATCAACGGGCAGGCTATGCAACGGGGCTTCCCCGAGGATTTTGACGCCTGGGCGGCGCTCGGCAACGAGGCATGGGCGTATGCCAAGGTCCTGCCGTACTTTCGCACATCGGAGCATGATCTCGACATCCTGGATGATTGCCATGGCACGGATGGCCCCCTGCCCGTCCGGCGCCGGCAGGCAGGTCCCTGGCCGGCTATCCAACAGGCCTTCCATGCCGCCTGTGTGCAGGCGGGGTTTGGCATCACGGCGGATACGAATGGCCTCCACCCCGCGGGCGTGGGCGTGTCGCCCTCGAACAACCTGGACGGGATGCGCATGAGTGTGGCGCTCACGCATCTCAATCCGATGCGCCACTATCTGAACCTGACGGTGCGGGGCGGGGTGTTCGTCCGGAAGATCGTGCTCCAGGATGGCAAGGCCGTCGGTGTGGAAGCCGAAAGCGGGGGCAAGGTGTTCACCGTCAATGCCGACCGGGTGGTGCTGAGCGCCGGGGCGATCAAATCGCCCCACCTGCTCATGCTCTCGGGCATCGGCCCCACGGACCAACTGCAGCACTTTGGGATACCCACCGTGCATCATCTCCCCGGCGTCGGCCAGCACCTCTGGAACCACCTCAGCGCCCAGTTGACCTTCAAGGTCAAAGACGGCATCACCCTCGCGGCGGCGGCCGATGCGGTGCACTTTAGTCTCCACTACACCTCCGAAGGGTCCAGCGCCAGCAACGACATGCTGCTGCGGACCAGCCCTATCGTCGACCCACGGCAGGAGCGCGTCCCTGGGGTACGGACCAGATACCTCAACGGTGACGTGCCCCCGGACCGGGTAGCACGCATCTCGTGTACGCTCGGATTGCCCGACGGCGCAGGCTACGTCCGGTTGGCCTCTGCCGACCCCAGAGTCCAGCCCGCCTTTCACTACCGGTATCTCCAGCATCCCAACGACATGCGCCGGGTGCGGGAAGGCCTGCGATTGGCGAGTAAGCTGCTGGAATCCGACGCATATAAAGACGTGGCTGATTACCGGATCTACCCGACGGATGCCATGCTGGCCGACGCCGACGCGTTGGATCGCTGGATACGCCACACCGTGGGCACCGCCCGGCACGTGTCCGGGACCTGTAAGATGGGACCGGATGCCGACCCCATGGCGGTGGTGGATCAATACTGCAGAGTCAAGGGCGTCCACGGGTTGTGGGTGGTGGATGCGTCGGTGATGCCGCGCATTCCCCGGTCAGGGGGTGCCCATGCCACGGTGGTCATGATCGGGGAACGGGTCGTCGACTGGATTGCGGGCCGTGTCCCTGTCTCCAACAGCTAAGGCCATCGGGAGCCCATCAGGGATGCTCTGCCCCTTGCACCACCGTGAGAGGGGACATCGTCATGCCATGCGTGGCTTTGCGCGTCGTAGCAAACGTGGCACAACGCCACCGGGTGCGGTGGAGAACGGCACGCATCTGGACTTGCTCTGCCGGGGGTATCTCCAGTAAGGTTGTTGACGGCACGGTGGACACTCCTTGAGACGTCGATGTGGGTGAACATCCAACGTATCATAGGCGTGTCTCACTGTGCGAATGTCGTGTGGCTCGATTGAGGTTTCCCGACGGCCCGCTGACCTGGCACACTCATCCAAGCCCATCAGTGGAATCCTCCCCCGATTCTTTCAAAAATGCGACGTCGCCGGTTTTACCCACAACAAAACCACCCTCTTACGAGGCTCTCCCCCTCTCCCCTATTCTCCGGCCCATGTTCAAGGGGTTTTGGCGACTTGAGGGGATTTTGGATCGGGGGGCGAAAGGCTCTGCCATAGCGCGAGCCTCCACTCTGATGAAGCCATCTGTGAAAGAGTCCAAAGGGGTTGCATGATGGCGCTTACCGTGCATCGGATCAGTCCTGGAGCCCATCTCCCCTTGATCCTTGGGGTGGTACGCACGCTGGACATGGCCACCCTCATCGACGGCTTGATCCCTCCGCACTCGGCCAATGGGCGCTCCGGCGGGAGGGGCGTGGAGGCGCTGATACGCGCAGTGCTTGCGGGGCATCACGTCCTCTAGAGCAGGCGTGGGTCCGGCGCGTGGCTGAGCAGCCAGTCGATGGCCGTATACAGTTCGGCGGCCTTGATGGGCTTGGGCACATAGACGTCAACGCCGGCGGCGAGGCAGCGCTCCTGATCGCCCTGCATGGTGTGGGCGGTCAGGGCGATGATCGGGAGATGCCCCCCGGTCTCCTGCTCCTGCGCGCGGATGGCCGCCGTAGTCTCGAGGCCATCCATGTCGGGCATCTGCACGTCCATCAGCACGAGATCAAAGGGCTGCTGCGCCAGGGTCGCCAGCGCCGCCCGGCCGTTGTCCACCACCGCCACGCTGTGCCCCTGCTTCTCCAACAGGCGCCTGGCCAGCCGCTGATTGACCGCGTTATCTTCGGCCACCAGGATGCGCAGGCGCCGGTGGGCTTCCTGCATCGTATGGCGGGTCACGAGGGTGCGGTCGGGGGCTGGCGCAGTCGTGCCGAGCACCTCCAGGATGGCGTCCCAGAGTTCCGCGTGGGTGACGGGCTTCATCAGGTAGGCGGCAATGCCCATCGCGCGACAGCGCGCCGCATCCCCCCGCTGACCACCGGAGCTCAGCATCATAATCGTCGCGCCCACCAGGGACAGGTCCTGTGTGATCTGGGCGGCCACCGCCCAGCCATCCATCCCCGGCATGTGGGCATCGAGCAGCACTAAGGGGATCGGGGTGCCGGCCTGGCGGGCGGCTTGCAGGGCGACGAGGGCTGCTGGCCCGTCGTCCACGACCGTCGGTCGCATGCCCCAGTGGGTCAGCACCTCCTGGAGGATGCGCCGGTTGGTGGCATTGTCATCCACGACCAGCACGAGCAAGCCTTGGAGGCGCAGCGGTACCGCGCGTCGTGTGCCCCCTGCCGACGGGGGTTGCAGCCCAAAGCGCGCGGTGAAATGGAAGGTGCTCCCGAGGCCAACCGTGCTCTCGACCCACATCCGACCCCCCATCAGCTGCACCAGTTGCGTGCAGATGGCCAGTCCAAGCCCCGTGCCACCATACTGGCGCGTGGTCGAGCCGTCGACCTGGGTAAACGCCGCGAAGATCATCGGCTGTTTGTCGGTAGGGATCCCGATACCCGTATCCCGGACCGAGAAGTGGAGGAGCACGGTGCCGGCCATGGCTGCCGCGCTGGGGCCATCTTGAGACCGCCGATCCGCCGTCGTCGCCACGTCGACCTCTACCTCCCCCTGCGGGGTGAATTTAATGGCGTTGCCCACGAGGTTGATGAGGATCTGGCGCACACGACCCGGATCGCCTACGAGGCTATCGGGCACATCGGCGTGCACATGGTAGACGACCTCGAGATCCTTCTGCTGCGCCCGCACCGCGAGCGCCTTCATGGTGGTGCCGAGGCTATCGCGCAGCCGGAAGGGCAGAGGCTCGAGATCCAGCTTGCCCGCCTCGATCTTCGAGAAGTCCAGGATGTCGTTGAGCAGCCTGAGCAAGGCGTCGGCGGAGTCTTTGACGGTGGTCAAAAACTCCTGCTGGTCGGGGGTGAGGTTGGTGTCGAGCGCGAGTTCGGTCATGCCGAGGATGCCATTCATGGGGGTCCGAATCTCGTGGCTCATGTTGGCCAGAAACTCGCTCTTCGCCCGATTGGCGGCTTCGGCGGCTTCCTTGGCAGCCTGCAGCGTGACGTTGGTCGCTTCGAGCGTCGCCGCGTAGGTCTCCAGCTGCTGTTGGGCGTTGGACAGTTCCCTGGTGCGTTCCTCCACCGCGTGCTCCAGGCGGCTCATGGTGAACGCCGCCTGCTGGGTCATCTCCCATTTGGTGGTCAGCGCGCGGGCCAACTGGTACACTTCGATGGCGTCGAAAGGCTTCTTGAGGACGAGTAGCCGATCGCGCACGTCGAGTCGGGTCAAGACTTCCGTCCAGGAGTAGTCGGAATAGGCGGTGCAGAGCACGATTTGGAGCCCCGGATCTTCCTGCCACAGGCGCTCGACCGTCTCGACGCCATCCCACCCAGGCGGCATACGCATGTCGATGAAGGCCATGGCATAGGGACGCTCTGCCAGCAGCGACGCGCGCACCTTGTCGACCGCTTCCGCTCCCTGATAGGCCGAATCCAGCTCGAAGCGGGCAGCAGGCGTGCGTGTCGGGGCACCGAAGAGGAGCGCCTCGTCCTCATCCAGATCGGATCCCGCCGCAGCGTCCGCCAGAATCTTGCGAAAATCCTCATGGATGGCAGGCATATCATCCACCACGAGGATACGCCGGTTCTCTCGTGTAGTCATTGGAGATCCCCCACGGGTTTGAGCGGGAGCTCAAGCGTAAAGGCCGCCCCCTGGCCGGGCCCATGGCTCTGAGCCGTGAGGGTGCCGCCCATCTCTTTGGCCGCCAAGGCGCAACTGTGCAACCCGAAACCATGGTCGTGCTCGCGGGTCGTAAAGCCATGGACAAAGAGGCGCGCCAGGTGTTCCCGCGCAATCCCTTCGCCGTTATCCTCGACGCCGATCCGTAAGCGAGGCCCATCGGCATGGTCTGCGACATCCATCCGCAGCGTTATGTGATGCGATCGGTCGAGCACGCCGTCCATCGCCTGTGTGGCATTGCCGATCAGGTTCACCAGGATTTGCAGCACCCGGGGCTTGTCCAGCGACACCAAGGGTACGTCGGCAAAGTCCTTAACCACCGTCACCTCATGCTGTGTCAGCGCCCCAGCGTTCATGCGCAGGGCGTCCTCCAGCAGATCCCCTATGTATACGGCCTCGACGACACTCGCAGCACCGGCATACGACTGCTGGGTGGCCACGATGTCCTTGATGTGATCCACACTCTTGGTCAATGACCCAAGCTCTTCGACGATGCTCTGTTGCTCCGCCGCGAGTGCCGCGACCAGCTTGTTCAGATAGCCCAGCAGCAGTGTGCCCTTGGCATCGCGGGTAAGAAAATCACCGAGATCCGCGGCGTGCTCGTTCATCAACTGGACCGCTTTGGCCAGCCCCTGGGCTTTGGAGTCGCGCATCGTGCTGTTCACCAGGCCAGCCGAGACATTCACGCTGTTGAGGACGTTGCCGACATTATGGAGTACATTGTTGGCGATTTCAGCCATGCCGGCCTGGCGCGCCGTGGTCACCAGTGCGCTCTGCGCCTCGTGCAGCTTGCGGGTGACCAGGTCGGCCGCCTCCTTGCTCTGCCTCAGTTCGCTCTCGCGCTTCGTACGCTGAGCAATTTCACGCACCAGATAGGGCACCAGGGTTCCCACCAGCAGCGTCGCCAGGGTGGCGAGCGCCACCAGCACGCGAGCCTGGGTATGCGCCCCGTGCAGACCTTCATCGAGGTCCAGTCCCACCGTCACGACGAGCGGGTACTGCGCCACTCGGTTATAGGCATAGAGCCTGGGCACCCCGTCGACCACGCTCACGCGCTGATAAAAACCTTTGCCGTTCTCTGGGATCTCGGATGGGCGGGGAGAGCCGGCAACCGAGGTGGCCAAGCCGTCGATGCCGTCGGGCTTGGCGCGCGTAAACCGCCCACGAATGATATTGTCCGTGCCGGTCAGCGCCAGCACGCCACGCGCGCCGAAATCGACGGAGTGGTGCAGGTTGGTCAGGGAACTAGGCAGCAGCGAGAACACCGCCACGCCGAGAAACCGTCCGTCGTCGGTCTCGACCCGGCGCGAAATCTGGATAGACCACTGGCCGGAGGCCCGGCCAATCACCGGCTTGCTGATGAAGAGCCCCTTGTGTCTGCCATCCAGATGGATGCGGAAGTGTTCGCGGTCGCTCAAGTCCATGGGGGCCACTTGCGCTCCCAGGCTGGTCGACCGCATCATCCCGTCCGGGCCGATGATGGACATCTGGGCGGCGCCCTCATGGACCCCTGGATTCTCCGCCACCCAGCCGTGCAGGTCGAAGCCGCCACTTTCGCGTCGCATGCGCTCGGCGATGAGGTTGAGCACGCCGTCGATCCGGTGTAAGGCGAGCGTCACGTCACCTCGTGTAGGAAGGCTGCCGCGAGGTTTTGCGCCTCGCCGCGCGTGCGCTCCATGGCTCCATCACGTGCGCCGGCAATCGAGATCGCGATCACGCCCCACATCATCGCGATCAAGATCGTGGCCACAGCTACGATGCTGATCATGAGGCAGCGCGACCTCTCTCTGGGAGGCGCTCGATGCGGCCTCAGAAGGCTATGGGTCAGGCTCTCATGTTCAAGCGTGAGCCGGGAATTTCGAGGTATTCGTCGGGTGAATACCCTCAGCAGCTTAGTCATGAAGTGGCCTCGGAATGCCTGAACTACTCTCTGTGCCGTGGGTAACGGAGGGCGTGTACCAAAGCTCAAGACTGCTGGAGGGGGCTGTCATTTGACACATACATCCGCCATTTTTGACGCATAACATCGCCACAACCCAACCCGGAAAGGGGCATGATTCTATATGGTTTAGAATAGATTATTCAAAGTGTTGTGAACCATCTCGTTGCCCAAAATCGATGGTGACGCATACATTCGCCGCAGAAAGACGTGGGAACATTTCGCGCGTATTCCCTCGCCTTTTTGCCATTTTTTAGGCGAAGATAGGCGTCAATCGTGTACGTGGGGATCACGACAAAGGTCTCCTGCAAGCCACAGCGAGCGACGGAGGGCATCTACCACTCTCTTCTCACCCCTGAGAGGTGACTTGTGCACCCTCTGCCATGCATATCCAACGCACATTTGACGCATACATTCGCCATGTGCCTCTTGTGACGCATATCTTTGCCCAAGTGGCGGATGTATGTGACATGACAGGTGCTTGCCTCATCGTGAGGGCCACAGGGGCCTTATCGGCAACTCAATCTTGCGATTCCCCATAGCTCGCTACGGGGTTACCGCTTAAGGGGAAGAGTTTGAGAAACCGTGGTTTCTCATCACGATGAGATTTTCCGCTTGATACCCCGCAGCTTGCTGCGGGGAGGCTTCATTGCCAAGCCATGAGTGCTATCGGGTCGTGTACCTGTTGGCTGCGGATAATTGCCATAGGCTTGCTTGATGACATTTCCGAAGCCAGGACAGCCCAGGCAGCAGGGCTACCTGTAGCGGCCCCCAAACGTAATCCCTCAGACCCACAAACATTTCTCGCCTCGGCCCACATTGGCTCCAAATAAAACGCAGCTTTGACCCAGATTATCTGCAAATAGGCCCACATTCGCTGCAAACAGCTCACAAACATCCTCGCGGGCCCACATTGGCTGCCAACAAGCGTATCCCCGGATTCTCTTAGCCCGTTGCCGAGCGGTTCTCGACCGCCCCGAGGCGCTCACCCAGCGGAAGACCGGCTGCCAGCAGCCGATGGTGTAACTCTGCAGTCCGTCCGGATGGCAGTTGACCGCGAAGAAACGCGCGCACTTCGGGCTGACGGATACCCAGTAATTCCGACAACGCTTTGACGTTGTAGCCAGAGCGCGTCAAGGTGGGCTCCAGATCGTGCATATCTGGTGCTAACGTCTTCTCGACGATCGCTGGCGTCACCGGCTTTTCCCCCAAACGGTACGCTTGTTCGAGGATACGGGTCAGATAATGTTCGATCTGCAACGGCGTGCTGAGCTGAACGGCTAACAGGTCCAGGGCATCGGGAGGCAGAATATCCATCGGATCCACTGCAGGCGCACATTGTTCCAGCAACCAGGTGATATAGCGGCGCTGCTGCCCTTGAATCCCCTCGAACTCAAAGACCGTGGTCCGCGCCCCCGTCTCTTCATGAGCCGGCCGTCGCAGGTTATTTTTGAGCCGCGGATGGCCCGCGAGCACCAAGGTCAGGCGCGAACCGCGACGCCCAGTCTTTTCAATGAGCTGCTTCAGCCCGCGCAGCGTCTGGCCATGGACATCATGCGCGTCATCAATGAAGAGACAGATGGGCTTTTGGCAGCGCTGCATCACTTTCATCAGCGCCCGTTCGCTCTTTTCCGGTTTGCCGGTAATGTCGCCGTCTTTGTCCGTCGCCAGATCGTCGTACAACGCCAATTTCAGGGTATGTAGCGTCACCCGCGGCACATCGAACACCAGGGATTCGCACACTTCAATCTGGCCTTCCTCCCGCAGGTGGTGTTGCATCCGGGCAAGCAGCACGGTTTTGCCACTGCCCACCACCCCAGTGACCGCCACGATGCCGCCCTCGTAGATGGCCGCTTTGAGATCCTTGAAGACGTGTTGGTGATACTCCGAGTCATAATACGCCACTACATGCAAGCTCTTGCTGAGGCCAAAGTGCTCCATGACGCCGCTGAGCATAGTCGTGTCCTTCTTATCGTCTGTAGAGGGGCTCGAGGTGACGCCGTACGTGGTCCCACACCGAGTGCTTGGCCAAGGTTTTCTCCAGCAGGGCATTGAGCGCTCCCAACTGCTCAGGCGCTAATTTGGCCAAGGGCAGCGCGAGGTGATCAGCAATGGCACGTTTGGCGTCGAGCGCACTGGGAAACGTCAGCTCATGAAACGGGTCGGGATCAGCAAAAGGTTGCACCGCAGGGGGTGGGGTCTCGACGGCGAAGGCACGCTCAAGGGATGCCCCCTCCACCGCCGCCCGTGGGAGGCTGAGCGTGCCGGCCAGGTCCTCGATCCGGTCCGCCCGCTGCTGCGTCGCGGTTTTCTTGAAGCGCCGATAGCGATGGAGAGGAATGGGCCCGCCAGCCGGGGGGTAGGGCCCGTAGCGCTGTTCCCCGTGTTCCACATAGAGATCCTCGTCAAACAGCCCCCACCACAGGGTGACGGTTTCCCCGGCGAGGTCGGGCGCCACCTCATACGGGACCCCATCGACAGAGACGCGCGCGTCGATACCGACCTTCCGGTGCTCCGGTTCGCGGGCAAAGGTACAGAAGCGCTCCCAACTGCACATGGCTCGGAGACCGGAGGGCGGCAGATGCTGGAGCCAGTCCTCGAAGCGCGAGTGCGGCTCAGCCCGATGTTGCATGGTGTTATACCGCACCAAGAACTGCCGGAGCCACGCATTGGCTTCCTCTTCGGTCGTGGGCTCATGGAAATGATACAGGGTTTCGTGCATTTCCTTGACCGTGCGGAAGGGCCGCTCCACTTTGCCCTTGGCACGGGCCGTGACGCGGCGGCCATCGCTGCCGCGGGGCATATGCCTGCGCACGTCTACCCCCAGATACCGCATCACCTGCTGAAAGACGAGACTCCGCGCAATGGGCCCGTTATCCATATACAGCATGTGCGGGATGCCTTGAAAGGGAAAGGTCTCGGGGTCTTTGGGGGCCATGGCGGCAAAGAGAAAACGCAAGGCGGCCTCGACATCCTCGCCGTAGACGCCGTGATATTCTTGGTAGGCCAGCCCACTGCGGTCATCCACCACGCTATAGAGCATGAGCAAGGGACGACCGCGACCGTCCTGCATCCACACCGGCGCCTTGACGTGTTTGAGATCGGAAGGACTCAGATCGAAATGCCAACACGCATTGCTGTGCTCTGCTTGGAATCGAACGGCAGGCGGTTGCTTCAGGAGTGTTGGGTGGTCGTAGCCCCAGCGTTTGAGGTAGCGATTGACCGTGGTCTTCGTCAGGAGCGACGCTGGCGCTTGCACATGGCCCTCCGGCGTCTCCACCCCGTAGGTTTCCACGAGCCGAATGGCTTCCGAGGTGGAGAGATGACGGCCGTTCCTATTGGAGGTCCGAAGTTTGAGCGCGGCAATGAGTTCACAATAGCGTTCGAGCTGTGCGCGTGCCATGACCCGCGGCTGGCCGCGATCGGCACGGTGGAAGGCGCGTGGACGCAGGCGGTCGCGGAGTATCCGATACAGGGTGTCTTCCGACACCCCATAGAGCTGCGCCGTGTCACGCATGAGCTGGCGCCGCTGCGGACTGCGGGGCGCCAGCAGGCTTAAGCGCCGCCGTAAATCGACGAGAGCTTCAGCCGGGAGCTGTTTGGGCTGCACCGTGTCTCCTCGTGCGGCACGCGGCTGGGCCGCTGGAGACCCCCTGAGGGGTCTCCGTAACGGTTAATCCGTCCAAAAATGCGTGAACCGGTCGGCCTTCAGCACGGTGTAGCGGACGGTGTGTTGGATATTTTTGTGGCCAAGATAGTGTTGGATCGCACGCGTGTCGTGCCCATCGTTCGCCAGCTTATAGCCGCACGCATGGCGCAGCATGTGCGGATGGACAGGAAAGGTCAGGGTCGAGGCGTCGCCAGTGCGCGCGAGCATTTTGCGGAATCCAGCACTCGTCATGGGACTGCCTCGTTCGGTCGTAAACACATAGGAGGAACTCGGCATGTCGCGTTGCACGCGACGCAGCGCCCTCAACTCCGGCCCCCGCAACGGATGGACGCTCGGCAGGCCCTGCTTGAGCCGCTGGACGTGCAACAGCCCCTGCTTTAAGTCCACTTGATCCCATCGTAGGGCACACAGTTCAGCCACCCGGAGCCCATGGCGGTAGGCCACCAAGATCATGGTGGCATCGCGGTGCCCATAGCGCCCACGGCGTTGGGCCGTCTGCATGAGGTGGTCGACCTCAGCGAGGGTCAGGTACTCACGCGGCCGACATGCCCTGTAGGGTTGGCGTTTCGGAGGGACTGTCCCATTTTGCGTGCGTGGCGGTTGAGGCACAACGTGCTTCTCACCCGGGTGATCTCTCATCCTGCTTTCTCCAATTGTCCCATTTAGAAGTTAAAATAGGACAGTTGACCATCACCGATTGCGCAGCGATCTTGGCCCGATCCTGGTGTCTCAGGGATGCGTGTGGGACACATGGCATGGCCAAGGATGCGCTTGGGTCAAACGAACATTGCCTGGGATAGCGGGCATTGTACGCGCATCGCTCAGAGAAAACGAGCGAATTCTGCACGTCGTCACCGAGCAAATCGCACGCGGGGAATCGATCAATTTCTTGAGCTGTAAATGGTTATGCTATTTGTAGAGAATGTGGGCCCGCGAGGATGTTTGTGAGCTGTTTGCAGCGAATGTGGGCCTATTTGCAGATAATCTGGGTCAAAGCTCCGTTTTATGTGGAGCCAATGTGGGCCGAGGCGAGAGATGTTTGTGGGTCTGAGGGATTACGTTTGGGGGCCGCTACAGATACCAAGGGCTTCAGCGAGATAACGTCCTTGCTCTCGTCTTGATCCGTGTCGAGCCCCCTCGTCACTGTCGTGCCCTCTCTCCGGCCTATCCTCTGATATGATGCCCTCCCTCCTGTCTCAACTTCCGACCGAAGATGCATTTTGTCCAAACTTCGCTATACTTGTTCTCATCTCGATCAGACTTTATAGGGGTTGGGGCATAGGGGAGGAATCCCGCACATGCGGCGTAATGTCGAAAGTGCGCCGAAGGCGTCTCCCGTGGATGCGCATGAGCGCACGCGGGACTATCTCAGCGAAGAGGAATTTGCCGTGCTCCTCCAGGGGACCCCGCGTTCGCGCTACCGCTGGCGCAATGCGGCCATGCTCATGCTCACCTTCTATCATGGGTTACGAGAGCATGGAGATGCTGGGGATTAGGCCGCGTCAGGCACCTCTTCGACTTCCATGTCAGGATACCATTGCTTGAATAGAGAACCCACTGCTCGATTGAGGGTCTTGACACGAGTTTGCCGCAGCCGATGCGCACC
>WNGB01030571.1_pt1 | contig 12266 bp, 8 predicted proteins | sample 5400681 | NCBI WGS metagenome assembly WNGB01 (sample SAMN13153367, study PRJNA577476) | soil metagenome | isolation source: 115 cm soil or saprolite under grassland replicate 2 | place: USA:California | collected 2016-06-15 | reverse complement strand
CCCATGGGCCGGCCGCTCGACCGCCACGAGGCGATCCAGCGCAGCCGCCGGGAAGCGGAGCTGCACGAGGGCGAGGCTCCGGCGCCGCCGGCCGGGGCGCCGCCGCTCGCCTACTCGCTCGCGTCCACCGTCCCGCCCAACTGGTTCCCGCTTATTCCCCGGGCGGAGCAGAGCAACGGCGACGTCGTCGCCCGCTGGCTCGTTCGAGGCGCGATGCGCCGCGACGACGACGGTGTCTTCGAACCCGAAGGGCGGCTGCTCGAGCCGGGCCGACCGCTCGCCCTCTACGACGAAGAAGTGCCGCGGACCGGCACGCGGATCGTCCGCGTCTGGCAGCAAGGGCGCGCGCCCTCAGGGCGGACGCACCTGTGGCTCGGCCGCCGCCGCGAGATCGGCCGCGGCGAGGGATCGAGTGGTCTTGCCTTCGACAGAGTCGCCCCGCGTCCCGTGAGGCCCGCCGGATGACGCTACACCTCGGTCCATCAGACTCGACGTTCGAGCGGGCTTGCGGGTGAGGACACCGCACCTCGCCTGCCGACGTGGCCGGGTTACAGCGTCCGCTGACGCCCACACGGCGGAGAGAACCTTGATCCGGTCTCGGACAACGGCGCTCACGATCGGGCTGACCGCGTCGCTCTACTACCGGGTCGGCTTCGGCGTCGGCGTCATCCTCAAGAAGCTCGATCACTTGACAATGCGGCGGCTGCGCATAGCGGTCGCCAATTTGATCGGTTAACTAAGGGCTGCCGCAGAGAGAGAGAGAGAGAGAGAGAGAGAGAGAGAGAGAGAGAGAGAGAGAGAGACTAGAGAGGGGTCGTCATGCCCAAGCCACAGGTTGTCGTCCAGATTGGTCACGAGGAGCCGCGCGACCAGAGCCATCCGAGTTCAGGAGCGGCGGGTGAACTCGCGCTCGTGCGCAGGATCGGTGCAGCGCTCGTGGAGCGTCTCGAGCGCGATGGGCGCGTCGATGTGAAGCGCATCCCGGGGAGGTTCCCGGCCGAGATCAGCGGCGGGAGCTGGCGGGTCGACGCGTTCATTGCATTGCACGGCGACTCCGTCACCGACGCGGCCGTCGAGGGCTACACCTTCGGATTTCCGCCTACGTCCACCGTGAGCAAGAAGTTCGCCGATCTCGTCGCCGCGCAGTTCTCGCGCTTCCACCGCTCGCACCGCCGTCAGGACAACGTCACCGGCGCGCTCAAGCACTACTACGGGTGGGACCCGCGGCGGATGCCGACTCAGGCGCCGCGCATCCTCGTCGAGCACGGCTTCGTGTCGAACCCCGTTGAGCACCAGTGGTTGAAGGAACATGTCGAGGAGCTCGCCGAGGCGGAGTACCACGCGATTCTCCGGCTGCTCGATCTCGACGACCAGCAGCCGCTCCCCGACCACGACGCCGACTGGGTGTGGTTCGCGGAGTGGTCGCTGTGGACACTGGGGCGCGGCCAATACGCGCCGTACGGCAAGGCGAACGCCCGCGTGCGGCCGCGAACCGCGCCGACGCCGATCCCGAGACACGCGTCGGACATCCTCCGCGACCTCCAGCGCCGCGACGATGACACGGAAGCGCCGGTGACGCCATCGTCTCGGCTCCTCACCACCCCGCGCGCGGACCGCGACGGGATCGAGCGGTACGTTGTCGAGCGCGACCATGCGCCGCACACGGATGAGGTCGCGCTTGAGGTGGCGGGGCACTACTTCGAGGTCGCCACCGCCGGCGGCCTCGACCCCACGATCGCGGCCGCGCAGATGGTCCTCGAGACGGACAACCTGAAGTCGAAGTGGGCGCGGACACACAAGAACCTCGCGGGCATCGGGATCACACGCCCCGACATCCCGCCCGAGGAGGTGCCGCGGTGGGATACGTGGAGGGACGCGGTCATCGGCCACGTCGGTCGCCTGCTCGCATATGCGCTCCCGAAGGAAACAGGCACACCGCAGCAGAAGCAGCTCATCCAAGCGGCACTCGCGAAGCGCGGCCTCCGCGACGAGCTGCGCGGGTGCGCGCCGACTGTCGACGGCCTCAGGAACTGGGCCGGCGACCCGCAGTACGTCGCGAACCTCATTTCACTCGCGAACAAGGTGCGCGAGGCGTAGCTCTGTACCTGCGTCCATGAGTTCACTGCTGATTCGGCGGCTTCTCGCAGCCGGAGCGACGCGGACGCCCAGACATTTCCCGCACCGGCCCCCGGTGAAGCCTTTAGGACAGGGACCTCCGGTCCGCTAGTGGCTCATTGGAACGAAGCGACGTGACCTGTGGGCGTATGGTTCAGAAACGCGGTTCGCGGTCGGAAAGCGGGTCGGCACGGACGTCGATAGCTTCGGCGTTCCCTGATTCCGGAGGTTGTCGTGGTCTGGTCGTTCGTCTATCTGGCGCTCTGCCCTCTGGTTCAGCGGTCTTGCTGCTGTGCAGATCGGAGCGCTCGAAGGAACTCGAGATCTCTTGCTCCGACACGAGCTGGCGATCCTGCGCCGGCAGCCAGGGCGAGCGCGGCTCCGTCCGGTCGATCGAGCGATCCTCGCCGCGCTCGCCCGGGCGCTGCCGCGAAGCGCCTGGACGAGTCTGTCGGTGAGCCCGACGACGCTGCTTCGCTGGCACCGCCAGCTGGTCAATCGGCGCTGGAGCTATCCGCACCGGCGGCCGGGGCGGCCGCCGCTCGATCGGCGCGTCGACGCGCTGGTTGTTCGACTTGCACGCGAGAACCCGGGCTGGGGCTACCGACGGATCGTCGGCGAACTGCAGAGCCTCGGCATCTCCGTTTCGGCGACATCGGTGCGGACGATCCTCGCCCGGCACGGGCTGCCGCCGGCGTCGCAGCGAGACGAGCTTTCGTGGCGAAACTTTCTCCGCCAACACGCGGCGACGACGCTGGCTTGTGATCTCTTCACCGTCGACACCGCCTGGCTGAGACGAATCTACGTGCTCTTCTTCATCTCGCTCGAAAGCCGCCGGATCGAGCTTGTCGCCTGCACAGCGAACCCAACGGGCGCCTGGGTCGCCCAACAGGCGCGCAACCTGCTGATGACGCTCGATGATCGCGAGCAGCCGCTCCGCTTCCTCATCCACGATCGCGACTCCAAGTTCAGTGGCGGCTGCGATCACGTTTTCCACAGCCAAGGGATCGCGGTGATCCGCACACCCGTCCAGGCACCGAACGCGAACGCGCACGCCGAGCGCTGGGTCAGGAACGTGCGCCGCGAGTGCCTCGACCGCCTGCTCATCTTCAGCCGCCGCCAACTCGAGCACGTACTTCGCGTCTATACCCGCCATTACAACCAACATCGGCCGCATCGGGCACTCGCACTTCGTCCACCCGAGCAGCCAGACCGAAACCCGACACCGCTCCGAGCACCACCCTATGCGCAGCTCAAGCGCACCGACCTACTCGGCGGCCTGATCCACGAATACGAACACGCGGCCTGACAGGCGATCAATCCAGGTACCCCCGACGTCACGCCCTCTTCGGCGCGGCCTATCTTCGATAGCGTACGAGATACGCCGTACGGAGTTTCACGCGCGCGCGCGAATACCAGATCCGCCGGGTCGACGTCAAACGCGCTCGATTCGCCTGCCGGACCGCGCAGAGTCGGTCTCGGCTGATCAACCCCTGAAAGCCCGGCGAAACCAACTCTGCGGTGCATCGAGTTGATGAACTGGATCCGCGGAGACTGACAGAGTTTCTGAACCCCACGGGCTCCTCGGGAGCGGGTCGGCGGAGCTCCTCGGAGAACACCTCGGCCAGGTCCGGCTCAAGCCACGGCGGTTCACCCGTGCACGCCTGCTCGAGGTCGGCGAGTTTGTCCTCGTCGCTCGTGTCACGCATCCACTGTTGCGCCTCCTGCAGCGCGGCCGCCGGCGACATCGCCAGGGTGCCACCGTAGAAGCGCGCCATCAGCAGCGCGGTCTCGAAGTCGGGCACTGCCCATAGCGACGCGATGACGCTCGCGACGCCGGCCTGCAGCAGGCCCGTCGGCAGCGCGACGACCTCGTCGGGCAGCTCGGTGCCGGGCCGCGATGTCTCGCAGGCGGACAGCACCGCGAGCCGCGCGTTGAGCCGCATCGCGATCAGCTCGCGGAGCGTCAGCCAGCTGTGGCCCGCCAGCAGCAGTCCGCTCTCCAGCGGATCGCCCAGCCGCGCGACACCGTGACAGGCGAGGTGCAGCACGTCGACGTGTGGGGGCCACGATCCGGAACTCGGCCTCAGTCGCCTCACGGTCGGCCCGTACAATCGCGCGTCCGGGGAACGCCGCCGCAGCGGCGGCGCCCTCGACATCGGCCCACTCCAGCGCCCGTGCCCGCACGGGCTGAGGATCGGCGATGACAAGCGCGGTAGAGAGCGCCGTCTTCTCCGCCAGCCGCCGAGCGGCCGTCAGCGCGCGGGCGTTCGGAGCGTAGCGGATCGTCGCGAGGTCGAGCGCGTACCGGCGTCCGGTTACGGCGCGGGCGTCAGGCATCCAAGCGGCGTGCAGCGGCAGCAGGCCGAGCAACCCGCCGGCGACAATGACAATCTCCGGGGCCGGCCTGGCCGCCTCGAGCACCGGGCCCATCGCAGCCTCCCACAGCCATTCAGTCACGTCGTCCAGGGCGGCGACCCAGCGCCGCCGGTCGTGCCTGCGTGCGTCGTGGGCCCCGAGATAGGCCTCCACCCGGTCGGCGACGAGCTCGGTCGTCAGGCCGGGCAGCGGAACATGCTCGACGCGTGTGCCCTTGACAATCAGCGCCAAGCCGCCGGGGTCGGCAGGGGCGGTGTAGACCAGCGGGTGATCGCTAGCCGCCTCGGCCACGTCCTCGAATGTGGGAGCCGCGAGGAACGTCTTGAAACCGGGGAGCTTACGGATCTCCTCGATCGTCGCGTCAAGCTCCGCCCGCGCCTCGCGGATCGCCTCCGACAGCGCCACGGGCCCGTCCGCGCCGGTGGAAGCCATCAGCGCAGCGTGCCGGTGTCCCAGCGGCCGATTAACTACTCGGCGGCCCCTGTCCACTTCGACTGTAGCCGGTCGAACGCGGCGTGGTCTTCGTACGCGTCCGTCCTGCAGTGCATGGCTCGCATCTGGCCGTACAGCGACGCTTCGAAGGCGTCCATCGACGCACGTCTTGACTCGGCTGGAAGGCTGCACCGCTGCTGAGCGTGCGGCGGCCTCCTCTCAAAGCTCGGGCGCGATGCGAGGCGGGCGCCGATCTCCAACCCGCGGCGTCGCTCACGCGCAAGGAGCGGGAGCGGAAGCTGCTGCTCGAGCGCGCGGCCGCGCGGTACGGGAGCTGCTGCAGCAGCCGAGCCAGCCTGCATCTAATCGAGCCTCAAGTCCTAGGTCTCGCCCGGCGTTAGCGAGCCGGCGACGAGGCCGGTGACGGCGGTTGCGAACGCGGCCGCGGCGGTCTTTACGTCCGAGGGCGACTGGTCCTGATGGACGAGCACGGTCAGCAGTCCCCAGGCACCGATCGCGGCATACACCCACACGGCGAGCGTCGCGGTCGCGGTCGCCTTGCCCCGGTGCTCGGGCGTCGTCCCGATCACTGTCGATCCGAGCGCGAGCGTGCGCGGATCGCGATTCGGATCGCGTCGTTCGATGCCGAGCGCGGTCGCGAACGACGTCGCCAGGATGCCGCCTAAGACGCCGATCACGTAGAGGACGGTGCGGCTGATGTCGGGCGCGGGCCCGTCGCCCGCGTCCCAGATCTTCCAGAAGACGATGCCCCAGAGCACGCCGTACGTCGCTATGGCTCCGACTACGATCAGCAGGCGGAGGAGCGGCACCCCTGCGGCGCCGGGCTGGACGGTTTTATCGTCGTCGATCACACCGCTAGTCCAAGTAGACGCCCTGCGGTGCGAGTGAATGTGGCGGAGCTCCGTCGGGCGCCGTCACGGTCAGCCCAGTCACGTCCTGTCGGAGGTAGTAGAAGTGCTTCGGCCCGTAGCCCAGATTGCCGGGCGCAAAAGTGAGGGCGGTGAAGTTGTTGCCGACGCCGAAGCGGTCCGTGATGGTCCCATCGGTGGCAATCGTCCCGAAGGTGGAGAAGCCGGCCGCGTCGTGGCGGAGGAAATAGAACAGCTTCGGGCCGTAGCCGAGATTCCCGGGCACGAACGTCAGGGCGTCGAAGTTCGTGCCGACGCCGAAGCGGTCGGTGACGGCGCCGCTGGTCGAGATCGTCCCGAACGTCGAGAAGCCGGCGGCATCGTGGCGAAGGTAGTAGAAGAGGTTCGGCCCGAAGCCGAGATTCCCCGGGACGAACTCGAGGGCGTCGAAGTTCGTGCCGACGCCGAAGCGGTCGGTGATGGCACCGCCGGTCGAGATCGTCCCGAACGTGGAGAAGCCGGCTGCGTCATGGCGAAGGTAATAGAAGAGGTTGGGCCCGTAGCCGAGATCGTCAGCCACAAACGTCAATGCATCGAAGCCGGTGCCGAGTCCGAAGCGGTCGGTGACCGCGCCGCCGGTCGAGATCGTTCCGAACGTGGAAAAGCCGGCGGCGTCGTGGCGCAGGTAGTAGAAGAGGTTCGGCCCGTAGCCCAGATCCCCGGGCACGAACGTCAGGGCGTCGAAGTCGCTGCCGACGCCGAAGCGGTCCGTGACGGATCCGTCGGTTGCGATCGTTCCGAACGTCGAGAAGCCGATCGGGACATGCGGCAGCTCCAGGACCTTCTGCTCGGTATCCGTTTGGTGGGTCACAGCCATCGGCCGCACGAGAGCCACCTTCTTGATCGCCGCCGCGTCCGGTGAGTCGACCACGAAGCTCTGTCCGCGCTGGACAGACGACGGAGCGGAGGAGATCACCGGCCGCGCTCCGCGGTACAGATAGGGCGGATTGAAGATCTCGATCGCTGTGTTGTTCCATCCCGCCATGGCCACCTGCCCACTCGGCAAGAGCAAGGCCACGGAGTGGTAATCGCGGATGGACGGTAACGCCGCCATGGCCGACCAGGAGTTGTTTCGAGGGTCGAACAATGCGCATGGCGAGTTCGTCTGCTGGATCCCCCCGCACACGAACACGCTCCCATCAGGTAGCAACACGACGCTTGCGAGGCTTCGCCGTTCACCATCAGGAAACGGCGTAGACGCACCCCAGTTGATTGCCGAGGAGAGTGAGGTGGCGTCGACGATCTCGTACGAGTTGTTGTTCGAAGAATCCGAACCGCCCAACACCATGATCCGAACAGTGGGAGCGGTGTTGCTGAAGAGCATGACGGACATGCCCTTCGTGCGATCGGGCATCGACGGCGTGACGGGAGCGATGTCGTGCCAGGCTCCGGTGCTGGCGCCGGTCAGGACGAAGTAAGCCGACTGATCGTCGCCGACGAAGGGACCGCCTCCCGCGCCGGCGCTCGCCCAGCCGGTTCGCGAACAGAAGATGCTGTGATCCGGCAGGAGATGGAGACCGGGATAGAGGTTCGGAAACGGCTTGACGTGTCCGGACGTCACCTCTCGAAACGTGTCGGACGCCTCGTCATAGATTTCCATGTCGCCGCTGCCGTGTCCGCAGACCACCAGAACCTCGTGGCTGTTGCCGATCCGGTGGTCGCCCAGCGTCAGAACGGTCGGGTACCAGCGGTCGTGCACCATGCTGCCGGCGGTTCTCGACCAGGTCTTGTTGGTCGGGTCGAACTTGTAACCCCACTTGGCCTTCGAATGGGGTCCGTAACCGCCGCCTCCCGCTACCAGCAGCCGCCCATCCGACAGGAACGAATGCCCGCCGCACAGGACCGAGTAGCCTGACGCCGCGTCCGGCGTCAGGTGTGGCTGGTTCACCGGATCCTCGAACGTCGCCGGGGTGGCGTCGTCAGGGTTCCACAGCAGCGTCGTTTCGTCCGCGGTGATGAAGAGCACCTTGCCCGTGTGCAGCAGCGCTGCATGAACGACGCCGTCGTAGCCGCCCGGCCCTCGGCGCGGGATGGGCTGCGGAAAGACCGACCACGCTCCGTAGAGCCTGTTGCTGAAATGGTGTTGGAGGACCTCGAGGTTGCCGAGATCGAAGCCCTCGAGCAACAGAAGCTCCTTTACGTGGCGGAAGCCGAGTGGAAACTCCCGGTCGCGGAAATCGATGACGTCCGTGGCGACGTCCGGATCGAGAATCTTCCTGCGAAGCGGCGTCTGTTCATCCGGGCCACCGTCGTGCATTCGATGATCGACTTCGGGCGTCGGGGGAGGCAGCTTCTCGTACACGAGATCGTCCCGCTGGACGGCTCCGTTCACGAAGTCGAGGATTCTCCGATGAACGGCAGGGTCCAGCTGAACCTTTGTTTGACTCCGACGCTTGCGAGAAACGGTGTCCGTGGCGGCCATTCGTGGCTCCTTCGACTAGGCGACCCGGCTTTTCTCATCGAGGCCGTAGGGCGCGCTCGGAGCGCGCCAGCAGCCTTCGGAGCGGCGACCCTCGACGAGGCAACAGGCGGACCGCGCTCGGCGTTCGCCCGCGCCAATTCGAAGAGCTACGGCCGCAGGGCCTGCGGTGTCCGACGGCGGAGACACCCGCTCCTCTCGTCTTCGGGGTAGCGGCAACGCTTGCACCGCGACTCGCTCGTGTCAAGGTCCGTCGACCGCGGAGCTCGCGACGAGCGGGGGCAGCTGAGCCGAGCCAATCGACCACAGACGGGCCGCCGCGTCGAAGCCGCGGGCTTCGGCCAGCCCAGCCCGGGCAGCAAACGGGCAGCAAACGTCTGAAAGCGGCTTCGCGCAACCATGCGGAATCGAACCGCCGAAGGCTCTGAAACCCACATGAATAGAGCGATTCCGGGTCGATCGTCGTCAGCCGTCGTGACCCTCGAAGTGGCCTGTCACGCCGGAGGTCGCGGGTTCGAGTCCCGTCGCTCCCATAAAATCCCTGCAAATCGCATACTCTGTTGCCTTGTCAGGCGCAAACGACCGCCGGCTTCCACCGATCCCGCGCACATCCCGCCCGGGAATCCCCGCAGGTAGCGGGTCGGAGCCGGTGATAGCCGCAAGCGTCTCGCCGGTCGCAGCGGCCGGAGGTCAGCTCGGTGTCAGACAGGCCTCTCCCCAAGCCCGATCGTGCTCAATGTCGACCTGTGCGATTCACGCTCCGCAGGGAGCGCACCGCCCGAGGCGGCGTTCATGTGCTTGGTCCCCTGCTAGGTGGTTTGTTGTCTGTTGGTCGCGTCCTTTTGCATCAGGAACGCGGCGACGGACGCCGCGAGGGCCGCGACGACGGTAATAGCCCACAGCTCGAGAAGCACCTCAAGCGCGTGACCTAGAGCGGATCCGGTCTGGAGGGACGAGCCGCCGGTGAGGAGCTGCGAAGCCGTCCAAACGGCGCACTCAAGCAGCTCCTCCATACTTCTGCTCTTCTCGAGCCCGTGGAACGCCCACATCGTCCACGTCACGAAGAAGCCGAGTATAAGAGTGGTAATGAGGATGCCGAAGACCCGCGCATGCAATCGCCTGTGATGGAAGGTGTCTTCTGTCGTGAACGGGTCCTTTATCTCAACCCATACGCGTCCCCAGTTCACAGCGAAGCGTCCCCAGTTCACAGCGAAAGCGTCGCATGAACCCCGGATGATGGTGCCGCCCGCGCAGAGCTCTTGGTTCCATGGGGATCGCATTCGCGAACGCCGTCAGCGGATGTAGTCGAGGCGGCTCCTGCCGGCCTGCTGACGGGCACTTTCGTCTGGGGTCGCTGAGTGCTATTTCGTATCAAGAGCAGACATGCCGAGCACCGCCATTGTCGGTCGCGACGAGGAGCTGGCCGTCCTGCGCGCGTTCGCCACCGATCTCGCCGGGCCTACCGCGCTCGTCGTCGAGGGCGAGGCGGGGATCGGCAAAACGACGCTCTGGCGGGCTGGCGTTGGGTACGCCCGCGAAAATGGGTGCCGCGTCCTCGCCTGCCAGGCGAGCGAGCCAGCGATCGCGTTCACACAACGGCTGCGTGATTTGGCCGACCGCTATTTCGCCGACTACATCGACGGGCGCGCCGCCAACCACGAGGACGTCGCCAACCTCGCGAAGCAGATCAGCGACGGGCTCTCAGGCGAGTACGAGAACCCGGCGCTGTTGCCGTTACTCGTGGAGCTCCGTGAGGAGGTAGCCGAGCCGAGTGAACTCATGGAGCGGGCGAGCGAGACGCGCGACCGCTCCGTGAGGAGGTAGCCGAGCCGAGTGAACTCATGGAGCGGGCGAGCGAGACGCGCGACTACATCCGCGACACCGTCTGGCGGATGCTGAACCAGCGGGTCGAGCGGGTCGACCATCTACAGGCGGTCGTCGACGGCTGCCGGGCGATCGGCCAGACGGACCTGTTCGAGCTCAATCACGACCGCGTACTCGAGAAGGCCCTCGCCGACAGCGACATCGGCGTCTCCGATGGCTTCACGCGCAGCATGGGCGACGTCTTCTTCTGGGCCGATTACTTCGAGCGGCCGATCCGTCACTTCAAGTTGCACGGCTCGATTATCTGGTTCCACCGGACGCTTCCCGAAGAACCGTGGCGAGGGTGGGTGGTCGCGCGATCAACAACGGACGACCCATACCACGAGCGCGGCGCGGCCGGCGAGCTGCTGGAGTTCCCTGCCGATGGCCGACCGGTGTTGCTGACGGGGACCTTCGATAAGCCGCTCGCCTACGACAGCACGATCTATGCGGATCAGCACTACCGCTTCCACGAGTCGCTACGGAAAACGGATGCGGTCGTGGTCTTGGGCTACGGCTTCCGCGACAAAGCGATCAATGCGCGGCTGATCGGCTGGCTGCACGGCGCACCAAATCGGCGCATGATCGTCGGCCACGGTGACGTCGAGGCGCTCGTCCACGACGCCCGCTTCGCGATCGCCGGCAAATGGAACCGGTGGATCCACGACGGCCGCCTGCGGGTGATCGAGAAGTGGGTTGCCGAGACGAGCTGGCGCGACATCGACCCGGGTCGGGCGCGGGCCGCCCGCGCTCGAGCGGATCAGGATCCCCTCCGGCCGCTCCTCGAGGAACTGCTCGATCGTCAGCGGCGTCGGGTGCGCAGCTGCATTCGAGTCGAAGCGGTAGGTTGCCCTCGCGACGATCGACGCGGACGTCGCGCTACTGAGCGAGGCACGCGTTCCCGACGGAGGGCACAACGGCACCGTCCTCGGCGCGAGCAGCACCGAAGGACGTGACGGTTACCCCCGGCCCTGGGCGGCGGCGATCGCCTCCCCACACGAGCTCCGCAAAGTCGAGGACGCCCGGGCATTACGCTACGGGAAGCCGCTGAACCTCCCCTTCGACGACCGCGCGGCCCGGCTCGTGGGAGGCCGCCGTGGTCGTGCGACCCGGCTTGGACGACGTGACCGCCGTATCCCTGTACGGGCTGCTCGACGAGAAGAGCGACGCCTCAGTCCACCGCTCGCTCTCGGAGCTCGCCCCCGTCTTCGACGACGAGCGCTACAACTGGCTCCTCCTCCTGGGCGGGGACCTGAACGTTTGGACCGGCAGGAGCGTCCCCGGCAGCGCGCACCTCGATCGCCATCAAGTGGTCCTGGAACGGATCAAGGCCTACGGCCTTGTCGACTGCCTCGAACGGATGCGACCCGCCCGGACCTCTCGCGGGCTGCCCGTGCGGCTTCGGCGACGACTGCGCACATACGTGGACCAAGCTGGACAAGCGCTATCCGAAGGTGTGATCCACCCTGGGTCTCTTGGAAGCTCGGTTAGGTGGCGGCCAACATTGGGGTGTTGTCTGTCTTGATATTCAATCGGTAGTGCTCGGCCTCGTACTCTGAGGGCGGCAGGTCGTCGAGTGCTTCGTGGAGTCTTTCATCGTTGTAGAAGCCGATCCAGTCGAGGACCTCGTGTTCTGCGTGCTCGAACGAGGGAAAGCGGCGTCCGTCGACGAGTTCGCTCTTGAAGGTCGCGACCCAGGCTTCGGCCATCGCGTTGTCGTAGGCGTCGCCCTTCGAGCCGACCGAGGGGTCGATCTTCAGCTCGTCGAGGCGGTCGGTGTAGGTCAGGCTGGTGTACTGCGAGCCGCGGTCCGAGTGTGCGATCAGGCCGGCTCTTGGTCGGCGTAGGCCGTTGGCCATCTCGAGCGCGTCGAGGACGAGCTCGGCGCGCATGTGCGTTGCGAGCTGCCAGCCGACGACCATTCGACTGTGGCAGTCGAGGATGAAGGCGAGGTAGACGAAGCCGTTCCAGGTGCGGATGTAGGTGAGATCGGCAACCCACTTCTCGTTCGGCCGGGTCGCCGTGAAGTCGCGCTGCAAGAGATCGTGGGCCTTCTCGGCCGCGGCCTCGTCCGGGGTCGTCGTGCGGTGTTTGCGGCCACGGAGCTTGCCTTCGATGCCGTGCTGGCG
>WNGB01011285.1_pt1 | contig 12266 bp, 9 predicted proteins | sample 5400681 | NCBI WGS metagenome assembly WNGB01 (sample SAMN13153367, study PRJNA577476) | soil metagenome | isolation source: 115 cm soil or saprolite under grassland replicate 2 | place: USA:California | collected 2016-06-15 | reverse complement strand
CGAGGTCGAGGACCGCGATGGCGGTCTCGACGAGGCTGCCCAGCCAGACGGCGCCGTGGTGCTCGCGGACGCCGGTCACCAGGTGGTACGACCTGCCGGGGCCCTGCAGGTCGTGCACCAGGGTGCCATCGGCGTCGTAGGCCAGCACCCAGACGGTGCGCTTCTCCTGCGGCTGGAGCCGGTCGGGCAGCGCCCAGGCGAGTTTGCGTAGGACGGGCGGGCGCGGCAACAGCTTGTCCAGCACGGCGTCCCGCGGGGTCGCCTGGGTCACCCAGATCAGCCCGTCCGTGCCGGTGGAGATGTTGTCCGGGAAGCCGGGCAGGTTGTCCGCGAAGACGTCGGTGCTGCCCGCCCTGTCGCCCGTCAGCCACAGCCGGGTCAGCCGGTACGCCGTCGTCTCGGCCACGAGCACGAACGACCCGTCCGGCGCCAGCGCGACCCCGTTGGCGAACTCCAGGCCCTCGACCACCGGCTCCACCGCGCCGGACGGGTCGCGGCGCAGCAGCCGCCCGGTGCCGGAGTGCTCGAACAGCTCCGCTCTCCAGTGGTCGATCCCGAACCTGGCGGAGGAGTCGCTGAAGTAGATCGTGCCGTCCGGGGCCACCGCGGCGTTGTTGCAGAACACGAACCCGGCGGCCAGCGACTCCACGGCGCCGCCGTCCGGGTCCACCCGCAGCAGGCCGCGCCGGGCGTCGCACACCAGCAGCGCACCGTCCGGCAGCAACTCCAGGCCGAGCGGCCGGCCGCGGGTGTCGGCCACCGTGTCGATCTTCTTCCCGTCCGGCGTGATCCGCAGGATCCGGCCGTCCACCAGCCCGGTGAGCACCCGCCCCTCGGCGTCGACCACCACGTCCTCCGGGCCGACGCCGGGCACCTCGACCCGGCGCAGTGGCGGCAGCGGCCGCGTCCCGATGTCGGCACGTGCCCGGGCCGGCGCGGGCGGCGGCGTCCAGACGACCGGACTGACCTTCGGTCGGGCCATGCGTGCGTCACTCCCTCGGTACGACGGGGACGGTGCAGCCCACAGCATGCCCGATCGTCAACGCCGTTCGCCGTACCCGCACGGGTCCCGTACGTCGCCGCACCGGCTCCCAGAGGTACTCCTCGTCCGTGACGCCCGCCAACCGCTGCCGCAGCAGCTCGTAGGACGCCTCCATCTCGAAGGCCAGCAGGGGTATCCGGGACACGGTGCCATGACAGACCGGCACCGCCGCGCACACAAACAAGATCTCTGGACGGAGTGCGCAGGTCGTGCAAAGGTCTGGCAGATGGGACCGCGCGCCCTCGGAGGTACACATGCGACGAACCGGCCGTGCCCTCGCTGTGGCTGGCTCACTCACCCTGCTGGCAACCGGCTGCCTGGGCTCCAACAACAATGGCGGTGACGCCAGCCGCAATGCGCAGGCCAGCGACGTCACGCTGACGATCGCCGCGAACGCCGCGTCCGGTGGCAAGAACGCCCAGGAGGCGGACTGGATCAACAACTGGGTGATCCCGAGGTTCATCGAGGCCGAGAAGGCCAAGGGCGTCAACGCCCGGGTCACCTTCCAGCCGTCCGGCGTCGGCGACGAGGACTACAAGAGCAAGCTCGCGCTGGACCTGCGCAGCAAGTCCGGCGCGGACGTGATCACGCTGGACGGCATCTGGGTGGGCGAGTTCGCGGATGCCGGCTACATCAAGCCGCTCGAGGACGTGGCCGGCGCCAAGGCCAACGACTGGGACGGCTGGGCCCAGGTCCCGGACAGCGTGCAGCAACTCATGTCGTACAACGGCAAGCGGTACGGCATCCCCGCCGGCACCGATGGCCGGGTGCTGTTCTTCAACAAGAAGCTGTTCGCGCAGGCCGGCCTGCCCGCGAACTGGCAGCCACACTCGTGGGCCGACATCATCGCGGCCGGCCAGAAGCTCAGGTCGCTCGCCGGCGTCACCCCGATCCAGCTCAATGCCGGTACCGCGATGGGCGAGGCGACCACCATGCAGGGGGCGCTGCCGCTGCTGGTCGGCGCGGGCTCGAAGATCTACGAGGGCGGCAAGTGGCAGGGCGACACCGCGGAGATCCGCGACGTGCTCGGCTTCTACCAGCAGATCTACTCCAGCGGCCTGGGCGACAAGACGCTGCAGCAGGAGGCGAAGGGGCGGGACGAGTCGTTCGCCAAGTTCGCCAAGGGCAAGATCGGCATCCTGCTCGAGAGCGACTACCTGTGGCGCGGCGTGGTGGAGCCCAAGCAGGGCGTTGCTCCGATGCCGGACCGCGACCAGACCGTCGGCTACGCGCTGATACCGGCCAGGACGCCGCAGGCGGGCATCAACGGCCAGGACTACGTGAGCATGTCCGGCGGTGGCGGCCGGGTGGTCAACCCGAACAGCAAGTTCCCGCAGCAGGCCTGGGACCTGCTCACCTTCATGAACTCGGCGGAGGCCACCAAGGCGTACCTGGGCGGCTCCGCCAAGATCACCCAACGCACCGACGTCAATAACGAGGTGCTGAAGAACGACCCGATGCTGTTGTTCGTCGCGCAGAAGGTGCTGCCGCTGACCGCGTTCCGGCCCGGTCTGGCGGCGTACCCGGCGGTGTCGCAGGCGCTGCAGCAGGCCACCCTGGACGTGGTCACCGGGAAGAGCCCGGCGGACGCGTCGGCCGCGTACGGCAAGGCGGTGGTGAAGGCCGTCGGCGGCGCGGGCAACGTCGCGTCGGGCTAGCGGATGGCGACGGGGGGCGGCACGGCCACGCAGGTAGACCCGGCCGTGCCGCCGGAGGCGCGGGTCGGCGCCCCCGAGGCGGCACCGGACGTCTCCGGTCTGGGCCGGGCGCGCGCGTTGTCGTTCCTGACGCCGGCCATGGCGCTGATCGCGGTGTTCCTGGTGTTCCCCGCGGTCTTCACGCTGTACATCGGCGTCACCAACTACCAGCTCACCGGCGCCGCGGCCCGCTACCCGAAGGTGGTGTGGCTCGCCAACTACCGCGAGGCGCTGACCGACCCCGGCTTCCGCAACGCGCTGTGGCTGACCGTCCTGTTCGTACTCGGCTCGGCCGTCATCGGGCAGAACGTGCTCGGCTTCGCGCTGGCCTGGGCGCTGCGCCGCTCGGCGGGCTGGCTGCGCCGGCTGGTCGAGGCGATGGTGCTGCTGGCGTGGGTGCTGCCCGGGTCGGTGGTCGCGTTCCTGTGGATCGCCCTGCTGGACCGCGACGAGGGGACCCTGAACGCGCTGCTGCACACCCCGGGGACGGCGTGGCTGGTCGACCACCCGATGGCGTCGATCATCGTCTTCAACATCTGGCGCGGCACCGCGTTCTCCATGCTGCTGTACGGGGCGGCGCTGGCCAGCGTGCCGCCGTCGCACCTGGAGACCGCTCGGCTGGCCGGCTCGTCCGGCGCTCAGACGCTGCGGGACGTGGTGTTCCCGCACATCCGCGGGCACGCGCTGACCAACACGCTGCTGATCACGCTGTGGACGTTCAACGACTTCACGCCGTACCTGATCACCGCCGGCGGGCCGAACCACCGCTCGGAGACGCTGCCGGTCTACATCTACAACACCGCGCTGTCGATCTCCGGCGGCCGGATGGGGTACGGCGCCGCGGTCAGCGTGCTGGTGCTGGTGGTGAACCTGCTGCTGGCGCTGTTCTACCTGCGGCTGCTGCGCGGGCGGGGGCCGTCGCGATGAGCCGCGAGCCGACAGCGAGTGAGCGCGGAGGCGGGCCGTGAGCCGCGAGCCGACAGCGAGTGAGCATCGCAGGGCCGCCAGGCCCGAGGAGCGGAGCGAGCGCGGAGGCGAGCCATGAGTGCCGCGGTGTTCGCCCGCCGGGTCGGGTTCTACACGCTGGTCTGCGTCGTTCTGGCGTTCTTCGCGTTCCCGCTGCTGTGGCTGGTGGCCACGCCGTTCGACGCGCACCCGGCGCTCGGGGTGACCTGGCCCGAGCTCACCCTGCGCAACTTCAGCGCCCTGCGGCACAACCCGTATGCGCTTCGTTCCCTGCTCAACTCGGTACTGCTCGCGGCCGGCACGGCGGCGATCGTGGTGGCCGCGGCGGCGTTCGCGGCGTACCCGCTGGCCCGGGTGCGGATCCCGGGCCGGAACGCCCTGCTGTACCTGCTGCTGCTGCTGTCCTCGATCGTGACCGGTACCGCGGCCATGGTGCCGATCTACCAACTCGTGTTCCAGCTCGGCCTGATCGACAGCCGGCTGGGCGTGGTGCTGGTGGTGTCCGGCGGGCTGCTGCCGGCGGCCATCTTCATCCTGAAGGACTTCATGGACACCATCCCCCGGTCGTACGAGGAGTCGGCGCGGGTGTTCGGGGCGTCGCCGTTCCAGATCCTGCGCGACGTGGTGGCGCCGATCGCCCGGCCAGGGCTGGCCACCATCGCGGTGTGGACGATCGTGCAGGTGTGGGGCAACTTCCTGCTGCCGTTCATCCTGCTGCGCGACCCCGGCAAGCAGCCGGCCGCGGTGCTGATGCGCACGTTCTACACCGAGGGCGGCCAGCCGAACCTGGCTCTGCTGTCGACGTTCTCACTGGTGTACGCGGTGCCCGTGGTGGCGATGTACCTGTTCGTGAACCGGCGGTACGGGTTCCGCTTCCACGGAGGGATCAAGAGCTGATGGCCTCGATCGTCCTAAGTGGACTGTCCAAGGTGTACGGCGGGACGGTGCGCGCCGTGGACCGGCTCGATCTGTCCATTGTGGACGGCGAGTTCTTCGCGCTGCTCGGCCCGTCCGGGTGTGGCAAGACCACGCTGCTGCGGACGGTCGCGGGCCTGGAGGAGGCCACCGAGGGCACCGTGTCCATCGGCGGGGTGGACGTCACGGCGCTGCCGCCGGGCCGGCGGAACGTCGCGATGGTGTTCCAGGACTACGCGCTGTTCCCACACATGACGGTCGCGGACAACATCTCCTACCCCCTGAAGATCAAGAAGGTGCCGCGGGAGGAGCGGCGGCGGCGCGCGGCCGAGGCCGCGTCGTCGCTCAGCCTGGACGGGCTGGCCGAGCGGCGGCCGGCGGAGCTGTCCGGTGGCCAGCAGCAGCGGGTGGCGTTGGCCCGCGCCGTCGCCTACCACCCGGCGGTGTTCCTGTTCGACGAGCCACTGTCCAATCTGGACGCGCGGCTGCGGCTGGAGGCGCGTACGTTCCTGAAGAAGCTGCAGCGCGACCTCGGGGTGACCACCATGTTCGTCACGCACGACCAGGCGGAGGCGCTGGCGCTGGCCGACCGGATCGCGGTGATGGAGTCCGGGCGGATCCGGCAGCTCGGTACGCCGCGCGAGGTGTTCGGCCGCCCCGCCAACACCTTCGTGGCCAACTTCATCGGCTCCACGCCGATGAACCTGCTGCCCGGCACGATCAGCGGCCCGGACCTTCTCGTACACGGGCAGCGGCTCGCCGTGCCGCCGGGCTCGCCGGTTGACTCCCGGCCGGTGACGGTGGGGATCCGGCCGGAGTATCTCGACCTGTCGGTGTCCCACTCGGACGCGGATGCCCCGCAGGAACACGGCGACGGAGCGCTGCGCGGAGTGGTGGCCATCGTGGAGAACCTGGGCACGGCGTCGCTGGTGACGCTGGAGGCGGAGGGGTTCTCGGTGGCGGCCACGGTGCCCGAAGGGGAGGAGCCGGCGGTGGGCACCGAGGCGTGGGTGCGCCCGCGGCCCGGGCGACTGCTGCTGTACGGCGAGGGCGGCGAACTGCTCGGGGCCTCGCCGGTGCCGTCGGCCAAGGGCTGACATGCGGTACGGGGGGATCTGGACGCCGGCCGACCGGGCCGAGTCGATCTACCGCGCGGTGCCGTTCGACGTACCGCCGGCGGGTGCCGGCATCGCGGTTGCGCTGTCCTACGACCGGTCCGCGGGCGTGCTCGACCTGGGCTGCGCCGGGCCGGCCGGGTTCCGCGGCTGGTCGGGCGGGGCACGGGACCGGTTCGTGATCGCGCCGGACGCGGCCAGCCCCGGGTACCTGCCGGGTGGGCTGGAGCCGGGCGAGTGGCAGGTGTGGCTGGGGTTGCACCGGGTGGCGGCCGCGGGGATGCGCTGGGAGATCGAGGTGGAGGTCGGCCCGGCGACGGTACCGGCGCCGCCCGAGCCCCCGCCGGCGCCCGCGGCACGCCCGCGGCGGCGGGACCTGCCCGCGGAACCCGGGCTGGAGTGGCTGGCCGGCGACCTGCACTCGCATTCCGTGCATTCGGACGGCTCGCTCACCGTGGACGAACTGGCCGTGGCCGCGGCCGCCGGCGGGCTGGACTACCTCGCGGTGACCGACCACAACACCACCAGCCACCACCCGTTCCTGGCCGCTGCCGGCCGGCGCGCCGGGATGCTGCTCGTCCCCGGCCAGGAGATCACCACCGACCGCGGCCACGCCAGTGCGTACGGAGACGTCGGCTGGATCGACTTCCGGGCGCCCGCCGACGACTGGGTGTCCGAAGTGGACAGTCGCGGCGGGCTGCTGTCGGTGAACCATCCGCTCGCCGCGGACTGCGCCTGGCGGTGGCCGGTGCGGCGCCGCCCGCCGCTGGCCGAGGTGTGGCACTGGACCTGGCTGGACGGCTCCTGGGGCGGCCCGCTCGCCTGGTGGGCCGCCTGGGGACTGGACACCGCCCCGGTCGGCGGCTCGGACTTCCACGACCCCGGGCAGGGCCGCCCGCTCGGCGCGCCCACCACCTGGGTCCAGTGCGCCGGGGGGGACGTGCTCGGCGGTCTCCGCGCCGGCCGTACCGCCGTCTCCGCCCACCGCGGCGGCCCGCTGCTGCTCCGGGTCGGCGACGAACTGCTGGCCTTCGACGCCGAAGGCCTGCTCCTCACCGACCCGTCCGGCCGCCGCCGCGTGGTCACCCGCGACCCGGCCACCTTCCCCGGCGGCCCCGGCCCGTACTGGCTGGAGGACCACCGCACCGCGGTCCGGGCGATAGTTGCCTGAATGTCCGCTGCGGGCCACCGCGGTGGACCCAGCGGAGGCGGGCCGGGCCGCCGAACCCCGGCCGGCTTGCCTACCTGGCGGCGACCCTCCCCGGCCGTCCGCGTGCTGCCCGCCGGGTCATGGGCTCGGCCTGACCGCGGTCGGCGCCACGGCCTCCGGAGTACGGACGTGCTCCAGCCGGAGGCCCCGCCCGAACAGGATCGGTGGCACCGCCCGCACCAGCGGGATCCGCAGCAGGATCCTGCCTGCCCGCGGCAGCCGGACCGGACCGCCGTCACCGTGCATCACCGCTGCGATCAGCCGGTTCTGGATGAGGACCTGCACCGCCTGGGTGATGCGGGTCGGCCACTCCCGCCGGCGCTGCACGGCGCGTAGGTGATCGGTGCTCAGGGTGCCGGCACGCAGCGGCCCGGCCAGCGTGTTCGCCGCCGCGACGGCGTCCTGGATGGCCAGGTTGATGCCGACGCCGCCGACCGGGGACATCGCGTGCGCCGCGTCGCCGATGCAGAGCAGGCCGTCGCGGTACCACCTGCGCAGCCGGTCCACCCGCACCTCGAGCAGGCTCACGTCCTGCCAGCCGCCGAGCTCGCCGGTGCGCTCGGCGAGGAACGGCACGTACTCGCCGACCCGCCGGCGGAAGTCCTCGATCGGCTCCTTCTGCAGCTTGGCCGCCTCGCCCTTGGGCACCAGGTAGGCCATCTGCCAGTACGTCGTCCGGTTGATCAACACCACGAAGATGCCGCGGCGGATGACCGCGAAGGTGTCCTCGGAGTCCTCGGGCCGCCGCGAGATCCGGAACCAGAGCACGTCCATCGGCGCGCCGCGCTCGATCAGCGGCAGCCTGGCGGCCTCCCGGATCACCGAGTGCCGGCCGTCGGCGGCGAGCACCAGGTCGGCGTAGACCTCGCGCGGCCCGTCCTCGGTCTCTGCGTGGACACCCACCACCCGGCCGTCCCGCTCGATCAGCCCGGTCGCCTCGGTACGACGCAGCAGGGTGAAGGTCGGGTACGCCTCGGCGTGGTCGGCGGCGAAGTCCAGGAAGTCCCACTGCGGCATGAGGGCCACGTAGCGGAACCGGCGGAGCCAGTGGAAGTCGCCGACCGTGGCCATGCCGTCGGCGAAGTCGGCCTTGATGTAGCGGACCTTGCGGTGCGGCAGCCTGAGGAACTCCTCCAGCACGCCCAGCTCGGACATCACCTGCAGCGTGGACGGGTGGATCGTGTCGCCACGGAAGTCGCGCAGGAAGTCGGCGTGCTTCTCCAGCAGCACCACCGGCACGCCGGCCCGGGCCAGCAACCAGCCAGCCATGATCCCCGCCGGCCCTCCGCCGACCACCACGCACGTTGTCCGGATCGCGTCGTCGTCTCCCGAATTATTCATCACGGTTGAATTTTCGCTCGCAGGATTGGACCGCGCAACCCTCGACCGGGTGATGTGTCAGCGGGGGGCGCCGAAGTCCTGCGTCCAGTAGGTGAGGTACCGGCTGCCGGCCGAGGTGGCGTAACCGACCCCGATCTCGGTGAACGCGCAGTTCACGATGTTGGCCCGGTGTTCGGGGCTGTTCATCCACGCGGTCATGACCGTGGCGGGCGTGCGCTGCCCGGCCGCGATGTTCTCACCGGCCGTGGCGAAGGGGTAGCCGGCCGCGGTCATTCGCTGGAAGGGCGACGTCCCGGTCTGGGTGTCGTGCGAGAAGTAGTCGTTCCTCGCCATGTCGGTGCTGTGCGCCTGCGCGACCGCGGTGAGAAGGGGTCTGGCGTGCAGCGCGCCGCAGCCGTTCTTCGCGCGTTCGGCATTGGTGAGGGCGATCACCTGGGAGACGAAGTCCGGCGGCGCCGGCCGTGCGGTCGTCGGTCGGCTGGGCGCCGGTGCGGTCGGCGCGTGCGCCGGCCTCGTTCCCGGCGCCGGGGTGGTCGCGGTCGGTCCGGGGGGTGCCGGGTGGTTGAGGATGCGGAACGCGCGGGTGGTGGCGACGGCCGGCCGGTTCGGCGCCAGGACGAGCACGGTGAGCGCGTACGGGCCGTCCGGCAGCCTCCTCGTGTCGAGGGTGAGCTGGAAGGGCGCCACGACGTCGGTCCGCACGAGCCGGCGCGGCCCGTTCACGGTGAACACCACCCAGGTGCCTGGTGCGGCCTTTACCGGGCCGTTCAGGGTACGGACGCCGGTCAGGGTGCCCAGGCCGGCCGGCTGACTGTCCGGACGGGCCGCGTGGTGCCACCCGCCCCCGCCGTGCGCGCCGGCGACGTTGACCGCGGTCGCCGACCCGGCGGCGATCAGGCCGGCGACCACGAGGGCCGGTACGGCCAGCCCGCGTAACGGCCGGCGGCGGTGCTTGGCGGGCAACGGAACCTCCGGGCGATCGTTCCTGAGAACGAAACCTCGCCGAACGTAGCAGCGCCCGGCGAGGTGCCGCCGGCCGGGAATTGCGGCGCCTGCGCAAATCTTGAGTACTTCTTGAGATGCGCTTCAGAATTGCGTCCGGGCCGGACCGGAATGGCGAACGGCATGCGCAGGCAGCAGTACGCGAAATGATGAGCCGGGCTTGAGCCGGGCTTGAGGTGGCTGCCCGGGGCCTGCCGCTAGGGCCTGCCGCTACGGCCCGTCGTCGATCTGTTGGGCGCCGAGGGTGGACTGGAGCAGCGAGAGCGCGTCCCGCTCGGGGTCGCGCCGCGCCGCGGCCGGCGGCGGGTCCTCCGCGGACATCTCGTCCCGCGGGTCGTCGTCGCGGACCACGCCCGGGGCGGCCGGCACCGGACCGCCGTCCGAGCCGTTGGCGACCTCGACGCGGACCTTCCAGTCCACGCCGAGGATGTCGCGCAGCGCGGTACGGATGTGCTCGAGGTTGCTGTCCTCGGACAGCAGCCGGGCCAGCGGCGCGGTGGACATGGCCAGCACCAGGGTGTCGCCGTCGACCGCGGAGACCACAGCGTTGAGCAGCAGCGCGTGGGTGCGGCGCCGGCGCTTGATCATCTCGAGGACCTCGGGCCACACCCGCCGTACCGCCGCCGCATCGATCCCTCCAGCGGGCGTGTCCGGCTTAGTAGTACCCGGCTGCGGCTCGGCCCGGGGCGGCTCGGGATGGGATCCGGTGCCGGCCGGTTCGCTGCCGGGCGGCTGTGTGGGGGCGGGTTCGGTGCGGGCCGACTGGCTGCGCGGCTGCGTGCGGGCGGGCTCGGTGCCGGGCGGCTGTGTGGGGGCGGGTTCGGTGCGAGCCGGCTGAGTGCGGGCCGGCTGGGTGCGGGCCGGCTGGGTGCGGGCCGGCTGGGTGCGGGCCGGCTGCGTGCGGGCCGGCTCGGCCGACGGCGCCCCGGCCGGCTGTCGCGGCGCGGGCGGCTGGCCGGCTGGCCGGCGTTGGCTCAGCGTCTCCCGTACCAGGTCGGCGGTGTCCTCTGCGGCCGGCGCGGCGGATCCGCCGGTCCGCGACGCGGCCGAGGGCGCCGCCGCCCGCTCAGTGCGCGACTGCTCGGCGCCTGGCCGCTCGCCGCGCGACGGCCCGGCGCCTGGCCGCTCGGCGCCGGCCCGATCTCCGCCGACTCGGTCGCCGGCGGACCGGTCTCCGGAGGGTCGCTCTGCCATTGGTGGCGCTGCACCAACGATGTCGGCGCGCCGCTCCAGCCGCTCCAGGCGCTGCAGCAGTGCGCCAGCGTCCGCCTCCGCCGAGGGCAGCAGCATCCGGGCGCACACCAACTCCAGCAGCAGCCGCGGCGCGGTGGTGCCACGCATATCGACGAGCCCGTTGTGCACGATGTCGGCCAGCCGGGACAGGGTGCCGGCGCCAAGCCGCCTGGCCTGGTCCACCATCCGGTCGATCTGGTCGGCCGGCCCGTCGAGCAGGCCCTTGGCCACCGCGTCGGGTACCGCGTCCAGCACCAGCAGGTCGCGCAGCCGCTCCAGCAGGTCCCCGGCGAACCGGCGCGGGTCGTGCCCTGCCTCGACCACCCCGTCCACCGTCTGGAACACCGCGGCGCCGTCCCGGGCGGCCAGCGCGTCGATCATCGCGTCCAACAGCGCCGCGTCGGTGACCCCGAGCAGCGCGACCGCGTGCCGGTAGCTCACCCCGCCCGGGCCGGCACCGGCCAGCAACTGGTCCAGCACCGACAGCGAGTCCCGGGCCGAGCCGTTGCCGGCGCGCACCACCAGCGGGAACACCGGTGCCTCGACGGTCGCGCCCTCCTCCGCGCAGATCCGCTCCATCAGGCCGCGCAGCGTGCCCGGCGGGATCAGCCGGAACGGGTAGTGGTGGGTACGCGACTTGATCGTCGGCAGCACCTTGTCCGGCTCGGTGGTGGCGAACACGAACACCAGGAAACCCGGCGGCTCCTCGACCAGCTTGAGCAGCGCGTTGAAGCCCTGCGAGCTGACCATGTGCGCCTCGTCGATGATGTAGACCTTGTACCGCGAGCTCACCGGGGCGAAGAACGCCCGCTCGCGCAGGTCCCGCGCGTCGTCCACGCCGCCGTGCGAGGCCGCGTCGATCTCGATCACGTCCAGGCTGCCCGGGCCGTCCGGGGCCAGCGCGACGCAGGAGTCGCAGGTGCCGCACGGCGTCGGGGTCGGCCCGTTCTCACAGTTCAGCGAGCGGGCCAGGATGCGGGCTGAGGAGGTCTTGCCGCAGCCGCGCGGCCCGGAGAACAGGTACGCGTGGTTGATCCGCCCGTTCGCCAGCGCCTGCTGCAGCGGCTCGGTGACGTGCTCCTGCCCGACCACCTCGGCGAACGTGGCCGGCCGGTACTTCCGGTACAGCGCGAGTGCCACGGGACGACCCTAGGCCATCGCACCGACAGCGCCGACCCGGCTCCGACCCCGCTCCGCACCGGCTCCGCACGGCGGCCCTCGGGAACGCGAAGACCCCTCGCGCACCCGCCAGAGCCCGCTTACCCTTGCTGCCTTCCGGCCCTGGGGGATTCCGCAGGATGAGCGCCGCACGAGGGGCTACGCCAGTCTAACCTGCCGGCTCCACACCACGCCCCGCGGCGGCTGTATCCTCTCCCGGGTAACCAGGAGGATTCGCCTAGTGGCCTAGGGCGCACGCTTGGAAAGCGTGTTGGGGGCAACCCCTCGCGAGTTCGAATCTCGCATCCTCCGCCCCGCTGACCAGCACGAACGCCGGGCCGCCCCACCGTGGGCCGGCCCGTGCCCCACCTCGTGGTCTCGTTTCTGGTCTCAGTTGCCGCCGGCAGCCCGGCCCGCCGACCCCTCGGTCGCGTCGCCACGACCCCCTGATCGGCCGCCGCGGAGGGGTGTGCCGCCGAGCGTCACCGCAAGCAGAACTGCGGTGACCAGCCCGGGCGGGTGCACCGTGCAGAGTCGGACGGAACATGCTCAGCCCGCGTGACTTGGCATGGTTGGCTGACGTGGGC
>WNGB01014543.1_pt1 | contig 12267 bp, 8 predicted proteins | sample 5400681 | NCBI WGS metagenome assembly WNGB01 (sample SAMN13153367, study PRJNA577476) | soil metagenome | isolation source: 115 cm soil or saprolite under grassland replicate 2 | place: USA:California | collected 2016-06-15 | reverse complement strand
GCGGCAATTGTCATCCTATTAAACAGGCAACACAGCAAACTACCCCAAGGAGCGAGCGGCGTGTTAAGACTGATCTGTCTCGTCATGTTCTCCTCAATTTTTGTCGGCGCCTCGCCCAATGACCCTTTTCGTCAAACGCTTACCAGCGTGTCGCGCAACATCCATCTCGACACCTGGCAGATCACGAGCCGTGATTTCGACTTCAAGTCGGCCACTCCCTGGTCAGTTCAGAAATACACGCTGCGCGGAGGCAAACAGGAAGGAGTCGACGTGATCGTCGTCAACAACGGCAAATTAAGCTTCGTCGTCGCGCCAACGCGCGGGATGAGCGTGGCGAAGGTCGAGATGGGCGACATCCGTATCGGCTGGGATTCGCCGGTCAAAGAGATTGTGCATCCGCAGTTCATCAATTTGCAGAGCCGCGGCGGCCTGGGCTGGCTCGAAGGGTTCAACGAGTGGATGGTCCGTTGCGGGCTGGAATGGGCCGGCCATCCGGGCAAAGACAAGTTCATCAACAACACTGGCGACGAGGCCGAGATGGATCTGACGCTGCACGGAAAGGTCGGAAACATTCCGGCCTCAGAAGTCGAGGTCGTGATTGACGCTTCGGCGCCGTACCGAATCCGAATTCGTGGCCGTGTAGACGAGCGGATGTTTTACGGGCCGAAACTCGAATTGTGGACCGAGATTTCGACCGAGCCCGGATCGAACGCTTTACGCATCGAGGACGAGGTCAAGAATTACAGCGCATACGATCAGGAGTTCCAGATCATCTACCACTCGAATTACGGCCCGCCGCTGCTCGAAGCCGGATCGCGATTCGTCGTCGCGGCCAAAGAGGTCAGACCGTTCAACGCGCATGCGGCGAAGAGCTTGAACCAATTCGCCGAATACGTCGCGCCGACGAAAGGTTTCATCGAACAGGTTTACGGCGTGATCCCGTTCGCCGATGAAAACAATCGCGCCTCTGTGATGCTGCGGAACGCTGCTAGTGACAAGGGCGTAACGATGTCTTACCTGGTTGATCAACTGCCGTATTTCACCTTGTGGAAGAACACGACGGCTATTGAAGAAGGGTACGTGACCGGATTGGAGCCGGGCACGGGTTTTCCCGCCAACCGCAGCGTCGAGCGCAAAGCCGGTCGCGTGCCGAAACTCAAACCGAACGAGACGCGCAAGTTTGCGATTGATTTTGCGATCCTGGCCGGCAAGGAACAGGTTGATCGGGCGGGCGCCGTCATCGCGGGTTTTCAAAACGGTCGTCAGACGCAGTTCAATCCACAGCCGATCAGGCCTGAAGGGAAGGATTGAACGCGGATGGGTTTTTACGCGAAATATATCTTCCCACGCATTCTCGATTGGAGCGCGGGCGCGCCCGAATTCGGCGAATACCGCCGCCGCGCGTTGTGGCCGGCGCGGGGCGAGACGCTTGAAATCGGCTTCGGCACGGGCTTGAATCTGCCTTACTACCCCGAAGCGGTGACGAAGCTGACCGCGATCGATTCGGAAAATATGTTGGAAGATCGGGTCGAAAAACGCGTCGCCGCCTGCCCGTTCCCCGTGACCAGGATGCGGCTCGACGCGCAAGGGCGATTGCTGTTCGAAGATCACACCTTCGATACGGTCGTAACCACGCTGACTTTGTGCTCGATCCCTGATACGGCCGCGGCCCTGGCCGAAATTCGTCGCGTCCTGAAACCCCAAGGCCGGTTCGTCTTCTTAGAGCACGGGCGCAGCGATGATCCGAAAGTCGCGCGGCGGCAGGACCGCTTCAATCCGATTCAGAAGATCATCGGCGCGGGATGCAATATGAACCGCAAGATCGATGAACTGATCGAAAACGCCGGTTTTGAAATCACCACGCTCGATCGTTTCCTGTTGCCGAATGCGCCAAGGATTCTGGCCGAGATGTATCGCGGCGTGGCCAGGCTATAGCATCGAGGATCGAAGATTGAGGATCGAGGATCGAGGATCGAAGATCGCCTCAGTCCTGATTACGCGATTTTCAATCCTCGATCCTCTATCCTCGATCCTCAACGGAGAAGATTATGCGCAAACTGATTCTGGCGATTGTCGCGGCGCTGCTCGTCGGCGCCATTGCGCTCTTCGCCCTCAACCGCACTTCGCACGCCCCCGAAAAAATTTCGAATCAGACCGCCGGCCCGGCGCCGACCAATGAGCAAAGCAGGATCGACGACTCGAAGATCGTCGACCTGACCTACAGCTTCGACGAGAAGACCGTCTATTGGCCGACGGCGAAGCCGTTTCAATGGGAGAAGGAATCGTGGGGGCGTTCTGCGGGCGGTTACTGGTACACGGCGGCCAGATACGCCGCGAGCGAACACGGCGGCACGCACCTGGACGCGCCGATTCATTTCGGCGAGGGCAGGCTGGCCGCCGACCAGATTCCGATTTCGCGTCTGGTATCGCCGGCCATCGTGATCGACATTTCCGAGGCCGCCGCGAAGGACGCCGATTATCGTCTCACAGTCGACGACATCGCTTCGTGGGAGAAGGCGAACGGGCAGATACCCGACAATTCGATCGCGCTCGTCCGGTCGGGGTGGGGAAAGTTCTGGCCTGACAGGAAGCGGTATTTGGGCACGGACGCGCCCGGCGATACGGCCAACCTGCATTTCCCAGGCATTTCGCGTGAAGCCGCCGAGTTTCTGGCGAAGCGGAGGAAGATCGACGGCGTGGGCATTGATACGGCGAGCATCGATCACGGCCCGTCGAAAGATTTTATCGCGCACCAGATTTTGAACGGCGCGAACATCTACGGCCTGGAAAACGTCGCGAACCTCGACCGCCTGCCCGCGAAAGGCGCGACGCTGATCGCATTGCCGATGAAGATCAAAGGCGGGACGGGCGGGCCCGTGCGGATCATCGCGATTACGCCTTGAAACCTGGGTACGCGCCGCTTCCAGCGCGCAGTCTCGGCGGAAGACCTATTGATTGGAATCAGTCGCCCCTGCGCTAGAGGCGATGCGTACCAGGTCTGGTTCTTATAAATGCGTCTTCCGCCGAGACTGCGCGCTGGAAGCGGCGCGTACCCAGGGTCATTCCTACCGAGCCGCAAATACTTGGCAAACACTTGACTGGCGCCCCTTGGATCAAAAAGCTGTAGACATTCTACGGCCATTGGTGTAGATTGCCTACATCCTAAACTTCAAGGAGGAAACCGCAGATGAAAGCGCGATACCAAAACCGGATCGAGCTGTTACAGGGGACGCTGGACATGCTCATCCTGCAGACGCTGCAATGGGGACCACAGCATGGCTACGGCATCAGCCAGGCTATCCGAACCAGTTCCAACGAGACGCTACAAGTGGATACCGGCTCGCTCTATCCGGCGCTGCACCGGCTGGAGCGGCAAAAGTGGATCAGTTCGGAGTGGAAGGTCTCCGAGAACAATCAACGGGTCAAGGCCTATCGCCTGACCTCCGCGGGGAAAAAGCATTTGGCCGCCGAACGCTCGCGCTGGGAGCGACTCACGGAAGCCGTCGAGGGCGTCCTGAACCCGGCCAGGAAGGAGAGTGAGGCATGAAGTTCCCACCGTGGCGACGACGCGAAGAAGAACTGGAAGAAGAGATCCAAAGCCATTTGCGAATGGCGATCCGCGACCGGATGCAACGCGGCGAAAGCGCGGAAGAGGCCGAATCGGCGGCGCGGCGGGAATTCGGCAATGTCGGGTTGATCAAAGAGACCACGCGTGCAGTGTGGGGATTCGGCGCGATTGAGACATTCTGGCAAGACCTGCGATACGGCGCGCGAATGTTGTTGAAGCAGCCCGGCTTCACGTTGATGGCCATACTCACGCTCAGCCTGGGCATCGGCGCGAACACGGCGATCTTCAGCGTGGTTAACGCCTTGCTACTGCGTCCGCCGCTCGTCGCGCAGCCGGAACAAATGGCGCAGCTTGACAAGCTGGAACAGGGCATCGGCAACCACACCTCATTTCCGAACTACCGTGATCTGGTGGAGGGGACGGAGGCCTTCTCTGCGCTGGCCGCATTTGACACCGGCCCAGTCAATCTGGGGCAGGGAGATGCGATGAGAACGGTTTTCGCCGAGTCAGTGACGGGCAATTATTTTCCGGCGTTTGGAGTGAGCGCCGCTCTGGGACGCACATTTGGGACAGATGCAGACGGCGCGCTCGGAGCGTATCCAGTGGCAGTCGTAAGTCATGGAGCGTGGCAGCGGCGTTTCGGGGCCGATCCCGGACTGGTGGGCAAGACGATCATGTTGAATGGACAGCAGTTCACTGTGATCGGAATCATGCCCGAAGGATTTCGCGGGGCGTGGCCTTTAGGTATCGCGCCTGAAATCTGGACGCCGTTGACTATGCGCACGCAGCTCAAGCCGGGGGCGGATCTCTTCGGGGATCGTGGCAACCACTCGTTGAGCGTGATCGGCCGGTTGAAACCCGGGGTCAGTCAGGCGCAAGCCCAGGCTGAGGTCAGCCTCGTGACCAGGCGGCTGGCGGAAAGTTATCCGAAAGAGAATCGCGGCCTTGAAAACGCCAAAGTTTATCCGATCGACAAGCTTAACGAGATTCCCATGCGGGTCATTCCCGTCTTCATTGGCCTGGTGACTGTCATCGCCGGATTGGTATTGCTGCTCGCTTGCGCCAACGTCGCCAATCTGCTGCTGTCGCGCGCCGTGCAGCGGCAGCAGGAAGTGGCGATTCGTCTGGCGCTCGGCGCAGGCAGGCGCCGCTTGATTCGTCAACTCCTCACGGAAAGTCTGCTGCTGGCGCTCGCGGGAGGAGCCGCCGGTTGTTTGCTGGCGGTCTGTGTCACTTCTCTACTGCGCATATTCCCCCCCCCTACACCTGTTCCGATGGAATTCAATGTGACGGTGGACTTCCGCGTACTGTGCTTCACCCTGACGGTCTCGTTGCTCTCGGGCGTGCTGTTCGGACTGGCGCCTGCGTGGCATGCCTCAAAACTCGACCTCGTCCCGATGTTGAAAGATGACCGGCGAGGCGCCGGCGGAAGGGCGCCGAGGTTCAGCTTGCGCAATCTACTTGTGATCTCTCAAGTCGCGGTCTCGCTGGTCTTTCTGATATGCGCGGGACTATTCACTCGCAGCCTGCAGCAAGCCAACAACGTTGATCCCGGGTTTGAGACCGAGCGCGCGCTTACAGTCCCGCTGGATCTGGAGTCGGTCGGGTATGACGAAACGCGAGGCAGATTGTTTTACCGGCAGTTGCTTGAACAGATCGAACTAATGCCGGGAGTGCAATCAGCCACTCTGGCCAAGTCCGTCCTGGGGAAGTGGGAGGGAGCCGGCCCTTCTGATGTAGCCGTCGAAGGTTATAACGCGGCAGGCGGCGATTACCCTTCGTTTCGTCTCAACGTGGTGGGGCCGCGATACTTTGAAACGATGGGCATTCCACTTCTGGCCGGGAGAGAATTCAACAGTCAGGACAGCGAAGGGGCGCCGCTCGTCGTCATCGTCAACGAAACAATGGCGCGCCGCTTCTGGCAGGCGCCGCAGTTCGCTCTGGGGCGCCGGCTGCGTCTCCTGGGAAGGGGCAATGTCCTCGGCCCTTACTACGAGGTCGTGGGCGTCGCCAAAGACAGCAAGTACCGCTCGCTCGGCGAAGAGCAGCAGTCGTTCTTCTATGTGTCTGCGATGCAAGACTACCGCCAACAGATGGTACTGCACGTGCGCACGGTCGGAGAGCCGGGCCTACTGCGTAGCGCGCTGCGCGACCGCGTCATGGCGCTCGACAAAGGCTTAATGGTCGAAGTCGCGACAATGCGCGAAAACCTGGCGGCGTTGTTTTTGCCCGCGCGCGTGGCGGCGGTAGTGCTGGGACTGGTCGGTCTATTCGGTCTGAGCCTGGCGGTAGTGGGAATCTATGGCGTGGTCTCCTACGCGGTGTCACGGCGAACGGGGGAAATCGGCCTGCGGATGGCGCTCGGCGCCGAGTCGCGCGACATCTTGCGGCTGGTGATCGGGCAGGGTCTGAAACTGACTCTGATCGGCGTTGGTATTGGCGCGACACTCGCACTGGCGCTATCACGCTTGCTGTCGCGCCTGTTGATCGGCGTAAGCGCGGCGGATCCGGTGACGTTTCTCACGGTTCCATTCCTGCTGACAGCGGTCGCGGTGTTCGCCTGCTGGATTCCTGGGCGGCGCGCGGCGAAGGTTGACCCGATGATTGCGCTGCGCTGTGAGTGAGGGCGCTGAAGGTAAATTTAAGGATGAGCAAAGGCGAACTCCTCACGAGAATAACCGTTTGGCTGGCGCTCACCGGGTACGCGATTGGAGCGTCGGTCTATTTGCTTTCTCGCGGAAGGCGGAGTTGGGACGGAGTGGCCCGAACGGCCTGGACTGCGGGGCTCGTCAGTCTTATCGCTCATGTGGCGTGCGCCTACCATTTCTATCACAACTGGAGCCAGGCCGCGGCTTACCGTGAAACGGCCCGCCAGACGGCCGAAGTGACGGGGCTTGATTGGGGCGGCGGGCTGTTCATCAACTATGCGCTGATCATCGGCTGGGTCATAGACGTCGCATGGTGGCGACTCAGAGGCCTGGACGCTTATCGCAACCGCCCGCGATGGTTGACGGCCGCGTGGCAAGGCTTTTTGTTCTTCATCATATTCAACGCCGCCGTCATATTTAAAACCGGCCCGCTGCGCTGGGTCGGGTTGGGCCTTTGCCTGTGGCTGGCCTTCTTGTGGCTACTTGTGAAGGGCGGCAAAGTCCCGGGGCGCTTAGATGGCAAGCCGATCTTCAAGGAGGGTAAGACATGAGATTCCTATTTTGGCGCCGTCAGCGGCGAGACGAAGAACTCGAAGAAGAGATCCAGGCCCATCTCGAAATGGCGAAGCGAGACCGGATGGAGCTCGGCGCCACCGCTGAAGAAGCCCAGGCGGCGGCGCGCCGAGAATTCGGCAACATCGGTCTCGTCAAAGAGGTGACGCGCGAGATGTGGGGATGGAGATGGCTCGAACAATTGGGACAGGACTTGCATTACGGCGTCCGCATGCTGATGAAGAAACCCGGCTTCACTTTGACCGTCGTCATCACGCTGGCGCTCGGCATCGGCGCTAACACAGCGCTCTTCAGCGTCGTCAATGTCGTGTTGCTCAATCCTTTCCCTTACCCCGGTCATTCACGAATTCATTATGTATGGCAGCGCTTACCAAAGATCGGTGTGCAAGAGCGATATGGCACATCCGGCCCGGAATTCACTGAACTCGCGCAGTGCAAAGCCTTTGAACGGGTCGCCGCTATCAGTGCTAATTTAAGCCGCAACCTCACCGGCGGCCAGGAGCCAGAACGGATAACAGTGGCCAGGGTCTCCGGCAATTTCTTTCCTATTCTTGGCGTAACCCCTTCGCTCGGACGCGCGATCAAGGCGGAAGATCAAGGTCCTAAAGGCGAGCGGGTGTTGGTGATCAATCACTCCTTATGGCAGCGCCGCTTCGGCGGGAATCCGGATATAGTCGGCCAAAAGGTCCTCCTGGATGCTGAGCCGTTCACAATCATCGGCGTCATGCCACCAAAGTTCTACTTCGCTGACCGGGAAGCGTTTATTCCTTATTTATTTGATCTCAACCAATCGGAGAGGTTCTTTGCGGTGGCGCGTCTCAAACCCGGCGTCTCGGTTGATCAAGCGAACGCCGAGTTGGAAGTGATGGCCCGAAATCAGGAACAAGCTTTGGGTAACAGTCGACCGGAGTATGTTGGGCGAGGCGTCTATCTACGACCGATCAGCGAGTTCTACTTCGATCAGATCAATCGGGTTTTAGTAGTGCTGCTCGGCGCGGTCGGGCTGGTACTGCTGATCGCCTGCGCCAACATTGCGAACCTGTTACTGGCGCGAGCGACGGCGCGAACGCGGGAGATCGCCCTTCGCGCGGCGCTGGGCGCCAGCCGATTCTGCATCGCCCGCCAATTGCTTACTGAGAGCATGGCGCTGGCCCTGCTAGGCGGCGCGGTGGGTGTGCTATTGGCTTTCCTGGGAGTCGACGCCATCGTCGCCCTGATCCCGCCTGGCGTAATTCTCGAAGGGCTTCATATAGGTATTAACGGACAGGTTCTATTCGGCGCCTTCATCATTTCGCTGATAAGCGCGCTGATGTTCGGCCTGTGGCCGGCGCTCAGCTTATCAAAGCCCGATCTGAACAATGCGCTGAAGGAAGGATCGCAAACTTCCGCCGGTTTGCGCCATGCGAGCGCCCGCAACATGTTGGTGGTCTTCCAGGTGGCGATTTCTTTGTTGTTGATCGTGACCGCGGGGCTTACGGCGCGCAGCCTCATCCGGCTCATGAACGTAGATCCGGGGTTTAATCCCGAGAACGTGCTGACGATGCGGCTCAATATTCCACCTTCCAGGTCAGGAGACGGACAACAGAATGCGGTCATCTTTCAACAATTGAGCGAGCGCATCCGGACGGTCCCCGGAGTCCAATCCGTAGGCGTCGCCTCTCACATCCCATTCGATCAGACAGCGACTGAGACTGTCACTGTAGAGAGCAATGTCGCGCAAGGAGGCGCGCAAACCGAGAACGTTGATACGCGCACCGTCAGTACGGACTTTTTAGAGGTGATGGGTATCCGGCTGATCGAAGGGGAACGTTTCACCTCGCAGGACAGGCAAGACGCTCCCCATGTCGTAATCATCAATCAGGCGATGGCCCGCCGTTTCTGGGCAAATGAGGGCGCGGTCGGAAAGCGTTTGAAATTGGGAAGCCCGACTTCAGGCGCCCCGTGGACGACTGTCAAAGGTGTGGTCGCGGATTCAGCCCAAATCTCACTCAGCGCCTCGATCAGACCGGAAGTCTATTTTCCGCATTCGCAGGCGCCGAACTGTTGCCGCCGGATGAATCTGGTTGTGCTCACGAGTGTAGATCCTGCCAGCCTGATCGGCCCGATTAAACGTGAAATACAGTCATTGTATAAAGATCAGCCGGTATACAACGTTAGGACTATGGAGGAATTTATCGCCCGCTCGGCCTGCACGCGCCGCTTTGCTATGACTCTGCTCGGTGTCTTCGCCGGCCTGGCGTTGGCGCTGGCTTCCGTAGGCGTCTACGGGGTGATTTCGTATTCCGTGGCCCAGCGCGCGCGCGAGTTCGGAATCAGAATCGCGATGGGCGCGCAAGCGCGCGATGTGCTGAAATTGGTCGTTATGCAGGGGATGATGTTGGTGTCGATTGGAGTTGCGATTGGTCTGTTCGCTTCGTTCGCTCTGACCCGTCTGACCGAGGGTTTACTCTTCGGCGTGAGCGCGAAGGACCCTCTGACGTTCGCCACAGTCGCGCTGTTATTGACACTGGTTGCGCTGCTGGCTTGCTGGATTCCTGCGCGAAGGGCGACGAAGGTAGATCCACTGGTCGCATTACGATGCGAGTAACCGAAAATCCTTTTCCACGAGGAGGCGCTCAAAATGAAGATTCAATTCTCTATAGCTATCGCCGCGCTTTTCATCTGTTGTTACCCCGACATTAAGGTTGCCGGTCAGACGCCAGGCAATGAGAGAAATGCAAACGGTATCCCTACTTCCGCCGACGATTTTTCAACAACCACTCAGCAAACAAACCAAAATGAGTTCAAGTGGCGTGGCAAAATCGCCGCGGGCGGAATTGTTGAAATCTTCGGCGTCAAGGGAGACATCCAGGCTGAAGCTTCAGCAGGTAACGAAGTTGAAGTTGTCGCTTTCAAACGAGGCGACCCGGAAGAGCTCCATCGAGTCGCGATTCGGGTCGAGGAAGCGGAGGGGAAAGTAAGAATCTGCACGGCATTCCCGAACCTGGAAGGAGTTGGCGACCCTCAGTGTCTGGAAAGTTTGGAATGGAGCAGCCAAGTATGGAATGGCAATCGAGAACTCCGGTTACGTTATCAAGACGGGAAGAGACAGAGCATCCGGTTGATTGATGTTCAAGTGCAATACAAGGTACGAGTTCCTGCCGGCCTGCGCTTTACTGCCCATACCCTCAGGGGAGACATCACAGCAAGCTTCGGAACCGTGGATATTTCAAATCCTATCGATTTGGGCGTCCTCGTCGGAAACGTCCGCCTGGAGGTTCCAAAGGCGCTCAATGCGCATGTGAGATTGTCGGCCCGTGAAATTGCGAGTGATTTCCCCATCATTGTCGTGGGCCGATTCCCAGGTGATGGGCTGGAAGGAAATATCGGTCAGGGCGGAACGAAAATTTCACTGCGCGCTGGGGGCGATGTCGAACTTCGGCGCGCCTCGCCGGCGCAGAGCGCTCAATAAGCCGAGGGGCAAAGCGCAAATGGCAAGCCCGCCGCATCCGATTCATGACACCGCGCAGACCATGATCTTCAAAATTGAGGGAGATAACGGGCCAGACAACATTGGCACACGCGGCGGTACGGTACCGGGAGCGGTAGCGACCGGGCGCCCGGCGAAGCGCACTCTCCGCCGGGCGCCCGGTCGCTACCGCTCCCGGTACCGTACCAATGTTACTTGGTTTGATTTACCAGAGAACAATAGAAGAAAGGAGCGAAACCATGTCGCGGAACAGGAAAAATTATATCCGATTAGCATTGCTATTGGTTTGCCTCGTCAGCTCCCTTGAGCTTGCCAGCCTGGCGCCTGCTCAGGAAAAGGCGGCGACAGCCGTCAGACCTCCGGTCGATTATTCACCGATCATCGCCAAACTTAAGGAACAATTGCCGCAACAGATGGCTCAAATGAATGTGCCGGGCCTGTCGATCGCGCTCGTGGATGGAGAAACCCTGGTTTGGGCCGAGGGCTTCGGGACCACGGAGCGCAACGGCCAGACGAAGGTGACCGCAGACACACTCTTCAGCTTGCAGTCCATTTCCAAAACCTACACGGCGGCAGGTTTCTTAATCGCCGTGGAGAAGGGACTGATGAAGCTTGACGATCCTGTAAAAAAGCACTTTCCGCAATTTACCGTAAAGAGCCGTTTCGGAGCGGATGAGGCGGACAGGATCACCTTTCGACATCTGTTAAGTCATTGGTCTGGACTCACGCATGGATCTCCCTGCGGTAATCGTTTCGATAATGAGTACTGTCCATTTGCGGATCGCATTCGCAGCATCTCAGAGACGTGGCTTAAGTTTCCTGTTGGCGAGAGACATAGCTACTCGAATCTAGGGATCGACCTGGCAGGCTATTGTTTGGAGCTGCGTTCGGGAAAGCCATTCGATGAATTCATGAATGATGAGCTCTTTAGACCGTTGGGGATGATGTCGAGCACCTTCAATCACGAGGTGGCTGCAAATCAGCCCTCGCTGGCTAAAGGCCATTATCCAAAGAAGACCATGCCGGTCGCGCCGGTTCCCATGATTCCGGCCGGAGGCCTGTATTCAACCGTGAAGGATATGGCCAAGTTCATCTCATTTCATCTTGCGGGCGGTAAAGTCGGTGGGAAGCAACTTATACGGGAAGAGTTGTTGAAAGAAATGTATACGCCGCAGTTTCCGATCGAAGGACAAGTCGGTGGATATGGTCTCGGGATTGGGAGCGAACCTCTGCGTCGTGGAACTGTCTTTCAGCATGGTGGCGGTGGATACGGTTACTTAACATATCAAATGTGGACCCCCGAATATCAACTCGGAGTTGTCGTCCTGACGAATTGCGCGTCAGGTAGTTTGCCTGTTCAAACAGCATGGGGCGTTTTGCAGCAAATGATCGACGCCAAATTCGGCCCTATTCCCCGAAGGGGGCCAGCCCCGTTTACGAATAAACCTGTAATAACGTTGGAGACCAGATTGCTACAGCGGCTCGAAGGGAATTACAAACCCAGAGGATCTGTGGCGCCTTTCAAAGTTAAAGGGAACGACCTGTATAGAGTTTCCGGAACTACCGACACGAAATTGAAGGCTCATAGCCCTACGGAATTTAGCTCCGACGACCAAAAATATACTTTTTTCTTAGACGAAGCCGGTAATCCGAAAGGCGTTCATGTTCTCTCGTTTTCCGGCGTCGAATTCATGCCGATCAACGACCGCCCTGGTGAAGAGGCGGGGCCCAATAAAAAAGAATGGCAAGATTTCGTCGGTGAATATTCATACAAATTTCAAGGAGACACCACTAACGCCAGCGTAATGATCAGAAACGGATATCTCTATTTGAAAGGTCGGGGAGGGCTTAAACTAACTGAGTATAAACCCGGCCTTTTTTTCACGGCCGATGGCGAAGCCGTAATCTTCCAAAATGGCGTTATGGTTCTGGGACACAATCACTATCTGAAAGAATCCGGCGCGCCTTCGTTGTTTACTCCTCAATCAGCCACCGTACAACCGGCAGAC
>WNGB01011283.1_pt1 | contig 12267 bp, 14 predicted proteins | sample 5400681 | NCBI WGS metagenome assembly WNGB01 (sample SAMN13153367, study PRJNA577476) | soil metagenome | isolation source: 115 cm soil or saprolite under grassland replicate 2 | place: USA:California | collected 2016-06-15 | reverse complement strand
TACCAGGTCCGCGAAGCTCCGCGGTCCCCGTGACATCTTCTCCAGGAGAATGCCCTGCAGGCCGAGCGGGTCGGCTAGCGGCCGCCGCTGCGAGGACAAGGTATCCAGTGTCGCCATCACGTGCGGCCGCCAGCCCGCCGCCAGCAGGTACCGCCACCCGCCCGCTAGCGCCGCCTCCGCCGAGGCGGCGAACTTCACCCGGTCGGCCTCGCCGATCCGGCCGGCGGGGCGGACGTCGATCAGCCACACGCCGCCGGAAGCTATCGCCAGGACATCGGGATGTGCTCAGCGGGGCCGTCCGCAGTGGTGAACCGCAACCGGAACGGCTGGCAGATCACCTGCGTCACAGCTTCCGCGAAGTCCAGCGCCAGCAGCAGCCTGGCCTCCTCGAGGCTCTCGAACCCGTGATGCAGCCCCGTGCTCACCATGAATTGCAAGCCAGGCCGGTGCCGCTGGCCACGGCGCCAGGAAAACCTGCGCACCGGCTCACACCCCGGTACCGGGAACGAACCCAGATCACGAACCGGGCAGGTCACCTCCGCACCCGACACCTTCCAGGCCGTGGTCCACCGCGCGGCCCAGCCGGCTCCCATTTCGAGAACCTCGCCGACCTGACAGTCAGCCGGAGCCTCAGCGATGAGATCCGCCAGCCGGCAAGAGGCAGAGGGAACAAGCGCACAGCTGCCGGACGCCGCTGAAGACGCCATATCTCTACAACTACAACTCTGCGCAGTCTTTCGCGCGTAACCGGTCACCTTGCCTGCTGGCCCGGCGTGTCGCCAGCACTTCACCATCGACATCAGCGAGGACCGCTTCAGCTACCCGGCGGGCCGTGGGCGTCGGCCGAGGGTGTCCCAGGAACTGTCCACGCGTTGGCGTGGAGGCCTCCACAGGCCCGGTCGGCGCTGGAGCCGATCGGGTGGGTTGCGGGCTGCGGGGCGTGCTCTTGATAGGGACCTTTGACCCTGTTGGTGCCCGGCGGCCTGACTATTCTGGAATCAGAATAGTCAGGAGGTGCGGAGAGTGTCCGCGGAGCTCGCGATCCTCGGCCTGCTGGTCGAGCAGCCGTTGCATGGATACGGCGTCGAGCAGCTCATCGAGCATCGTGGGATGCGTAACTGGACCCCGATCGGGTTCTCGTCGATCTATCAGCTGCTGGATCAGCTCGTCACGGCGGGCTTGGCCGAAGTCCGGGTCGAGCCGGCGCCGGGCCGCGGCAAGCAGCGCCGGGTCCACCACGTCACCGCTGCTGGCCGGCAACGGTGGACCGGCGAGACGTTGGGGGCCCTGGCTGATGCCGGCGGTTCGGTGGGCGATTTCTTGCTGGCGTTGTCCGGGCTGCCGCTGCTCGACCCCGATGACGTGGCCACGGCCCTGCGCCGGCGGGCCGAGCATCTCCAGTCCCGCGTCGCCGCCCTGGAAAGCGACCTGGCCGCGGTGCGGCCGGTCCCTGCGCATGTCGAGGCGATGTTCGATTTCACCCGCACCCGGCTGATCGCCGAACGCGACTGGGTCCGCGCCTTCCTCACCGATCTCCCGGCCAACCCAACTCTGGAGGTTCCGTCATGACCAGCACCGATCGCACCAAGACCTCCCACGACCCCCACGCCGTTATGGCTGCGACGAAGATCGACTTGGTCCGCGAATTCAAGGAGCTGTACGCCCCGGGGCGCGAACCCGCGACCGTTGAGGTTCCCGTGTTCTCGTTCCTGATGGTCGACGGTCACGGGGACCCGAACGTCGCGCCCGGGTATGGGCACGCGGTCGAGGCGCTCTACTCGGTGTCGTACACGCTGAAGTTCGCACTGAAGCGTGGACCGGAAGGGCTCGACTACCGCGTTATGCCCCTCGAAGGGCTGTGGTGGGTGCCTGACATGTCGGCATTTACGATCGAGGACAAGTCCGCCTGGGACTGGACAATGATGATTAGGCAGCCCGAGCAGGTCGACGAGGACCTGTTCGAGCAGGCTCTGGCCAAAGCCACGCGCAAGAAGGAGCTGCCGGCGGCAAATCTGCTGCGCCTCGAGCGCTTCGCAGAGGGCCTCCCAGCGCAGGTCATGCACATCGGGCCATACTCGGCCGAGGGACCGACGATTCAGCGGCTGCACGCGTTCATCGCCGACCAGGGCTATGAGCGCGCCGGCAAGCACCACGAGATCTACCTGAGCGATCCGAGGCGCGCCGCTCCCGGGAAGATGAAGACCGTGCTTCGCCAGCCGATGGCGAAGTCAGGTGAGGCTGACGCCCGGCGCTAGCCGCAGAGCCAGTTCGCTCCCAGCTCACGCGGTTTCCGGAGCGGAACCGGCTCCGTGATGCCAGGCGAGCTCACGCGATACCTAGTCGCCGCACGGATGGGGCCGGGGTGTTGCTTCGTGCTCACGCTGCGCGCCGGCTCGCCCAAACCTCGGAAACGGCCTCTTCCGAACGGCCAATCCCTGCCGGGTCACTACCTTGGGGGATGGCCGGGAGCCGGCCCTTGTTGCTCCCCTGGCTTAGGCTCGCGACATGCGCGACCGCGAGGTGATCGACAGGCTTCATTCCATCGGCGACCCCGCCCGCCTCGACGGGATGGCCCGGTACGCCATCGTTACCGAACACGCCTACGGCGTCTCCATTCCCCAACTGCGCGCGCTGGCGAAAGAGATCGGCACCGATCATCTGCTCGCCGCGAGCCTCTGGGACTCGGGCATTCATGAAGCGCGCATCCTTGCCAGCATGATCGCTGATCCGGCGCTGGTCACAGAGGCGCAGATGGATCGCTGGGTGGCCGGCTTCGACTCATGGGACCTCTGCGATCAGGTGTGCGCCAACCTCCTCCGCCACACCCAGTTCGCCTATGCCAAGGCGGCTGAGTGGAGCGGCCGACGCCAGGAGTTCATCAAGCGCGCGGGGTTCGCGCTGATCGCCGGGCTCGCGGTCGCCGACAAGCGGGCGTCCGACGAGCGCTTCATTGCGTTCCTCACGGTCGTCGCCCATGAGGCCGACGACCGCAACCCGGTCAAGAAGGCGATCAACTGGGCGCTGCGCCAGATCGGCAAGCGCAACACGCGTCTCAACGCGCTCGCGATCCAGACCGCCTGTGAGCTCCGGTGCCGACCAAGCCGGAGCGCACGCTGGATAGCCGCCGACGCGCTGCGCGAGCTTCAAAGCCAACGGATACAAGACAGACTCGCCCGGCCTGCATGAACCGCGCACCCGCACCAGTCAGCGTGGAAGCCTCGCCCCCCACCTTTTACGCCGGAAGCTCTCCAGGCGCAGGCCATCCTGCGCCACAACACCGTGTTCGCCCACGGCAACGAGGACACTGCCAAAGCCCACGCCGCACAGGCAGAGGCAGACCGGCTGAGTGCCCTGCTCGGCGCCGACCCCGAGACCGTGCCCGACCCTGACGGGTCCCTCCCGGCAGGACGACGGGCGGTGAATCTCCACAAATACCGTCCGCGGGAGGAAACGGGGCTGCAGGAACTCCACAGCAAGATCGGGCTCATCGAGACGCGGTTGTCCGAAGCCACGCTCGCGAAGGACCGCCGCGCAATCACCAAAGAACTCGAACATCTCAGGCAGGAGTTACCGCCAGCGCTCCGCCGCACTTGAAGCCCTCACCGCCGACGACATGTGCTCTGAGTGGGCCACAGTGGCCGACACGCACGGGTTGCTCGCAAGCGGCCCTCATCCAGATGGCAGCGGACTCGTCCGGCAAACCACCTGCCAGGCGTGGCCCGGCTTCACGGCGCAATGGGCCAGGGCATGGCAGATCCTCCTGCAGCCGTCCGCTACGCCGCCGATAGCTGCACCAGCGAGCCCTCCGCCCCCGCGGCAAGGGACCAAAGCATGGCTCCAGCAGCGCGTCGCCGAACTGGAGGCCGAGCTAGCCAAGCAATGAGCGCCGACAGCGCGATGCGTACGGTGAGGGTGTCGCGGATGCCCTCGATCGGGCAGATGGCGGCAGCCCTCCGCACCCGATCTCTGAGGAAATGACAGATCAGTGAGAAAACGCCGGCGGCAGATCGATGCGACGACCTCCGTCAGGCCAGGTCAGCGTTGTGCCGGGTGAGAAGAGAGATGAGAACCCACACTTGGAGGGGTCACGAGCGGCGGCCGGTCTGCCGCGTGGGGCTGACCGGCAACACCGGCATGAAGGACCGCCTCGCCGAAGCCAGCCGCTACCCCTCGCTCAGCCACGCTGCGACAGTGCTCGGCATCCCCACACCACCCTCATCGTTCAACGTCACCCGGGCGCAGGCTTGCTCCTGTGCCGGGCGACCAGCGGTTTTCTTCTCCTCCTTCCGGCGCGGGGTTCTCTGCGCCCTGGGGTTAGCTTGCTTTCCTGATAAGGGTCTTGGCGGTATCTGCCTGCAGGGTTCCGGCGGCCGGGTCGTAGGTGAGGGTGATCCCGCGATCGCGCAGGTACCCGATCACATCCTCGGGACCGGCCTGGGGCCAGACCCCGCAAACGAGGCCCGGCTCAAGGGCTGGACCGAGACCGCACGCGCCAGCGACCTCCCGAACGTCCACGCCTTCACCCGCAGGCTGGACCTGGACGCGCCGGCTGTCATCGCGGCCCTCACCCTGCCGTTCCATAACGGCCGGACCGAGGGCGTGAACACCAAGACCAAGATGATCAAGCGGCAGATGTACGGCCCGATTCACTCTCCTGCGCCACCGCATCCTGTTGGGCTGACACCACGCACCGTCACCACCGAAAGTGCGACAGAGTCGCTAGCAGCAGACTCTGGCGCCAGGCCGACGGCGGGCGCAGCGCCTTCGCCAGCGTGGTCGTCGGCGCGGTGAATCCGTAGGGTTGGCGGCATGACGGACGGCTGGGCGGCCATGATCTGGCGGTTCATCCGCACCCAGCTGCCAGATCCGCCGGCGCGGGTGATTGAGCTGGGCTGTGGGCCGCACGGTGGGCTCGTCCCGATGCTGCAGCGAGAGGGATACGACGCCGTCGGGGTCGACCCGCAGGCGCCGGAAGCCGGAGCGTACCAACGGGTGGAGTTCGAGCGCTACCGGCCACCCCAGCCGGTGCATGCGGTGGTGGCGTCCGCCGCGCTGCACCACGTGGCGGATCTGGGCCTGGTGCTGGACCGGGTCGCCGCCGCGCTGGTACCCGGCGGTGCGCTGGCCGTCGCCGAATGGGCCTGGGAGCGGTTCGACGAGCCGACCGCCCGATGGTGCTTCGCGCGGCTGGGCGCGGCCGACGGCGAGCCAGGCTGGCTGCACCAGCGGCGGGAGGAGTGGATCACTTCCGGGCTGGCGTGGGACACCTACCGCCAGGGCTGGGCGGCCCGGGAGCACTGCCACTCCGGCCAGGTGATGCTGCGCGAACTGGACACACGGTTCGACCACAGGACCTGCATGCGCGTTCCGTACTTCTTTCACGACCTGGCCGGCACGACCGAGACGGCCGAACAGGCGGCCATCGACTGCGGAGCGATCCAGGCCACCGGCATCCGCTACGCAGCGCTCCTGCGCCACACACCCTGACACGCCGTCGGCTCGCGGCGAACCGGCCAGTCCGCTGAAACCCGTGGCCAGGGGTCCCACGGGTTCAGCGTGAGCACCCCGCCATCTCCTCGTGCGGGCCGGCTTTGCCGCCGGCTGTGGCGAACCGCCTTTCCGCGAGTGCTCCGTTCAGCCTGCAAGGCTCAGGTGTACGGGCATGCGGTCGGCGGCGACCGCCTTGCCGGTACGTAACGAGGGTGGCCGACTGGGCGTGGTCGCGATCAAGGTCCGCATCTGCCCGAAGGCGGATCCGGGCGATTCCAGCCGGGTCGCCCGGTGCCTGAAGCTGTTCCAGGGACTATCGTGCGGCGACCAGCAGCGTCCGAGCAGGCTCCCACGTCTCGGTCGAGGCCGGGTCCACCATGCTGGTGCCAGACCCCGATCGTGCCCGTCCGGCCAGTCGAGCCGGCTGGTGTCCAAAACGATGACCTTGCGGCGGTGGGCTCCCCGGCCCGGGTCGGCGAACATGGTCCAGGGGAAGCTGGCCAGCTGCCCGTCACCAGCCCCAGTCGTGCGTGGTGCCGGTGGGTGCCTCGACGGCCCGGTCGATGCCAATGCGTACTGGTTCCTGCTGGGGCGGCGGCGACTTGTTCAGCGGTCTCGCCAAGCAGGGCACGCGGCCATGCACGCCTCGCAGCCGATGCAGATTTCCTTGCCGAAATCGACGAGGCCGTCCTCGCGGCGGAACATCGCCTGGGTCGGGCAGTCCGTCACACAGGGCCCCTCGGTGCACTGGTCGCAGCCGGTCACCTAGAAAACGCGGCGTGCCTGCAGGAGCACCGCGATGTCCACGGACTTGACGTAGGTCCGCCACCCCGACCGGGACCTCGTTCTCGCTCTTGCAGCCGTCGTGCACGGGTGACATCCGATGCACCTGTCCCGCTCGAGCACCTTCCCCCAGCGCGCAAGCAGACTGCTCGCTGGCACCATGATGTGACCGTACGTGAGGTCACCGCCCCGCGGATAACCAGGCATTTCCTGTACCAGATACAAGGATCGTTGTAAGGGCCAGCCGATGCCCGGGCGTCCGCGACCCCGCGGGCGAGTTCCCCGCAGCCGGGCCGTGACTGCCCGCCCCGCTGGATGGCAAGGCCCATCGGGCATCGCCTGCGATTTCCGCCAATACCCGTCGGGGTATTTGCGCGATGGGACCTTCGTCCGCTATCTTCAGGACCAAGGTCTATACCCCGATGGGTATATAGGAGGTCTCGGTGGTTCCCGAAGTTGACCTCGACATGTTCGCCGTGGCGCACGCAGATGGTGCGCTCGTCATCGGCGCCCGCGAACCCTACGAGTACATCGCGGAACACGTCCCGGGCGCAAAGCTGGCCCCGGTGGCCCGGCTGCCGCAGCAGGCCGACGGGCTGCCAGCCACGGAGCCGCCGCACGGGCCAGATTGGCGGACTACGCGAGGGCCGATTATGCCTGCAACGGTAACAATGACGACACGGCAGGCCGGCTGGCGTTCACTCGCCGCGTGCCGGCACAGCGATCCAGAGCTTTTCTTCCCCATCTCCTCCTACGGCCCGGCGGAGGACCAACTGCGCAGCGCCAAGGCCGTGTGCGCGCAGTGCCAGGTGCGCGAGGAGTGCCTGAGCTTCGCTTTGGACACCGGCCAAGATCACGGCGTCTGGGGCGGGTTGAGCGAGGGAGAGCGGCGGGTGCTGCGGGGCCGACGCGCCCGGGAGGCATCGGCCCCAGCGGGTTAGACAACGGCCGACCGTCGTCGGGAGAGCAAATCCACGGGCCTGCCACCTGTTTGGCCGCCCCGCCATCTGGCCCCGCGGACCGAAAGTGTTCACGGCGTCCTTCCGAGATCGTGGTTAATCGTTGGAAGCTGCGAGGCTGTCGCCTGGCTCCCGGGATGCCCAGCCGCGCTGGGGTGGCTAGCTGGTCGCTGCTTTGCGGTGCTAGGTGTCCGGCGGCCCGGACCCGGGCCTGGCTTGGCCCTGTGGTGGCCCCGCCGGGGCCGCGGCCTAGGCCCAGGTGGCCAGGGCTGAACGTGCCTGCCAGGTGCCCGGCCGCGAACGCCGTGCGGGTGCGCAGGTCTGCCACCCACTCCCCGGCCGACAGGAGGACCAGAGCATCCGCTTGCGGGTGCTGGCCAATGGCTGTACCTGGCTGACGGCGACCACCTGCACACAGGAAACCATGGATCGGCAAACTCGAGGGCGACCGGGAGGCCACCCCAGGCGTCCTCAAGCTGCTCCGCGAGGACTTCGCGTCCGCTGACCTCAGGCCGAACATCCACTTCTGCAGGAGTGGGCGTCGCCGAGACGGCGAGTAAGCGGCGGGCCCCGGTCAGGAAGCCGCAGCAGACATCGTGGCACAGCGCGAGCGGGGGGGAATTGATTCACCGAAACGCTAGACAAACCTCGGTACCACACATCAGCATATGTCGACACGCGAATGTGTTCCACGTCTCATCAACGCCACCCGTAGGGGACGTTGCCAGCGCGCCTGGCACCTGCACGAGCGGGATCGTAGGTGCTGCGCTGTCCAGGCCGCCAATCTCCGTGGAGACCATTCCCGCACTGATCGCGAGAGGTGCCCGGACAACGGCGCCGGAGGGGGACCGCATGGGTTCGCGCAAGCAACCGGCGCGCACACTGCCGATCAGGCTCACGCTCGTCGGCATGTTCGTCATCCCCCTGCTTTCCCTCGTGGCGCTCTGGGGATTCGCGGCAAGCGTCACGCTCGGACCATCCATACAGGAAGGCAACTACAAGGCGGAGTACAACGCGGTCGGCCGACCGGCGCAGGTGCTGGGCGTCCGGTTGGCGGCCGAACGCCTGCGATCCTTCATCTGGCTGAGCGCCAGCCCCCGCGCCCCGGGCGCGCAGATGAACGCCGAGCGCAGGCGCACCAACGCGGCGGTCACGGCGCTGCGCCACGCGGCAGTCCGGGCGCAGGGGGTGACGTTCGCGACAGCAAAGCCCGCCTTGGCGGCGTTCATCGCGCAACTCGGCAGGCTAAACACCATCCGGGCGGCGATCGACGCCGGGACAATGAAGGCGGTGGACGCGTTCCAGGAGTACAACAGCATCATCGACACGGAGTACAAGTTCTACGACGCCGCGATCGCCGTTCCTGACGTGCCGCTTTACCGCCAGTCGGTGGCGACCGTACAGGCGGGCTACGCGCTCGAACTGGCGGGCCGCGAGGCCGCGCTTGTCGGCGGCGCCCTGGCGGCACGCGGCCGGATGAGCCCAGGCGAGCGCAAACTGTTCGCGCAGATAGTGGCCAACCAGCGGTACGTGATCGGCGTGGCGCTCGCACAGCTGAACCCGCAGCTGAGGGCGCCCTACGCACAGGTCTACGCGTCGCCCGCCTATGCGAGCTTCAAGTTGATGGAGGACCGTATCCCCGGCAGCGCGGGAAGCAACGCGCCGATCCCGGTCAGCCCCAGGGCATGGCAGGCGGCCTCACAGTCATTCCTGAGGGACTTCGCCGCTGCGTGGACCAACAAGGAAGCCGCGGACCTGACCCAAGGAGGCAGCGAGCTCGGCAACAGGCTGCAGCTCCGGCTGGTCCTGGCCGGAGGGGCCGGTCTTGCCGCGGTCGTGGCGTCGATCTTCCTCATGCTGCGGTTCGGCCGCCGCATCACCAGGGAACTCACCGGCCTGCTGGACGCGGCCCGCACGCTGGCGGAGGATCGCCTGCCGGTGGTGGTCAGCCGGCTGCGACGCGGTGAGGATGTGGATGTGGCCACCGATGCGCCGCCGCTGACACTCCGCAGCAGGACGACCGAGATCACCAAGATCGCACAGGCGTTCTCCACGGTGCAGCGGACGGCCGTGGAGGCGGCCGTGGGGCAAGCCGAACTTCGTAAAGGAGTCAACCAGGTCTTCCGCAGCCTGGCGCGGCGCAGCCAATCGCTGCTGCACAGGCAGCTCCGCATGCTCGACTCGATGGAACGCCGCACCGAGGAGCCTGACGCGCTTGCGGACCTGTTCCGGCTTGACCACCTGACCACCCGCATGCGCCGGCACGCCGAAGGCCTGATCATCCTTTCCGGCGCCGCCCCGGGGCGGGGCTGGCGCAGCCCGGTGCCGGTCGTCGACGTGCTGCGCGGTGCGATCGGCGAGATCGAGGAGTATGTCCGGGTCGACCTGAGCACCGACTCCCAGGACGCGGTGGCCGGTGCCGCAGTGGCCGACGTGATCCACCTGCTCGCCGAGCTGATCGAGAATGCCACGGCATTCTCACCGCCGAACACACGGGTCAGCGTCAAGGCCGACAGGGTCGGCACCGGCTTCGTGGTGGAGATCGAGGACCGCGGGCTCGGCATCACCACCGGGCAGGTTGCCGCCATCAACAACCGGCTGGCGAACCCACCCGAGTTCGACCTGGCCGACAGCGATCGGCTAGGCCTGTTCGTGGTCAGCCAGCTCGCCCGCAGCCACGGGATCAGGGTCTCGCTGCGCGGATCACCCTATGGCGGGACGACAGCGATCGTGCTGATGCCGCACGGCATCGTGGTGCCGGAAGGCGAGGCCGGCACCTATTCCGGCACAGATGATCATGCCCGGGCACTGGCCTCCGGCGCTGGGAACGCGCCATCCCCACAGATGGCGACCCGCTCCACAGGCTGGGATCCCACATCCTCCAACGATGGCCCGCGCGGCCTGATGCGCTCTGGCCCGTCACAAGACCCCCCGGACCTTGAACCTGTTGGCGCCCAAGCATGGCGCTCCGCTGGGCCGCCGTCGCCCGCCGGTTCGGCCACGGAGCTGGTCCCACACGAGCATCAACAGAGTCTCACGCCAGCAGGACAGGTGCCGGCCGCCGCACGAGCACTCCTCGGTCTGCCGCGGCGAGTGCGCCAGGCCAGCCTGGCCCCCCAGCTCCGCGACGGCGCGTCTGCGGAGGCCGCCACGCTCGGGGATGGGGCGCACGACACGCGCTCGCCCGAGGAGGCGCGATCGCTGTTCATGTCCCTTCAGCGTGGATGGCGGCGCGGGCGTGCCGAGGCCGGCCAGCCGGGCGATGGCCTCGCGGGAGCGCCGGACACGAGTTCTGATGCGAGCAGCAGTGAGGCTAGGTAATGACCAAGGCACCTGCAGCGGGCGAGCTGAGCTGGCTGCTCGACAACCTCGTCAGAGGTGTTGACCATGTTCGCCAGGCGGTGATCCTTTCCCGCGACGGCCTGGCCCTGGGCACCTCTGAGGGCATGAGCCGTGAGGACGCTGAGCACCTGGCGGCCCTGGCCGCCGGCGTGCAGAGCCTGGCCCGCGGGGCGGGCCGCCGCTTCGAGGGCGGAGGGGTCCGCCAGACCATCATCGAGATGGCGTCGGCGTTCCTGTTCATCACCGCGGCCGGCCGCGGCACCTGCATCGCCGTGCTTACCTCGGCAGACGCTGACATCGGCCTCATCGCCTATGAGATGGCGATGCTGGTCAAGCGGGTGGGCCAGCATCTCGTGGCGGACCCGAGATTCCCCGGGCAGGGAACGGTCGTTGGGTGAGCCGGGACAATGAGCTCAGACGACAGGTGGCTGGATCAGGACGCGGGCCCGGTCGCCCGGCCCTACACCGTGACCGGCGGGCGGACACGGCCGAGGGGTCAGACGCATTTCGATCTCATCGACATCGTTGTATCGACTGATCCGAACTCTGCTGGCGTCTCCTTCGCCGGCCCTGAACATAGGCGAATCCTGCAGTTGTGCGGCCGCCCCATTGCGGTCGCGGACCTAGCGTCTGATACCGGCCTCCCGCTCGGCGTGGTACGCGTGCTGCTCGGTGACCTGGCCTGCGAGCGCATGATCAAGGTGCTGCAGCCGGCGCCGCGGGGACCAGTAACAGACGAGCGCCTGCTGAGGCAAGTGCTCAATGGACTCCGGGCACTCTGATCCCATGGCCAGCGGCCTGTCCCCGCTAGCGAGATCCTGCCGCTGGCCACCACGGGACCGGCGGGGCGGAACGGCTGCCGCGCCGCGCACGGCGGACCACGCGCAGCCGTTATGAAGCCCTAAACGTGTCACCCTACGCGGGCGCTCGCACCCTCGCCGACCACCGGTGACTAGGCGGCCGCCGCCGGCCTGCAGGCGGACGAACGCGGTGGGCTTCGCCGTTTCCCGGGCCTTCCAGGCTGTCCCTCGGGGAGACGGCCTCGTGCAGCCGCCCGGCTATCCGCGGCATGGCAGCGAGGGCGAGCCGATCTCCGTCATCCGGCAGCCCGCCTGCTGCGGCAAGAATCCCGGCGGCGTCTTCGAGGTCCTGACGTCCGCGTACTTGCCGACCGATCAGGACAGTGTGCACCATTTGCTGGATGCGCTGGTAGCCGAGCAGGCCACAATGGCCCCCCGGGACATACGACAACGTTGGAGGGCAGTCTGCACACGGCAGCGTGACCGCGTCGGCCAGCGGTGTGACCGCAAGCCAGCGCGCCGGCCGGTGTCGGCCGACGAGCGCGACGTAACGAGCGGCCTGCTGCTCACCAAGTCGATCAGCATCACAGCACCCGACGGCCCGAACGCGACAGCAGCCCGATGATCTCCGCCACTGCGCGCAGCGCACCCGGGCGTCGCCAGCACCCGCACCGCATCGTGCAGCCGATCTAACCACCGGGCTTCCCTCACTCGGCCAGAAATCCGTTGGCCAGAACGCCGCGTTGAGAGCATCCACCCGGGTCTTTGAGCACCACAAGGTCCTGGTCGTCGGCGGCGGCACGGCTGGTGTCACCGTCGCCGTCCGGCTCGTCCGGGCAGCGTGGACGAACGTCGCCGTCGCCGAGTCATCCGGCCGCCACCACTACCAGCCG
>WNGB01011282.1_pt1 | contig 12269 bp, 11 predicted proteins | sample 5400681 | NCBI WGS metagenome assembly WNGB01 (sample SAMN13153367, study PRJNA577476) | soil metagenome | isolation source: 115 cm soil or saprolite under grassland replicate 2 | place: USA:California | collected 2016-06-15 | reverse complement strand
GAGCGCCGGCGGCTGGGGCGCCTCGACGCCGGCATCGAAGCGCAGGTAATGTCGGCAGGCCGGACACACGGCCGCACTTTCGAGAATAATTTCCCGGCAGTGCGGACATTCGCGGGTCGCCCCGGCGCTGCCCGGGCGCGCGCTGCTCATGAACCGGCGCTGCTCTTTGCTCCGAAGCCGCCGCTGTACTTGCCGGCTTTCGAGGCATCGCCTTCGTCCCAGCCGAACTCGGCCTGACCTCGCATGCGCGCGCCGGTCGCAACCGTCACGGAACCTGCCTTCAGGTCGCCGATCACCACACCGGTCTGAAGCACGTCGACGTGTGAGGATTGCTCGACGTTACCTTCCAGCTCGCCGGCAATCGTGACCTTGTCGGCGCGCACGCTGCCGGTCAGCTTCGCACCGGACTCAATCGTGAGATCGCCCTGGACGTTGACGTCGCCCTTGAACTTGCCGGCGACGCGCACGCTGCCGCCACCTTCGATCTTGCCTTCGATGGCGATGTCGCCGGCGATCAGCGATTCCTTGCGGGGCTGGCCGGTGTCGGCGCGTGCGATTGGAGCCGCGGCCGGGGTGGGGACAAGCTCGGGTTTGGACGGAGTATCGAACTTGGACGGCTCCCTCGCTTCGGGGGCGGGCGTGGGGGTCAGCCGGGTGGTCGTAGTCTCTTTCCACATGGCCATGACATTGTCCTATCGAGAGGGGGGTTCCAAGGCTAACGCCAAACTGGGGTAGAAGCAATTAATAAGTCGCAGAGCCGCGCCCGTTGCGTGCGATGCTCTCCTCGATCGCTTCGTCCGCGCGTAACAACCAAACGCGGGATCCGCAGGACGCGCCTTGCGCTAGGGGCTAGTCTCGGAAGGTCTCCAAGCCCATCCGCTGCAGGAACGGCTGCCAGCGCGGATCGGCATGCAGCGGCCGCAGGAACCGGTCCGTTGCCGTAAACATCACGCCGGGATCGCGCTGCGCGAAGGCCCGCTCGAGCCACTCGAACCCCTTCTCGACATCGCCCCGGTAAGCATGCACCTCGGCGACCTGATACGCCGCGGTCCAGCCGAAGCCGTCGATCAGCGTCTGCAACGCGGCCTCCGATTCCGCCGCGCGCCCCTGCGCGTGCCGGATCATCGCAAGTGCCACGTTGCGGAAGACGTCGTGCGATTCGGCCTCGGCCAGCGCCACCGCTTCATCATTGCGGCCCTGCATCAGGCGCGTGATCGCCAGAAACGCGTGGGCCAGGCCGGCATTCGGGGCGAGGTCGATCGCGAGCCGGAAGGCCGCCGCCGCGTCGTCGATGCGATCGGCCATCACGTAAATCAGCGCGGCCTGGCGATGCGTGCGCGCCGAAAGCGGGTCGAGCGCGATTGCCCTGCGGATCAGCTCAAGTGCCTCGTCAAGCCGGCCCAGCACCCTCGCATGCCCGGCTGCCGCGCGCAGCGCGTGGGCATCGCCGGGAGCAAGCTCGAGCGCGCGCCGGAACGATGCGCCCGCCGCCGCCCATTTCCAGTCGTGGCCCTCGAGAATGAGGCCGAGCTCGATGTGGGCTTCGACGAGATCCGGAGCCAAGCGCAGCGCGTGCTGCGCGGCATCGCGGGCGCGCTCGTAGCCTTCGTCGATGGGCGCGAAACCGTAACCCGCCTGCAGCTGGTGCACGCGCGACAGCCCCGCCCACGCCAACGCAAAATTCGGATCGATCGCCAGCGCCCGCTGGAACAGCTCGATCGCTTTGTCGGTGTCCACCTGCGTGATCCGCTCGCCGAAGAACTTTCCCTGCAGGTAGAGTTGAAAGGCTTCGGGGTTGTCGCCGCGGCCCGTGGCGGCTCGGCGCACGTCGGCCGCCGCTGTGGTGTCGGCCGCAGTCTCGGCCGGGTGCCCCAGCAATGCCGTGCGCAGTTCCTTGACCACCGACTGCGCGATGTCGTCCTGCACGGCGAAGATGTCGTCGAGCTCGCGGTCGTACGTCTCCGACCAGAGGTGCGAATCCGACGCGACCTCGATGAGCTGCGCGGTGATGCGCACGCGCTTTCCCGACTTGCGGACGCTGCCTTCGAGCACCGTGGCCACGTTGAGCTTCTGCGCGACCGTCGGAATGTCGACGTCCTTGCCCTTGAACGAGAACGCGGAGGTCCGCGATGCGACGCGCAGGCCGCGGATCTTCGTCAGCACGTTCAACAGTTCTTCGGACAACCCGTCGGCGAAGTACTCGTTGTCCTCGTCGCGGCTCATGTTGATGAACGGCAGCACGGCGATCGAAGGCGTTTCCTGATCGCGCGGCGCAGCCTGCGACTTGAGCGGCGGAAAGCTCTGCGGCAGGTCCGGATGGCAGAGCTGGAATACGGCCTCGGGTCGCCCGAGGTCCTTCAGGCCATGCGCACCGAGCGCCCTGACGCTCGCGAGCGGCGGCAGGTGATCGCGGCAGAGGTCGTGCGTCGATTCCGAGAGGAGCGTCTGGCCGCCGTGGCCGGCCGCGAGGAGACGCGCGACGCGATTGAGCGGCGCGCCGAAGTAGTCGCCGTCGCGCACTTCGACCGCGCCGGTATGCAGCGCCATGCGCACGCGAAGCTTCGCCGCTTCGGGCCACGGCTCGCGATGGAGCGCGCGCTGCGCGTCGAGCGCCGCGGCAACCGCGTCGGCCGCTGTGTGGAACGCCGCGCAAAACGCGTCACCGCCGGTCTTGAATACGTAGCCGTTGTGATCGCCGATGCAATGGCGCAGCAGCGCATCGTGGCGCGCGAGTGCGGCGCGCATCGCCGCGGCGTGCGCTTCCCACAGCCGCGTGCTGCCCTCGATGTCGGTGAACAGCAGCGTGACGGTGCCGGTCGGAAGCTCTGCCATCGTCTGGTTGCCGCCGGGAGGAGCGGATTGCACGGATGATACCCGCTGCAGCTCCACGCTGACACTGAGATTCGCCGGAAGATCTCGACGCGGCGGAAGCGCTAGCGGGCCGGTCCCATGCCGATCGGTGGCGGCGCGAGCTTGAGAATGCGGCCGAACAAGGCTTCGCGCTCGAGACCCGTCTCGGCACCGAACATCGGATCGGTGTGACCGAGAAACGCCGCATCGACGATCTTCCAATCAGCCGCGGTGAGATGCTTTTCCGCCAGCGGCAAGACCTCCTTTTCCTCGGTTCCCATGTGCTTCCAATGGAATGCCGCATAAGCTTCCATCGCCGCCACGAAGTTGAAGAATTCGGCTGCGCCGCCCTGTTGGTAGCGCGTCAGCGCCTGCTCCAGCGTGCGGATCATATCGGCACCCGCCCGGTGCTCGAGCTTCAGGCGATCAAGGACCGCCGCCGCGTCCGGGTGTCGAAGACGCAAGAAGCGAAACAGATACTCTTCCTCCTTCGGGTGGTGGAATCGCTCGGGGACGGTATCGATGTAATAGATCATGGCTCCGAGCAGATTGAAGTCCGGCCCAGCTCCCCGGTCCCGGATCTGGTGGACGAAGTAGAGCATGCCGTCCAGGACCGCCGCGAGCGAGCGGTGTTCGTCCCGAATGATGCGAAGCGCTTCCATGTTGGGCGATGATAGCGCGCTTGGGGACGTGGCGACGACGCCACCGGAGACGATAGGGCGTGTGGGCGTCAGGAGGTCAAATGTGCCGGCAAGCTAGGCCGCGGCGCTCGCGCGCAGCGCTTCGACGCGGATCTCCTCGGTCAGGCGCGCTTTCAGCGCCGAGAACGCCGGCGCAGTCTTGATCGTATAGTGGCGCGGGTGCGGGAGGTCGACCGTCGTCTCGGACTTGATGCGTCCCGGCCGTGCGGTCATCACTGCCACGCGGCCGGCGACGAAGATCGCCTCCTCGATGTCGTGCGTGACGAAGAGCACGGTCTTCTTCTCCACCTCCCAGATGCCGAGCAGAAGCTCCTGCATGAGCCCCCGCGTCTGGTTGTCGAGCGCGCCGAAGGGCTCGTCGAGCAGCAGAATCTTCGGCTCGTTCGCGAGAGCGCGAGCGATCGCCGTGCGCTGCTGCATGCCGCCCGAGAGCATCTTCGGATAATGGTTCTCGAAGCCGCGCAAGCCCACGCGTTCGATGTAGCGCGCGGCGATCTCGTTCTGGCGCAGCTGCGGCACGCCCTTCTCCCGAAGCCCGAAGCAGATGTTCTCTCGCACGGTGAGCCACGGGAACAGCGTGTACGACTGAAAAACCATGCCGCGATCGGCTCCGGGCGCACTGACGGGCGCGCCGTCGAGCAGCACGCGGCCGGACGTGGGCGCGTCGAGTCCGGCGACGATGCGCAGCAGCGTCGACTTGCCGCAGCCCGACGGACCGAGGATCGAGATGAAGTCGTTGTCCGTGACCGTGAGCGTGGTCGGCTCGAGCGCGACCGTCGGCGCATGGCCACGCCCGCCGGGGAAAATGCGGCTGACGGCGGCGATCACGAGCTTGCTCATCTCAGGCGAAGCTCCAGCGGAACAGTCTCTGGTTCGCCCACTTGAAGGCGAAGTCGGACACGAGCCCGATCATGCCGATCACGATGATGCCGAATATGATCTGCCCGGTATTGAGCAGCGCCTGGCTGTCGGTGATCATGTGCCCGATGCCGCTCGACGCGCCGATCAGTTCGGCGACGATCACGTACGTCCATGCCCATCCGAGCACCAGCCGCAGCGTCTCGGCGATCGCGGGCGCGGAGTTCGGCAGCAGCACCCGGCGCACGACGCCGCGCGCGTCGGCGCCGAGCGTGTACGCGGCCTCGACCAGATCGCGCCGCGTGCCGCCGACGGTGACGGCGACCATCAGCACGATCTGGAAGAACGAGCCGATGAAGATCACGAGCAGCTTCTGCAGCTCGCCGATGCCTGCCCACAGGATCAACAGCGGGATGAACGCGGAAGCCGGCAGATAGCGCGCGAACGACACGAACGGCTCGAAGAACGCCTCGATCGGCTTGTACGCCCCCATCGCGATGCCCAGCGGCACGGCGACCGCGGCCGCGAGCACGAAGCCGCCGACGACGCGCCAGATCGTGAGCGCGACGTCCTTGGCGAACCCGTACTTCGCGAACAGCGTGTAGCCTTCGCGAAGCATCGTCAGCGGATCGGCGAGGAAAGTCGGCGAGACGAAGCCGCCGAACGTCGCCACGCCCCATGCGGCGACGAAGAGCACGAAGAATGCGACGCCGTAAACAGCCTTGCGCGCGCCGGAGATCGGCTTGAGCGGGGTCATGCGTGAAACCAAGACATCCGAAGCGCAGTGTAGCCCGGGATGAGCGCAGCGAATCCCGGGGCCGTCAACACCGACCCGTGTCCCCGGGGTTCGCAGGAAGCGCTCACCCCGGGCTACGTCTATTGGCCGTCGCTATTGGATGAACCGCGTATCGGTCAGCGAGTTGAGATCCGGCACCTGCTTGATGATGCCGATTTCAAGGAGCAAGTCGGCGGCCTCCTTGCTGAACTGCTGGAGCTCGCCCGCGAAGAACTTCCTGTTGGCGGCCCGATCCTGCCAGCGCAGGTACTTCTGCGACGCCTCGAACTGTTCGCCCGTCTGCTTGACGTCGGCGCCCATGATCTCGAAGCTCTTCTTCGGCTCCTTCGCGATCAGGTCGATCGCGTCGAAGTAGCTGTCGGCGAGCGCCTTCGCCGCCCTCGGGTTGTCGGCGAGGAATTTCGGCGTACAGCCGAACGTGTCCATGATCATCGGGTAATCGAGCGTGGTCGCGATGATCTTGCCGGCGGACGGATTCGACCGCACCGTCGACAGATACGGCTCGTAGGTCATCGCGGCGTCGTTCTGGCCGGCGACGAACGCCTGCGCCGCCGGGCCCGGCTCGAGATTGACCACCGTGACATCCTTGACCGAGAGCCCGTTCTTCTTCAGAAACCAGGCGAGCGTGAAATACGGCGCCGTGCCCGGTGCCGACGCCGCGACGGTCTTGCCCTTGAGATCCGCGATCTTCTGGATGTTGCTGCGCACGACCATGCCATCCGCGCCGTAGCTCTTGTCCAACTGGAAGATCTGTTTGGTGGCCACGCCGCTCGCGTTCCAGACGACCCAGGTCTCGACGGTCGTCGCCGCGCACTGGATATCGCCGGACGCGATCGCCAAGTGGCGGTCCTTCTGCGGAATTTTTTTGAGATCGACGTCGAGCCCGTGCTTCTTGAAGATGCCCGCCTCCTTGGCGAGCGTCAGCGGCGCAAAGCCGGTCCAGCCGGAAAGCCCGACGGCGACCTTCGTGTCCTGCGCGAATGCCGGTGACGTCAGCGCGAGCGCGACGGCGCCGGCGACAAGAACAGTGACTCGACGCATGGCGAACTCTCCTGGAAGCGCACCCAATCGGCGCGGATGCTTCAATTCTACCGCTACGCCGCGCGCGGAGCGGCGAATGCTCGGCTCGGCGATAATATGAGCTTCAGCCGTCGAAACCCGGGAAGCACCGCATGGCTGCCGCACAATCCGCCCGTTGACCTGCAGCGAAACAAAAAGCCCGCGCTAGGCGGGCTTCTTTGAGCTGTCGGCGAAATCTAATTAGTGGTGCCGGCCGCGATCTTCTGGTCGGGCACGGGAGCCTTCACCTTGCCTGCCAGCTGCTTCACCGCATTTGGCGCAAGCGTCTTCGCGACCGCTGGTGCTGGCACCTTGGTCGCTGCCGGTGTTGGCGCGGACGCGAACTGCACCGGTGGGGTCGCCGACGCCGACGAGTCGTCGCCGTATTCGCACGCTGCGCTCATCACTGGAGCAAGACCGAATACCGCCAACGCGGTTGCCACCAATACTTTCTTCATGGCCAGCTCCTCTCATGATAGACCTACCAGTACAATCTGTGCCAATTGATAATCCTTGTCAACGGGAACCCGCTCAGTCCCCCGTTACATACCGGTAATGACCGAAAACTCTTCCCGATCCTGGAGATTGCAGGCGTTTCGCGAGGTTGGCGCGGGTGTTCCGCGTACAGCGCTCGCCCATGATGTTCAGCCATGTCCGATGCCTTTCCGCAGCGCATTGTTTGCCTGACCGAGGAACCGACCGAAGTGCTCTACGCCATCGGCGAAGCCGATCGCATCGTCGGCATTTCCGGATTCACCGTGCGGCCCGCAAGAGCGCGGCGAGAAAAGCCTAAGGTATCGGCCTTCACCAGCGCCCGGATCGATGACATCGTTCGCCTCGAACCGGATTTCGTGATCGGGTTCTCCGATATCCAGGCCGATATCGCAGCGGCGCTCATTAAACGCGGCATCGAGGTATGGATCAGCAACCATCGCTCGGTGGCGGGCATCCTCGCCTATGTGCGCCGCCTCGGCGCTATGGTCGGCGCGTGGGAGCGGAGCGAGCGCTATGCCGGAGAGCTCGAGGCACACATGGCCCGAGTGCGCGCAGAGGCGCTTCGCCTGCCTCGCCGGCCGCGCGTCTACTTCGAGGAGTGGGACGAACCACAAATCAGTGCGATCCGCTGGGTATCGGAGCTCATCGACATCGCCGGTGGCTCGGATATATTCCCCGAGCGGGCGGCGAGCAGCCTTGCTCACGGCCGCATCGTCGCCGATCCACAGGAGGTGGTGCGCAGGCGACCGGATATCATCATCGGCTCGTGGTGCGGCAAGAAGTTTCGTCCGGAACGCGTGGCGGCGCGAGTGGGCTGGGCAGACATCCCCGCCGTGCGGAACGGAGAACTCCACGAGATCAAGTCGCCCATCATCCTGCAGCCGGGGTCTGCAGCGCTCACCGATGGGTTGGATGCCTTGCATGCCATCATCGCGCACTGGACGAGCGCTTCGTACTAGGGCTCGCCCAAAGGTCTTGGTAGAGCCGCGCGAACGGCTCGCTCGGCTAAACTGCCCGTAATCCTCACGTTCAGGAGTCAGCGATGAACCGAAGCTTTCCTGTTTTCGCAGTCGACACTGTGCGGTCGATCAAGCCCATGAATATCCGGCATACGTTGATTGCGGCGTTCGTCGCTTTGACCACCGCGCTCGCCGGCGCCGGCGGCGCACACGCCGCAGCACCGTTATTCAAAGCCGCTCCCGTGGGCTTCTACCGGATGATGCTCGCCGACTACGAAGTGACGGCGCTGCTTGACGGCGCGCTCGCCGTTCCGTTCCCGGGTATAGGCCACCTGTGCAAGGAAGGCCAGGGTTACGTTTTCGTTCCCGCGAATTTCGCACCGGCGCGTTAGGCACATGGCCCGACATCCTATTGTCTTCCTCGCGCTCGTCATCAGCGTCGGAATCACCAGCGTGCATGCCCAGACGAAAGACGCCGCCCCCGAAGTAGAAGCACAGCTCAAAGCCCTCCTCGACGAAGACCTCGACGCGACGTTCCGGCGCAATCCCATCCAGGCGACTGTTCGCGGCGTTCCAGGCTACAACCATCTTCTGCAGGACTTGTCGCTCGCCACCCTCGAACGCGAGCGCGCACGCGAGCGCCGCGCCCTGGAGCGCCTGAAGGCATTGGACGCCAAGGCCCTGCGCGGCCAGGACCGGATTTCGTACGAGCTGCTCCTCGACAAGATGGAGCTCGCCGTCGAGGCGCAGCAGTTTCCGGATGCCGACGCGCTGGTGCTCATGACGGTGGGTGGCCTGCACACCGTCCTGCCGCGCGCCGCGCATGTGACGCCGTTCCGCAAGCCCGAGGATTATCGCGACTACATCAAGCGAATCCGCGCGGCGCCCAAGCTCGCCGAAGACACGATCGCCAGGTTGAAGCCCGGCATGGACAGCGGATGGATGAGCACCAAGCCGGTACTGGACCGGATCGTCGCGGCGATCGACGCGCACCTCGTCGAGAATGTCGAGCAGAGTGAGCTGATGTCGCCTTTCGCGCGTATGGCCGAAGGAATTCCCGAAGCGGAGCGCGCGGCGCTCGCGGCGGATGCGCGCCGCGCAATCGCCGAGGATTACCAGCCGGCACTGCGCCGTTTCAAGGCTTTCATTCAGGCCGACTACCGCCCGAAGGCGCCGGACATCGCGGGACTCGCCTCGTTTGGAGGCGGTGCGCGCTACTACGAGTTCCTCATCCGCTCGCGCATCGTTCGCGGCCGCTCCGCGGGGCAGATCCACGAGCTGGGATTGGCCGAGGTCCAAAGCTTGCGCAAGGAGATCAGTGCGATCGCGAATGAGATCGGATTCAAGGGCACGACCGATGCTTTCATCGAGGAGTTGCGCACCGACAAGAAATTCTTCTTCGACTCACCCGAGGCAGTGCTCACCGCCTACCGGGCGATCGCGCCGCGCGTCGATCCGCAGCTCCCGAAACTCTTTCACAACGTGCCGCGCATGCCGTATGCGGTGCGAAGCATGACCCCGGCCGAGTCCGTGAGCAGCGCTGCGGCGAATTACCAGATCGGCTCGCTGGCCTTGGGCACGAGCGGCTATTTCACGATCAACGCACTCGGCTATGCGAGCGAGGCGAAATGGCGGACAGAGACGCTCTTCCTGCACGAGGCCGTGCCGGGGCACCACATGCAGGCGGCGCGTGCCGCCGAGATCGAGCGCTTGCACCCATGGCGTTCGCAGGCGAGCTTCAACATTGCATACGCCGAGGGCTGGGCCCTATATGCCGAGTCGCTCGGCTACGACATGGGCTTCTACAAGGATCCGTACCAGCGCTACGGCAACCTGCAGGCGCGCCTCTTCAGAGCCGCGCGCCTGGTGGTGGACACCGGGATTCACGCGTACAACTGGCCGCGAGACAAGGCCATCGCCTACATGAGCCAGCAGGGTGGCCTCGACCAGGCCTTCGCCGAGAGCGAGGTGGACCGTTACTTCTCGAACCCTGCGCAGGCTCTCGGCTACCTGCTGGGCTACTACAAGATGCGCGAGCTTCGCGCGCGCGCGGAAACGGCGCTCGGTGCCCGCTTCAACGTCAAGGATTTCCATGCGGTCGTCATCGACAACGGCTCGATGTCGCTCGCCGTCCTCGAAAAGCTGGTCGATGAATGGATCGCCCAAGGAGGCGGGCGAACCCAGGCACATTGACGGGCGCATTTTCCGTCGAATCAAGGAATGTCGAACATGAGTGAAGTCAGCCCCCCGGAAACCCTAGGTTTTCAAGCCGAGGTCAAGCAGCTCCTGCACCTGATGGTGCACTCGCTGTACGGCAACAAGGAAATCTTCCTGCGCGAGCTGATCTCGAACGCATCGGATGCCTGCGACAAGCTGCGCTTCGAGGCGCTCGCCGACACGGCTTTGTGGGAGAGCGATCCGGACCTGAAGATCCGCGTGAGCTACGACAAGGCCGCGCGCACGCTGAGCGTGTCCGACAACGGCGTCGGCATGTCGCGCGACGAAGTGATCAGCAACATCGGCACCATCGCCAAGTCGGGCACGCGCGAGTTCTTCCAGAGCCTCACCGGAGACCAGGCGAAGGACGCGCACCTCATCGGTCAGTTCGGCGTCGGCTTCTATTCATCGTTCATCGTTGCGGACAAGGTCACGCTCGTCACGCGGCGCGCCGGGATGGGTGCCGAGCACGGCGTGCGCTGGGAGAGCGCCGGCCAAGGCGAATACACGCTGGAGACGGTGAGGCGCGAAGGCCGCGGCACCGAAGTCACCCTGCACTTGCGCGAAGGCGAGGACGAACTGCTGTCCGGCTTGCGTTTGCGCTCGATCCTGCGCAAGTACTCCGACCACATCACCATCCCGATCCTGATGAAGAAGGAGGAATGGGATAAGGACAAGGGCGAGCCGGCGCTCAAGGACGAAGACGAGCAGATCAACCAGGCTTCGGCGCTGTGGGCCCGGCCCAAGTCGGAGATCACCGAGGAGCAGTATCAGGAGTTCTACAAGCACGTCGGCCACGACTTCGAAGCCCCGCTCGCCTGGACCCACGCGCGCGTGGAAGGGAAGCACGAGTACACCCTGCTCCTGTACGTGCCCGCGCACGCCCCGTTCGATCTGTGGGACCGCGAGCACCGCCACGGCGTCAAGCTCTACGTGCAACGCGTGTTCATCATGGACGACGCGGAGCAGCTCATGCCGGCTTACTTACGCTTCGTGCGCGGCGTGATCGATTCCAACGACCTGCCGCTCAACGTCTCGCGCGAGATCCTGCAGGAATCGAAAACGGTCGAAGCGATCCGCGCCGGTTGCGTGAAGCGCGTGCTGTCGCTCCTCGAGGAGCTCTCGGAAAAGGGCGTAGCCCGGGCTGAGCGCAGCGATGCCCGGGACCGCGAGACCGACACGTACGCCACCTTCTGGAAAGAGTTCGGGCGCGTGCTGAAGGAAGGCGTGGCCGAGGACTTTGCGAACCGCGAGCGCATCGCCAAGCTGCTGCGCTTCAGCTCGACCCGCGAGGAGAAGGAAGACGAGACCGTATCGCTCGCGGACTATGTGTCGCGGATGAAGGAAGGGCAGGACAAGATCTACTACATCACCGCCGACTCCTTCGGCGCGGCCCGCAGCAGCCCGCATCTGGAGATCTTCCGCAAGAAGGGCGTCGAGGTCCTGCTGATGCACGACCGCATTGACGAGTGGGTCATGGCCCACCTCACCGAGTTCGAAGGCAAGAAGCTGCAATCGGTGGCGAAGGGCGACCTGGACCTAGGCAAGCTCGAAGACGAAGCGGAGAGGAAGGAGCAGGAGAAGGAGGCGGGCGAGTTCAAGGAGCTGACCGACAAGATCGGGAAGGTATTGGGCGAGAAGGTCAAGGAGGTGCGCGTCACCCATCGCCTCACCGACTCGCCCGCGTGCCTCGTCGCGGACCCATCGGCGATGAGCACGAATCTAGAGCGCATGCTGAAAGCGGCCGGGCACAAGGTGCCGGAGACCAAGCCCACGCTCGAAGTGAACCCGCAGCATCCGCTGGTGCGGGCGCTCAAGCACGAGTCCGACGAGAAGCGCTTCGCGGACTGGAGCTACATCCTGCTCGACCAGGCCGTGCTGGCCGAAGGCGGTCAGCTCGACGAGCCGGGCGCGTTCGTGAAGAGGCTCAACGAGCTGATGCTGGAGATGGCGGGGACCGGGAAGAGGATTTGGACGCCGGGGAGTTGAGCTGATGCGGATGACGCGTCTAGTAATGCTTCGATCAAACTTCAAGATCGAGCTGAACCCATCCATGATCTGGGGTGCGGCTGCTGAGCAGACTGCCCCACGCTGTCCCTTCGCATCTCGACATCGCGCGATAGACCGCCTCCGGCCACTGGACTAAACCGCTCGCGCGGTAATCGAGCTTCGATCCGGCGTCGGTGAGTGAATGGGATAGGGGTTCTGTTTATGTTGATGAACGAGGCAATCCGCCTCGGATCACCACAGGAGCAGAGCCATGGATGCATCACCTCGAGCCATCTCGCCGTTGCGCCAACGCATGATCGACGACATGCGGATGCGTAAGCTGTC
>WNGB01013402.1_pt1 | contig 12271 bp, 9 predicted proteins | sample 5400681 | NCBI WGS metagenome assembly WNGB01 (sample SAMN13153367, study PRJNA577476) | soil metagenome | isolation source: 115 cm soil or saprolite under grassland replicate 2 | place: USA:California | collected 2016-06-15 | reverse complement strand
TCCACGTAGATGAGCGGACAGAAGTTCGCCGCGGCGCCGCCCGGTCGCTCGACCTCGAGCACGACGATCGTCTCGCGGTACTGCGCGAGCACGGGATCGAGCAGCTCCGAGCCGTCGGTCGTCGCCTGCCAGTCGGCGAAGTGGACGGTGCCGCGCCCCGTCGCGGCGCCTACCTGGGCGGGGACGAAGCGCGCGGCGCGATCCCGGTCGCACTCTAGCTCGATGCTGAGGAGCCAGCCCGCGTAGTGCCAGGGTGGCGGCGGCACGAGCGAGGCGAGGCCCCGCGGCGTGAACGGCGGCGTGAACCCCGAGAGCATGCGTGCAGTCTCCCGCTGCCGGCGCGCGGCCGCAACGCTCCCACGTCTTCAGTGGAGCACGCGCTCCAGCACCCGGAAGCCCGCGTCGGTGGCAGTCCCGTACACGAGGTGCGACGCGAGCCCCTTCGCGTGCGTCGACGCGGGGTAGGCGGACGCCTTCCTCGAGAACCCGAGCGCGGGGACGAGCAGCTCGTCCCCGAGGAGCCACACGAGGACGCCGTAGGCGGCCCCCGTCGCGACGACGGGCGCGGGAACGCGCCGCGCGATGATTCCGAAGAGGGCGCCCCACGCGGCCCCGGTCGCGTAGTGGACGATCTCGCCCCCGACCGCCTTCTGGCGGCCGCCGAGCGAGCGACCGACGATCCTCGCCGCAGCCTCGGCGGTCCGCCGGGTCGCCGGCTCCATGCCGCCCTGCGCCTTCTTCTCGCGCTTCCTCGTCCCTTCGCTCCCCGCGCGCATGATCCGCGCCTGGGCCCGCTCCATCAGCCAGCTCGCCGCGATCCCGCTGAGCGCGCCGGCGAGCACGTCGACGCCGACGCTCCTGGTTCTTCGAGTGAACATGGGACCCTCCCTCCCCGGACAACTTGCCGCCGCCCGGGGCGCGCGGGGACCCCACCCGAGCGAAAGCACAGCGGAATCCGCAATGCGTGCGCGCGATATTTGCGGGCAACTGACCTGCGTCAACATCAACATCGCCCCTGACGGAACGCGGCATGGTCCGCACCATCGCACCAGTTCGGGCACCAGAAAGGGGTTCGCTGTGAGTCTCGGCCGGAGGACGTGGTTGAAGCTCGCGACCGGCGGTGTCGGACTGGCGCTGAGCGATCTCGTCGACGCGCGCGAGCCGAAGGCGGCGGCGGCGAGCGTGAAGCTCAAGGGGGCGACGGAGGTCGTCTCAGCAACGAGGACGAAGCCTCAAGCGTACGGCGGCGACCCTCTCCCGGAACCCGTCTTCCACCATTCTCCTCGGGAACCCCCGAGGAGTGGGAGTCATACAAGCGTAGCGCCCGCGTAGCGGGCGCGAAGTCGAAGCACGCGACTTGGGACGCATGGCGCCCTTCGACTTCGGGGCGCTCCGCGCCCCTACGCTCAGGGCGAACGGAATCTTTCCGGTGTTTCCGAATCGCGACCGGTCGTTTAGAGCCGGCACGAGGCGCGGCTCCGCGCCCCCGGCGCTGCTATCGTCACCCGGTCCAACCCGAGGAGACGACCGATGGAGCTCGCGTCGAGCATCGAGCGGACCACCCTCACGTCCTCTTTCCCTCGCTCCTCTCGAAGGAGGCATCCGCCTTGCGGCGGAGCTCGTGCGGCGCGCCCGCGCCCACGATCCGGGGCTCGTGCACCACCTCGCAGGCATGAACTTCCTGAACCCCGGCGGATCGAGCGTGCCGCACCCGCACTTCCAGGTGCACGTGCGGAGCGTCCCGTACTCCCGGCGTCGCCCTCGCGATGGGGCGGGGCGCCGAGCACCTCGCGCGGAGCGGCGAGAGCTTCTTCGCGGCGCTGCTCGCGAACGAGCGCCGCGGCGCCCGCCACGTCGGGACGATCGGCGACGTCGAGTGGATCGCCGCGTGGGCGCCGGCGCACCAGAAGGAGATCTCGAACTACGACACCTGGTTCGCGCCCAAGTTCGTGGGCGACGAGGTGCACACCGAAGCGCCCGAGGCGTACGCGGCGCGGCTCCGCGCGCGCTTCCGAGCGCGCTTCCCTGCAGGCGGCCGCCCGCGCGCCGCCTCGCGCGGTATCGCCCCGGGTCCTCGCCGCGCCCGCGGGGCGCCCGCATGGTGATTGACGAGCGTCTCGAGCTCGGACCGGTAATCCTCGCCGGGTCTCGTGCTCGCGGGCAGCGCGTCGATGAAGACTCATCCCAAGACGAAGCGATGGGCCGTCACGATCGCCGCCATCGTCGCCGCGGTCGGCCTCCTCGGGGCGGTCAAGGCCGGCCAGATCGGCAAGATGCTCAACACCGCGAAGACGATGGTCCCGCCGCCCGAGTCGGTCACGTCGGCGAAGGTCATGCACGTCCAGTGGGAGGCGATGCGCCCGGCGATCGGGACGCTCGTCGCGGCGCAAGGGGTGACGCTCGGCGCTGAGCTGCCGGGGGTCGTCCGCGCTATCGAGTTCGACTCGGGCGCCTCGGTCAAGCGCGGGCGGGTGCTCGTCCGGCTCGACACCTCGACGGAGGAGGCGCAGCTTGCGGCGGCGCGCGCCGACGCGTCGCTCGCCCGGCTGAACCTCGAGCGGGCGAAGAGCCTCCGGGCGGGAGAGGCCAATTCACAGGCGGATCTCGACGCTGCCGACGCCCGCGCCAAGCAGGCGAACGCGGCGGTGGCGGCCCTCCAGGCGACGATCGCGAAGAAGACCATCCGCGCCCCGTTCGACGGCCGGATCTCCATCCGTCAGGTCGAGCTCGGGCAGTCGGTCGCGCAGGGGACGCCCATCGGCTCGCTCCAGTCGGTGAGCCCCATCCACGCCGACTTCTGGCTGCCGCAGCAGGCGCTCGCGGAGGTCCGCAGGGGGCAGAAGGTCCGCATGCGCACCGACATCTTCCCGAAGGCGCACTGGGAGGGGGAGATCACGACGGTGAACCCGGAGGTGGACGTCGCGACGCGGAACGTGCGCGTCCGCGCGACGTTCCCGAACCGGGACGGGCAGCTCCGCCCGGGCATGTTCACGAACGTGGAGGTGCTCTCCTCGCAGCGGCGCTCCGTGCTGGTCATGCCCGCGACCGCCGCGATCTTCGCGCCCTACGGCGACTCGGTGTTCGCGCTCGAGCAGCAGAAGGACGCGAACGGCCAGACCGCGACCGTGGCGAAGCAGAAGTTCGTCCGCCTCGGCGAGCGGCGCGGGGACTTCGTCGAGGTGGTCTCCGGGCTCGCGCCGGGAGAGACGATCGTCTCGAGCGGAGGCTTCAAGCTGCGCAACGGGATGGCCGTGGCCGTGAACGACACGCTCGCGCCGAACGCGCAGGTCGCGCCCATGCCCACCGAGAGGTGATCCCGGAGCCGAGACGATGAAGACGATCACCGACCTCTTCATCCGCCGGCCCGTTCTGGCGATCGTGGTGAACCTCGTGATCGTGATCGCGGGACTCCAGGCGATCCGCTCGATCAACGTCCGCCAGTACCCGCGCAGCGAGAACGCGGCGATCACCATCACCACCACCTACGTGGGCGCGAACGCCTCGCTGGTGCGCGGCTTCGTCACGACGCCGCTCGAGCGCGTCATCGCCGCCGCAGACGGCGTCGACTACCTCGAGTCGGAGAGCAAGCAGAACGTCTCGACGATCAAGGCGCGCCTCAGGCTCAACTACGACGCGACGCGGGCGCTCGCCGAGATCTCGTCGAAGGTCGACTCCGTGCGCCGCGATCTTCCGCCCGAGGCGGAGATCCCGATCCTGACCATCGAGTCGGCCGACAGCCAGTTCGCCTCCGCCTATCTGAGCTTCTCCTCCGATCTCTTGAAGCAGAACGAGATCACCGACTACCTGGTCCGGATCGTCCAGCCGAGGCTCTCCTCGATCGAGGGCGTGCAGCGCGCCGACATCCTCGGCGCCCGCACCTTCGCCATGCGGATCTGGATGAAGCCCGACCAGATGGCGGCCCTGAACGTGAGCCCGGCGCAGCTCCGGCAGGCGCTCGCGGCGAACAACTACCTCGCCGCCGTCGGGCAGACGAAGGGGTCGCTCGTCCAGGTGAACCTCACCGCCAACACCGACCTGCGCTCCGCCGACGAGTTCAAGCGACTCGTCGTTCGCGAGAAGGACGGTGCGGTGGTCCGGCTCGGCGACGTGGCCGACGTCGTCCTCGGGGCGGAGGACTACGACGCAGTGGTGAACTTCAGCGGCCAGACGGCGGTGTTCATCGGCGTGTGGCCGCTCCCCAACGCGAACTCGCTCGACGTGATCAAGCGCGTCCGCGTCGAGATGTCGGCGCTCGAGCGTGACATCCCGGAGCAGCTCCACGCGGTCATCGCGTACGACGCCACCTCCTACATCCGGAGCGCCGTCCGCGACGTGGAGCGGACGCTCGGGGACACACTCCTCATCGTGGTCATCGTCATCTTCTTCTTCCTCGGCTCGTTCCGCTCGGTGCTCATCCCGGTGGTGGCGATCCCGGTCTCGCTCATCGGCGGGGTGTTCCTGATGCAGGCCTTCGGCTTCACGCTGAACCTGCTGACCCTGCTCGCGATCGTGCTGTCGGTCGGGCTCGTCGTGGACGACGCGATCGTCGTCGTCGAGAACGTGGAGCGGCACCTGCGCGAGGGGATGCGTCCCGTGGACGCCGCGCTGAAGGGCGCGCGCGAGCTGGTCGGGCCGATCGTCTCGATGACCATCACCCTCGCGGCGGTGTACACCCCCATCGCGTTCCAGGGGGGGCTCACCGGCGCGCTCTTCCGCGAGTTCGCGCTCACCCTCGCCGGGGCGGTCACGATCTCGGGCGTCGTCGCCCTGACGCTCTCGCCGGTGATGTCGGCGTTCCTCCTCCGCGCCGGCCAGGAGGAGCGGGGGCTCGCAGCGCGGATCAACCGGGGGTTCGATCGGATCCGCTCGACGTACTCGCGCTGGCTGGAGCGCGCCCTCGGGGCCCGCCGGGCGATCTACGCCGCGTGGGTGGTGGTGATCGCCCTCGTCTTCGTCATGTTCACGCTCTCGCCGAAGGAGCTCGCGCCCACCGAGGACCAGGGGTTCTTCTTCGGCGTCGTCAACACGCCCTCGAACTCGACGCTCGACCAGCTCACCCCGTCGACGCACGCCGTGCACGAGGTGGCGATGACGTTCCCGGAGGCGGAGTTCACGTTCCAGATCACGTTCCCGAACGGCGGCTTCTGGGGGGTCGGGATGAAGCCCTGGGACGCGCGGAAGCGCTCGACGTTCCAGATCGTCCCGCAGGTGACCGCGAAGGTGGGATCGATCCCGGGCGTCCAGACCTTCCCCATCCTGCCTCCGGCCCTGCCGGGCGGCGGCCAGTTCCCGGTCGAGTTCGTGCTCGCCTCGACCGCCGAGAGCTCCGAGATCCTCGGGTTCGCCCAGCAGATCCAGCAGAAGGCGACGGCGAGCGGCCTGTTCGCGTTCCCCCCGCAGATCGACGTCAAGATCGACCAGCCCGAGTCGGAGATCGACATCGATCGCGAGAAGGTGGCGGAGCTGGGCCTGAACCTCCAGTCGGTGGGCCAGGATCTCGGCGCGGCGCTCGGCGGGAACTTCGTGAACCGCTTCAGCATCGCGGGGCGCAGCTACAAGGTGATCCCGCAGCTCGAGCGCACCGAACGGCTGAACCCGGAGCAGCTGAACGACATCTACGTCACCGGACCGAACGGGCAGCTCGTCGCGCTCTCCTCCATCGCCACCATCCGCGACTCCGTCTCGCCGCGCGCGCTGAACCGCTTCCAGCAGCTCAACTCGGTGAAGATCAGCGGCGTGGCGGTTCGTCCGCTCGACGAGGCGCTCGGCTATCTCGAGGGCGAGGCCACGAAGATCCTGCCGAAGGGATACAAGATCGACTACACGGGCGAGTCGCGCCAGCTGCGCAGCGAGGGGAACAAGTTCCTCCCCGCGTTCCTCCTCGCGGTGGTGCTCATCTTCCTCGTGCTCGCCGCGCAGTTCAACAGCTTCCGCGATCCGCTCGTGATCCTCGCCGGCTCGGTGCCGCTCGGCATGTTCGGAGCGCTGGTGGTCACGTTCCTCAAGATGCCGAACCCGAACATCCCGTTCTTCACCGACGGCTGGACGACCACGCTCAACGTCTACTCGCAGGTGGGGCTCGTCACGCTCGTCGGGCTCGTCTCGAAGAACGGCATCCTCATCGTCGAGTTCGCGAACCGGCTGCAGGAGCAGGGGCACACGAAGATCGACGCGGTGCGCGCGGCCGCCGCGACGCGGCTCCGCCCAATCCTCATGACGAGCCTCGCCACGATCTGCGGACACTTCCCGCTGACGCTCGTGAAGGGCCCGGGCGCCGCGGCGCGCAACAGCATCGGCCTCGTGCTCGTCTCCGGGATGGCGATCGGCACGATGTTCACGCTCTTCTTCGTCCCAGCGATCTACCTGCTCGTCGCGCGCGACCGCCGGGCGGTGCACGACGCGCCGGCGCGGGAGCCGGCCGCGGGCGCCGCCGCGGCGCCCGCGCCCGTGTGACGGCGGCGATGTAAATGAAAGAACCGGCCGCTGGACGCGGCCGGTTCGGGCGCTGCGCGGACGATCGCGTCGCGATCGGTGCGCGTGCGGGCTACTTCGTCTCGGGCGCGGGGGTCTTCTCGGCGCCCGTCTTGTCCGTCTTCTCGCCCTTCTTCGCGGCCGTCTTCTTCTTCTTCGCCGTCTTCTTCGTCGTCTTCTTCGGCGCGCCCGTCTCGTCCTTCGGCGCCGCGGCGGTGTCGCCGCCCGAGGGGGCCGCGCCCGAGGGCTCGGCCGCGAACGTGGGAACCGTCGCGCCAAGGAACGCGAGAGCGACGAGCGCAGTGAGAAGCTTCTTCATGGTGTGCCTCCAACATCCGAGCGGGCGTCATGCCCGTTCTGCTCACCTGGACGCGAATCCAACAAACGTGCCCGAGCGCCGCCCCAGGAATTCCGGGCGGTTGCGTCGGGGACGCCCCGATCGAGCGTGGAGAACTGCCCCATGCCGGCTCGACCCGCCGTGGCGTGCCGCTGCGCTCGCCCGGACGGCATCTTGACGGGGGGACACTCGGTCCGCCCTCCGCTTCGCGGGGCGGACCTCGCGCGAGCACGTCCGACACGGTTTCGAGTAGGCTCTCGCCCCTTTTCCAGCTATCCCCCGAGCGCAAATGGCCCAGTACGTCATGTCGATGCTCCGCGTGAGCAAGGTCGTCCCGCCCAAGCGGCAGATCATCAAGGACATCTCGCTGTCCTTCTTCCACGGCGCCAAGATCGGGCTCCTCGGCTTGAACGGCTCCGGCAAGTCCACCGTGCTCCGCATCATGGCGGGCGTGGACGAGGAGTTCGACGGACAGATGCAGCGCAAGGGCGGGATCCGCATCGGGTACCTGCCCCAGGAGCCGAGGCTCGACGGGGCGCGGACGGTGCGCGAGGAGGTCGAGTCCGCCCTCGGCGAGGTGGCGGAGGCCCAGCGGAAGCTCGAGGCCGTCTACGCCGCCTACAGCGAGCCCGACGCGGACATGGAGAAGCTCGCCGAGGAGCAGGCGCGCCTCGAGGCGATGCTCGCGAGCGCCGGGGCCGACACCGGCAACGCGCTCGAGATCGCGGCGGACGCGCTGCGCCTGCCGCCCTGGGAGGCCGCGATCGAGCACCTCTCCGGCGGCGAGAAGCGGCGCGTCGCGCTCTGCAAGCTCCTGCTCTCGAAACCGGACATGCTCCTCCTCGACGAGCCGACGAACCACCTCGACGCCGAGTCGGTCGAGTGGCTCGAGCAGTTCCTCACCCGCTTCCCGGGCACGGTCGTCGCCGTCACCCACGACCGCTACTTCCTCGACAACGCCGCCGAGTGGATCCTCGAGCTCGACCGCGGCCGCGGGATCCCGTGGAAGGGGAACTACTCCTCCTGGCTCGACCAGAAGGAGCAGCGGCTCGAGGTCGAGGCGAAGCAGGAGAGCGCGCGGATCAAGGCGATGAAGCAGGAGCTCGAGTGGGTGCGCCAGAACCCGAAGGCGCGCCAGGCGAAGAGCAAGGCGCGCCTCGCCCGCTTCGAGGAGCTGTCCTCGGTCGAGTACCAGAAGCGGAACGAGACGCAGGAGATCTTCATCCCCGTCGCGGAGCGGCTCGGGGACCAGGTCATCGAGCTCAAGGGCGTGACGAAGGGCTTCGGCGACCGGCTGCTCATGGACGACCTGTCCTTCATCGTGCCGGCCGGCGCGATCGTCGGGATCATCGGCCCGAACGGCGCCGGAAAGTCGACCCTCTTCAAGATGATCACCGGCGCGGAGAAGCCCGATCAGGGCGAGGTCGTCGTCGGTCGCTCGGTGAAGCTCGCCTTCGTCGACCAGAGCCGCGAGGATCTCGCGAGCGGCGAGACCGTCTTCGACGTGCTCTCCGGCGGGCGAGACCAGATCACCGTCGGCCGCTTCGAGATGCCGAGCCGTGCCTACATCGGGCGCTTCAACTTCAAGGGGGCGGACCAGCAGAAGATCGTGGGCACGCTCTCCGGCGGCGAGCGGGGCCGGCTCCATCTCGCGAAGACCCTCATGACCGGCGCGAACGTGCTGCTCCTCGACGAGCCGTCGAACGACCTCGACGTCGAGACCCTGCGCGCCCTCGAGGACGCGCTCCTCGAATACGCCGGGAGCGTGCTCGTCATCTCCCACGACCGCTGGTTCCTCGACCGGATCGCGACGCACATCCTCGCGTGCGAGGGCGACTCGAGGTGGTCGTTCTTCACCGGCAACTACCAGGAGTACGAGGCGGACAAGCGGCGGCGGCTCGGCGAGGAGGGCGCGAAGCCCCGGCGGATCCGCTACAGGCCCATCGTGCGGTAGCGGAGGCGTGGTCTCTCGCGGCCGCGGTGCCCACGTTTGCACGCGGAGCACATCTCCGCTCGCTCCGCCTCCTGCACACGGAGGCGAGCGCGGGCCCGCACAGGAGCCGACCATGGAGCCGACCATCGTCAACCCCGATCCCAGGTACGTGCCCGCCGCGCTGCGCGAGCCCGCCGCCTCCGGCTACATCCACCTCGCCGCCGAGGTGGACCCGCCCTGGCGCCCCGGGCCCATCCTCTTTCGCGGTCGCGCGAAGAGGGAGCTCGTCCGCCAGCTCGACGAGATCGCGCGCCGGCTCGAGCGCGAGGCGGGGGTCGTGCGGGTCACCCTCTACGAGGCGATCGCGATCCCGCCCCTCAGCCGCTTCCCGTACGTGAAGGAGCACAAGGACCGCATCCCGCTCCCCCGCTTCGACGTCGTGGCGCTCGTCGAGACGGGCTCGCCGGCGCTCGTGCGGGACGTGCAGGTCACCGCCGCGTACCGGGAGCTCGAGAGCACCCTCAGGACGCACGCACGTCGCGTGCACATCGTCTCCGCCCGCAACGCCAAGCGGATCCGGGACGTCGACCGCACGCGGCCCGGCCTGTTCCTCTTCAACTACTTCGTCGCGGACGACGCGGACCGGGCGCTCCGTCTCTGGGACCATCTCGCCGCGTGGTACGAGGTGGAGACCGGCCTCGACAACTCGACGCTCCTCGTCCCGCTGGAGGGCGAGCGCTCGGACTATCTCGCCATCAACCATGCCCGCTGGGACCAGAGCGTGCCGCGCTTCCTCTCCCGGCAGTTCCTGAAGAGGAGCTTCCGGACGTTCGTGCAGGCGAACCTCGAGGCGAACCACGTGGGCGCGATGCCGGTGCTCTACCGCCTCGCGCGGCCGGAGCGCGAGGGCGCGCGTCGCACGGCGCTGCTCGCGGCAGGGGCGGTCCTCCTCCTCGCGGCGATCGGGGCCGCGGCGGTCGCTCGACGGGCGCGACGCGGGTGACGGGGATTCCCCGGGAGCGCCACGGCAATCGGCCGCGGCGCTCCGACGTGGACGGGTAGGGCGATCCCGGAGTAAAGAGGGTCCCGCGCCGCCGCCGCGGCGTCTCGGGGTCACCCATCGAATGAACGTCCTCGTCCTGAACTGCGGCAGCACCTCCACGAAGTTCGCCGTCGTCCACTCCTCGAACGGTCACGAGCACGTCTCGGGGATCGTCGAGCCCCTCGCGAACGGGCAGGCGAGGCTCGAGATCGAGCACGAAGGGCGCACTGAGACGCGCACCGTTCCGGGCGGCGACACGGACTCCGCGCTGCGCGCGGTGATGGTGCTCCTGCGCGAGGTGGGGCTCGCGGAACGCATGGTGGGGATCGGCCACCGCGTGGTGCACGGCGGCGCGCGGTTCTCCGGCTCGATCTTCATCACTCCCCAGGTGATCGCGAAGATCAAGGAGTGCATCCCGCTCGGCCCGCTCCACAACCCGGCCAATGTGCGCGGGATCGAGATCGCGCTCGAGCTGTTCCCCGAGCTTCCTCAGGTCGCGGTCTTCGACACCGCGTTCCACCAGACCATGCCGCCGCGGGCCTATCTCTACGCCGTGCCGTACGAGTGGTTCGAGAAGCACGAGGTGCGGCGCTACGGCTTCCACGGCACGAGCCACCGCTGGGTGTCGCAGCAGGCGGTGAAGCAGCTCGGCCTCGACCCTGAGGATCACGCCCTCGTCACCGCCCACCTCGGCAACGGCTGCTCGCTCGCGGCGGTGCGGAACGGGCAGAGCTTGGACACGACCATGGGGCTGACGCCGGTCGACGGCGTCGTCATGGACACGCGCAGCGGCTCCATCGATCCCTCGATCATCGCGCACATGAAGAAGGCGCTCGGGTGCGGCGCCGACGCCGTGATGGAGAAGCTGAACAAGGACTCCGGCCTGCTCGGCATCTCCGGCCTGTCGAAGGACATGCGGACGCTGCAGGAGGCGGCGCAGAACGGGCACGAGCGCGCCGCGCTCGCCATCGACAAGTTCTGCTACTCCGTCGCGAAGGCGGCGGCGGGAATGATCGTCTCGCTCGGGCGCGTGGACGCCCTCGTCTTCACGGGGGGCATCGGCGAGAACGCGGTGCGGGTGCGCGCCCAGGTCCTCGGGCTGCTCGCCTTCGCGGGCTTCGCCCTCGACCCCGCCGCGAACGAGCTCCACGGCGCGGCGACGCAGGGACGGATCACCCGCTCGACCCCGCCGCGAACGAGCTCCACGGCGCGGCGACGCAGGGACGGATCACCCGCTCCACGAGCCCGATGGCGGCGGTCGTCGCGACGAACGAGGAGCTCATGATCGCGATGGACACCGCGGAGATCGTCGCCCGCGACCCGAACCTCGCGGCGCGCTGGGCGCGCAACGCCGGGGTGCACGCGGTGGAGTGAGGGCGCCGCTCATCCCGAGCCGCTCCCGCGACTGAGGCCGCGGGCGAGGAAGATCGCCAGTCATGCCCCCGGCTGCGTGGGAGGCTCCACGCGCGCCGGCTCGGCGGGCGCGGGGGGCGGCGCGCGCAGCTCCTGCTCGCGCGTGGGGTGCCGGGGCGGCGCCATCGGCGCGAGCGTGACCGGGCGGCCGGTGCGGCTCGACGCGAGCAGCGCCTCGATCGCGCGCACGTCGGCGAGCCCCTCGCGCCCGGACGGCTCGGGGTCCGTCCCGTCGAGCACGGCCTGCGAGAAGCGGACGAGCTCCGGCGCGAACTGGTCGCGCGGGCCGAACGTCCTCGTCCGTGTCCGCTCGGCCACGGTGAGGTGGCGCACGAGCGATCCCTCGTACTCGTACGCCGGGTCGAGCCAGACGTCGCCCCTCGTCCCCACGACACGGTAGCGGCTCGTCGTCGCGGCGCCGAAGCTCACCGTGAAGCTGGCGACCCGGCCGCGGGCGAAGCGCAGCAGGCATCCCCAGCCCTCGTCCACCCCGCGGAAGCGGTCGTCGCGCGCCGGCATCGCCATCGCGAACGCCTCCTCGGGCTCCGACCGGAAGAGGTGTCGCGCCGCGTTCGTGCAGTAGACGCCGAGGTCCCACAGCGCGCCTCCGCCGAGGTCGTCCTTCGTGCGGATGTTGCCGCGCCTCACCTGGTAGCTGAACTCGGAGGTGAAGTACCGGGGATCGCCGATGGCGCCTTCGGCGACGAGCTCGGCGGTCGAGACGTTCGCCTCCTGGAAGTGGAGTCGGTACGCGATCATGAGCGCGACGCCGCTCTCGCGCGAGGCGCGGATCATCTCCTCGCAGTCCGCGGCGGAGGTGGCCATGGGCTTCTCGCACAGGACGTGGACGCCCATCCGCGCGGCGCGCACGGCGCACTCCTTGTGCAGCGCGTTCGGCAGCGCGATGTAGACCGCGTCCACCTCCTCGTCGCGGAGGCAGGCGTCGAGATCGTCGTAGCCGTAGGCCTTCACCCCGTGGCGGCGGGACAGCGAGCGCCGCTTCGCCTCGTCCCCCGAGACGATCGCGACGAGGCGCGAGGTCGCCTTCGCATGCTCGAACGCCGGCAACACCGCG
>WNGB01011278.1_pt1 | contig 12271 bp, 10 predicted proteins | sample 5400681 | NCBI WGS metagenome assembly WNGB01 (sample SAMN13153367, study PRJNA577476) | soil metagenome | isolation source: 115 cm soil or saprolite under grassland replicate 2 | place: USA:California | collected 2016-06-15 | reverse complement strand
GCTCGGCGTGGTCCGCGACACGAGCGGCGGGGTGCTGCCGGGCGTGACCGTCACGCTGCTGAACGTGCAGACGGGCATCTCCGCGAGCAAGGTGACTGACGACCATGGGGGATACGAGTTCTTCACCGTTCGCGTCGGCGTGTACACCGTGAAGGCCGACCTGGCGGGGTTCACGGCACGCGAGATTCCGAACGTCAAAGTGGACGTCGGAGCCCGTCAGCGAGTGGACTTCACGTTGGGCGTGGGGCCGTTGTCGGAGACCGTGAGCGTGACGGCCCGGTCGCCGCTCGTCGAAACGGACTCCAGCCAGCGCGGCCAGGTCATCACGGGCGACCAGACGCGCGCCTTGCCACTGAACGGGCGCGAGTACTCGGCGCTCGCGCTGCTCACCACCGGCGTTCGTCTCGGGTCGTCGAACCTGACGACCGGCGCGACACCGCGCGAAGGCACATTCAACGTGAACGGCTTGCGGAGCACCGCGAACAACTTCCTGATTGACGGCGTGGACAACAACGCGTACGGCACCAGCAACCAGGGGTTCTCGAACCAGGTCATGCAGCCGGCGCCCGACGCGGTCGGCGAGTTCAAGGTGGTCACCAACAACATGAGCGCGGAGTACGGCCGGGCGGCCGGCGCCACGATCAACGTCGTGTACCGCAGCGGCACGAACGCCTTCAACGGAGCGGCCTGGGAGTTTCTGCGCGACACCTCGATGAACGCCGTGGGCTTCTTCAAGCCGCCGACCGGCAAACCGTCGTTGCGGCGCAACCAGTACGGCGGTGTGCTCGGCGGGCCGATCGTCCAGAACAAGGCGTTCTTCTTCGGCGACTTCGAAGGCTTCCGGCAGAACCGCAAGGTCACCACGCCGTCCACGATCCCGACCTCGCAGAACAAACAAGGGATTTTGCCGGTCGATATCCGTAATCCGCGCACCGGCGTCACGTACGCGGCGGGCACGCCGATTCCAATGACCGCGTTCGCGCAGAAAGTGCTCTCCGGGCTGCCCGAGCCGACCCTGGCCTCGGCGACCGCCAACAACTATGTCGCGCTCCAGGAATTCACAAACGACACCGACAAGGCGGGCGGCAAGATGGACTATCAGCTCACGCCGCGGTTGTCGATGTTCGGCCGCTATGGCTGGCGCGACCTCACGACGGTCGATCAGCCGGCGCTGCCGCTGCCGTCCGGCGGCGCGGGCAACGGCACGATCTACGCGCGCAACAAACAGCTCGTCGTCGGATCCACGTGGGTCTCCGGGCCCACGTCGCTGCTTGAAATGCGATTCGGCTGGTCGACGACGCAGGGCGGAAAGAACCCGCCGGCGCTTGGTTCGACCAACGCACTCGAGGCGTTTGGCATCGGCGGCCTGCCGACCGACAGCCGCATCGCCGGCGGCCTGCCGACGCAGCTCATTAGCGGATATTCGGACCTCGGACGGCAGGCGACGAACCCGCAGTGGCAATACCCAACCGTGTTCAATCCGAAGGTGAATTACACCTGGCTCGCCGGCCCGCATTCGCTGAAAGCCGGCTACGAGTTCCAGCGCATCAACACAGAAGTGCAGGACGTCAACCCGCTGTACGGTCGCGACACCTACAACGGTCAGTTCTCGCGGCCCGCCGGCATCGCCGCCAACAACATCTACAATCTCGGCGATTTCCTGCTGGGCCTGCGATCGCAGTACGCGCTCAGCAACGTGCTGGTCGCGGAGTTGCGGCAACACATGCACTTCACGTATCTGCAAGACGACTGGCGGCTTGCCGACAACCTGACCCTGAACCTCGGGCTGCGGTACGAGTACGCGTCACCGCACTGGGAAAAGAACAACATCCTGTCGAACTGGGATCCCGCCGGCCTCAAGATGATTGCCGCCAGCGACGGATCGATCGCGGACCGTGCGCTCATCAACCCTGATCGCAACAACTTCGGGCCGCGAACCGGCTTCGCCTGGACGGTCGCCGAGCGGACGGTCGTGCGCGGCGGCTACGGTGTGAGCTACACGCACTTCAACCGCGCGGGCGGCGGCAACCTGCTCCCCATCAACGGCCCGCAGGTGATCAACGCCGTGATCAACCAGGTTCCCGCGGATGCGACGTTTCGGCCAACCGAGACTGGGTATCCGGCCGGTCTCACGGATCCGACGAAATTCGATCCGACGGCGGCCAACATTACGTACATGCCATCGGATTACCATTCGAGCCCGGTGCAGAGCTGGTATCTCTCGATGCAGCGCGAATTCCAGGCCGGAATGCTCCTCGACGTGGCGTACGTCGGCAATCGCGGTGACGATTTGCTGCTCTTCGCCAACTACAACCAGGCGCGGCCGAACAATCCAGCCGGCACGCTGCCGCTGGCTGCGCGGCGGCCGATTCCGCAGTTCGCCGACATCACCTACGCATTCAACGGCGGCAAGTCGCGCTACCGCGCACTGCAGGCGAAGTTCGAGTGGCGGTTTCACAGCGACCTGTCGCTCCTCAGCTCGCTCACCGTGTCGGAGGCGAAGGACAACGGCGCTGGTTCGCTCGAGAACGGCAACGGCAACTTCCCGGCTCCGCAGGATTTCTACAACCTCGAAGCCGACTTCGGGTTGTCCGCGTACCACCAGCCCTACAACAGCACCACCAGCGTCATCTGGTCGATGCCCTTCGGGCGCGGGCAGCGGTGGGGTGCGGATGCGTCGCGCGCGCTGGACACGCTGATCGGCGGCTGGCAGCTCGCCGGCATCAACAGCGTGTATGCGGGAGAGATGGTGACGCTGACCTACGCGCCCGGGGCGGCGTTTCAGGTTTCGGGAATCGCGCAGGATTTCCGCGGCGCGAACAACTATCGACCGAACGTCACCGGCGATCCGTACGCGCCGGAGAGCGAGCGCACGATCAACAACTGGTTCAGCAAGACGAACATCGTGATCCCCACCGATCCGAGCCAGCCGTTCGGCAACGCGCCGCGCAACAGCGTGCGCGGTCCGCTGTTCTGGCAGGTCGACGCCGTAGCCAGCAAGCAGGTGCCGATCGCCGGCCGGACGCGCGCCGAGATTCGCATCGAGGCGTTCAACCTGCTGAACCGGACGAATTTCCGCGCACCGAACGGCACGCGCAGCTCGAACGCGTTCGGCACCATCACCGCGACGTACGATCCGCGGCAGTTACAGCTCGGATTCAAGCTGCTGTGGTGAGATTCCAACAGCAGGCAATCGTCTTGCACCCAACACAGCCGGAGGTCTGCTGTGCTGCACAGAACGAGCAAAATGCAGGGCTTTCACATTCTCGCGGCTGATGGCGAAATTGGTCACGTCGACGATGTGCTGGTTGATGAGCGAACCTGGGCCGTTCGCTACCTCGTCGTGGACACGAGCAACTGGATGGGCGGCAAGTCCGTGCTGATTTCACCGGCGGCGCTCGAGCGCGTCGATTCAGTCCACCAGAAGATTCACGTCGCGCTCACTCGGGATGACATCAGGCGCAGTCCGTCGATGGACACGGCGGATATCGATCCCGCCGAGACGCTGCGCACCGTCTGGATCATGTGAGCGGCCCGCATCTCCGGTCGGCCGGCGGAGCGTCACCTCCGTCCCTGATGGCACCAGATCGGTGCCATTCACCTCCGTCCCTCGGATGTCTGCTCACGGCAGCAGGTCGTTGCCGGCGTGTCGCCGGGCGCGGGGATGCAACAACCCGTTTTCTTCTGCAGTCTCTCCAAATCGCGGCGGACGACGTCCATGTGCGCGAGGGCGTGACGGACGGCGCCGGCAATCGCGGCCAGCACGGGATCCGCCACGCCGGCCATGCGGTAGTGGATCCACAGACCATCGCGTCTCGTCACGACGAGCCCGGCGCGGCGCAAGTACGCGAGATGTCTCGACGCCTTCGGCTGCGAGATTTTCAGGCTTTCGTGGATGTGGCACACACAGACTTCGCCCGTGAGCAGCAGTCCCAGAATGCGGAGGCGATTCGCGTCGGCGAGCGCTTTGAACAGGCGTTCCATCTCCGCTAGCGGTTTGGTCATATATCTGCCTTGACAAATATATTACGAGCGCTTATATTCTCCATATTCGTCTACGCGGATACGCAAAGCCGCACAACAGGAGCGCAGGCACATGGCAGATGTTCAACAGGCCGTCCGGGACAAATACGGCGCGATCGCTTCGTCGGTCGCGCGCTCTTCCACCAACGCGAGCTGCTGCGGCCCCACGCCGTGCGGTTGTGGCGACCCGATCACCGCCAACCTCTATTCGGACGCCGAGACCAGCGACCTTCCGCCCGACACAGTCGCCGCATCGCTCGGCTGCGGGAATCCCACTGCGCTTCTGTCGCTGGAGCCCGGCCAGACCGTGTTGGATTTGGGCTCTGGCGGCGGCATCGACGTGCTTCTGTCGGCCAAACGCGTCGGTCCGACCGGCAAAGTGTACGGGCTCGACATGACCGACGAGATGCTCGCGCTCGCGCGCGAGAACCAGCGCAAGGCGGGTGCAACGAACGTCGAGTTCCTGAAGGGCACCATCGAATCGATTCCGCTGCCCGACAATTCCGTCGACGTCGTCATCTCCAATTGCGTCATCAATCTGTCGACCGACAAAGACGCGGTCCTGCGCGAAGCATTTCGCGTGCTGAAGCCGGGCGGGCGCTTTGCCGTTTCGGACGTCGTCGTCCGCGACGAGGTGCCGCCGGACGTCCGCCGCAGCATGGAATTGTGGGTCGGCTGCATCGCCGGGGCGCTGGAAGAGGGCGAGTACGTGTCCAAGCTGCGCACGGCCGGATTCGCCGACGCCACCGTGGAACCCTGGCGCGTCTATCAGATTGACGATGCGCGGGCGTTTCTGGCGGAGAGCGGTCTCGATGCCGACCAGATCGCGCCGTCGGTCAAGGACAAGTTCTCGAGCGCATTCGTGCGCGCGCGAAAGCCGAACCTAGCGGCCTGCTGCGCGCCGGGCTGTTGCGCGTGATGGCTACCGCTGGACGAGCTCGATCTTCGCCCCGGCGGGACCTTCGAGATAGGCGAAGTTCACCATCGTGCCGCTCGCAAGGCGCAGCGGCCGCGGCTCGGTGGTGAACTTGACGCTCTGACTTTTCAGCTCGGCGGTCTTGGCCGCGAGATCGGTCGTCCGCCAGCCGATGTGGTCGATCGCGTGGCCTTCACTCGGCGTCGCGTCGCCGCGCTGCACGAGCAGCCAGACGCCGCTGTACTTCAGGCCGTCGAGCCGATCCTTCAGTTTCGCGGACTCGCCGCCGAACTTCTCTTTGTACCAGGCCAGGGTCGCCGCGGTATCAGGCGCGCGCAGGTGCACGTGGTGCAGCCCCAGTTTCTCGGGATCTTGCACGAGCTCGATCCGCGTGCCCCACGGATCCTCGATGAATCCGAGCTTGAAGAGACCGGCGACGTCGCGCACCGGCGTCACGATCTTGACCCCGGCGGCCTCGAGCTCCTTCATCTTCGCGTCGAGATCGGCGAACGAGAAGCCGATGTGGTCCAGTGCGCTGCCGGTGCTCGGCTGACCGTCCCCGTTGGGCAGAAAAATCAGACGCGTGTCGCCGAGCACGAGCCGATCCGGCGCCTCGGTCATCGGCTGCCCGCCCAGGTTCTTCTGATACCACTCGACGGCCTTGGCCTGGTTGGGAACGCTCAGATGAATGTGATCGACGATAGGAAGGATGGGCGCTTGAGCGGCGAGCCGAATCGATATGACTGCCATCGCAAGTGCCGCGCACGGAGCGGCGCGCCCCAACAGGTTCATCGGTGACCTCCTCGGCGTCAGAGTCTGATGTCAGACACGCGGGCCTGCCCTCTGCGATACTTCACCACACGGATGGGCTTGCTCGCGTTGACAAATCGCTGGCGGCGCCTACATTACGCGGTACCGCCCTGCTGGTCGGGCATGGGTCGCGGCTGGTCAGGCTTCATCGCCACCAGGGCCGCAGAACGTGCTCCCTCGACGCTAGCCTCTCGAGGTGAGCCGCCCTCGCCGGACGAGCAGGGCGTTCGTCCGTACCGCGTCCCCCGTTTGGCTACGACGTCTTTTTGATCTGCGACAGCAGCGCCATCAGAATCTGCGCGTACTGATCGTCCGCGGCGGCAAACGCCTTCTGATAGTCCTGCTCCGACATCTTCTGCTTCTTCGAGTCGCCATCGAAAATCGTCTGCTTCGCCGCAGCTTCATAAATGTCCGGCGCCAGATTGTCGCCGTTTTTCACCTTGAGGCCGTCCGCGGCGCCGTCCTGAATGAACACTTTCGAGTCGGCGACGCCGGCGCCATTCAGATCGAGGTACGTGTCGCGATATTCCTTTTTCGCGAGCCGGGCAACGAGGAGTTGCGGAACCGTGTACTTCGCGGAGACAACCAGCAGCTGGGCGCCTGGGAAATACAGGGCGGCGCAAAACACGTCCGGCGTCGTTGGATTCTGGGCGGCGATGCTATCGAGCTTGCCGGCGTCCAGGGCGGCCGCGAGCTGCCTCGCCAGCGGCGCCGACTTGGACTCCTGCGCCGACACGGTCGCCGACGCCGACAGCAGCGCGACGAAGGCCAACGCTCCGCACACGAATGACTTCATGGGTCCTCCCGGGGGGCTAGGAGTATTCAGGAGGGTGTTCTATCACCGGCATCTGCCCTCGTCAACAGAAGTCGGAAGGCGCTCAAATGAAGAGCGCGTCTTCGTCCTCCGCGCGGCCCTGACGGGCCCTGCCGGGGTGACGCATCTCGCGCACCGCCTGGATCGCGGCGCGGAACGCGCTGAGGAGCGCGCGTCCCTCGCGCGCCGGCGCGGCGAGCGTCGACTGAAGGTTGTTGAGGGCCGCGTCGATGCGCAAGGCGACGTCGCCGAACAGCGCGTCAGCGCGCTCCACCTGGGCGGTGGCAAGCGCCGCGGCGCGAGAGGCGTCGCGTCCAATGGCGTTCACGTGCACAAACAGCGGTTTGACTTCGTCTTCGAGCTGCTGCGCCAGGCGTTCGACGCGCCGTGCGAGCCGGCCGGCCGCTACCATGAGGCCGACTTGCGCAATGGCGATGGCGAGCGTCGCCACGGCGATGACGCCGAGGAACGCGTCGCTCCAGGTGTTCACGCGTTCTCTCGCGTTCGCGCCTGCTGGTACGCCTCGCGACCACGCTCGATTGCCGTGGTCAACGTTTCGCGGCCCTGATTGAGCACGTCGCGCCCCTTCGCGGCCGCGTCCGCCGCGCGGAGCCGCCCTTCGCGCGCCTTTTCCCCGAGATAGTCGCGTGTCTCGCTGCCCTTGCCGGCGCATAGAGCAGCGCCACCGCTGCCCCACTCACCGCACCGAGAAGGAATGCCAGAAGAATGTTCCCTGCACCGCCTCCATCGTCTCGTGCCATGCCATCTCCTCCGCGCGAGTTCGGAACGTCTGACCCGCAATCCCTAATCCCTAATCCCTAATCCCTAATCCCTAATCCCTAGAAGATACTGACCCGCACGTTGAGATACTTTTTCGGATCTTTGCGGATGTCAGCCAACAGCGACTGAAACTCCGACACCGTCTTGTTCATGTTCTCATATAACTGTCTATCTTTCAGCAACTGTCCGGCCGTCCCTTCGCCTGAGTTCAGCTTCGTCACCAGCTCGTTCATGCGGTCCGTGAGGTCTGTTAACCGGCCCGTGACTTCGTTCATCCGGTTGAACAGCGTGGCGTCGGTCATGAACTTGCCGGCGGTGCCCTCGCCGCGATTGAGGCGATCGATGAGCGTCCGGAGGTTGTCGGTGGCGCCGTTGAGCGACTGTGCGAAACTGTCGTCTTTCACCAACCGGCCCAGGCTGCCCTCGCCGGCATTGATGCGCTGCGTCATCACCTCGAGATTCTTGACCGATCCTTCCAGGGCATCCGCTGCCGTGCGATCGTTCAGCAGGCGCGCAAAAGACCCACGGCCCTCTTTAATCGTCTGGGTGACGTCGCCTGCCGTGACGACGAATCGATCCAGATCGGCGTACAGGCGCTCGTCGGTCACCAGCTTGCCGGCCGTGCCCTTGCCGGCGCGCAGGTCGCGCACGAGCGCCGCGATCTCTTCGACCGACCGGCTCGCCTGATCGGTCACGTCGGAGATCTGCAGCGGCGGTTTGCCGGCCGGCACGTAGCCCCATTCCGGGATCGGCGTACCGCGCGTCGACGGCGTGATGTCGATCGCGCCTTCGCCCAGGAGTGACACCGATCCCAGCCGCGCGATCGATCCGGTCGTGATCCGGTCGCGCAGGTCTTTGCGCATGTCAAAGATGACGTCCACCTGTTCGCCGGCGAACTGGACCTCTTTCACACTGCCAACCTGCACGCCCGCCACACGCACCGGCGAGCCCGGCGCCAGACCGGCCACGTTGGAGAGTTGCGCTTTGAGCGCATACCGCTGCCAGAAAAACCCTTTGCTGCCGGTCAAGCTGAAAATCAGCACGGCGGCGATGACGAGGGCGACGATCGTGAGCACTCCAACTTTGAGCTCCGACCAGGCGAGCGATCGTGTCCGTGGCATTGCGCAAACCCCTCATCAACTTAGGAATGTCTGAATATACGGATCGGTCGAGCTCCGCAGCGCATCTGCGTCGCCTTCGAACACGATCAGGCCGTCGCGGAGCATGATGAATTCGGCTTCCTTTTCCTTGGCGCGAGTCGCCTGGACGATTCGGACCGTGCCATCGTGCGCGCGCTCGGCCATGTGCGTCGCGACGTAGAAGGCGTCGCGCAGCTGGTGCGTCACGACGATCGAGCTCACGCGTTCGAGATCCCGCAGCTTGATGATCTCATCATCGACTGTCGTCGCCGTAATCGGATCGAGGCCCGTCGTCGCTTCGTCGTACAGGAGAATGCTCGGCTTGAACGCCATCGCGCGCGCGATCGCGACGCGCCGCCGCTGCCCCCCGGACAACTCGGACGGCATCTTGTCGATGTGCTCGCTCAGGTCGATGAAGCCGAGCACTTCTTCGACGCGCCGATCGATCTGCTCGAGCGGCATATCGGTTTCTTCGTACAGCTTGTAGCCGACATTCTCCCGCACCGTCAGCGAGTCGAACAGCGCGCCTTCCTGGAAAATCATGCCGAGATCGGCGCGGACCGACATCATCTCGCGCTCGCTGAGCTCGTCCACGCGCTGCCCATTCACCCACACAACGCCGTTATCAGCCCTCAGCAAGCCGGTGATGATTTTGAGCGCCGTCGACTTTCCGGAACCGCTGGCGCCGAGGATGATCTTCGTATGGCCCTTGATCAGCGTGAAGCTGAGATCCCGCAGCACGACCTTGTCGTCGAAGGCCAGCTCGACCCGATCGAAGACGATGACCGGCGCGCCGGGTTCATCGAGGATCTGCTGTACCGATTGGGGAGCTTGTGTCGCCATTCCGCTAATAGATCAACGCAATCAACGCCTGAGTGACGAAGAAATCGACGGCGATCACCGCGACGGAGCCGGCCACGACTGAAATGGTCGTCGCTTTTCCAACCCCCTGGGTGCCGCCGGTGGTGCGCAGGCCGACGTGACACGCGATCGTCACGATGGCGAACCCCAGAACGAACGGCTTGATCAATCCCATCCACACGTCCTGCGTGTACAACGCCTTGGTGACCGATGACCAGTAAATACCGGTGGCCACCTGCAACTGAAAGCGCGCGACAATCCAGCCGCCGACGATCCCGACGAAATCGGAAATGATCGTCAGGACGGGCGCCATGAAAAAGCCCGCCAGCACCCGCGGCACGACCAGCTTGCGAACCGGATCGGTCCCGAGGGCGCGCAGGGCGTTGATCTGGTCGGTCACCATCATCGACCCGAGCTCGGCGGCGATGCCGGAGCCGATGCGTCCGGTCAGCATCAGCGCCGTCAAGACCGGTCCGAGCTCCTTGATCATCGACGCGCTCACGAGCTGGCCGACGATGGGCCGCGCGCCGAACTTATCCAGCGTGAGGCCGCTCTGCGACGCCAGCGCCGCTCCCGTGAACAGGCCCGTGAGCAGCACGACCGTGAGCGACCCGGCACCGATGGCATCGAACTGCTCCCAGATGTCGTGCCGGTACCGCGGCGGCGTGGCGATGGCGTGGAACGTCGCGCCGAGGAGGCGCATATATTCCTGCGCCTCGAGGGCGGCCTTCTTCAGTCGGTTCTCGATAAACCGGATCACGCGGCGTTGGGCCCTCGCCGCTCCGGCCGCGGCAGTCCCAGTTCAGGATTACGTAGCCGTTTGATGTCGTCGCGGAGTGACGCCGCCTTCTCGAAATCCAGATTGGCCGCCGCCGCGCGCATCTGTTCCTGCAGCGACGCAATGTGGGCGTCGAGCTCGGCCTGCGTTTTGAAACGCTCGATGCCGTCGCCGGCGATCGCGGGCGTCATGTAGTCGCGCTCGTACACGCTGCTCATGACCTCGTCGATCTGCTTGATGATGGACTGCGGCGTAATGCCGTGTTCCTCGTTGTAGCCCCGCTGCAGCGTCCGCCGCCGCTCGGTCTCGCTGATGCACATACGCATGGAGTCGGTCATTTTGTCCGCGTACATGATCACCCGACCATTGACGTTCCTGGCCGCCCGTCCGGATGTCTGAATGAGCGACCCGCCCGAACGGAGGAACCCCTCCTTGTCGGCGTCCAGAATCGCGACCAGCGACACTTCCGGGAGGTCGAGGCCCTCTCGCAGCAGGTTGATCCCAACCAGCACGTCGAACTCGCCGCGGCGGAGATCCCGAAGAATCTGGACGCGTTCGAGCGTTTCAATGTCCGAGTGCAGATAGCGGACGCGGACGCCGAGCTCCTGGTAGTACTGCGTCAGATCCTCCGCCATTCGCTTGGTCAGCGTCGTCACGAGGACGCGCTCGTGGAGATCGGCTCGCGTCCGAATCTCCTGAAGCAGATCGTCCACCTGCCCCTTGACCGGCCGCACTTCGATCGGCGGGTCGATCAGGCCGGTCGGCCGGATGATCTGCTCGACGACAACGCCTTGCGACTTGGCCAGCTCGTACGGCCCGGGGGTTGCCGACACGAACACCACCTGCCTGACGCGCTGTTCCCATTCCTCGAAATTCAGGGGCCGGTTGTCGAGCGCCGACGGCAGACGGAACCCGTAGGCCACCAGGACTTCCTTGCGCGACCGGTCGCCGTGATACATCCCGCGCACCTGCGGAACCGTCTGATGGCTCTCGTCAACGACAATCAGCGAGTCGCTCGGCAGGTAGTCGAGCAGCGTCGGCGGCGGCTCGCCCGGCGCGCGGCCGGTCAGGTGGCGCGCGTAATTCTCGATGCCGTGGCAGTAGCCGATCTCGCGGATCATCTCGAGATCGAACATCGTGCGTTGATGCAGCCGCTGCGCCTCGAGCAGCCGCCCTTCGGATTCGAGGATGCCGCGCCGCCACGCCAGCTCCTCTTTGATCGTCTCGACCGCCTTGCGCGTGCGATCGCGCGGCGCGACGAAATGCGACTTCGGGTACACCGCGATCTTGTCGTGGCGCCGCAACGTCTTGCCCGTCAACGGATCGAAGGACGCCAGCTCGTCGACATCGTCTCCGAACAGCTCGATGCGCAGCCCCTGCTCTTCGTACGACGGATAGACCTCGACGATGTCGCCGCGGACCCGGAACGTTCCGCGGCCGAAGTCGTGGTCGTTGCGTTCGTACTGGATCTCGACCAGCTTGCGGAGAATCTCCTCGCGGCTGATGCGCTGCCCGCGTTCGAGCGGCAGCAGCATCCCGTAGTACGCCTCCGGCGAGCCGAGGCCGTAAATGCACGAGACGCTGGCGACGATGATGACGTCGCGGCGTTCGAAGAGCGACCGCGTTGCGGAGAGCCGCATCCGGTCGATCTCGTCGTTGATCGTGGCTTCCTTCTCGATGTACGAGTCGGTCGCGGGCACGTACGCTTCCGGCTGGTAATAGTCGTAGTAGCTGACGAAGTACTCGACCGCGTTCTCCGGAAAGAAGCGCCGGAACTCCTGGAAGAGCTGCGCAGCGAGGGTCTTGTTGTGCACCATCACGAGCGTCGGGCGATTCACGCGGGCGATGGTCTGCGCCATCGTGAACGTCTTGCCCGAGCCGGTGACGCCGAGCAGCACCTGATGCGGATCGCCCCGCTCGAGGCCGTCGACCAGCTCGCCAATGGCGCGCTGCTGGTCGCCGGCCAGCGAAAAGTCGGAGACGAGGTTGAAGCGGTCGTAGACGAAGGGCATCGGAACTCACCATGGTACTAGGGGCTGGGGGCTCGGGGCTAGGGGCTGTGTCGCAGTCGCGGCAACGGTCAGCATCGGGGTGCCAATCGTCGAACGAGACGAGGTGAGCACGGAGGCCTGCTGCGGCCCACCGGTCAG
>WNGB01011276.1_pt1 | contig 12271 bp, 10 predicted proteins | sample 5400681 | NCBI WGS metagenome assembly WNGB01 (sample SAMN13153367, study PRJNA577476) | soil metagenome | isolation source: 115 cm soil or saprolite under grassland replicate 2 | place: USA:California | collected 2016-06-15 | reverse complement strand
CGCCTTTGCGTTCGCCGGAGCTGATGCGGCGGGGGAAGGTCAAGCCCTGCTGGCGGATGGCTTTCACGGTGGCCAACGCCGAACCGGTGGCGGTGAACGTGGCGAACAGGTGCGCCACGGCCTGCTGCACGCCCGCGTCAGGATCGAGGACGACCTTGCCGGCGGAGTGTAGACCAGCCCGACCGGCAGTGGCTGGATCAGCTCGCCGCGGCGGTGTGCTTGCCGGAAGTCTCATCCGGGCGGGTCAGGCGGCATGTTCGTACTCGTGCAGGATGCCGCCGAGACGATCGCGTCGGCGGATGTCGAGGCGGGCGAGCCGGTCTGGGTCCGTGATCGGTTCGGGTAGCGGCTGGAGTGGTCTGGCGTTAGCGAGGCCTTGGTGCGGCCGGTGTTCGTTGTAGAACTCCTCGTATTTCCGCAGGACGTGCAGGAGATGGCGCTGGTTCCAGATCAGCGTTCGGTCCAGCAGTTCCCGGCGGCAGGCCCGGACCCACCGTTCCATGATTGCGTTCATCCGGGGCATCTGGACGCCGCTGCGCACGACCGTGATCCCGGTGTCGGCGAGGACCGCGTCGAACAGCTCCGGGTACTTGCCGTCCCGGTCGCGAATCAGGTACCGGGCGGTCGATTCCACGTCCTGCAAGTCCATGACGAGGTTGCGGGCGACTTGGGCTACCCATGCGGCCGTGGGGTGGGCGGTGGCACCGAGGATCCGGATGCGGCGGCTGGTGTGTTCGATGACCGCGAGGATGTACAGGCGTGCCCCGGTCAACGTCACGGTCTCGATGAAGTCGGCCGCGAGCAGCGCGTTGGCCTGTGAGCGCAGGAAGTCCGCCCAGGTGGTCGCGGTCCGGTCAGGTGCGGGGTCGATGTCGGCCTCGCGCAGGATCTCCCAGACGGTGGACGCGGCGACCCTCACCCCGAGCACGAGCAGTTCGCCGTGCACCCGCCGATATCCCCAGCTGTTGTTCTCCCGGGCCAAACGCAGCACCAGGGTGCGGATCGAGCGCAGGGTGCGGGGTCGCCCGCGCCGCTTGGGACGCGAGACGGCTGCGTGGCGGCGGGCGATCAGGTCGCGGTGCCAGCGCAGGATCGTATCGGGATGTACCAGCAGCCGCAGGCTCCGCAGCGTCGGCCGGGGCAGCGGGCGCAGCACAGCGGCCAGCAGCGCCCGGTCGGCCGGCTGGAACCGGATCGGCTGCCCGCCGAGCTGGCGCTGCAACACGCCGAGCTGATGGCGTAGCGCGAGGATCTCCGCGTCCTTGTCGTGATCACTGCTGGGCAGCAGCCGGAGCAGAGCGAACGCGTTGGTGACACCAAGGTATGCCAGCCGAAGGAGCACGAAGCGGCATCATCGCAGTTACCGGTGCCGATGAGCGAGGGCTGCGCCTTCGGAGCGAGCAAGATTAGTTTCCAGGCTGCGACCGGTTCTGACCAGGGCGGATGACATTTCCGGCAGGCACAGCGCCCTGCGCGAGTACGAACGACACTACAACCATCATCGGCCGCATCGGGGCATCTCGAATGCCAGTCAGCTGTGCCCGCTACCCGAGCCGATCATCGATCCAGCCGCGATCACGCATCTGCACATCCGCCGACGCGATCGCCTCGGCGGCCTCCTCCACGAATACGAACATGCCGCCTGAGCTGGGCGGATGACGTTTTCGGCACCCACAATGGCATGGTTCGCTGCGATCGGCACCAGGACGCGAGAGCTCGCACGCACCGACATCAAGGTTGGCGGATCGAGTGTTTGATGGCCGAGGGTTCGGGGAGGTCGTGTCCGGCGGCCGCTGTCCTCCTCGCGGTTCATCAGTGAGCCGGAACCTCCCGGTGCACGGGTTCCGGCGAGCTTCTGCGGCACCGCCGGCACCGGCTTCCCCGCTATACAGTCACCCAGACGGGATCGGCGGAGTCCGTGCCGGACTACCAGTCGCGACGTCGCGTTGACCCGCTGCAGCCGTGCCCATCCACGCTCAACACGCGGACCCCGTCGAGGCGGGCCTGGTCGTCGATCAACAGCCGGGCCGACCGCTCTGGCTCAGCTCGCGGATGACCCCGGGATATCGAATGTCTTGTTTGAGGTTCCATGAGACACAAGGCCTGCTAGAGAGCCGGGACTTGCGGGTCACCCTGGTGCCGCCGGGGGCGACGATTCTGGTCGACCCCGCCGCTCGTGGCACCGCCCGACGCTGACGGGGGAAGCGCCGCCGGGCCCCGTACCCGATCGGCATGCTTGCCGCGCTCATCCGTATGCCAGTCGGGCCTGGCGACCGGGCCGCCGGCATGGCCGGACTGCGCGAGCGGCGCGTCGCTGTCGTAGTGGCGCTCGCCGCGGACCGTGGTCAGCATGGCGCGGGCGAGCAGCCGCAGATCGAGCATCACGCTGCGCTGCTCGATGTAAGCGAGGTCCTTCTCCAGCCGCTCCTGCGGGGGCATGTGGAACTTCTCGATCTGGGCGATGCACGCGATCCCGGGCCGGACCGTATGCCGCTCGGCGTACCGGGGCACCATCGCGAGATGGGTCTGCACGAGGACGGTGCGCAGCGGCCGTGGACCGACCAGGCTCATCGTGCCGCTCAACACATTGATCAGCTCGGGAAGCTCGTCCAGGTGCCAGCGGCGCAGCCAGCGACCGACCCTCAGGGTGCGCAGGTCGCCCGCGGGCGAGGCCACCGGCCCGGTGAGCCGCTCAGCGCCGTACTCCATGCTGCGGAACTTGAACTGCCGGAACGTGGTGCCGCCCCGACCGACCGAGTTCTTGGTGAAGAAGATCGGGCCCGGCTCCTCGAACCAGATGAGTAGCCCGATGATCGGCCACAACGGCAGCGTGAGCGCGAGACCGACGAAGGCGCCGAAAACATCGAGCACTCTCTTGCCGAGCGGGTCCGGGCGGATGTGTACCGCGCTGGCGGCGTGGTAGGCGAGCACCCTGCGTTGGACCTTGGCGGACGGCGGTGCGTTGTCCTCCACGATCCCCGCGGTGGCGGCGCTGAGCACGATCCCACCCGCGAACGCCCCGGTCACCAGGAATAGGGCGGCCCGCGCCGGGACGGCATGTCGGAAATGCAGCCAGATCCACGGCGCGACCATCATCGCCGCCGTCACGACGAAGGCGATCCGGCAGACCCAGGCGCGCGCCGGGCGGGAGATCGAGGACGCGAGGACCACGGCGGGCAGCAGGATCAGAACGAGCGATAGGAGCAACACCCAATAATCCACAGATTCGTACCTCCAGGCAGGATCACGTCGTTGTGGCGATCGCGCTGGCGTGGCGGAGCGATCGGACGCACCCGATCGGCAGGCGCGCTAGGAGGGCTCTGTCCTAGCAGTACGCCTTCTCCTGCTCGGCCCACATGGTGAACAGCAACAGGATCCAGATTTCTCGGGCGTGTTCGGCGGTTCCACGCAGGTGCCGGTCGACGATCGCGTCCACCTCGTCGAACCGGAAGTAACCCTGCCGCTGCAGGATTTCCCGGCTCAGGTACTCCCGCACCAGTGGCCGGTAGACTCCGCGCAGCCACCGGGGGAGCGGCGCGTTGAAGCCTTTCTTACGCATCGCGACAGTCTCCGGCGGCAGCAGGCCGGCCATCGCCTGGCGCAGCAACCACTTCGGTCGCAGACCGGGGGACTTCAGCCGGCCGGGCAGGGAGAAGGCGAACTCAAGCAAGGGGGTGGCAAGAAGCGGCACACGGACCTCCAGCGAGTGCGTCATGCTCAGCCGATCGACCTTGGTCAGCACGTCGTCTGGTAGGTAGACGTGGGCGTCGGTGTACTGGAACCGGGTCAGCGGGTCGAAGGACGCACTGGCTCGGTAGTGCGCCTCGTGTGTGTCGTAGGTGTCGGCGAGTTCGGCGTACAGGTCCGGCCGCAGCAGCCGCACCTTGTGCGCTTCCCGGAAGACCACCCGCCATAGGTAGTGGCTGCGGCCCGGGTCTTCGATGGCGTTCTCGACGAACCGCCGCGCCTTGAAGTCGAAGCTCGCCCTGGCATTTGACCGTGGGAGGAAGCGCAGCAGTGCTGGGGCGACCCGAGCCGTCAACGCGCGGGGCAGGCGCCGGTAGTAGCGGGCGATCTTGTCCGCCTGGTACGTCAGATAGCCGGCGAACAGCTCGTCCCCGCCATCCCCGCTCAACGCCACCGTCACGTGCCGCCTGGCGAGCTCACACAGGTAGTAGGTGGGCACCATCGACGGGTCGGCGAACGGCTCGTCGAAGCCGGGCAGCATGCCCTCCAGGAGGTCTTCCGCCCGTGGCTCGACAACGAGTTCGGTGTGGTCGGTGCCGAACCGGCGCGCGACCAGGGCGGCCTGGCGGCGTTCGTCATAGGACCGGTCGGCGAACCCCACCGAGAAGGTCTTCAGGGCGGCATCTGGTCGGACCCGCCGGGCCGCGGCGACGACCGTGCTGGAATCCATGCCGCCGCTGAGGAAAAAGCCGAGCGGGACATCGGCGGCCAGCTGCTGGCGGACACTGTCGACCACGACGTCACGCAGGAGGTCGCGCGCCCGACGCGGGGTCAGATCCAGCCGCTGAGTCACGTCCTCGAGCGCCCAGAACCGCCCGATGGTGTACGCGTTGTCCTGCCACACCAGCATCGCGCCCGGGGCCAGTCTTCGGACCTCCCGGTACATGGTCCGCGGCCCGGGCACGTACATCAGCGACAGGTACGCACTGAACGCCTGCAGATCCGGCGTACGGTCGACGATGGAACACAGCACCGCCTTCATCTCCGAGCCGAACACCAGTCCACCGTCGCGTTCCGCATAGTAGAGCGGCTTCACACCCACCCGGTCACGGCACAACACCAAGCGACGACGCGGGTTGTCGAACAGCGCGATGGCGAACATGCCCTCCAGCCGCCGCGCGAAATCCACGCCGTACTCTTTGTACAGATGCGGGATCACCTCCGCGTCGCTGCGGGAGGCGAAAGTGTGACCGCGCTGGGCGAGCTGCCGGCGTAGCTCGCCGTGGTTGTAGATCTCGCCGTTGAGTACCGCATGGATAGTTCCGTCCTCAGAGCGCACCGGCTGCCGACCGTGTACGACGTCGATGACCGCCAAGCGCCTCACGGCTAGGCCGACGGACCCGTTGACGTAGAAACCCTCCTCATCGGGGCCACGGTGCACCAGGGTCCGGCACATGGCTCGCAGCCGGTTCGGGTCGATGGCGCGGGCGCCATCGGCAACCACCATGCCGGTGATTCCGCACATCGGTTCCTCCGCTCACTTGATCGATGGCACGGCCGCCCCGCGCGTTAGACGGGCGGCCGGCCCGCGGGCTGGTACCACGGTCGCGGCACAGCCGGCGTCCACAGCCGCATGCTCTGCGCCGACAGCCGAAGCAGGTACCCGGGTCCGAGGAGCAGGTAGCGACGCCAAAGCCGGCGCGGCTCTCGAATCAGCCGCCACAGCCACGCCAGGCCGTGCCGCTGCATCCACTGTGGTGCCGGGGAGAGCTGGCCCGCGTGGTAGTCAAAGGCGGCCCCGACAGCCAACAAGGGCATGGCAAGGTGCGGCCGCATGGCATGGGCAAAGGACTCCTGTCGCGGGCAGCCGAGGCCGACCAGTACCAGCCGTGCTCCCGAACCATTGATGCGCTCGGCGATCTCGGCTTCTTCGCCGGGTACCGCGTGACGGAACTTCGACGGCTCCGCGCCGGCGATCCGCAACGCTGGGATCGTCCCGGTCAGCGACGCAGCCAGTCGGTCGAGGGTCTGCGACGTCGAGCCGTACAGATAGACCGGCAACGCCTCGTCGGCCGCCCTCCGCAGCACCCGCAGCGCCAGGTCAGGCCCGCTCACCCAATCCCGCAGTCGCGCACCGTGCACCAGGTTCAGTGCCCAACGCACCGGCTGTCCATCCGGCGCCACGATGTCGAAGCCGTTGAGCACGGCGTTGTGCCGCCGGTCCAGCACCCCGGTCATCACGCCGTGTACGGCTAACGCGGTGAGGATGAACGGGCGCCTGTCGACGGCCGCCGCGATGACCTTTGCTACGGCCGCGTCGTAATCGATGACGTCGACCAGAACGCCAACGACGTTACGTTTGCCGGCGTCGATTCCCTCACGGGGAGGCCGGAGTGCCGGATCACCCGCTCCGTGCGGGCGGTCCAGCTTGGAGCCGGTGGCCAAGCGCGGTCCTTTCGTGTCGCCCCCACGAACGCCGCCGCCGCACCAATCGCCGGCGCGCGCCGTGGACGCCCAACGAGCTTCTACCCGGTCAGTTGCCAATAAACGCGACGCCCGCCACTCTTTGGGTGTCCCGCGAGGTCGCCGCGACCGCTTGGCCGGGGCCGTGTTGCCGACAGGTGGCAGGTACCTGCACGCGCCTGCGTGACCGGGCGGATGTCGGGACCCGTCTGCCTCGGTGGCATCGCGAGTTGGTCGACCGCCGCTGGACGTATCCGCGTCTCGACCGAGGTTCACGGCTGCGTTCGACGCGGTGTTCGCCGCGTCCGGGTCGGGACGGTCAAGATTGCGCCGCGAGCGCCGAGGGCCAACGCGTACGCTGAACGCTGGATACGCACCGTCCGCGCTGAGTGTCTGGATTGGACACTATCCGGAACCGTCTGCACCTGCAGCGCGTCCTCACCATCTACCTGGAGCACGACAACACGGGCAGGCCCCACCGCGGCATCGGGCTGGAGGCTGGCTGGGGGGTTCGACGGGTGGACACCTCGACGGTGATCTCCCGATCGCCGTCACCGTGGCCGCCGTGGCTGTGCTGGGTAAAGATCGTCTCAGTCATGTGATGTTCCTGTCGTCAACTCGTCGAAGGACCCGGGTACCGAACGGTCGGGGCCCGGCTACTTCTTGCGCCGCGGGCCTCCCCCCATCCCAGGGCCGTCGTGTGAACGGCGCTCCATCACCCTGACCAGACGCCGAACCGTGGTCAGATGCCCGGTGCCGTAGCCCAGTCCAAGGTCTCTTTCTGGCATGAGGGCACTGCATCGGCGGCCCAGCGGGACACTCGGTCTGCCGACCGGCCGCGCCGCGACCAAGGGGATAGCGGTCTCGGTGACCGCGGCGGCCCGCCGTAGCCCGGCGCATCTTGTCCGGGCCGAGCTCCACGGCAAATCCCTGAGCCGCCTCAACGATCGGGGTGGTGGGCACGACCCGCAGGTTCGCCGCGTCCGCACCGGCACTCGTCACGGCTGCCCGTTCGGCCAGACTCATCATGGGGTTCCTCAGGTTTCCGATCGGACAGCAGGCGCGGTCACCATGCAAGACCGCGCGGTATCGGCAGGGTGCGACGTTTCCCCAGAACGGTGAGGCGCGCCCAGGTGAGGTCAAGCGGCATGCTCGTACTCGTACAGGACGCCGCCGAGGCGGTCACGTCCGCAGATGCGTAAGGAGCGGTCTCGCCGAAGTCCGTGACCGGTCCAGGTAACGGGCGGGCGGTCGGGCGTTCGCGAGGCCCTGGTGCGGGCGATGGTCGTCGTAGAACTGCTCGAACTCGCGTAGGGCCTGAATCAGTTGTCGGTGATTCCAGATCAGGGTTCGGTCGAGCAGTTCGCGGCGGCAGGTTTGCACCCACCGTTCCATGATCGCGTTCATGCGTGGTACGTGGACGCCGGTGAACACGACGGTGATGCCGGCGCTGGCGAGGATTGTGTCGAACAGCGGCGGGAATTTGCCGTCTCGGTCGCGGATGAGGTACTTGGCGCGACAGCCGGCGTTCTCCAGGTCCATGGCGAGGTTCCTCGCGGCCTGGGCGACCAAGGTTGCGATCTGTTTGTCGCGGGGTCGTTGGCGATGGGTGACTACACGCCCGGCATCAGTGACCTCGACCTAGTCGCGCTCGTCGCCGGACCGGTTGACACAGCCCGGCAGACCACGCTAACCACTGTGCATCGTCGCCTCGACGAAGGAACCGGCTCGGGCCTCAGCCTCGGATGCGTCTACGCCGGCAACACGAAGATCCTCGACATTCACATGCGGCACCCGACCGGGACACACGGGTCACTCGTCCGACGCGCGCTCTCGGGAATCACCAGAGCCGAGCTTGTGCGCCACGGCTACGCGGTCTTCGGACGCCCACCGCGCGACGTCTTCCCAGCCATGACCGACGACGACGTATGAGAGGCTGCCCGCGCCGGGCGTACCAGGTACTGGACCTGGGCGGCCCGGCGTTCGTGGCTGTGGCTGGATCCGACCATCGCAGAGCTCGGCCTCACCTCGATGGCCCGAAGTCGCTACACGCTGGCCAACGGCGACCTGTTCAGCAAGACCCAGGCCATCGAACGGGCCGACGCCCCAGTCTGGCTGATCAACCAGTTGCGCTCCAAGCGCCGAGGCGAGAACCTCACCTCACCTCACCTCGTGTGCGGACAGCCCTGATCGCCTGGCGCGACGCTCGCCGAAGCATTGCGCGCGCACGCAGAAGCCGGGCCCGCCAGGGCCGCGCCCGATACACGTGATAGGGGGATGACGAAGTGAGGTCACTGAGGCCGCTGACTTCTCGAACTCTCATCGGCATGAGCACGCGCTTCGCGGCAGGAGAGTGTTATTGATCTTGCTTGACGGTGCGACCCGCTCCTCGGCCTGCGCGGGTTAACTCGGTCGTGCAGTGGTGTGAGTCATGGTTGACTCGGGCCGGATAGTTCAGCCGTCGAATGATCAGGGAGACGACATGCGAGCGACGTTCACCTCCATCGAACAGGGAATCTTGATCTCTTCGAGGGGTGTGGCGGTTGCCGCGGAGAACGCTGAACTTGGGGATCCTGGCGCATGTCGACGCCGGTAAGACGACACTGACCGAACGGCTGCTGTATGCCGCAGGGGTCATCGACACCGTCGGCGATGTCGATGCCGGCACGACGCAGACCGACACGTTGGCCTTGGAGCGCCAGCGCGGGATCACCATCAGGTCTGCGGTCGTGTCCTTCGAGATCGCCGGCGTGACGGTCAATCTCATCGACACGCCTGGTCACCCGGACTTCATCGCCGAGGTGGAGCGGGTGTTGGGCCTGCTCGACGGCGCCGTTTTGGTGATCTCTGCCGTTGAGGGCGTTCAGCCACAGACACGCGTCCTGATGCGCGCGCTTCGGCGGCTGCGCGTGCCGACCCTGCTGTTCGTGAACAAGATTGACCGTCGCGGCGCCGATGCTAAGCGGGCGCTGGACGCGATCGCGGCGCGACTCACGGCCGCGATCATTCCCATGGGTACGGTCGACGGGCTGGGCACCCGCGCCGCTCGGTTCACGCCATACGACTTCGACGACCCGGCCTTCCACGCGGCGCTGACCGAGGCGCTCGCCGAGCGGGACGACTCGCTGCTGGCCGCGTACGTCGAGAACGAGCTCGCCGTCACGAACGGGCGCCTGCGCCGGGAGCTCGCGGCCCAGACCCAGCGGTCGCTGGTTCACCCCGTCTTGTTCGGATCGGCGATCACCGGCGTGGGCGTGGAGGCGCTGAGGAGCGGCCTGGTCGAACTGTTGCCCGCCGAGGCCGGCGACACGCAGGCCGCCGTCTCTGGTCGCATCTTCAAGGTTGATCGGGGGCCGGCGGGCGAAAAGATCGCCTACGTCCGGATGTTCGCCGGCACCGTGCGCATCCGGCAACGGTTGGACATCGAGACCGTCAGCCGCGGCGCTACCGAGGCGAAGGCGACGGCCATCAACGTCTCTGACAATGGCAGGTGGGTCCGGCGCCCAGAACTCGTCGCAGGTGAGATCGGCAAGCTCTGGGGCCTGAACGAGGTCCGGATCGGCGACACAATCGGTCAGCCACCCGCGACAGCGACCCAGTATCACTTCGCGCCACCAACGATGGAAACCACCGTCGCCGCCGTGCGCCCGAGTGATGACGGCGCGCTGCGTGGCGCCCTGGCGCAGCTGGCTGAGCAGGACTCGCTGATCAACGTCCGGGCGGACGACACCGGCCGAGACGTCTCCGTCTCGCTCTATGGCGAGGTTCAGAAAGAGGTCATCCAGGCGACCTTGGCGACGGAGTTCGGCATCGACGTCACATTCCGCGAAACGACGGTCATCTGCGTCGAGCGTCCGGTGGGCGTCGGCGAGGCCGTTGAGATCCTCAACTCCGAATCCAACCCGTTTCAAGCCACGATCGGCCTGCGTGTCGAGCCAGGGCCGCCCAACTTGGGCATCGAGTTTCGGATGCGGGTCGAGCCACAGGCAATGCCGCTGTACGTCTACCGAAACGCCGAGACCTTCACGGACTGCATGGGCCAGTACGTGCGCCGGACCCTGCGCGAGGGGCGGTTCGGTTGGCAGGTCACCGACTGCGTCATCACCATGATCAACTGTGGTTACAGCGTGGCTGACGGTCCGCCGTCGAAGCGGGGCCCGACCAGCACACCGGCAGACTTCCGCAACCTCACACCGATGGTCCTCATGTGGGCACTCGACCAGGCCGGAACCGTGGTCTGCGAGCCGACGCTCAAGGTCAGCCTCGAAATCCCAGTCTGGGCGATCAGCACCGTACTGAAGGCGCTGGGCCGCCTCGGCGCGGCGGTCAAGCACCAGTCGGTACGGGCCGACCTCACCACGATCGAGACCGTCGTGCCAGCGGCGCGGGTTCAGGACCTCCAACGCCAACTGCCCGGGCTGACCGCGGGCGAGGGCGTCCTGGAGTCCACACTCGACGGTTACCGACCAGTCCGCGGCGACCCACCTGTGCGACCACGAACGCTGGCGGACCCGCGTCACCGCGAAAAGTACCTAATATCGCTGACGCGGCAGGGTGCCCGGGGCGGCGATCTACCGGCGGTCGGGGAGGGGCAGTGCCGGCAATCGTCGGGGTGGGTCGGCGACCGAGGCACACTATGACGGTGTGGGTGCGGGTGATGGTGGCGACGCTGCGCTTGGCCGGGGTCGTGGTCCCGGTCGTGGTCTCGGCGGCGCGGTGGATGCGGCGCCGCGACGCTATCTTGATCCGCGCGATGGTGTCGACACGGCGTCGGCGCCGCGCAGTCGTCGTCGGGCTGCTGCTGGTCACCAGCCCGGTCTGGGCCGCCGCCGCTGTCGCGTCGCCCCGCCGGGTGGCCGCCCCGCGGCCATCCGTACCGCCGGAGCTGGTGGCCGCGATCATCACCGGTCGGCCGGTCGGCTACCCGGTCGGCGGCCTCGACATCTCCAGCCACGACCACCGGCACTTTCCGATTCAGTGGCACGTCGAGGTTGCGGCGGGAAGCCAGTTCGTCTACGTCAAGGCCACCGAGGGCACGACCTACGTCAATCCGCATTTCGCGAGCGACTACGCCGCCGGGAAAGCGGCGCGTCGCTACGTCGGCGCCTACGTCTACGCCCGCCCCGACCTGGCAGACCCGGCCGGCCAGGCCGACCATTTCCTGCGGCACGCCCAGTTCACCCGGGACACCCGAACCCTGGTGCCGTTCGTTGACCTGGAGTGGCCCTACCCGGGCGTGGGTACCGGCCCCTGCTACAACCTCAACCCCAACCAGATGCGCGCCTGGATCCACGCCTTCGTGGACCGTATCGAGGCGATCATCCACCGCAAGCCGATGATCTACACCAACGCGCATTGGTGGAATCCGTGCACGGGCAACGATCCGTCGTTCGGCGGGTACCCGTTGGACGTCGCCAACTACACGAACATGCCGCCGAGATTGCCGGCGGGATGGACAACCTTCGCGCTGTGGCAGTACCGACCGGGCAATCCGGAAAAGAGCGGCGACCACGATCGGGACGTCGTCAACGACGGAATGGCCGGCCTGTCGGCGCTGGCGTGGCCTGGCAACGCCGCCCGGTGATCGATGACCGACGACCGCGGCACAACGTGGGCCAGCCGGCTCCAGAAGTCGTCACGCGATACGGGCGGCGGAAACCTGGTGCCGGTAGACGGGTCCGGCAACTCTAGTCGGACGATATCACCGATCTCCACCCTGCCTCGATCGACCGGGGCCACTGTGACAGCTTGCGACTTGCGCATCAGCGGCACCGTCGAGGAGTCGCAAGCCGGGTCGTCACACAGCGTGACGCACGGTCGGCGGCTAGATCCGTACGTTCCGGGCCAGCGTCGCTGGCTGCATGGTTATGCGTTCGGGTCGCACGCGGGGCTGCCTAACCGCGGGCGCCCGAATCGATATATGTCCGGAGCCGGGTCGGGGCGTCGCGGCGGCGACTGAGCACGTCGGCCGGGTGCCCGCAGGAGGATCCTGCCCCGGGACGACCACTGACGCTGGCGAGGCGGTTGGCGGCCGGCCGGAGCCCTCAGCCGATCTGCTCCGCCAGCTCGACGATGATCCCCTCCGGGCCGCGGACGTAGCAGAGCCGATAGCTGTCTTCGT
>WNGB01032575.1_pt1 | contig 12272 bp, 10 predicted proteins | sample 5400681 | NCBI WGS metagenome assembly WNGB01 (sample SAMN13153367, study PRJNA577476) | soil metagenome | isolation source: 115 cm soil or saprolite under grassland replicate 2 | place: USA:California | collected 2016-06-15 | reverse complement strand
GGTGGCGGTCAGGCCGGAGCCCGCGCTGCAGGCGGCGGCATGGCCCGGACGGGGCTGGACGATTACGACACCATGGCGCACCTGTCCAGCAACGAGAACTGCTGGGGCCCGCCCGACTCGGTGATGAAGGCGATGAACTCGGCGTGGAAGTACTCGAACCGCTACGGGTATCCCGACGGCAATCTCGTCGGTGAGATCGCGAAGCATCACGACGTGAAGCCCGAGAACATCCTGCTCGGCGCGGGATCCGGCGAGATTCTGGATGTCGTCGGCACGACGTTCCTGCTCGGCGGCAAGAAAGTGCTTGGCGTCGAGCCGTCGTACAGCTCCGTGTATCAGCACGCCACCAGCATCAAGACCACTGCGATCAAGCTGCCGCTCGGCAAGGATTACCGGCAGAACATCGCCGCGATGATCAAGGCGGCCAACGATCACGCCAGCGAGCTCGGGCTCGTGTACCTGTGCAACCCGAGCAATCCGACCGGTCTCATCGTCACGAAAGACGAAGTGAAGCAGCTCCTCGACGGCCTGCCGAAGGGGATGATGGTCCTCATCGACGAGGCGTATCACCACTTCGTCGATGATCCGAAGTACGCGACCTCGGTTCCGTACGTCCTCGAGGGCCGTCCGGTGGTCATCGCGCGCACGTTCTCGAAAATCGCGGCGCTGGCCGGCATGCGGCTCGGCTATGCTATCGCGTCCGCCGAGACCATCCAGCAGATGCGGCCGTACAGCATGGGCAGCATCAACGCGCTCGTGAAGTGGGGCGGCGTCGCGGCGCTCAAGGACACCGCGGCGCAGGCTGACGTGAAGCGGAAGACGATCGAGCTGCGCAAGAAGACGACGGCGGATCTCGAGGCGTACGGCTACGAGACGATCCCGTCGGAGACGAACTTCTTCATGGTGCACATCGGCCGCGAAGTCCAGCCGGTCATCGAGGAGTTCCGCCAGAAGAAGGTGCTCGTCGGCCGGCCGTTCCCGCCGATGACGACGCACATGCGGGTGTCGATCGGCACGGCCGATGAGATGGCGCGTTTCATGACTGCGTTCAAGGAGATCTTCCCGCAGAAGTCGAAGACCACGGCGGCGGGGGTCTAGATTTCAGGCTCGAAGAGCGAAGGCGGAAGGTGGGCGACGGTCGAAGGATCGTCGCCCTTTTTTTTCGGCGCCTGACAATTCTGATCGGTCCCACGACACAATCGGCAGTCCACCCGCAGTGCGGGCGTCGAGGCGCGACTCCACCTCCTCGGAACTGATTCGGCGTACGGAGGTTACGCCCCGTGAACCGCTGTCGACTCGTGGTCCCCCCCTTGCACGGCCCTGCCTTACCGTTCTCGAAAGCAACAGGTGTGCGCCATGCGTACGGCCGGAAAGGTGTTAGTTGTCGACGACTACGAGCCAAACCTGTCGGGTCTTCGTCTGCTGCTCGAATGCGGCGGGTACGAGGTGCTGACGGCGTCGAACGGCAGCGACGCGCTTCGAATCGTGGAGGGCGAACGGCCCGACGTCGTTCTGCTGGACGTGATCATGCCCGGCATATCCGGCCTCGACGTCTGCGCGCAGCTGAAGCAGGACGAGACGACCTGCCTGACGCCGGTCGTGCTGATCAGCGCGGCCCAGGTACGCGATACGCGCATTGCCGGACTCGATGCCGGCGCCGACGACTTCCTGACCAAACCGGTCGATCCCGAAGAACTGTACACGCGCGTGCGATCGCTCGTTCGGCTGAAGCGGCTGACCGACGACCTCGAGTCGGCCGAATCGCTCTTTCTCACGCTCGGCCGCATCATCGAAGCGCGCGACGCGCGCACCGAAGGGCACTGTGAGCGGCTCGCCGAGTACGCGACCGCGCTGGGCTCGAGCCTTCACGTCGCACAAAGCGATCTCGATGCGCTCTATCGCGGCGCCTTCCTGCACGACGTCGGGAAGATCGCCATTCCCGATCGCGTCCTGCTCAAAAAGGGCAAGCTGACGAAAAAGGAATACGAGCTGATGAAGCAGCATCCGGTGATTGGCGACGAGCTGTGCAGCACGGTGAAATCGCTGGAAGCCGTCCGCCCGATCGTACGCTCCCACCACGAGCGCCTCGACGGCCGCGGGTATCCGGACAAGCTGGCCGGCGACGAGATTCCTCTGCTCGCGCGCATCGTCAGCGTCGTCGACGTCTTCGACGCGTTGACGACCGATCGACCGTACCGGAAGGCGATGACGAACGCGGCCGCCTACACGGTGATGACGCAGGAGGCGAAGGCCGGCTGGCGCGAGATGCACATGGTCGAGGCCTTCATCGAGCTGCACCGCGAGGGTGCGGGTCGGCGCGCGGCATCCTGAAGTCGGCAGTCGGCAGTCGCCAGTCGTCGGTCGGCAGTCCCCAGTCGCCGTCAATCGGGCTAGCGGGCGTGCGAGCGGTACTCGGCGGGATCGATCGGCACTTCGATCACCGCGGGCACATCCAGCGATCGTGCTTCTCTCACGGCGGCGTCGAGATCGTCGAGTGTGTCGACACGCCGGCTCCATGCGCCCAGCGCGGCTGACGCGGCGGCAAAATCGATCGCGCCGTAGCGGACGCCGTAGTCGGCGTGTCCGCGCCGCTCCTGCGCCACCTGAATCAGGCTCAATGCGCTGTCGTTGTACACGACCGTGACGAACGGGATACGCCGCCTGACGCACGTTTCCAGATCCGCGAAGACCATCGAGAATCCGCCGTCGCCCATCGTGCACAGCACGGGACGGTCGGGCATGGCGAGCTTCGCCGCCATCGCGGCCGGCAGACTGTAGCCCATCGCCGACAGCCCGTTCGATTCGAAAAAGGTGAGCGGCCGTGTCGCGCGCCACGCCTGCGAGACGATCAGCTTGATCGATCCGACATCGGTGGTCACGATCGTGTCGGGCGGAAACAGGTCGCGCAGTCGACGCGTGACCTCGAGTGCGGACAGACCCACCCGACCTACCTGACCTACATGACCCACCCGACCTTGCAGCGTCCGCTCGAGCTCCTCGCGATAAAGCGTTTCGTCGTCGTGCGACCAGTCGTACGGCCCGTACGGTCGGTCCGCGAGCGCCGTCAGCGATGCCGTCGGGTCGCCAATCAGCTCGAGCGCCGGCCGATACGCGCCCGCCGCGATCGACGCCGGCGCAATCGACACGAGCGTCATCGTCTGATGCCAGACTTTGTCGGATTCGACAGGGTCGAAGCCGACGCCGACCAGCAGGTCCGCTTTGGCGAAGAAATCGACGATGACCGCGTCGGCGGCGAGGCCGCTGCAGACGCCGAAAAACTGCGGATGATCTTCCGGGAAGATGCCTTTGGCCTTGGGCGTGACGAACACCGGCGCGCCGACGCGCTCGACGAAGCGGCGAACCGCGGGCGGATCGACGTACGGATTCAGGTCGAGGCCCAGAATGAGCACCGGCCGTTTCGCGCGCGCGATTGCCTCGGCCATCCGCGCGGTCGCCTCCGGACGCGGCGGCGGCGGTGGGTCTGGCGAGAGACTCACCGCGGCGGCGTTTTCCGCCTGGCGCTCGGGTTGCCGCGCCACGTCGCTCGGCAGCGCAAGATGCACCGGACCGAATCGCGGCGTGACGGCCGTCCGCCAGGCCCGCCGCACAGTGGCCGCCGTGTTGACGCCGTCGAGCGTCACGGTGTCTTTCGTGAACGGCCGAAAAACGGCGTTCAGATCGAGCTGCTGGTGCGTGGCGTACGGGCTGGCTGCGGTCGACATCGTGGCCGTGATGGCGAGGAGCGGTGACCGATCGAGATACGCGTTGGCCACGCCGAGCGTCAGGTTCAGCGCGCCGGGGCCGAGCGTCGACACGCACACGGCGGGCTTCCGCGCGATCTGGCCCGCCACGTCGGCCATGAACGCGGCGACCGCTTCGTGGCGGACCAGAATGAACTCGATGCCGACCGTGCGCGCGGCTTCGATGAAATCGAGAATCTCGCCGCCGGGGAGGCCGAACATCCGGTCGACGCCGGCGTCGCGAAGCGTGGTGGCCAGGACTTCTGCGCAGGTCGGCACGGAGGCGGCGATTATAGCCAGTATCACGCCGCGATCGCGTCACGCACGTGGAACGCAAAGCTCGCAGAGCCCGCAAAGTCGCGTTTATTTCGTGTCTTCGTGTTTTCGTGGCGGATCTTCTACACTCGACGTCGATGCTCGTGTATCCCTTTGCGGACGTCGCGCTCGCACGGCGCTTCGAGCGCGCCGAGGGTCTCGCAAACGCGCGAGCAGTCGAAGCGCGCGCCAGACTGGCTCCGGAATCCGGCGCGTGCTGGATTGAAGTGGCCGGCGCGCTGGCGATGTTCGACACTCCGACGTCACCCATCACGCAGACCTTCGGCCTCGGGCTGTTCGGCCCGGTCACTTCCGACGATCTGTCGCGGATCGAATCGTTCTTTCGAGATCGCCGTGCGCCCGTCTTTCACGAAGTGAGCCCGCTCGCCGATTCCGCCGTGATCGAGCAGCTGACCACGCGTGGGTATCAACCGTTCGAGTTCACGAGCGTGATGTACCGGCCGGTTGCGGCGACCGAACAGTGGACGGCACCGGAGCCTTCCCTCCGGATCAGGACGATTTCCGAGCAGGAAGGTGAGCTCTGGGTACGCATCGCCGCCGACGGCTGGCGCGAGTTCGGGTGCGGCGACTTCATGCTCGAGATGGGACGCGTGAGCGCTGAGACGGCGAACCTGCATCGCTATCTGGCGGAGCTCGACGGCCGGCCGATTGCGACGGCCGCCATGAGGATTCACGACGGCGTCGCCTTGATGGCAGGCGCCAGCACCATTCCCGAGGGCCGCCGCCGTGGCGCGCAACTGGCGCTGCTGAACCGGCGGCTGCGCGACGCCGCAGCAGAGGGGTGCGATGTCGTCATGATGGGCGCGCTGCCGGGCAGCGGCTCGCAGCGGAATGCCGAGCGCCACGGGTTCCGGATTGCGTACACTCGGATTAAATGGAGGCTTCGCTCGTAGCTCTCAGCTGCAGGATGCTCTTGAGTTCCAGCTGACAGCCGACCGCTGAAGCGTTCTGGTCCTGATATGCTTTCCGCGCCATGACACATCGGATCACGGCAGGCCTCAAGGCCTGCGCTGCCGCCGGCCTTTTGAGCCTGCTCGCGATTGTCCCATCAGCGCAATCGTCGCACGTAGAGTCGCAGCCTGCCCTGAGCGAGCGAACGCGAGTCGAAGGGGTCGATGCCGTCTTCGCGAAATGGACGTCGACCACACCAGGATGCGCTGTCGGCGTGGCCGAGAACGGCAAGTCGGTGCTGGCGAAGGGCTACGGGATGGCCGATCTCGAGCACGACGTGCGCATCACGCCGGAATCGATCTTCGAAGCCGGCTCCGTGTCGAAGCAGTTCACCGCCGCCGCCGTGCTGCTGCTCGCGGGGGAAGGAAAGCTGTCGATCGACGACCCCGTCCGCAAGTACGTGCCCGAGCTGCCGGACTACCCGCCTTCGCCCGCCCGGGTGCCCGCGGGCTACGGCGCGGCCTCGCCGAAGCCGCTTGCGGCGGAGGCGGGTGGCCACCCGCTGCTGATGCGCCACATGTTGAACCACACCAGCGGTCTGCGCGATTGGGGCAACGTCGCCGGCATCGCCGGATGGCCGCGCACGACGCGTGTGCACACGCACGCGCACGTGCTGGACATCGTCAGCCGGCAGCGCGCGCTCAATTTCACACCTGGCACGAACTGGTCGTACAGCAACACCGGCTTCAACCTCGCTGCTATCGTCGTGTCGCGCGTCAGCGGGATGCCGTTTGCGCAGTTCAGCCAGGAGCGTATCTTCAAGCCGCTTGGAATGACGCACACGTCCTGGCGCGACGACTACACGCGCATCGTGAAAGGCCGAACGATCGCGTACCTGGATCGCAACGGCGAGTTCCACACCGAGATGCCGTTCGAGAATGTCTACGGCAACGGCGGACTGCTGACCACGGTTGGCGATCTCTTGAAGTGGAACGAAAACTTCACGTCGCCGGTCGTCGGCGACGCGCCGTTCGTCGCGCTGCAGCAGCAGGTGGGGAAGTTCAACGACGGCCGCCCGCACGAATATGCGTTCGGCCTGTACAACCGCATGTACAAAGGTGTGCGGCTCGTCGTGTCGGTGGCCGTGCTGTGCAACGTCACCACCGGCGATGCGACGGCCGCCGCGCACGCCGTCGCCGATCTCTATCTTGAGGGCAGTCTGAAGGCTTTCGCGCTTCGGGCCGCGGCCCCGCTGACCGCGGCCGAGTTCGATGCGGTGACCGGCCTGTTCCGCAACGCGATCACGGGCGTGCCGCTGACGATCGGCCGTGACGCCGCGGGCCTGCGCGCGGGGCGCACGCCGCTCGTCGCGGAGTCGGCCACGAGGTTCTTCACCGCCGCGGGCGTCCGCTGGGACATCACCGGGGCCGGCGCGAAAGAAACCAATGCGTTCGGCACGGTGGAGACCTTCGAGCGCGTCGCGCCCGCGAAGCCTGGAGCCGCCGAGCTCGCCGCGCTTGCCGGCACGTTCGAGAGCGACGAGGCCGAAACCATCTTGACCGCCGCGGTTGAAGGCGGTGGACTGGTGCTGAAGCGTCGGCCCGACTCCACGATCAAGTTGACGCCGACCTACGCAGACGCGTTCGATGCCGGCACCTTCGGTACGGTGATCTTCAGGCGCGAAGGCAACGGACGCGTGATCGGACTGAGCGTGTCGCAGGATCGCGTCTGGGATATGCGCTTCACCAGGAGGGCGAAATGAGCGTAGGGCTCCACTGACGAACCACGCGTTCGTTATGGGAGTACCGCGGTGATATTCCGCTTCGGGACCTGGCCGACCGGAATCTGCGTGATCTCCTTGCGCGTCGCGAGGTCGACGACCGACACGGAATTCGATCCGGCGTTCGCGACGTAGGCGCGTTTGCCGTCGGGCGTCAGTGTCACCCAGTCGGGATGATGCCCAACCTTCGTTTCGCCCTGCAGCTTCAGATCCGGCAGCGAGTACTGGTAGATCCGGCTGTTCATCTTGCTGAGGACGCACAGCGTCTTGCCGTCGGGTGTCACGGCCAGGCCGTGTGCCGGGGCGCCCTGCAGACCTTCGGTCACTTTTTCCGCCGCCGACACCTCCGGCAGCTTGATCTCCTCGCCGAGCGCATGCGTCGCGAAATCGATCGGCACGAAACCGTTGAATCCCGACAGCTGCACGAAGATCCGCTTCGTCGACCCATCCGCGTTCGTTTCGAACGTCATCGGACGGACGCCGTCGCGCGTCGGGACGGTCCACACAACCTCTTCCGTCTTCTGATCGATGACCGTGACCTTGCGCCCCGGAATCGACCCGGCGACGACGAACTTGCCGTCGGGGGTGACGTAGGTGTTGTGGATGCCGCCCTCGGTGCGGATGCTCTTCACGCGCGTCAGCGACGTGGTATCGATGACGTCGATCGCGCCCGCCCCGGCGACAATCGCGACGTATACGCGCTTGCCGTCCTTGCTGACCGCCACGTTGTTGGGATGGTTGGTGAGCGGAATGTGTTTGACGACCTTCAGCGACTTCAGGTCCGCGACGTCGAGGGTCGACTCGGCCTCGTTCGTGACGTAGAGCCGGGTGCCGTCGGGTGCCGCCGCGGCCCCGTGGTTGACCTCGATGTCCTTGATTTCGCCCACCACCTTGTTCGTCACCGGATCAATCAGCATGACGCTGTCCCCGGCGGCGTTGGTCTGGACGATTCTGACGGTGGCGGCCTGCAGGGCCGCCCCGGCGCAGACCAGCGAGGCGAGCAGCACGGAACACTTGGTCTTCATAGCCCAACACTCTAAACTACCTAGCCATGTGGTTGATCCTCTTTTTGCTGTTGGTGCCTCAGGCGGTGGCCCCGCCGCCCTCGACGCTCGACTACGAGTTCTTCAAGACGAAGGTGCAGCCGCTCCTCGCCGAGAAGCGGCCCGGGCATGCCCGTTGTATTACGTGCCATTCGACAGGCACGGCCTTCCGGCTGCAACGTCTGCCGGCCGGTCGCACGGCGTACACGGAAGAGGAGTCGCGCAAGAACTTCGAGGCGGCGGCGCGCGTGGTCGTTCCAGGCACGCCGGTCCGGAGCCGGCTGCTGACGATGCCGCTCGCGCATGAAGCGGGAGGTACGGAGTTCCATCCGGGCGGCAAGCACTGGACGACGCAGAACGATCCGGAATGGAAGGTGCTCGCGGAATGGGTGAAGAACGCCGCCAGCCCGCTGCCGCGGCAGCCGCTTCGGCGCTAGGGGATGGCGGTGGGCGCGCCGTTCCGCTACTTCCTGCGCGTGCGCTACATCGAGTGCGACGCGCAGAAGGTGGTCTTCAACTCGCGCTACAGCGAGTACGTCGACGTCGGCATCAACGAATTCCTGCGCGCGGCGGGCGTCCTCTCCGACTTCACCGATGGCGGGCTCGACTTTCAGCTCGTGAAGCAGACGGTGGAGTGGAGAGCGCCGGCGCGCTTCGACCAAGTGCTCGAACTGGCCATCGCGGCGAAACACCTCGGGAACACGTCCTTCACCATAATCACTGACGTTCAGATCGCGGGCGAGACGCCAATCATCGTCACGGTTGAAACGGTGTACGTCCTCGTGGACGCGAAAACGCTGACGAAAATGGCGCTGCCGGAGCGGATTCGCGCCGCGCTCGGGGACGGCGCCGCGGGCCGTCTGACCGACCATGCGGCCTATCTGGCGGCCGCCCCGGGGTAGAAAAGGGGCGCTCAGAGGGAAATTTACAGTTTTTCGCGTTTCTCCCTAGTACTTCGCAGCGAATTTGTTCATACTATGGGGCAGTCGAGCGGTCGTGTGGCGCCCAGTCGGGCGTCCCTCACAAGGAGATGACATGGCGAAGAAAGCAGCAAGGAAACCGAATGCGGCGTTCATGCGGCCGGTGCAGCCGAGCGCGGCGCTCAGCGAGGTCGTGGGGTCGAAACCGATTCCGCGGACCGAAGTGACGAAGAAACTCTGGGCGTACATCAAGAAGAACAAGCTGCAGGACGCGAAGAACCGCCGCATGATCAAGGCCGACGACTCGCTCAAGCCGGTGTTCGGCGGCAAGGCGACCGTCAACATGTTCGAGATGACGAAGCTGGTGAACAAGCACCTGAAGTAACGCCCCTCCCGTCGTGGCTGATGGCTGGATGGCTGATGGCTATGGTTTAATCCATGCGCCATTAGCCATTAGCCCTTAGCCATTCACATGCCTACACGTCGTTTTCTTCCAGGTCTGATCGTCCTTTTTCTCGGCAGCGGCTGCGCGGCGCTGATCTACGAAATCGTCTGGTTTCAACTCCTCCAGCTCGTCATCGGGTCGTCGTCGATCTCGCTCGGCATCCTGCTCGGCACCTTCATGGGCGGCATGTGTCTCGGCAGCCTGCTGCTCCCGCGGCTGGTCTCCGCGCGCGAGCATCCGCTGCGCGTGTACGCGCTGCTCGAGTTCGGCATTGGTCTCTTCGGCGTGCTGATTCTCTTCGGCATGCCGCTGATTCGTGGCCTCTATGTGGCCGGCGCGGGCGAGGGCGTGCCCGGCATCGTCTTCCGCGCAGTGATCGCCGGCATCTGCCTGCTGCCGCCGACGATGCTGATGGGCGCCACGCTGCCGGCGATTTCGCGGTGGGTGAAGGCGACGCCCGACGGCATCTCGTGGCTCGGGTTCTTCTACGGCGGCAACATCGCGGGCGGCGTCGTCGGCAGCCTCGTGGCCGGGTTCTACCTGCTGCGCGTGTACGACGTGATGACCGCCACCTTCGCAGCGGTCGCGCTCAACGTCGTCGTCGCGTCCATCGCGTTCGCGCTTGCGAGCCGCACGAGCCACGAGCCCGACGCGGCTGCGACGCGACCCGGCGGGCCGATCGGTGCGCGGTCCGTGTACGTGACGATTGCGCTCTCGGGGCTGACGGCGCTCGGCGCCGAGGTGGTGTGGACGCGCATCCTGTCGCTGCACTTCGGCGGCACGGTGTACACCTTCGCGCTGATCCTGGCCGTGTTTCTCATCGGCCTCGGCATCGGCAGCACCGTGGGCGCGTCGATGGCGCGCACGGTTGAACATCCCCGCCGCGCGCTCGGATGGTGCCAGCTGTTGGTCTGCGCGGCGATGGCATGGGCGGCCTATCAGCTGACCGAGTCGCTGCCGTACTGGCCGATCAATCCGTCGCTCGCCACCACGCCCTGGTACACGCTGCAGCTCGATCTCGTGCGTTGCATGTGGGTGGTGCTGCCGGGCGCGATGCTATGGGGCGCGAGCTTTCCGCTGGCGCTGGCCGCGGTCGCCACGACCGAGCACGATGCGGCGCGTCTCGCCGGCGGCGTGTACGCCGCGAATACGGTGGGCGCGATCGTCGGTTCCCTCGCGGTGAGCTTCATCCTGGTGCCCTGGATTGGCAGCTCGCACTCCGAGCAGGTGCTGATCATCGTGTCGGCGCTGTCCGCGCTGCTGATGCTGGAGCCGTCATTCGCGGGCGCGGGTGCGGGAGCGGCGAAGCCGCGCTTCAATCTCGTGGGCACGATCGTCCTCGCGGGGGCGATGGTGGCGGCCGGCCTGCTCGCGCGAAGCGTGCACCCGCTGCCGGGATTGCTGGTCGCCTACGGCCGCTATTCCGCGACGCGCGTCGGACAGGCGGAGATCATTTATGTCGGCGAGGGCCTGAACGCGTCGGTCGCGGTGTCGGAGCTGTCGAACGGCGTGCGCAACTACCACAACGCCGGCAAGGTGCAGGCGTCGAGCGAGCCGCAGGACATGCGGCTGCAGCGCATGCTCGGACACCTGACGACGCTGATTCCGCGCCAGACGAAGAAAGTGCTCGTCATCGGGTGCGGTGCGGGGGTCACGGCCGGCGCGGTGTCGATCGATCCGGCGCTCGAACACGAGACGATCGCCGAGATCGAGCCGCTCGTGCCGCGGGTCGTCTCGACCTACTTCGCGCAACACAACTTCGACGTCGTGCGCAATCCGAAGGTCCACGTTCGCATCGACGATGCGCGGCATTTCGTCGAGACGACCCGCGAGACGTTCGACGCGGTGACGTCGGATCCGCTGGATCCCTGGGTGAAGGGCGCGGCCATGCTCTACACCAAGGAATTCTTCGAGATGGTCAAGACGCGTCTGAACCCCGGCGGCGTCGTCACATTGTTCGTGCAGTTGTACGAAAGCAACACGGACGCGGTGAAGAGCGAGATCGGCACGTTCCTCGACGCGTTCCCCAACGGCATCGTGTGGGGCAACACCAACGAAGGCAAAGGGTACGACCTCGTGCTCCTCGGCCAGGTGGAGCCGACCAAGATCGACGTCGACGCCGTCCAGGCCAGGCTGGATCGGCCCGAGTACGCGCCGCTGAAGCAGTCGCTGCGGGAGATCGGCATGAGCTCCGCGATCGATCTGTTCGCGACGTACGCCGGCCGCAAGTCCGACCTCGAGCCGTGGCTGCGGAACGCGCAAATCAACCACGACAACAATCTGCGGCTGCAGTACCTCGCGGGTCTGGGGTTGAACCTCTATCAGGCCGACGTGATCTACTCCGACATGCTCCGTTACGTGACGAAGGTGCCGGACGACTTGTTCATCGGGTCCGAGGACACGAAGCGTCGGCTGTCGACGGCTATCTTGAATGCACAGGGGCGGTAGACCTTCCAGGGCGGGATCACACGAATCGACCGCGAGACGGACGTCCAGAGCACGGTAGTGCGCGCATTCGCCCTCAGAAGCTGTCACTCGAATTTCAGCCCTGTCGGACGAAATTCCACTCCGCACGCGTGAAGGCTGTGGAGATCTACGCCATCATCTTTAATCTAAAGAACTTACCGCTTAGCCAGCCGGATCGGCACGTCGCTTGCGGCGTCCCGATTGGTTCTCCCGCCGCGCCCCTGAGTCAACTCGCATGGATCCATTACTTGGCGAAACCTCGTCCCCGGCGGACCAGCCGACTCCTCCTCCTGCTGGGTGGAAACTCTGGCACCTCGCCCTGGCCGCGGCGGCGGCAGGGATCGCGCTCGGAGCCGTCGGAATCACGATGAGCCGATCAGTTGCATCGTCGGCGCCCACACTCAATCTCGCAGCACGCTCGCCTGGGGCGGCGGAGGATCGAACAACGCCGACGCCAAGCGATTCGGTTGGGTCATCGCCCGCGCCGAAATGGGCTCGGATTCGTCAGTCGGGCTGGGCGAGCGACGGCTCCAGAACGATCGGCTTCGAACTGAGAGCCGAGAACGACGTGCGTGTGTGGATGAAGCGTGTGCGACCGGTTCTCGTCGTTCGATGCCTCGGCCGGCAGACGGAGGTGTTCGTCACCACCGG